>Ga0307374_10000912_pt1 | contig 55791 bp, 47 predicted proteins | sample OX3MG_FD_202532 | JGI IMG/M metagenome (GOLD analysis project Ga0307374, IMG submission 202532) | Soil microbial communities from Risofladan, Vaasa, Finland - OX-3 | ecosystem: Environmental > Terrestrial > Soil > Coastal area > Acid sulfate soil | place: Finland: Risofladan, Vaasa | collected...
CACGCACTGTGCGATGACGGCCACCTTTTGCAACTCCCGTTGGCTCAACGTGAATGTCTCCTGTCTCATGGGGTGACATTTTCACGCGGCCGTTAAGGGGTGACAGAATTATCTGGCTAAGACACGGTTGCCCGTCCGCCTTGTCAACAAGCGCTCGGGCGGTATAAGTTCAATCGAACGCCGAGCGCGGGATCGAAGCTCGCCGCCGGCACGCAATTTATATAGGAGTCCACCATGCAACCCCATATTCTCGGCACCACCATGCCGGTACTGGAAGTCGCGCTTGACCCGAACGAGTCCGTCATTTCCGAAGCCGGTGAACTTTCCTGGATGACCAGTTCCATCCAGATGACGACGCACACGCAGTACGGCGGCGGCGGAGGAATCATGGGCGTGATCAAACGCGTCGCGGGCGGCGGATCGCTCTTCATGACCGAATTCCGCGCCACCGGCGCCCCGGGAACCGTTTCCTTCGCCGCGAAACTGCCGGGCCATATCGTGCCGATGGAAGTGGACCCGGCGCACGAATACCTGATTCACCGGCACGGATTTATGTGCGCGACGCCGCAGATTCAGATCAGCGTCGGCTTCCAGCAATCGCTGGGGGCGGGGATTTTCGGCGGCGAGGGCTTCCTCTTGCAACGCGTCAGCGGAACCGGGACCGCCTGGATCGAGCTTTCGGGCGAGCTGGTGACGAAAGACCTCCAGCCCGGCGAAACCTTGTTCGTGCATCCGGGCCACGTCGGCGCGTTCCAGGCGAACGTTTCCTTCGAGATCACCACCGTGCCGGGAATCAAGAACATGATGTTTGGCGGCGACGGCGTCTTTCTCGCGGCCCTCACCGGCCCGGGCAGAATTTGGCTGCAAACGCTGCCGATTTCCCGGCTCGCGCAGGAGATCATGGAGTACATGCCCGCGCAGAATCAGCAAGCCGTCGAGGGAGGCGTCGCCGGCGGCATTATAGGCTCCATCCTCGGCGGCATGCAGCAGTAAGCCGCCCGGTTCTTTTTTCTATGTCGTTCCGAGCGAAGCGCTTGCCCGCCGCAGCCTCGGCGTAGCAGGGAGGAATCTCTCCGGTGAGTACCGGCATTTTCTTTGGGGTCTGAACCCGGCAGCGTTAGATACCGGCTTCCTTGAAGCCTCGCCCGAGATCTTCGGCACTCATCGCAGGCGTAAGGTAAAGATCTGCGCCAAGGCTTGCGAAGAGCGGCTCGAGAATCGCTGGCAGCTGCCACGAGCCTTGCATGTCAAAAATCATGATGCCCGTGCGCCTGCCATCTTCGGCAAAGAAATAGGCCGACTCTGTCTTGAGCGTTTTCATGGTGGTCTCGATCGTCCGTTTCAGCGCCCCGCTCTTGATGGCCTCGCTTCCTTTATCGGCAGGCATAGTGATCTTCAGCAGCATCCGCATGATGGTTCTCCTTTGACTGGCATTTAGGCTTTGATTCCGGAGAATGGGACAGTTATACACCCGGAGTTCTTCCCAGGCACCCAAATTCTGTTCCCCGCCGCGGCGTTTCCCTTACCCCGGAACAGTCACAGGCGCGTGCTCACCAGGCTCTTGTGCTCGCGTATCAGGGCGTCCCACGGCCCCACTCCCGCAGCCGCCACGCGGACCAGGATTTCCCCTTCGTTCGGTGTTGGCCGCGGCACGTCGTCGATCACGATCACGCCGGGCGAGCCGAACCCATGAATCCTCGCCGCTTTCATCGTTTCATCCATCCCGATCTGGTCCGCGGGCGCCGTCAAACGGCACCCCTTTCGGATAGCCGGGCGAGGTGCTTCATGAAGGCGGCCGTGACCTCGATGACGAACCCTAGCTCTTCCTCGATAACGGCGTCGCTGTGCTTTACGTAGGTGTTCTGGTATTTGCAGTAATAATCTACAAGTTTAGCGAACATGTTGGAGAGTTGGGGCGATCCCCCGCGTTCTTTTATGAAGGCTCCGATGCCCTGTATCTGGTTTTCGAGCGACCTTTGGTTCCCAGTCAGGGCCTGAACTAGTTTCTCAAGCGCGAGACGCATGTCATCTAGGAGGTTTCGCTTTAAAAGTCCCGTTCCCTGCTTCTGGAGCGCTTGATTAAAAAGTGCGAGTGCGTCGGGGAACTTGCCCAGACAATGGCGTGTCTCCCCCATGAGATCCTCGTCGACATCCACATCGGGCCCTCCTCCGTCCAGGTGGGCGTACCTTGTCACCAGCTGCGTCTTTAGTTTCCTTGCTTCGTCAGGGTTTCGCAGCTTGCTTGATAGGTGATCGCAGAGATCGCGGATGATCCGATACCGCTGGGCTTCGGAGAATGCCATCAGATTCTGAGAGAGCGCTGTTCTTTTGTTCGGTGCGTCGAAGGGGTATGTCGGGTGAGGGATTGTTACGTTGAACTCGGACGCGTAGGCTCCGAGGGCTCGGGCGATCTCGGCGCCGCTGAGACCGTGGTTGGTTTCCGCGAGAACGTCTGCGGCCTCGTTAACGAAGCGGGCCGATAGCGCTGGCCTTCGCGCGAGTGTTTCTCCTTCGAGCGCGAGTTCCACGTCTGGCAGTAGCGCGTCTAATTCGGCCTTCGCTTCGTAAACTGAGTAAATGTCATTGAAGTCGACCTCGATGGAATTCAGCCTCGACGCGGCCGCTTCGGGAAGGATGGGACCTGCCGACCGCTTGAGCTGGGTGACTAGGTAGTGGTAGCCGACGGTGACAGCAGTCACCTCGTCGGGGTCGTCAGAGGGGCCGCAGAGCCGAAAGTCGCGCGCCTCTCTAATGAGGTCGGCGATTCTCTCCTTCTCCCCAGCGTTCATAGGATCCCTCCGCCGCCGGTGCCAACGTTACACCATATTTGGTCGAGCGCGTCCAGCCTTTGCCACGACAAGGCAGAGCGGCGGCCCCGCCCGTGCCACAGGGCGGCGAAGGCTCCGGGACCTGGCCCGTGTCGGGTGCCCGGTCGCGGCGTTGGCCGGGGGCGCCGATTTATGGCACACTCGGTTTCGATAACCGGAAAACATGGATCCCCAGTACATCCGCAATTTCTGCATCATCGCGCACATCGATCACGGCAAATCGACGCTCGCCGACCGCCTGCTCGAACTGACGGGCACGCTCACCCAGCGCGAGATGACGGCGCAAGTGCTAGATTCGATGGACCTCGAGCGCGAGCGCGGCATCACGATCAAGGCAAAAACGGTTCGCCTTCTGTATCACGCCAAGGACGGCCATGACTACCAGCTGAACCTGATCGATACGCCCGGCCACGTGGATTTCTCCTACGAAGTTTCCCGCGCGCTTTCCGCCTGCGAAGGGGCGCTGCTGGTCGTCGATGCCAGCCAGGGCGTCGAGGCGCAAACCGTCGCCAACGCCTTCCTCGCCTCGCAGCACAATCTGGCGATCATTCCCGTCATCAACAAAGTCGATTTGCCCGCGGCGCAGCCCGAGCAGGTGAAGCAGCAAATGGAATCGGTGCTGGCGATTTCGGGCGACGAGGCGCTCGAAATCAGCGCGAAAAGCGGCTTGGGAGTGCCCGAAGTGCTCGAAGCGGTGGTCGCGCGCGTGCCTCCGCCGGTCGGGTCGGCCGAGGAGCCGTTGCAGGCGCTGATTTTCGATTCCTGGTTCGACGGCTATCGCGGCGCGATCGTGCTGGTGCGGGTCATGCAGGGCCGGATGAGAAAGGGAATGAAAATCCGGCTGTGCGGGGCGGACATGGAGACCGAAGTCGAAGAGATCGGAACGCTGGTGCCCAAGCCGGTGGCGCTCGACGAGCTGGAGGCGGGCGACGTGGGCTACGTCATCGGCAACATCAAGCGCGTGGCCGATGCGCGCGTGGGCGATACGATCGTCGACGCTTCGCGGCCGGCGCCGCCGCTCGAAGGCTTTGAAGCCATCAAGCCGATGGTTTTCGCCGGCCTGTTCCCGGTGAACGCGAGCGACTACGAAAACCTGCGCGACGCGCTCGGCAAGCTCCAGCTCAACGATTCGGCACTTTTCTACGAGCCGGAAAATTCCGCCGCGCTTGGTTTCGGTTTTCGCTGCGGTTTTCTCGGCCTGCTGCACATGGACATCGTGCAGGAGCGCCTCGAGCGTGAATTCAACCTCGATCTGATCACCACGGCGCCGAGCGTCCGCTACCGGATCACCAAGCGCGACGGGGAAACCGTCGAAGTGGATAATCCCACGAAATTTCCGTCGCCGGCGGAGATCGACCGCATCGCCGAGCCGGTGCTGCGGGCGGTCATCATCACGTCTGATGAATCGCTCGGCGGCGTGCTCCAGCTTTGCGAGGAGAAGCGCGGCGTGCAGAAGAACATCGAGTATCTTTCCCCGACGCGCGTGATGCTCACCTACGAGCTGCCGCTCAACGAAATCGTGCTCGACTTCTACGACCGCCTGAAGAGCGTTTCCCGCGGCTACGCCTCGCTCGATTACCAGCTGGCTGGATACCGCGAAGCGGACCTGATAAAGATGGACATTCTGGTGGGCGGCGAGCCGGTGGACGCGCTGACGCTGGTGTGCCACCGCGATCTGGCGTTCGAGCGCGGGCGGGAACTGGTGAGCCGGTTGCGGAAACTGATTCCCCGGCAGATGTTCGAGGTGCCGCTCCAGGCGGCGATTGGCAGCCGCGTGATCGCCCGGGAAACCATCGCGGCGATGCGGAAGAACGTTCTGGCCAAATGCTACGGCGGCGATGTCTCGCGCAAGCGCAAGCTGCTCGAAAAACAGAAAGAGGGCAAGAAGCGGATGAAGCGCGTTGGCCGCGTCGATATTCCGCAAGAGGCGTTTCTGGCCGTGCTGCGCGTCGGCAGCGGAAGCGATGAGTAGCGGCGGGCGAGAACCAGGAGTTGCGTCCCGGAATTAGGGCCGGCCGGTCACCGGGGGTCGGAGCTTCAGCTCCGACATCAATCGATTGGCGAATCCGGGGTTTTAACCCCTGAAGACCCCTTTCACTTATCGATTCCAAATATCAGAGAAGTGGGCTGCGAAGCGGTTTCCAGGCTTTGCCCGGCCCAGTCTTGCGGATCAATTTTCGACCTTGCGGATCAATCTTCAACCTTACTGACTAGGGCGCCCAGGCGGCCGCGAGCGAGCTGCACGGCGATCTCCTCTCCAATCGAAACCTGGCCGGCGTCGCGCACCAGACGGCCGGCGGCGTCGTAGCAGACCGAATAGCCGCGGTCGAGCAGCCGCAGCGGGCTGCGCTCATCGAGCTGAACGGCGAGAGCGGCCAAACGCTGGCGGCGGGCGGCGAAGACGCGCTCGGCGGCCGTCGCCAGGCGCCGGCGGCCCTGTTCGACGGCCAGACGCAAAGCGGCGAGGCGGATTCGCAGGTCGATTCGTGAAAGACGCCGCTCGTTGCCCACCAGCCGGTTCTGGGCAAAACGCAGGCGGCCGCGGAGCCCGTCGGCCAGCGCCAGCACCGATTCGTCGACCTGTTGGCGGCTCTGGCGCAAGAGGTCGGGCAGACGGCGAAAGGCGCGGTCGGTGGAGAGTTCACTAAGTTCGTGGCGGCGCTCGAGCAGGAGGTAGCGAACCCTCTCGATCAGGCGCCGGCCCAGGTCGGCGATATGGCGGTCGAATTCCTGGCGGGACTGGACGACGATTTCGGCGGCGGCCGAAGGGGTGGGCGCGCGAACGTCGGCGGCGAAATCGGCGATCGTGAAATCGGTTTCGTGGCCGACGCCGGTGATGACCGGAACGAGCGATGCGGCGATGGCCCGGACAACGATTTCTTCGTTGAAACTCCAGAGGTCTTCGAGCGAACCGCCGCCGCGCGCCAGGATCAGGACATCGGCCAGGCGCTTGCGATTGAGGTAGCGGATCGCTTCGACAATCTCCTTGGCCGCGCCCTCGCCCTGCACGCGGACCGGATAGAGCACGACGTGCGCGCCGGGGAAACGGCGGCGCAGCACGCGCAGGACGTCGCGAACGGCGGCGCCGGCCGGGGACGTCACCAGGCCAATGCGGCGCGGCAGCAGCGGCAAGGGCTTCTTGCGCGAGGCGTCGAACAGGCCCTCGGCTTCCAGGCGTTTGCGGAGCTGTTCGAAGGCCAGTTGCAGGGCCCCCAGGCCGACCGGCTCGATGTACTGGACGTAAACCTGGTATTCGCCACGGGCCTCGTACACGCTCACCGCGCCGCGAACGGTGACGTGGAGGCCGTCCTCGGGCCGGAACTTCAGCAGGCGCGCGTCGTTGCGGAAGGCGACGCAGCGAACCTGCGCGCGCTCGTCCTTGAGCGTGAAGTAGAGGTGGCCCGACTGCGCCTGGCGGAAATTGGAAATCTCACCTTCGACCCAGAGGTCGTGAAATTCGCCTTCCAGCAGATCGCGTACGCGGGCAGTCAGCTCGGTGACCGTCCAGATGCGGCGGCTGGGCTGCAGGTTCAGCGAGATTTGGCTCATCACTAGTCCTGATTCTGGAAACTGGTGCCCGCGAACTCCACGCAGACGAAGCGGAGCGGCTTCGATTCGAGATTCTGGATCTCGTGCGGTCCCGGTCCCAGCCAGTGGTAGCGCCCCACCGGCAATCGAACCTCGAGGCTCTTGGGCTCATGGATGGTGTTGTCGAGAACGTCGAAGGGCGTGACGGTGACCAGAAAGCGCGTGGTCTTCGTGCTGTCGTTATCGTAGGTGGCGCCGGGAGCAAGCGTCACGCCACGCAGGAAAACTTTGCCGATTTCGAGCGACCAGCTGGGCGGCAGGGGCCGGGCGCCGGGACAATCACAGACGGCGTCGGCCGGGTCGCCGTTGCAACGGCATCCGTTACCGGTGAGCGCGGGATTGAGGAATTTAATGGAAAGGGCGTGGTAGGGCTGGCTGCCGTCGCTCGTGAGCGTGTAGACGGAGCCACCCGTCGTGAAGCGAACGGCGCCTTCGGGCAGTTTGAGCGAGCGTGGAGGCTGGCCGGGTGAATCGACGCTCACGGTGCTGGCGGCCAGCGTGATCGTAAGGTAGTCGAGGTTCTGCTGATACATCAGGGCCGACTGGCCCGGCGGGACCAGCACGTCGTAAATCTGGATGTCGGAGGTAGCGTACATCAAATGATGGTGCGGTTCCTGATCGATGGGCGCCGGCTGGGCCGGTTGCGCCGATGGCGCCGCCGTCTGCTGGGCGCGCAGCCGCGCGCCACCGGGCGCCAAAACGAACCAGACGAATAAAGCGTAAGCCATGAACTTCATCAGGCCGATTATACCCCGCTCTGTTTGCGTGAACCGGCGATGCGGGCCAGGGCGGCCGCGGCAAAGCGTTAAAATAGCGGGCATGATTCGTCTACTCGCGCTGCCGCTGCTTCTGATGCTCGTGCCCGCCAGAGGAGCGGCGCAAGTTCCCGTTTCGCCTCCCGCTTGCCGGTTGCCGGCCGGGCTTTGGCAGAAGCGGCAAGTCCTGCAGCGGGAATTCGATGCGAGCGGCGGGCGCTCGGCCAGCGCCCTCGAATCGATCGAGGGGATTGACGCGCAGTATCGCCGGTTTGTTTTCGCCGCCGGCGAAGCCTACGCGCAAAAGCGGCCGGAGGGGGTGAATGCCTGCTGCGACGGCGCCCGGGGCGACCCCGAAGCGTCGATCTTTTGCGCATTGATTCGCTACCGCCTGGGCGGGCGCAAGGACCCGGCCCGATTCCTCGCCGCGCTGCCGGAAACGCCGGAAGCCGCCGCCGCCCTGGTCGATCTCGGGCAGGCGGCCTCGCAGAATGCGGAGGCGCAGGCCATCGCCGGATCGCCGGTTTACGCCGTCACCGACGAGATTTTCCGGCTCATGCTCGCCGGCTACCCCGGCTCGACCGCCACGTATTTCTACCTGTTCCATCATTCCGGCGGCGCGTATGCCGACGACGTTGCCGACCAGCTCGAGCACTACCTGACCGGCCACCCGGCCGCACTGATCCGCAACTGGCCGGTGCTGCGAAAATACTGGAACCTCAGCGAAGGCATCACGTGGGACGTGGACGCTGGATGGTGGCAGGGTGTGATCCGGGGATTCCGCCGCGCCTGCGATCCGGGCGACGCGAACTGCAAGGAAATCCTGGCCCTGCTCGAAAAGGCGGCCCGCGCCGCCGGCGCGCCGCAATAGCAGCCGGGCCGGGGATTCGATTTGATCCTCACCGAGTCTCACGGGACGAACCCGGGCTACAATCAGAGACGATGGCTATCGAACGCGAACAACTCGATGCCGATGTATTGATCGTCGGGGCCGGTCCGGCCGGACTCGCGTGCGCGCTGCGCCTGGCGCAACTCGCCTCGGGCGACAGCAAACAGGGACGCGCGCCCGCCGTCTTGCCCGAAAACGTGTACGTGCTCGAAAAGGGAAGGGAAGTTGGCGCGCACCAACTTTCCGGCGCGATCATGGACCCGCGCGGACTGGCCGAGCTGGTGCCCGATTTTCGCAGCTCCGCTCCGATCGGCGCGCCCGTCTCGGAAGATGCCGCCTACTTCCTCACCGAAACCGGGGCGATGAAATTCCCGATCACTCCGCCGCCGCTGCGAAACGAGGGCAACTACGTCATCTCGCTCAGCCGCCTGACGAAGTGGCTGGCGGGCCTGGTCGAGCAAGCCGGCGTCAACGTCTTTACCCAGTTCGCCGGCTCGCAACCAATCTATGCGGAAGATGGAATCGCCGGGGTCGTTACCGACGACAAGGGCCTCGACAAAAAGGGGCAGCCGAAACCGAATTTCACTCCCGGCTACGAGCTGCGCGGCAAGATCACCGTTCTGGCCGAAGGCTCGCGCGGCTCGCTCACCCGGGCGCTGGTTGACCGCTATAAGCTCGACGGCACAAATCCCCAAATCTACGCGATTAGCATCAAGGAGCTTTGGGATGTGCCCGATGGCCGCATCCGTCCCGGCTGGGTAGCCCATACGATGGGCTGGCCGCTCGATTCGCACACTTACGGCGGCGGCTGGATCTACGGACTCGAGGACCGGCGCGTTTCGGTCGGGCTCGTTGTGGGCCTCGAATACCACGATCCGCATTTCGATCCCCATGCCGCCTTCCAGCGCATGAAAACCCATCCGTTCATTCGCTCGGTTCTCGAAGGCGGCAAGCTGGTTCGCTACGGCGCCAAGAGCCTGCCGGAGGGAGGCTGGTATTCGAGACCCCGCCCCTACGTCGCGGGGGGTTTGTTGATCGGCGACTCGGCCAGCTTGCTGAATTCCCAGCGGCTCAAGGGCATTCACATCGCCATCATGAGCGGCATCCTCGCGGCCGAAACCATCTACGACGCCCTCGGCGCGGGCGACACGTCGGCTACGCGCCTGGCAAGCTTCGAGCGGCGCCTGGAAGGAAGCTGGATTCACCAGGAGCTATGGCCCGTGCGCAATTTCCACCAGGGATTCCGCAAGGGGCTATGGCCGGGCCTGTTTCAGGCGGGGTTGCAGATGGTGACCGGGGGCCGCGGGCTGGTCGATCCGATTCGCGTCGCGCCGGGCCACCTCGAATACCAGAAACTCTCCGGCAACCAGTGGAAACCGCTCGAGCGCTACCGCGGCGACGGCGCGCTCACCTTCGACGTCCTCACCGACCTCTATCATTCCGGAACGCGGCACGATGACGACCAGCCTTGCCATCTCCACGTCCTCGAGCCGGATATCTGCGTCACGCGCTGCGTCGCCGAATACGGCAATCCCTGCCAGTATTTCTGCCCGGCGATGGTCTACGAGATGGTGCGCGAAGACGAAAAGCTGCGCCTGAAGATCAACGCCGCCAACTGCGTGCACTGCAAGACCTGCGACATCGCCGATCCCTATCAGATCATCGTTTGGGTCCCGCCCGAGGGCGGCGGAGGGCCGGACTACGAGGGGATGTAGGGCGGCCCAAGCAGCCGTATACTGGCGAGCGATGCCGCAGCCTGTTTCCGATTCCGCCTCGCGCGTCAACCTCCACTACGAGCTCGTCTATCCCGAGCTTTCGCGCTGGCGCCGCATGCAGATTCCCGCCATCGGCTGGCTGGGCACGGCGCTGGTCGGCGCGATCGGCCCGACGCTCCGCTTCGAAGTCCTCGGCTACCAACACTACCGGCAATCGCGCGATTCGGGCCGGCCGGTGATTTCCGCCTTCTGGCACCGGTCGATTTTTCCGGCGATCTGGTGGTGGCGCGGGCGGAAAGTGGTGGTGATGAACACCACGAATTTCGACGGCCAGTGGACCCGGCGCGTGATCGAGCGCTTCGGGTTCTGGACCGCGCAGGGCAGCTCGAGCCGCGGCGGCCTGCGCGGCCTGGTCGTGATGGCCAAGCGGCTGGCCGAGGGCCACGACGCCGCCTTCACCATCGACGGCCCGCGCGGTCCGCGCTACGTCGCCAAACCCGGCCCGGTGATGCTGGCCCGCAAAACCGGCCACGCGATCATGGTCTTTCACATCGGCATCGAGCGCGGCCACACCTTCCGGCGAAGCTGGGACCTGTTCCAGATTCCGTTACCATTTTCCCGCGCCGTGATGATCATTGCGCCGCTGATTCACGTCCTGAAAGACGCAGGTCCCGAAGTCCTCGAGGCCAAACAGGCCGAGATGCAAGCCTCGCTCGAGCGCGTCCGCGACCTGGCCGAGGGCTGGTTCGAGATGCCGGCCGCCGAGCGCGACCAAATCCGCCGCCAGTGGCAAGGCGACGCGGCCGGGGCATAGCCAGTAGGCCAGAGGGTTTTTCGCGCCTTATCGCCCGCGCGGTTCGTTGTTCGCTGTTGCCGCCCGATGTCCTTTCGTCAGGCTTCGACCGCGTCGGGATCCGCTTGCAGTTTCTGGACCAGCCGATCGATTTGCTCGCGCGTCTCTTCGATCGTGCCGGAATTGTCGATCAGATCGCTCGCCAGGCGCTTCTTCTCTTCGACGTCCATCTGCGCCGCGATGCGCCGCGCGGCCTCTTCCCGGCTCATTCCCCGCCGGGCGAGCCGTTCGATCTGCTGCTCGGGCCGGCACCAGACCACCACCAGGCGGTCGAATCGGCCGTGAAAGCCGGCTTCGATCAGCAACGGCGCTTCCACCACGGCCACGCGCGCGCCTTCCTTTTCGCGTTCCGCGAGCCACCGGGCCTCGCGATCGAGCACGCGCGGATGCACGATCCGATTGAGCCGTTCGAGCTGATCGCGCGAGGAAAACACCACGGCCGCGAGGCGCGGGCGATCGATTTCACCGTTTTCTTGGAAGACTTCAGGGCCGAAAGCTTGGCGGATTTCGTCGTAGGCAGGTTCGCCTGGCCGGGTCAGTTCGCGGGCGACGTCGTCGGCTTCGATCACCCCCAGCCCGCGCTCGCGCAGCAGCGCCACTACAGTGGATTTCCCCGAGCCGATCCCGCCGGTCAGCCCCATGCGAAGCATCAGGGTTTGGCGCCAGTGGCCTGGGCCGCCCGCTCGCCGCGGCGCATCCGCGCTGCCCTCACGGTGTTGCTCATCAGCATGGCGATGGTCAGCGGACCCACGCCGCCCGGCACGGGCGTAAAGGCGCCGGCCACCTCGACGACGTCGGGATGGACGTCGCCCACCAGCACCGAGCGTTTTTTATGGAACGATTCGATCTTCTCGGGGAAATTCGCGAAGACTCTTTCGGCCTCGCTGGCGTCGGTAATCACGTTCTGTCCCACGTCGATGACCGTCGCGCCCGGCCGCACGTACTCCTTCGTCACCATGGCCGCCCGCCCCATGGCCGCGACCAGAATATCGGCGCGCCGCGTGATCTCGGCGAGGGCGCGCGTCTTGGAATGGCAGATGGTCACCGTGGCGTTGGCATGGAGCAGCAGCAGTGCCATAGGCTTGCCCACGATGTCGCTTCGCCCCATCACGACGGCGTTTGCTCCTTCGATTTCGATTCCGCTCCGCCGGAGAATCTCCATCACGCCGGCCGGCGTGCAGGCCACCAGGTTGGGCCGCCCAGCCACCAGACGCCCCACGTTCACGGGATGGAATCCGTCGACGTCCTTGGCCGGGTCGATGGCGTCGAGAATCCGCTTGGCATCGACCTGTTTCGGCAGAGGCATCTGGACGAGAATCCCGTCAACGTCGTCGCGGCGGTTGAGCCCGTCGATCACCTCGAGCAGCTCCTCGGTCGTGATCGTGGCGGGCGGCGTGAGCAAGAAACTTCCGAGACCGAGCTTGGCGCAGGCGGCGATCTTGCTGTTCACGTAAAGTTTCGATGCGGGGTTGTCGCCCACCAGAACGGCCGCCAGACCCGGGCGAATGCCGCGCCCGGCCAGGGCGTCGATATCGGACTTCAATTCCCCGTAAATTTCATCGCGAATGGCCTTGCCGTCCAGAATGCGCGCTGTCAAAAGCTCTCTCCTCGCCGGGTGAAATTCGCTCTCTTCGGCATCATAGCACAGGGCTGCCGGAGGCCTGCCGCTCCGGGAACCCGTTTCCGCAGAATGATTTGACCGCCTGCTGGCCGGGTTCGTATACTGGTTCTGGCTTCAAGGCACCGATACCTGCGCTGGTCCCGCGCGAAGCCCCGCCAATATTCGGGAGTTACAGATGGTCAAAGCGACACGATTGCGCCCCGGGATGATTATCCAGCACGAGGGCGAACTTTATTCCATCTTCAGCGTCGAGCACCGCACGCCCGGCAACAAACGCGGCGCCATGCAGACGCGTATGCGCAACCTGCGCACCGGCTCGATCATCGACTACAAATTCCGCGCCGATGACTCGATCGACCGCGCCATCCTCGACGAAATCGAATTCGAATACCTGTACGGCGACGCCGAAGGGCACCACTTCATGAATCTGGAATCTTTCGAGCAGATCGCGCTGGGCCGCGACGTTTTGGGCGACGCCGTCGAGTACCTGACACCCAACATGGTCGTCAAACTCGAGTTTTACGAAGGCAAGCCGATCGGCGTCCAGATCCCCGACACCGTCGATCTCACCGTCGTCGAAACCGAGCCCGGCATCCAGAAAGCGACCGCCAGTTCGGTGATGAAGCCAGCCAAGCTCGAAACCGGCCTCAGCATTCAGGTCCCGCCCTTCATCAACGTCGGCGACAAGGTTCGCGTCGACACCACCGAAGGGCGCTACGTCCAGCGCGCCCAGTAGCGGCCTCCGGGCGAAAACCGGCGCGCATACCGGGCCCGTTCACGCATTCGCCGCTTTCCTTCCGAATACCCGCTCGAAAATCGCATCCACGTATCGAAGCTGCCGCCCGAGGTCGAAAACGCGCTCGACGGCCTCGGCGCCGAGCCGCCCGGCAATGCGCGGGTCGGCGGCGACCAACTGGTGGAAATCGCCCTCGCTTTCCCACGCTTTCATCGCGTTTTCCTGCACCCACTTGTAGGCGTCCTCGCGCGGCGTGCCCGCCTCGACCAGATCCTGCAAGAGCTGCCCGGAAAAGACCAGCCCCCGCGTCGAATCCAGATTGCGCCGCATGCGCTCGGGGAAAACCCGCATGTTCGCGATGATGGCGGTCGCGCGATCGAGCATGTAATCGGCCAGGATGGTCGAGTCCGGCAAAATCACGCGATCGGCCGAGCTGTGGGAAATGTCACGTTCGTGCCAGAGCGCCACGTTCTCGAGGGCCGCCTGCGCGTTCGCCCGCACCACGCGCGCCAACCCGCAGATCTGCTCGCAACCGACCGGGTTGCGCTTGTGAGGCATCGCCGAGCTGCCCCGCTGTCCGCCCGCGAACGGCTCTTCGGCTTCGCGCACTTCGGTCCGCTGCAGGTGCCGGATCTCCAAAGCGAAACGCTCGAGTTCGCCCGTCACCAGCGCCAGCGTGCCCACGTAGTGTGCGTGCCGGTCGCGCTCGATCACCTGCGAGGAGACGGGCACGGCCTCCAGGCCCAGACGCCGGCAGATGTTTTGCTCGATCCCGGGACCCAGGTGCGCGGCGTTTCCCACCGCCCCGGAGATTTTGCCCACCTCCATTTCCCGCGCCGCCCGCCGGAACCGCCCGGCGTTGCGCCGGTTCGTGTCGTACCAGTTGGCCAGTTTCAGTCCGAAGGTGATCGGCTCGGCGTGGACGCCGTGCGTGCGGCCGATTTGCGGCGTGTCCTTGAATTCCCAGGCGCGCCGCTCGAGCACTTCGTCCAGCCGGCCGAGGCCCTGCTCGATCTCGCGCGAGGCATCGCGCAGCAGAAGCGCCTGCGCGGTATCGACCACGTCGTTCGAGGTGAGCCCGTAATGCAGCCAGCGCGCCACCGCCGGATCGCCCACCGTCTCGCCCACCGCCATCGTGAACGCGATCACGTCGTGCCGCACCTTGGCTTCCAGGTCCAGAATGCGGGCGACATCCACCCGCGCCCGCGCCCGCAGCGTCCGCGCGGCCTCGGCCGGCACGATTCCCGCCTCCGCCAGCGCGTCCGCCGCCGCCAGTTCTACCTCGAGCCACTTGCCAAACCGGTTTTCGTCGCTCCAAATGCGGCCCATCTCCGGCCGCGTATAGCGTGGAATCACGTCTCGGTTGCTCCGTCGGTATGGTTTGGCCGCCGGCGCCTCGTTCCGGCGCGGCGACATGCCCCATCATACCGGATGGGTTGCTCCGGCGCCGACCGCTTCCGGACGCCCGGGCGCCCGGAAGCCGAAACGATTCGGGAGGGTTAAGCGGCAGGCCAACCGGCACGAAGCAGGGAACAACCCCGCAGCATGGGGACGCCGGCGGCAAAACGAGACCGCCGGCGCGGGGCACCCCATTTATGGCAGCATTCCCTACGGCGAAGCCCGGCCGGGCGGGTCGCGTTCACTGCCGCACGAGCCTTGCCGACTTAGGTGGCCGGAAAACTCCGTAGTTACGTTATTGCGAAAACCCAAAGTAGACGGGATCATCGGGTTACTTCCCCTGGCTGCTAAACGTATAGACCATTCCCACCAGAACAGTATTTTGGGTTTTCACAAAGTTGCCTAGCGAACCATCACCCCTCTGAAATATCGGGTTGCTCGCGAAATCGTATCGATACTCGAACCGGGTCACCAGGGAGTTGGCGATCATGTGGGTATAAGTGGTTGTAACTTCCTGGGCGTGCCCGCTGGGGAAACCGGCGCCGCCGTTGAAGGTGGTGTTACCGAACAACGTCAGACCTTGGGGATCGCCATAATACTCGTAGCGGACCGCGAGATTATCGTTGGCGCCGAAATTGTACTTCACGTATCCCGCCGGACCCCACCACTGGGCGACGGGACTCGACGGACCTTCACTGTCGCGGCCGTAGTCTCCGTTGATGGCGAAGGCCCATTTGGCGTCCGGGGTGTAGGAGATGATGGTGTCGGACAATTGACGCCAGTAATTGATGTTGTTTACCGGGCCGGCGTAATAGGTTTCCGTAAAGCCCCACTTGGAATTCGGGGTTATGCTGATACTGCCGCCGTAGGTCTTCGCGTTATTGAAGGCCACCACGTCGTTCCATCCGTTGGTAATCGAAGCCTGCAGCGAAACCTTGCTATTCGGAGAGTAGGATGCGCGCACTCCGAAGTGATAGAACGGAATGGCGTAGTAAAAGAGGATACTCCTCGAATAGTTCCAGTTGGCGTTGCTCTCAATCACTTCCTCTCCGGCGGTTGTCACGAACTTGCCCACGTCGATCTTCAGGCCCTTGCCGATGGGCGCGAGATAAGAGAAATAGGCCTCTTTCAGGTACGGCGCCGATGAGGCGGTGCCATCGGTTCCGTTGACCGCACTGATCGTTTGACCGAACCCGAGGGATACCGTGTAGCCGGTGCGCCCGGCAATACCCGACGTAGCGTCCGGGCTCTTGCTCACACCCAGCTCCACTAAGCTCAATGCAAACTGATTCTCGTTGGCATCGAAGAATCGCAGACCGGTCTGCATCGGGTTCGTCGGGTGGTTGAAGTCGTAGCTGTAATAGGCGTCCACGAGCCCGTTGAGGCTGGTTGGTCCGAGAAGGCTGGCGAGAGTCACCTTCGGGGCGGCCTCCGGACTCGGGGCGGTCTCCGGAGCGGCGGGCGCGGAAGAAGCGCTGGGGATCGCGGTCTCAGAAAGTACGGGCTCGACGAACGCTGCGGGCTTCACGGACGGCGTCGCGCTTTCCTGCTGCTTCAAGGCGGCGATCTCGCCTTGCAAGGCATTGACTTCGTCTTGCAAAGTTTGTAACTGGCCTTGAACTGCCGTCGAAGTCTTGTTCGTGGAAACCGCGTCGGCGGCAGGGTGAGCCTGGGCCGAACACAAGGAAACAAATGCAAGCGCGAGCAACGGACCACACAGCGCGGCCGTCAGTCTGGACTTATATCTGGTCTTACAACTCATGGTTTGCGCTCCCTTCGGAGATGCGCTCATCTTCGTGGATGAGTTCGCGAAGTTATCAAGCGGAACGATATCTGCCAGGCACCGAAGGGTCAAACGCATAATATCTATCTAACGTATTGATAAAACTCGGCCTATCGAACTTACCTCTTATAGTCGAGATAAATGCGCCTGGAAATGGAACTTACAGGAAGAATGGTTAGCTGTTGCAAGGCCGGTTCCACCTATATAGACCGAAACATCCGAAGTAGATTGGGGAAGTAGATTGCTGAAACGGAAAACAGAGGGGTTGCTGCTCAACCGGTAAGCGCCAGCGCGCACAGGGAACCGGCGTCAAATGCGCATGGGCATGACGACGTAGCGGTAGCGAGTCGCTGGATCGCCCTGCGGGCGCAGCTGCCCGGCCGATTGCTCGTCTTTGAGCTCGAGCGAGATCGGTCCTTCGGCTGTGGCGGCGAGGAAATCGAGCAGGTAATCGGCGTTGAAACCAATGGCTATGGGATCGCCCTTGTATTCGCGCTCGATCGCTTCCTTGGCCTCTCCGTAATCGGGGCTGGAAGCCGATAGTTCGATGCCTTCGCTGGCGAGGGTCAGTTTGACGGCGTGGGAGCGCTGATCGGAAAGCTGGGAGACGCGGCGAAGCGCATTTTGCAACTCATTGCGGTCCAGGGCGACGGTTTTGTTGTTGTCGCGCGGCAGCACCGCCTCGAAATTCGGGAATTGGCCGGTGAGCTTGCGGGAAACGAGCAGATGCGGACCGATTCGAAAGAAGAGGTGGCTTTCGTCCTGCGCGAATTCGAATTCGGAATCTTCGCCCGCGTCGGCGGCGAGCCGCGTGATTTCGTTCAGCGCCTTCTTAGGCACCAGCGTCCGCACCTCGCCCGGCAGACCCTCGAACCGGTAATCGGTTTCGATGATGGCCAGACGATGGCCATCGGTTGCTACCATCGTTATGGCTTCCGGTTTCAGGATGGCCAGGGCGCCGTTGAGCGTGTAGCGCGATTCCTCGGTCGATATGGCGAACGTGGTTTTGGCAATCACGTCGGCGAGCAGCTTCGAGGGAATTTTGACCAGCATCGGCGGCAGCTCCGGCAGCGCCGGAAAATTTTCCTTCGAGAGGCCAACTATCTTGTAGGTCCGGCGGCCGGAGACGATTTGCACCCAATGATTTTCCAGGAGCTTGAACCGGATTTCCCCATCGGGCAGCAAGCGCACCAGATCCAGCAGCTTCTTCGCAGGAACCGTGCCGGAACCCTCCCTTGTCACGCTGGCCGGACACGACGTCTGAATGCTCAATTCGAGGTCGGTTGCGGTGAGCGTCAGCAGGCCATCCTCGGCTTCGAGCAGGATGTTCGACAGTATCGGAATCGTTGTCTTGCGCTCCACAACGCCTTGGGTGAGCGACAGCTCCTTGACCAATTCCTGCATCCCAACGGTAAATTCCATCTCCGACGCCCTCGCCTTTCCCCCCCCCGCCTATTTTCCCGGGCAGGGGGACAACTTGCCGGCCGAAATCCTCAGGCTGCGCTCGATACTCTAACTGCAGCTACGACGGTTCTCAAAACCGCTCTACAAGTGAAGTACGTAAATACCGTAGTAGTCGTTTTCGTGCAAACCGAGGAAAACCGGCTAACACCGTTTCTCCTTGTACAGTTGGCGTCCACAGGGCCACAGAGGAAATCCCTGCGCCGGGGAGGAAAAACGGTTTATGCCCTAATTTCATCCTCAGCTTCCTCACTTTATCCACAGCGCTTCCCCCGGCTTCTCCACAGGCTGCCGGCGGCGGCGCGAGGCCGCGCCTGGGGGATTTTTCAAGGCACGCGGCGGCGTGCCCATAGCGCGCCTGCCGCCAGGAAAACGGGTGGCGGCCGCCGGCGTCCCTCTGGGGCCGCTAGCCAAGGGAGTCGAGTAGGCGATTCACGGTTCGATTGAGTTCCTTGTCGCTGCGCCGGAGCGAATCGATCTTGTTGATCGAATGGAGGACGGTGGTGTGATGCTTGCCGCCGAATTGCCGGCCGATCTCCGGCAGGGAAGCCGATGTGAGCTGTTTGACCAGATACATGGAGATCTGGCGGGGAAAGGCGATCGTCTTGGAATTGGAACGAATCTTCAGGTCTTGCGGCCGCAGGCCGAAATGCTCGGCGACGCGCTTCTGGATGCTCTCGATCGTGATTCTGCGGTCCTGCGATTCGAGAACGTTCTTGAGCACCTGATGCGCAACCGCGAGGCTGATCTCGGTGCCGGTGAGCGAGGTGTAGGCGACCAGACGGATCAGCGCTCCCTCGAGTTCCCGGACGTTCGAGCGGATCGAGCGGGCGATGAATTCGGCGACGTCGTCGGGCAGCATCACCCGCTCGCTCTCCGCCTTCTTGTGCAGAATGGCGATTTTCGTTTCCAGGTCGGGCGGCTGGATATCGGCGATCAGGCCCCATTCGAAGCGCGACCGCAGCCGCTCCTCGATCGCCGAGATCTCCTTGGGCGGACAATCGGAGCTGATGACGATCTGCTTCTGCTGGTCGTGGAGGTCGTTGAAGGTGTGGAAGAACTCTTCCTGGGTCCGCTCGCGGCTGGCGATGAACTGAATATCGTCCACCAGCAGCACGTCGACCGAGCGGAAGCGGTCACGGAACCCGGGCATGCGGTCGAAACGGAGCGCGCCGATCATGTCGTTGGTGAACTTCTCGGCGCTCAGGTAGGCCAGGCGCGCGGCCGGGTTGCGGTGCTTGATCGAATGCCCGATGGCCTGCATTAGGTGGGTTTTCCCGAGTCCCACCCCGCCGTAGAGGAAGAGCGGGTTGTAGGCCTTCGAAGGCCGCTCGGCGACCGCCTGCGAGGCCGCATGGGCGAACTGATTCGACCCGCCGACGACGAACGTCTCGAACCGGTAGCGGGGATTAAGCTGGTGTTCGCTCGAATCGAAATCCAGCCGCGCCTGCGTCGGCGCTGGAGTGGCCGGCTCGGGCTCCGGACAGATGAATTCGAGCCGCGTTTCCGGCAAGCCGACCTCGAGCAGAACCGCCTTGAGGATTTCTCCGTACGTTTCGCTGAGTTTGCGGCGAAAGGCGCGCGTCGGCACGCGAACTTTCAAGTTGCCGTTTTCGGTTCCCTCCTGGTGCGTGGGCCGAAACCAGGTGGCAAAACTGTGCGGGTTCACCCGCCGTTCCATATGTTGCAAAATATTTTCCCAAGCATTCATGCAGTCAGCTCGCAATTTCCACGGCTGTGGAAATGACGTGGAAAAGCAGATTAAACCCCTTCCCTGCTGTCGTCAGGAACCCCGAGATCTGCGCTTCCGCTTCGCCTTCCTCCGGGTGGGTGTCCGGTAAAGGCTTGCGGGCGAGGATTCTGCACAAGTGCGGCGAATAGGGCAATAGGAAATTCAGGGAAGTTCTCAACCGCCCTGCACACGGTTTGCACAGTTTTTCCACAGGCCCTCTTTCCTCAGTCCAACCGGTAGACGGCGCGCTCGATCGATATCGCGTGGCCGGTTTCCGCGTCGATCTCGATGCGCACCGCATGCATCGCCAGGTTGTTCGCGGCCACGACGAAGCGGGTTGGCAGCCCTTGGAGAAAGCGATCGAGCACGGCCCGCTGGTCCATGCCGATCACCGAATCGTGAGGACCGGTCATGCCCACGTCGGTGATAAAAGCGGTGCCGCCGGGCAGGATTCGCTCGTCGGCCGTGGCCACGTGGGTGTGCGTTCCGACGACGGCGGATACGCGGCCGTCCAAATACCAGCCGAGCGCCTGCTTTTCGCTTGTCGCTTCGGCGTGAACGTCGACCAGAATCACCTTCACATTCTCCGTCAGGCGGCCAAGCTCGCGGTCGGCCGCGCGGAAGGGGCAATCGATCGCCGGCATGAACGTACGGCCCTGCACGTGGAGCACGGCGAACGGCTGGCCCTGTCTGGTCTCCCCGACGAAGAGCCCGCCGCCGGGAACCCCGACGGGGAAATTCGCCGGACGGAGCAGGCGCGGCTGAAGGGGCAGGTAGTCGAGAATTTCCTTGCGGTCCCAGATGTGGTTTCCGCCGCAGAGCACTTGGATTCCCGTTGCGAGCAACTGCTCGGCCAGGCGCGGAATGATCCCGAAGCCGGCGGCGGCATTGTCGGCGTTCGCGACGGCTAGATCGATGCGTTCCTGCACGAGGATATCCGCCAGCCGTTCCTCGATGATGTGGCGGCCGGGAGAACCGACGATATCCCCGATGAATAGCAGTCGCATGGGATCACGAACCGGGACGGGACAAAGTGGAACCGGAACGCACGAAAACCGGAACATTGTAGCAGGCCGATGGAATCTGTGCCGGGAAGCTTCAGGCCGGACGTTTGAGAGCCGTTTCCACCAGCCGCGCGCACCGCTCGACCCGGCGCCGCAACTCGCCCCGTTCCTTCTGGTAGGTTTCGAGTTCGTCGGCCAGATTCAGCGCGGCCAGCACGGCAATGCGGGCGCCGTCGACCGATCCGGAAACGTCTGCGACCGCGCGCATCTTCTCGTCCACCACGCGCGCCAGGCCTTGCACGTACGCCTCGTCCAGATCACCCTGAATCGTGTAGGTTCTGTCGAAGATCTGCACTTGGATGCTTTTCACGGTGGCCCACCGGAGGGCTCATTCATTCTGCGGCCCCGGCCGCCATCCCGGCAAGCCGGACGCCGGGTGTTGCGGAACCGCCGGCGCCGCGCGAAGGATTTGGCAGCGGCGGCCGGCATCCATGGTGCCCGCGGGACGCCGGCGCGCGGCCCTTTCCACAACATTTCCCGCCGCGCGATTCCGCGCCTGCCAGGAAGTGGCGAATGACTGCTAGAATAGTGGCGGTGGCGCCTTCAGGCGCAGAGCCGGCCGGCGGCGGCCACCGCTCAGTTCGCAGGCTGCGGTTGCTTTTTCCCCGGGCGATGCTCACGCAGGCAAGCTCCTTTGGCGCCGGGAAATTCAATTCTGGGGGACAACGATGGCGAAGGAAAACGCTCAAAACAGCAAGCACGATCCCTTTCATGCGCGCCTTCCCCTCGAAACCGCCGCCGGCCCCGCGACGATCTACAGCCTCGAGGCCTTGGAAAAGGCCGGAGTAGGCCGCGTTTCGCGCCTGCCGTTCTCCATTAAAATCCTGCTCGAATCCGTGCTGCGCAATTGCGACGGCCGGCTCGTCGGCGAAAAGGACGTTGCCGCGCTGGCCACTTGGGCGCCCCAGGCCGCCGAACGCCCCGAGGTTCCCTTCAAACCGGCCCGGATCATTTTGCAGGACTTCACCGGTGTTCCTGCCGTGGTCGATCTGGCGGCGCTGCGTTCGGCGATGAAGCGCCTGGGCGGCGATCCCGCGAAAATCAGTCCTCTGGTTCCCGTTGATCTGGTCATCGACCATTCGGTCCAGGTGGATGTTTTCGGTACTCGGGGAGCGCTCGAGCAAAATGCGGAGATCGAGTTCGGACGCAACCGCGAGCGATACGAGTTCCTGAAGTGGGGGCAGGGAGCGTTTTCCAATTTCCGGGTGGTTCCTCCGGCGACGGGGATCGTGCATCAGGTCAACCTGGAATTTCTGGCCAAGTGCGTCTTGGCGCGCGAGGAAGGGGCGGGCGCGGTTCTTTTCCCCGACACCCTGGTCGGCACCGATTCCCATACGACCATGATCAACGGTCTCGGCGTGCTGGGCTGGGGCGTGGGCGGAATCGAGGCCGAGGCCGCCATGCTGGGCCAGCCCTACTACATGCTTTCGCCCAAGGTGGTCGGATTCAAACTGAAGGGCAGGCTGCGCGAGGGGATGACGGCCACCGATCTGGTGCTCACCGTGACCGAGCAGCTTCGCCGGCACGGCGTAGTCGATAAATTCGTGGAGTTTTACGGCGACGGCCTCTCGCAGATACGCCTGGCCGACCGCGCGACGGTCGGCAACATGGCGCCGGAATACGGCGCGACGATGGGTTTCTTCCCCGTGGACGACGAAACGCTGCGCTATCTGCGCCAGACGGGCCGCAGCGAAGAGGAGGTAGACCGCGTCGAGCGGTACGCGAAGCAGCAGGGCCTCTTCCGCACCGATCAAACGCCCGACCCGGAATTCAGCGAAACGCTCGAACTCGATTTGAATTCGGTCGAGTCGAGCCTGGCCGGCCCCAAGCGTCCGCAGGACCGCATCCCGCTCTCGCAAATGAAGACCGCCTTCGCCCAGTCCCTCACCGCGCCCGTCAAGGAACGCGGTTTCGGTCTATCGGGCGACGAGCTGGCGCGCAGCGCGACGGTCGGCGGCAACGGAAATCCGGCCCGGCTCGGCCATGGCGCGGTCGTGATCGCCGCGATCACTTCCTGCACGAACACCTCGAACCCCTCCGTCATGATCGCCGCTGGCCTGCTGGCGAAAAAGGCGGTCGAGCGGGGCTTGCGCGTTCCGCCGTACGTGAAGACCAGCCTGGCGCCCGGCTCGAAGGTCGTCACCGAATACTTGAAGGCCGCGGGCTTGCTGGAACCGCTCGAAACGCTCCACTTCGACCTGGTCGGCTACGGCTGCACCACCTGCATCGGCAACAGCGGCCCGCTTCCGCCGGAGGTGGCCAAGGCCGTCACGGAAAACCAGCTGGTCGCCGCGGCCGTCCTTTCGGGCAACCGGAACTTCGAAGGGCGCGTTCATCCGCTGGTTCGCGCGAACTATCTGGCTTCGCCGCCTCTGGTCGTCGCCTACGCCTTGGCGGGCAGGGTGGATATCGATTTGTCCAGCGAGCCGCTTGGCCGCGACTCGGCCGGCGCCCCCGTGCATCTGCGGGAAATCTGGCCCACGCAGGAGGAGGTTTCGAGCGCCGTGAACCGGGCCGTCCAACCGGAGATGTTCCGCGAGGTCTACGCGAACGTCTGGGACGGCAACCCGACCTGGCGGGCCATCCCCGTTGCCGGCGGAGCTTTGTATCCCTGGCGCGACGATTCCACCTACATTCAGGAGCCTCCGTTTTTTACCGACCTCGCTCTGGAGCCGGCTCCGGTCGCCGACATTACCGGCGCCCGCGTCCTCGGCCTGTTTGGCGATTCCATCACCACCGACCACATCTCTCCCGCCGGCGACATCCCCGAGGACAGTCCCGCCGGCCGCTACCTGGTCGAGCATGGCCTCGCCAAGCGGGACTTCAATTCCTACGGCTCGCGCCGCGGCAACGATCGCGTGATGGTTCGCGGCACGTTCGCCAATATTCGTCTGAAAAACCTGCTCGTCCCGGGAACCGAGGGCGGCGTCACGCTGCACTTACCCGGCGGCGAGCAGATGCCCATTTTCGACGCGGCCATGCGCTATCGGGACGAGGGCGTTCCGTTGATCGTGGTCGCCGGCAAGGAGTACGGCTCGGGCTCTTCGCGCGACTGGGCGGCGAAGGGAACGCTGCTCTTGGGCGTGAAGGCTGTGCTGGCCGAAACCTACGAACGGATTCACCGCAGCAATCTGGTGGGCATGGGCGTCCTCCCGCTCCAGTTTCGCCCGGGAGAAGGCGCCGGCTCTCTGGGCCTGACCGGCCAGGAAGTATTCTCGGTCAAGGGACTGGGTGGCCGCCTCCAGCCGCGCTGTGAAGTCACCGTTACGGCGAAAAGTCCCGATGGCGCCAGCCGCGATTTTCAGGCCGTCGTTCGCCTGGATTCGGAAATCGACATCGACTACTACCGCAACGGCGGCATTCTCACCGCCGTTCTCCGCAACTTCCTCAAGCAGGGCTGAAGGACCAAGGCAGGCCCGTCGCCCGAGCCGGCTTTTATCCCCTGGGAAGGAATGTCTACTTCGCGCGGAGCGTGGCGCCCAGGCGCGCCTCGAGGCTTTCGAGAATGCGCCGGGTGAATTCCGAGAGCTGCGATTCGGTGAAGGTTTCCTGGGCGCTCTGGAACCGCACGCGCACCAGCAGAGAGTATTTCCCGGCCGGGACCTGGCCGCCGCGGTAGAGATCGACCGGGTCGATGGCCATGACCTCGCCGATACCGGCTCCGGCAATCGCTTCGCGGACCTGGCCGAACGTCGTTGCCTCGGAAAGCAGGAGCGAGAAATCGCGCTCGACCGCGGGCAGGCGTGGAATCGGCCGGAACCGGCCGCGTCCGCGGGCGCGCTCGACCGCTTCGAGGATGGGTTCGAGCGCGAGTTCGGCAACCAGCGCGGGCTGGCGCAACTTCCACTCTTCGGCGGCCAGGCGGCCGAGCCATCCGGCGAATCCCGCCTCCGCGCCAACCACGTCGAGCGAAAGCTTCAGCCGCGCCTCGCGCCCGGGTTCGAGCCAGCCCGGCCCTCCCGCCTGCCAGGTGAAGCCGCCGCAAAGCTCGCCGAGCGAATCGATATCGCCCTTCAAATCCTCGAAGCTCACTTCCCTGGCCGGTTCCCGCTCCCAAACGCTCTTTTCGCGCGCCAGACCCGTGAGGCCCAGCGTGAGCACGCGCGTTTCGACAGGCTTGCCCGCCGGCGAGAGCCGGTAGCTGTGCCCGATCTCGAACAGGCGCAGATTCCGCTGGCCGCGATTGACGTTCCATTCGAGCGTGGAAATCAGGCTGATCACGCCCGAGGTCCGCATGACGGAGGCGTCTTCGGCCTGGGGATTCGCGAGGCGCACCGGCTCGGCGTGTTGCGGCCGGAACGTTTCGTCGCGCGCGGGATCGACCAGCGTGATGGCGATGAATTCCTGATAGCCGAGCGCGACCAGGCGCTCGCGCACGCGCTCGAGCGCGGCGGCGCGGGGCAAGGGCGAGGCGGGCTGGCGCGCGGGAGGCAGACGCGAGGGAATCTTGCCGTAGCCGTAGTGCCGCGCCACCTCTTCGATCAGGTCGATCTCGCGCGCCACGTCGGGCCGCCAACTCGGCCGCCGGCAGCGCCAGCGCGCCTGCACCGGCGCCGTCGCCCCGTCCACGCGCTCGGGCTCGAAGCCGAGCGAGCCGAGAATGGCTTCGATCTCCCGGTCCGGGACGTCGGCGCCGAGAATGCGAACCAGTTCGGCGCGGCCGAGATCGATCGTGAGTTGCGCTTCGGGCCGGGGGTACGCGTCGATGGCCTCGGCGAGCACCTCGCCTCCGGCCAGCTCTCGAATCAACTGCGCCGTGCGCCGCGAGGCCGTCTCCGCCATTTCCGGATCGGCCCCGCGGCCGAAGCGCACCGAAGCCTCCGTCCGCAGTCCCAGATCCTTCGCCGTCCGCCGGATGGAAGCCGGATCGAACCAGGCCGATTCGAGCAGAACGTTGCGGCACCCGGGTCCGATTTCGGTCGCTTCGCCGCCCATGATCCCGCCGATCGCGACGGCGCGGCCGGCATCGGCAATCACGCACATCTGCGGCCCCAGTTTTCGCTCGACCCCGTCGAGCGTGCGCATGGTTTCTCCGGGCCGGGCGCGGCGAACGACGATCCGGTGCCCGGCCAGGCGGTCGTAATCGAAAGCGTGGAGGGGATGGCCGAGTTCGTACATCGCGTAGTTGGTGGCGTCGACGACGTTGTTGATCGAATCCTGCCCGAGCGCCGCGAGGCGCCTCTTCATCCAGTCGGGCGAGGGCCCCACCTTCACGCCGCGAATCACCCGCGCCGTGTAGCGGCCGCACAGGTCGACGGATTCGATCGTGACGCTCGTGGCTGAAGCCGTTTTTTCGGCCACTTCGTCAAGGCGAATTTCGAGGGGGTGGAGCCGGGTCCGCTCGAGCGCCGCGATTTCCCGCGCGAACCCGCGATGGCCCAGCGCATCGGGCCGGTTCGAGGTGAGGTCGGCTTCGAGAACCGCTCCGGCCGGAGATTCTTCGACGGCGTCGATCGCCATGCCGGCGAGGGAAAGCCGCTCGCGCAACTCGGCGGGCGAGGACTTTACCTCGACGAATTCCTTCAGCCAGTCGTAGAGGACCTTCACGCTCGTTCTCTTTCCGCGCCGGGGCCGAATTTGAATTTGCCCGGCTCGGGCGCCCCGGCGGCGAGGCGTCTAGGGGAACTGCCGCAGGAACCGCGCGTCGTTCTGCACCAGCACCTGAATGTCGTCGATCCCGTGTTTCAGGATCGCCAGCCTGTCGATGCCCATCCCGAAGGCGAAGCCGGAAACCTTCTTCGCGTCGTAATGCACGAAGCCGTACACCGACGGATCGACCATGCCCGCGCCCATGATTTCGAACCAGCCCGTCTGCTTGCAGGTGCGGCAGCCGCGGCCCGAGCAGACGACGCAGGTGGCGTCGACTTCGGCCGAAGGCTCGGTGAAGGGGAAATAGCTGGGGCGCAGGCGCGTTTTCGCCTTCGGGCCCAGAAATTCGCGCACGAAGAATTCGATCGTGCCCTTGAAATCGGCGAACGTGAGATCGCGGTCGACGGCCAAGCCCTCGATCTGATGGAACATGAAGAGATGGCTGGCGTCGGGATTGTCGCGGCGGTAGACCTTGCCGGGCACGATCACGCGCACCGGCGGCGGCTGCCGCTCCATGATGCGAATCTGCATCGGCGAGGTGTGCGTGCGCAGAACCAGCTGGGAGGGCGTCTTCGCCGGCCCCTCGACGTAGAACGTGTCCCACATATCGCGAGCCGGGTGGAATTCGGGAATGTTCAGCGCCTCGAAGTTGTAGTAGGAAGTTTCGACTTCCGGCCCCTCGGCCACCGCGTAGCCCAGGCGCAGAAAGATGTCCTGGATCTCTTCGAGCGTCTGACGGACCAGATGCCGCGTCCCCATCGCCCGCAGGGTTCCCGGCAGGGAAAAGTCCATCCGTTCGGCCGCGGCGGCGCCCTGGGCGGTGCGGGCTTCGATCGCCGCGCGCCGCTCCTCGATCGTGCGCTCGACATGCCCGCGCAGCTCGTTCAGGCCGCGGCCGACGGCCGGCTTGAGCGCCGGGCCGGCGGGTTTGAGCCAATGGTCGGTGACCAGTGCGAGCACGCCCGCCTTGCGGCCCAGCCAGGCGTCGCGCAGTTGCTTCCAGGAAGCCTCGCTCGCCGCTTCCGCTATCGAGCGGTCGAACTCCGCGCGCACCTGGGCGAACAGAGCGGCGACGCGCTCGGGCGCCGTTGCGTCCAGTTGTTCGAGCGTCCGCTCGACGATTTGCAATGTGTCGGTCATCTTCGGCTCAACGGGTGGCTCAACGGGAAATACCACGCGCCCGCAAAAGGGGATTGATTATAACAAGATGGCGGCCGTAGAACGGCGTCCGTTACGCCGGCAACCGGCAAGTTGGGGGCGCCGGCATGGCGTTGCCATGGCGGTCAAAGCCCGGAGAGATTCCCGGTCGCGCGAATTCTTCAGCGGGTTGTCAGGCCACCGCTTTGCGGGGCAGCGCGGCGCGCGCCTGCTTGGCCAGATCGGCGAAGCCGGAAGCATCGGCGACGGCGATCTCGGCCAGAATCTTGCGATCCAGATCGACGCCCGCGTGCTTCAGACCGGAAATGAATTGGTTGTAGGTGATCCCGTTGAGGCGCGCGGCGGCGCCGACGCGCTGGATCCAAAGCGTGCGGAATTGGCGCTTGCGCGCGCGGCGGTCGCGGAAGCTGTAGCGGAGCGAGCGCTCGCGCGCTTCCTTGGCCGAGCGGAAGAGCTTGCTCTTGGTGAGGAAGAATCCCTTGGTGTGTTTCAGCAGCTTTTTGCGCCGTGCGCGGCGCTTGGTACTACGCTTAACTCGAGGCATGCGTCGTCTCTCTCTTTAGTGTGTGCCGCGGGGAATACGGGAGCGCATCAGCGGCCGTAAGGCAGCATCCGGCGCACTTCCCGGACATCGACAGCTTTCACCGTAACGTTCTTGCGGAGGCGGCGAGTGCGCTTGGACGACTTGGTGCCTAGCAGGTGCCGCTTGCCGGCGTGGGCGCGAAGAATCTTTCCTGATCCGGTGATCTTGAAGCGCTTCGCGGCCCCTCGCTTCGTCTTGAGTTTCAGTCTCTTGGCCATCGATTCCTCGGTTCAGGCGCCCGGTCGTACCGCGCCCTTCTTGGGCGAAAGCAGGGCCAGCAGGATATTGGCTTCCATGCGCGGCCCCATTTCCACCTGGGCCTGTTCGCCGATTTCCTTCAGCAGGCGCTGCATCTTGGCGCGGCCGACGTCCTGGTGGGCCATTTCGCGTCCGCGATGAAAGACCATCGCCTTGACTTTGTAGCCTTCACCCAGAAAGCGCAAAATCTGGTTTTTCCGCACCTGATAATCGTGCTCGGCCGTCATCGGCCGGAACTTCACTTCCTTGATCTGCTGGCCCTTTTGGTGCTTGCGCTGCTCATGGGCCTTCTTGCTGAGCTGGTAGAGGTGCTTGCCGTAGTCGGTGATCTTGCAGACCGGCGGGTTCGAGGTGGGCGAGATCTCCACCACGTCGAGCCCCGACTGACGGGCCAAGCGCACCGCTTCGAACGGCTGCATCACGCCCAGCTGATTGCCTTCGTCGTCGATTACACGAATTTCCCGCGCCCGAATGGCTTCATTGACCCGGACGCGGGGCGGCGGCGGCGCACGCCGGCTGCGATCAAAAATGGGAAATTACCTCCGCCAAATGCTCACCTTCCCCTTTGTGATAAAGCATATGAACTGCCAAAGTATAGCACAGGCCCCGCCCGCCTCAGACGGCCTGGTTTTCTTCGACGCCTCGCGCGGCCGCCTCGCGCGCCAAATCGGCCAGCAGATCGTCGAGCGGCCGTGGGCCGAGGTCGCCGCGGCTGCGATGGCGCACGGCCACCGTCCCGCTCTGGGCCTCCTTGGGCCCGACGACGAGCATGTACGGCACCTTTTCCATCTGCGCGTCGCGAATCTTCGCCTGCAAACGCTCGTCCCGCTCGTCGAGTTCGCCGCGGATGCCCGCCTGCCGCAGCCGCTCGCGCACCTGGCGCGCGTATTCCATCGCCTTCACGCTCACCGGAATCACCCGCGCCTGCACCGGCGCCAGCCAGAGCGGGAACGCGCCGGCGTAGTGCTCGATCAATATGCCGAAAAAGCGCTCGACCGAGCCCCACAACGCCCGATGCACCATCAGCGGCTGGTGCCGGCCGCCGTCCTCTCCGACGTACTCCATGCCGAAGCGCCGCGGCAGGTTGAAATCGAACTGCACCGTCGAAAGCTGCCAGGGCCGGCCAATCGCGTCGATCAGCTTCATATCGATTTTCGGCCCGTAGAAAACCGCTTCGCCCTCCATCCGCGTGAAGGGAATTTTGAGCCGCTCGAGCGTCGATACCAGCGCCCCTTCGGCGCGCTCCCAGTCCTCGACGGTTCCCGCGTAGTTTTCCGGATGGGCCGGATCGCGAACGGAAAGCTCGATCTGGAATTTCTCGAAGCCGAAGGTCTTGAGAGTGGCCAGGGCGAAATCGATGCACGCCTCCACTTCCGCCTCGATCTGGCCGTGCGTGCAGAAAATATGCGCGTCGTCCTGCGTGAACCCGCGCACGCGCAGCAGGCCGTGCAGCACGCCCGAGCGCTCATAGCGATAGACGGTTCCCAGCTCGGCCAGCCGCAGCGGCAGCTCCCGGTAGCTGCGCAGCCGCGATTTGTAGATCAGGATGTGGCCCGGGCAGTTCATCGGCTTGAGCTGATAGACGGCGTCCTCGAGCTCCATCGGCGCGAACATGTTTTCCCGGTAGAAATCCGTATGGCCGCTGGTCTCCCACAGGTGCAGCCGCATCGCGTGCGGCGTGAAGACCAGGTCGTAGCCGCGCGCGAGCAACTGGTCCCGCAGCCAGTCTTCCATCAACTTGCGCACCAGTCCGCCCTTCGGGTGCCAGAAAATCAGCCCCGGTCCGGCTTCTTCCTCGATGCTGAACAGATTCAGTTCCGTGCCGAGCCGCCGGTGATCGCGCCGCTTGGCTTCCTCGAGCTGGTGCAGGAACTCGGCGAGGCCCTCCTCGGTTGGGAAGCAGGCGGCATAAATCCGCTGCATCTGCGGATTGCCCTCCTGTCCCTTCCAGTAGGCGCCCGAAACGCTCATCACCTTGAAGGCGCGGATGCGCCCGGTCGAGGGCACGTGCGGCCCGCGGCAGAAATCGACGAATCGCCCCGTGCTGTAGAGGGAAACCAGCGGGTCGCTCGCCTTCTCTTCGACCAGCTCGCACTTGAACGGCTGCCCGGCCTCGCGGTAAAGCCGCAGGGCCTCCTGCTTGGGGACCATCCGCCGCACGTTCGGCAGGTCGCGCTCGGAGAGCTCCCGCATTTTCGCTTCGATGCGCTCGAGGTCGGCGTCGGTGAACGGCTCCTCGCGCTGGAATTCGTAGAAGAAGCCGTAATCGATCGGCGGGCCGACGCCGAATTTCACGTCGGGGAAAAGCTCGAGCACCGCGGCGGCCATCAGGTGCGCCGCCGAATGGCGGAATACGGGAAGCACTTCGGGATCGTTCGAGGTCAGCAGTTGGAGCGTCGTGTCGCGCTCGAGCGGGCGGTTGAGATCGACGAGTTCGCCGTCGCTGCGGGCGATGAGCGCCCCTCGCGCCACCTCCGGCCCGAGCTCGCGAGCCACGTCGGCGGGCGTCGCGCCCTGCGCGACTTCCACCGATTTGCCGTCCGGCAATGTGATGTGAATGTTGGCCATCGCTATCCCGCCCGGGAAGCTCAAGCTAACAGATGCGGCCCGATTTTGACAACACGCCCGGAATCGCCGGATTGACGGAGGCCATGAACCATCGCCGTGAAATGCGCGCCAGCCGGCATGCGCGCGCCCCCCCTCGGCTCGGACCGCTTCCGGCCACTGTGCTAGAATCGGAGTGCGAATGAATGCGCTCATCCAGAAGCTGATCGAGCTGCAGAGCGTCGATTTACGAAAAGCCGAGCTTCGCCAGCAAGCCGACGCCTTCCCGGAAAGCCTCGCCCAAATCGACCATGTCATCCAGACGGCTCAAAGCGCCGTCGCCCTAGCCAAGCAGCGAGTCCTCGATCTGCACAAAGGGCGTAAGAAGCTCGAACTGGACGTCGAAGACTGGCGCGGCAAGATCCGCAAGTACAAAGACCAGCTCTATCAAGTGAAGAGCAACGAAGCCTACAAGACGCTGCAGGAGGAGATCCGCGGCGCCGAGGGCGAAATGGGCCGCGCCGAAGACCGGCTGCTCAATGAGATGGTCGGCGGGGAAGAGGCCGAGGCCGAGGTCAAGCGGGCCGAGGCGGCGCTCGCCGAGGTGGAAACAGCGGCCCGCGCCGAGCGGGAAAAGCTGCTGGCCGAGAAAGCGGTGATCGAGAAGGAATACGCCGAGACGGATGCGGAGTCGAAGTCCCTGCTGGAGGGACTGCCGGTCGATGTCGTCGACCACTATCACCGGATCGCGCGCCGCCACGGGGGGATTGCGGTTGCGGCGGTCAGCGACGAGGCCTGCTCGATGTGCAGCGTGCGGATCCGGCCGCACGTGGTGCAGCTGCTTCGCCAATCCGAGGAAGGGGAAATCTTCCACTGCGAGACCTGCACCCGCATCCTCTATTTCGTCGAAAAGCCAGCCCCCGCGGAAACGGCTCCGGAAGCGTCGGTAGCCGAAGCCGGCAGCTAAGAAAAGAATCCGGTTCCCCGACTTTTCGCCCCTCAGGAAAAAGCACCCGGTCAAAAACGGAGAGATTTTTTCTGGATTGCCGCGAGGCAGCCTATTTCAGGAAATAGGAGCGGTAGAGGGTGTCGCGCTGGACGGGCAGGTAGCCGGCGTCGCTGATGATGCGGCGAAGCTCGGCTTCATTCGTGCGGTTTCGGACTCCGGCTGCATAGACGACGTTTTCCTCGATCAGGATGCTGCCGACGTCGTCGGCGCCGAACTCGAGGCCGATCTGGCAGACCTTGATGCCCGGCGTCAGCCAGCTCGACTGAATGTGGTCGATCGAATCGAGATAGAGCCGGCTGATGGCGAGCGTCTTCAGGTATTCAACCGCGGTCGCTTGCGGGACCTTCTTGCCGAGCGGCGTATTTTCCGGCGCGAACATCCAGGGAATGAAGGCGGTGAAGCCGCCGGTGTCTTCCTGAATGCGGCGAATCCGCTCGAGGTGATTCACGCGGTGCCGGTATTCTTCGCCGCAGCCGAACATCATCGTGGCCGTGGTGCGCATGCCAAGCGAGTGGGCGTCGCGGTGCATCTGTTCCCATTCGTCGGAGGTGCACTTCAGGCGGGAAATGCGCTGGCGAATTTCGTCGTCCAGGATTTCCGCGCCGCCGCCGGGAATCGAATCCAGACCCGCGTCGCGCAGGCGGGCGAGCGTATCGCGAATCGTCAGGCCGGAAAGCTCGGCGATGTTGATGATTTCGGGAGCGGAAAAGCAGTGCAGGTGAACCCCGGGAAACCGCTGCTTGATCGACCGCAACAGATTTTCGTAATACTCGATGCGAAGATCGGCGTGCAATCCTCCCTGCATCAGAATGCCCGTGCCGCCCAGAGCCACGGTCTCCTCGATCTTCTCAAAAATCGCCTCCAGCGAAACGATGTAGCCCTCCTGGTGGCCCATGGGGCGGTAGAAGGCGCAGAAGGAGCAGTATTCGGTGCAGAAGTTGGTGTAGTTGATGTTGCGGTCGATCTGGTAGGTGACGATTCGCGGATCGTTTTTCCGCAGCCGGACGTCCTTGGCGGCCATGCCGATGCCCACCAGATCGTCCGATTGAAATAGATCGAGCGCTTCTTCCCGGACTAGGCTCATTTCTCGGCTCCCCGGGCCTGCGCCTCGCTTGCCGGCCCCACCAGTTCGAGCGGGCGGACGCGCTCGATCAGGCCGGCTTGCGCGCATTCCCGAAAATAGCGGTCCAGGCCGGCCAGGTTCGCGGCGTCGAGATCGAAATTGATGCAGTCGCGAAGGTAGCTTTCGATGGCCGCCTCGGGTAACTGCAACTGGTCGGCGGCGCGGGCGGTGATTTCCGGAATATGCGCGATGCCGTAAGCCTTCGAGGCCAGGAAATCGGCGGCGATCTGCGGTGTGGCTACCTCCCTGCGCGCGACCCAGATGGCCAGCACTGCCGGCAGAGAGGTCCACTCATGCCATTCGGAGGCAATGTCGTAGACGAAGAGGATGGGAACGCCGGGCACGGGCGCCGCCTCGGGATCGTCGGTGCAGCAGGGCTCTCCGGCCGGGGCAACTTTCGCATGGAGGGCGTCCATTTTGACGGAGATGCGCAGGGCCGGATCGCCAATCACGAGCGCGGCGTCGGCCCGGGCGAGCATGGCCGCGGGATCGGGCGCGGCGTCGATGTATTCGGGATCGATTTTCCAGCGGTGCTTGGCGAGCAGGCGCACCAGGGCGGCGGTGGAACGCGAGCTGGTGTCGAGCGCGATCGATCGGGCGCGATCGATCGGGCGTTTCGAGACCACCAGAAGGCTGCGCACTTCGCCCTTGGCGGCAATGGACATATCCGCCAGAGCCACCACGCCATCCATCCGCTGATATTCGATCGCCGGGATGATCCCAATTTCCGCACTGCCGCTCCGCACGGCCTCGGCGCAGAGCGACGGCACGGTGAAATGGAGATCGTAGCGGCCGGCGAGCGGCCCGTCGCTCAAGCCCCAGACGAGCGGGGCCGTGTTCAGGAATTCAACGACCGAAACCCGCAATTTCCCCATAGAATCATCAATTCCAGAGAATCAAAGCCAATATAACACAACCCCTTGAAGTTCTCCGTGGCAAGCCCGCGCGGACGCTGGTCCCCGCACCGCCGGGTCTCTGCCGTAGAATTGGGGGTTCGGGCGGAAGGGAAGAGACCCGGTCGAGGGAGGCGGCGTGCCCCATTTCACGCGAAGGGATTTTTTGAAAACGGCAGGCATGGGTGCGGCGGCGCTGGCGCTGCCCGAAGCCCTGGCGGGCATGACGAAGGGGCGAGCGCGGCCCGCCGCGCCGCTCTCGCCGGGCCCGCCGCAAAAAAAGGTGATCGTTATTGGCGCGGGCATGGCCGGCCTGACCGCCGCCTACGAACTCGGCCGGGCCGGGCACGAGGTCACTCTTCTCGAAGCGCAATTGCGGCCCGGCGGCCGCATCCTCACCCTGCGCGCGCCGTTCTCAGATGGCCACTACGCCGATGCCGGCGCAACGCGAATCCCGGACACGCATCAACTGACGATCGGCTACGCGCGCCGGTTCCAATTGAAGCTCGTGCCCTTCTATCCCCCCGGCGGCGGCTTCGTGAGCCAAATCGCCGGCCGGCGCGGCGTCGGTCCGCGGGGAGAAATCGCTGGCGCGGCGGCTGGATTGACGCCGCAGGAGCGGAAGCTGGGCGCGGCGGGATTGTGGGAGAAATACGTTTCGGGCGCGGCGCGAGAAATCGGCAACCCGGCCGCGCCGGGGTGGTCACCGGCGCCATACGCCCGCTACGACCGCGTGACTTTCACGCATTTTCTCCGTCAGCGAGGCGCTTCGGCCGCGGCGGTCGCCGTCATGCTGCTGGGGCGGGACCTCGACGGCGTCTCGGCGCTGCGCTTGCTCGCCGATCTGGCCGCGAGCGGCGACGTCACCGGCCATTTCAAGATCGACGGCGGCAACGACCTCTTGCCGCGCGCCCTGGCCCGGACGCTTTCCCGCCGCATTCGCTACGGGGCCTGGGTCCGGCGGATCAACCAGGACAAACGGCGCGTGCACGCAACTTTCGTTCAGGGCAATCTGAGCCATACGATCGAAGCCGATCGTTTGATCTGCACGATCCCTTTTCCGGTGTTGCGGCAGGTGGAATTTTCCCCCATCCTCTCCGACGAAAAAATCGAGGCCATCGACGGCACCTACTATCTCTCCGCCACCGGCGTTCTGCTGCAGCAGGAGCGGCGATTCTGGCAGACGCGAGGCCTGAACGGGTTCGCGCTCAGCGACTGGCCGATCGAGGTCTGGCAACCGACCTTCGATCAGCCGGGCCGCCGCGGAATCCTGGCCGGGTGCCTCTCGGGCGACATGGCCCGCCGCGTTGCGGCGCTTCCCGAAGACCGGCGAATCGAAACGGTCTCGAACGAAGTGGAGACGCTTTTCCCCGGCACGCGCGAAAATTTCGAGGGCGGCACGACCAAATCCTGGGACGAAGATTTCTGGGCCCGGGGCGCGATGCAGTGGTTTCGTCCCGGCCAGATGACCGCTTACGGACCGTACATGGCCACGGTGGAAGGCCGCATTCATTTCGCGGGCGAGCATACCTCGGCCTGGCCCGGCTGGATCGAGGGAGCGATTCATTCGGGTCTGCGCGCCGCGAAAGAGGTTCACGAAGCGGCGTCATAGCCCCCACCCGCCCCGCCCCCCCCCCCCCCCCCCCCCCCCCCCCCCCCCCCCCCCCCCGGCGGGGGGGGGGGGGGGGGGGCCTTTAGGCGCCTTTGGGGCTCCATGGGAACCGGGCCACGGGGTCGATAGCGTCCAGGCCGGCAGGCCGGTTCTTGCGACCTTTTCAGCAACTCCCTCCAAGCTACACACTTGACACCCCTTCTTTTCTCTGCATACCCTCAGACTTGCTGGATGTTGGATTCCCCTTCCCATCTCGGCTGGCTGGCGCTCGGTCTGGTTCCCGGGCTTGGTGCGCGAAATGCGGGTAAACTGCTGAAAGCATTCGGCGATCCGGATAGGATTTTCCGGGCCTCGCTGACCGAACTCGAGTCACAGGGACTGCCGGCAGCCGCCGCGCAGGCTATCCATTCTCAGCAGGCACTGCGGCGGGCTGAGAAGGAGCTTGCGCGAGTAAAGGAAATCGGCTGCCAACTGGTCACGTGGAACGACGCCGTATACCCCCGCTTACTGCGGGAAATCTATGATCCGCCGCCACTTATGTATGTTCGGGGTAGCCTCGATGTCTTCAACCGGCATGCGATGGCCATCGTGGGCACGCGACGCCCGACCCCTTACGGGAATCAAATGTCTGAGAGGCTTGGCCGCGACCTGGCCGAGCGTGGTCTGGTAATTGCAAGTGGACTGGCGCGGGGCATCGATACGCTGGCGCACCGGGGCGCCCTGAAAGCCAGCGGAGGGATGACCATCGCCGTTGTGGGATGCGGAATCGATGTGGTTTATCCGAAGGAGAACAGGAAGCTTTTCGATGAGATCGCGGCCGGCCGGGGGGCCGTCGTGACCGAGCTGCCGACCGGCTCGCCACCAATGCCGCAGAATTTCCCGGTGCGGAACCGGATTATCGCGGGCCTCGCTCTGGGTTCGGTAGTCGTCGAGGGAACCGAGCACTCCGGCTCCTTGATCACCGCGAGGCTGGCGATGGAGTTCGGGCGCGAAGTCTATGGCGTGCCTGGCAATGCCAGCCAGCCGAACAGCTACGGCCCGAACCAGTTGATCAAACAAGGAGCCAAACTGGTAACGGGGTGGCAGGACGTGATCGAGGAATTGCCGACGGCGGTGCGCGCCGAGCTGGTTCCCGTCCAGACAACGACGGCAGCCGAGCGCGCATCCCTGGTCAACGAGAGCCTTTTTGGGCCCGAGCACGCGCTCTACGAACTGCTCGATCCAGACCGGAGCCGCCATATCGACGATTTGGTGGAAGGCTCCGGCCTCAGCTCGTCGGAAACGCTCGCGGCCTTGTTCGATCTGGAAATGAAGGGCTACGTGCGGCAACTGCCGGGCAAGCAGTTCGTGAAAGTGATGCTCTGAAGGGATTTGAGAGTCAACTTATGGCAAAGTCTCTGGTCATCGTGGAATCGCCCACCAAGGCGAAAACCATCAATAAGTACCTGGGCGGAAACTACACGGTAAAAGCCTCGCTCGGCCACGTGAAGGATCTGCCCAAGCGGGAATTGGGCATCGAAGTCGAGGACCAGTCGTTCGAGCCGACCTACGAAGTGATTCCCGGCAAAACCAAGATTTTGAATGAGATCAAAGGCGCCGCCGAGGGCGCCGAGGCCATCTATCTGGCGGCCGATCCCGACCGCGAAGGCGAGGCCATTTCCTATCACCTCGCCCAAATCCTGCGCCAGGCGATGCGGGGCAACGGCGGCGGGAAAGCGGGGAGTTCACGCGCCGGCGGGAAGAAGACCGGGAAGAAAGCCAAGGCCGGCGCCTCCGCCGAGGCCTCCACCAAGCCGATCCTGCGGGTCCTGTTCCACGAAATCACCCAGAAGGGGATTCGGGAAGCGTTCGAGCACCCCAGCCAGATCAACGAGCATCTGGTCGATGCGCAACAGGCGCGCCGGGTGCTCGACCGTCTGGTCGGCTACCAGATTTCTCCGCTGCTGTGGGACAAGGTGCGGCGCGGCCTCTCGGCCGGGCGCGTGCAGACCGTGGCGCTGCGGCTGATCGTCGAGCGCGAGCGGGAAATCCGCGCTTTCGTGCCCAAGGAATACTGGACGATTCACGCGGCGCTGCTCGCCGGCGAGCCCCCTTCATTCGAGGCCCGGCTCGTCAAGCGCGCCGGCGCGGACATCGAAATCGGAAGCCAAGCCGACGCCGAACGCGTTCTCGCCGAACTCGAAGGCGCCACCTGGAAGGTCGCCTCGGTGCAGTTCAGGGAGAAGCGGCGTAATCCGTCGGCTCCCTTCACCACTTCGAAACTGCAACAGGAGGCGTATAACAAGCTGCGCTTCTCGGCCAAGCGCACGATGATGCTCGCCCAGCAGCTTTATGAGGGTATCGAGCTGGGCGCGGAGGGCTCGGTCGGCCTGATCACCTACATGCGCACCGATTCGGTGCGCGTTTCCGCCGACGCCATTCAGGATGTGCGCGCCCACATTCAGTCCGGGTTCGGCCCCGGCTATCTGCCCGAGCGCCCGAACTTCTATAAATCGAAAAAGGAAGCCCAGGAAGCGCACGAGGCGATCCGGCCGAGCGAAGTCGCCCGCACGCCCGAAGCCGTCCGCTCCTACCTGACGGGCGACCTCTACAAGCTCTACCGGCTGATTTGGCAGCGTTTCGTCGCCTCGCAAATGACGCCGGCTCTGTTCGACCAGACGACTATCGATATCGAGGCCCGCGATTATCTTTTCCGCGCGACCGGGTCGGTGCTGAAGTTCGACGGCTTCCTCGCCGTCTACCAGCAGGCGAGCGAAGAGGATGGCGGAAAGGATGCCGAAGGCGGCGACGAACAGGACCGCCGGCTGCCGCGCGTCACCGAGGGGCAGGCGCTCGAGCTCGAAAAGCTCCGGCCCAACCAGCATTTCACCGAGCCGCCGCCGCGCTACACCGAGGCGACGCTGGTGCGCGAGCTGGAAGAAAAGGGCATCGGCCGGCCCTCCACCTACGCCTCCATCATTTCCACGCTGGTCGAGCGCGAATACACGAGCAAGCAGCAGGGACGCTTCCTGCCCAGCCTGCTCGGCGAGAAGGTCAGCGACCTGCTCGTCAAGAATTTCGAGGAGATCTTCGACGTCGGCTTTACCGCCCGGCTCGAAGACGAGCTCGACGAGATCGAGGAGGGTAAGCTCGCCTGGCGGCAGGCGGTCGCCGAGTTCTACAAGCGATTCAGCGAGGTGCTCGAGCAGGCCAAGGGAGGGATGGAGTCGTACAAAGCCGGCATTCCCACCGGCGAAAAATGCCCCAAGTGCGGCGAGGGCGAGTTGCGGGAGCGCATCAGCCGGCACGGGTTTTTCCTCGGTTGCTCGCGCTACCCCGACTGCGATTACACGCGCGACCTGGCCGAGCGGTCGGACGAAGAGGCCGAGAGCGGCGTCGACGCCGAAAACTGCCCCAATTGCGGCCGGGAGATGGTGGTCAAACGCGGCCGCTTCGGCGCCTTTTTGGCTTGCACCGGATACCCGGAATGCAAGACGACGCGCCGGCTGATCGCCGGGACCCGGCAGCCGCGGCAGCCCGACGTGCTGCTCGAGGAAAAGTGCCCCGACTGCGCCTCCCCGTTGGTGCGCCGGCAGGGCCGCTACGGCGAATTCATCGGTTGCTCGGCGTATCCGAAGTGCCGCTATATCCGCCAGCAAACGCTCGGCATCCCCTGTCCGAAGTGCGGCCAGGGCGAGCTGGCCGAGCGCCGCTCGCGCAAGGGCCGCAACCGCGTCTTCTACGGCTGCTCGCGCTATCCCGATTGCGATTTCACCTCGCCGCACCGGCCGGTCGCCGAGCCGTGCCCGAAATGCGACGCGCCGTTCATCGTCGAAAAGCGAACGCGCAAGGGCGCCTTCCGCGCCTGCCTGCGCGAAGGCTGCGATTGGGAACAACCGCTGACGGAGCGGGAAACGGCGGCCGAGATGGAAGCGCCGGTCGAGCGGTAGGCCCCCCTCCGGGGCCAGCGAGTGAACGTTGCGAGAAGCGATCGAACAATTCCTAAAGTATCTTCGTTACGAGCGCAACGCCTCCCGGCACACGATTCGCAACTACGAATCCGATCTCTCCCAGTTCTTCGCCTACCTTCATCCGCCCGGCGGCCAGCCTGCTTCGCTGGCCGAGATCGACCACCTGGTGATCCGCGAATATCTGGGCTACCTGCACGACCAGAAGCTCGCCAGGAGCTCGGTGGCGCGTAAACTGGCCGCGCTGCGCTCTTTTTTCCGGTTCGCCGTGTGCGAGGGGATGATCGGGCAGAATCCGGGCCGTCTGGTTTCCACGCCGTCGCTTCCGCGCCGTTTGCCGGCCGTGCTGTCCGCCGAGGAGATCAACCGGTTCCTCGACTGGGTGAAGACGCTCGAGGTGAACCCGGGCCGCAGGAATGCGGAGAAGGGGCTGTGGTTGCGGGCGCGCGACCGCGCCATCCTCGAGCTGCTCTACGGATCGGGGCTTCGCGTCAGCGAACTGATTGCCCTCGACTGGAACGACGTCGACCAAGAGCAGCAATCGGTTCGCGTGCGCGGCAAGGGCAACAAGGAAAGACTGACGCCGTACGGCTCGAAGGCGCGCGAGGCTCTGGAAGCTTACTGGCCCGCCCGCGAGGCCATGCGGCGCAACGCGCGCGCGCGGCCGGACCGACAGCCGGTTTTCGTGAATCTGCAAGGCGGCCGGCTCACCGAGCGCTCGGTCGGACGGATGGTAAAAAGTTACGCGCGCAGGGCGGAAATCAGCTGGAATTTACATCCGCATTCCCTGCGGCACGCCTTTGCCACGCACCTGCTGGCCGACGGCGCCGACCTGCGCGCCATACAGGAACTGCTCGGGCACCGGTCCCTTTCGACGACGCAGCGATACACGCATGTTTCCATCCGCCAGCTGATGGAAGTCTACGATAAGAGCCATCCGCGCGCCTGAGTGCCGGGCGCCAGGCCGGCGCCCTTGCAACCCCAAGGGCCTTTTGCGAATCTGTTTCTTCGGGATGATGGGCAGGAAACGTGGATCCGCGCAAGAAAACGCTATCTCTCATGCACCCAATCATCGGCCATTCATTGCGCCGGCGCCCGGCGCGATACGAACACAACCCTTGCGCCCTTGCAAGAGGAAGGTGGAACTCTCGTTGAAGCAGATCATACTGGTATGCGCGGCACTCGCCATGGTTATGGCCATGGCGCCTGCGGCGGCGTTGGCTCAAACCGACGAAATTCAAGTCTACGATGCATCGATCGCGCGCCGAGGCATCTTCAACGTCACGCTGCACAACAACTTCACCCCCATCGGGCGCACGACTCCCGCTTACCCGGGCGCGATCATTCCCAATCATTCCTGGAACGGGGGAGTGGAATGGGCCTACGGCGTCAAAACGTGGTGGGAACAAGGTTTGTACCTGCCCATCTATACGGCCTACTCGAATGGGCGCGGCGGATCGATCGACGGGTTCAAGATCCGCGAACTGTTCGTGCGGCCGCACGCCGACCAGCACACACTTTTCTACGGCATGAATTTCGAGTTCAGCTTCAATTACGGATATTGGGAGTCGCGGACGGAATCGGGCGAGATACGGCCCATCATCGGCGCAAACCTCGGCAAATGGGAGCTCGTCTACAATCCCATTGTCGATACCGACTATACCGGGGGGCTGGGAGGGTTGCAGTTCAATCCCGGAGGGATGATCCGATACAGCTTCAACAACACTTGGAGCCTGGCTACCGAGGAGTTTGACGGGTTCGGATCGTTCAACGACCTTGCCCCTCTCCACGATCAATTCCACGAGGTCTGGGGCATGCTGGACCATAACAGCGACCTCGTGGATGTCGAGGTGGGCGTGGGCGTGGGCGTGACGGCCGGATCCGACCGCTTGACGCTCAAGCTGATGCTTTCGCGCGACCTCAACAAGACGCCTATCCGCTTCTAGGGCGGCGCGGGGAAATCGCAAGCGGAAGTGTAAGCAGTCGAGCAACCACGACACGGAGGTGCCATATGCGCCTGGTCCACTGGATTGCCTGGTTCGCGCTGCCCGCCCTCATCCTGCCGGCGGCCGCCGCGCAAAGGCGCCCGGACGCCAATAGCGTCCGCGTCGGCCGGGCCGAGCTTTCGCTGGGCATGCCGCAAAAAACGGTTCTGGGCGGCCTCGGCCGCCAGTTCCATGTCGAACATGCGCGCGGCGCGGGCGACGATTGGGCCGTGATCGATCACGGCAAAACGATCGCCATCGTCTCCTTTTCGGCGGACAAGCTCAGCCGGGTTTCGAAGACCTGGATGACGACCGGCGAGCGCAATGCCACCGCTCTCGCCGACCGGCTCTATTCCCTCGCCGGCGAATTCACCGCGCAAGAGCGCACCGCGTGCACCCTCGCCGCAAAACCCTACAAGGTTGCCGAAGTCGAAGGCCGCATCGTAACGCTCTCCTGTGGAAACAAGAGTATCCAGATCATCCAAAGCCGGACGCCGAAGAGCGCCTGGGTCACCAGCCTGCAGGAGGTTCTTCAGTAGCCGCGTATTCTCTCTGTGAATCCGGATTCGGCGCACCGGACCGGTTGCTTTTCTCGGTTCCTCACCTCCACAGCCGCGAATCATTGGAACCTGCGGGGCCATCGCTTAGAATGAACGTTGCGCGTCTAAGAAGCGGAAAAGCGGGAAATCATAATGGATGTCCGTCATTTTCAAAGGGAAAGGGGTGCGCAGGCCGGTCGATCCCGCAGCGGCTGGCGCCGCCTCGCATCGCTGCTGCCCTGCCTGGCCCTGATTTTCGCCGCGGCCTGCGCCCGCAAGCAGTCTGAAGGACAGCGGGGCTTCCGGGCCGTATCCGTGAAAACGGCGGTGGAGGAGCCGGTGACGATTCCCGACTCGTCGGAATACATCGGCATGCTGAAGTCACGCCACTCGATCGCTCTGAATCCCCAGGTCGATGGACAAGTGACCCAGATTTTCGCGAGATCCGGCGACGACGTAAGGGCCGGCGCACCGATCATGCAGATCGATCCCTTGGTGCAGGAAGCCCTGGTCGCCAACCAGCAGGCGGCGCGCGCGGCCCAGGTCGCCAACGTAGAATTCGCCAAAACGCAGTGGGAGCGCGCGCAGAAGCTGTACCAGGCCGGAGTGATGAGCCGGCAGAATTTCGACCAGGCGAAAACCACCCTGGATGCGGCGCGGCAACAGCTCCGGTCCCTTGACGCCCAGGTCCGCCAGCAACAAGTCCAATTGCATTATTACCGCGTCGTTGCGCCGACGGGCGGGATCATTGGCGATATCCCGGTGCGCGTCGGGGACCGCGTAACCACGTCCACCTTGCTCACCACCATCGATCAACCGGGCGCCCTCGAGCTTTACGTCAACGTTCCCGTCGAGCGCGAAAAGGATCTGAGGCTCGGCCAGACCATCCAGCTCTTGGATAGCTCGGGGAATCTTGTGGCCCAAACCCATATTGATTTCATTTCGCCGGAGGTTGACAGCAGTTCGCAATCCATCCTGCTCAAGGCGGCGGTGGAAAATCCCGCCGGCACCCTGCGCACCTCGCAGGTCGTTCAGACGCGCGTCATTTGGGACACGCATCGGGGGCTGATGATACCGGTTCTTGCCGTGACGCAGCTCAATGGACAATATTTCGCGTTCGTCGTGGTGGGCAACGGCAAGGCGCTCATCGCCCGCGAAAGGGAAATCGGTCTAGGGCCAATTGTCGGCGGCCAGTATGAAGTGCTGCGAGGCCTCCATGCCGGAGACAGGGTGGTGGTCGAGGGCACGCAGGAGTTGGCCGATGGAACCCCGGTCTCGGTGACGCCGGCTGCTCCGTCCGGGAATCCTTCCCATTGATCCGGTCCGGAACACTCACGCATCCGCAGGTGGTTGAGAAAGGCTAAGGGGAAGAATGTTCGTTGATTTCTTTATCCGGCGCCCGATCTTCGCCACCGTTTGCGCGTTGATGATCATTCTCGCCGGCGCGATCGCCATTCCCACCCTGCCCGTGGCGGAATACCCGAACCTGGCGCTGCCGCAAGTCACCGTCACCAGCGAATACAACGGAGCCGACGCGCAGACGGTCGAGACGTCGGTGACCACTCCTCTCGAAGAAGCGATCAACGGCGTCGACGGCATGAAATATATGACCTCGACCAGCGGCAACGACGGCTCGAGCAACATCACCGTGACGTTCGACGTGAATCGCAACGTCGATCTTGCTGCCGTCGACGTGCAGAACCGCGTCAACAGCGTCCTCGGCTTGCTTCCCGCCGAGGTCCGCACCACCGGCGTCACGATCACCAAAGCGTCCAGCGGGTTCGTGTTCGCCGCGGGCTTCTACAGCGAGCGGGGCCAATACGACAGTCTCTTTCTGAGCAACTATCTGGACCGCTACGTGCGCGACGACATCAAGCGCATTCCCGGCGTTGCCGACGTCGTCATTTTTGGCGAGCGCAAGTATGCCATGCGGCTCTGGCTCAATCCGGAACGAATGGCGGCGCGCGGCCTCACCGTCGGCGACGTGGTCAGCGCCCTTCAGGATCAAAACGTGCAAGTCGCCGCGGGCCAGGTGGGCCAGCCGCCGTCCGTTCCGGGCCAGGCCTACCAGATCAGCGTCCGCGCCGTCGGACGCCTGGTGGATCCATCCCAATTCGACAGCATCATTCTGAAGACTGGCCCGAATGGCGATCTGGTGCGCGTCAAGGACGTCGGTTACGCGGAATTGGGCGCCGAGCAGTACAGCTCGAATCTCCGATTCGACGGACAAGCAGCGGTCGGTTTCGCCGTCACCCAACTGCCGACGGCCAACGCGCTGGCCGTCGACCAGGCCGCCAAGGCGGAGCTGGCGCGGCTCTCGAAACGCTTTCCCCCGGGCATGAAGTACGCGATCGCCTTCGACACGACCACGGTCATCGGAGAATCGATCCGGGATGTTCTCTACACCCTGCTCGAAGCCATCGGCCTGGTGGTGCTGGTGATCTTCGTGTTCCTGCAGGACTGGCGAACCACGCTGATCCCGGCGGTGACCATCCCCGTTTCCCTGGTCGGCACGTTCGCCTTCGTCAAGCTGCTGGGTTTTTCGATCAATACGCTCACCCTGTTCGGCCTGACGCTCGCCACCGGCCTGGTCGTTGACGACGCGATCGTCGTCATCGAGAACGTGCAGCGCCATATCACCGAAGGCATCGGCGAAGCGCACGAGGCTGCCTCGGTCGCGATGAAGGAGGTGACCGGCGCGGTGATAGCCACTTCGCTGGTTCTGATCTCCGTGTTCGTGCCCGTGGCGCTCTTCCCCGGCACGACCGGAATCCTTTTCCGGCAGTTTGCCCTGACGATTGCCTGTTCGGTGGCGATCTCGGCGTTCAACGCCTTGACGCTCACGCCTGCCCTTTCCGCCATTCTGCTGGGCCGCGGCCAGATGAGCAAGGGCCGTCTTTTCTCCGGGTTCAACAAGGGGCTTGGGGCCTTTCGGAACGGATACCAGAGCTCCCTGCGGGGCATCCTCCGCCACAGAGTCGTCGCCGTCATCGTTTTCGTTCTGGGCCTCGGCCTCACCTACTGGGTCTACCAGCGAGTTCCTCGCGGGTTCATTCCGCAGGAGGATTCCGGTTACTTCATGATTTTGGTGCAGGCTCCCCCCGGCGCTTCCCTCGACTACACAACGAATATCTGCTCGAAGGTCGAAGTGGTTGTCAGCCGGGCTCCCGAAGTCGAGGGGGCGTTTACGGTTGCCGGGTTCAGCTTTTCCGGCGCTGCACCGAATCGGGCGATGGTCTTCGTTCCGCTCAAGAGTTTCTCCGAGCGACAGGGGCAACAACACTCTGCCGATGCCGTCATCAATCGCCTACGCGGCCCGCTCGCCGCCATCTCCGGCGCGATCGTCGTGCCGTTTGCCCCTCCCGCGATTCAGGGCCAGGGCCAATTCGGCGGGTTCCAGTTCGTGCTGGAGGACCTGGGCGGCCACTCGCTGCAGTCGCTGGCCACGGCCGCGCACAATCTGATCCGGCAGGGCAACAGCAACCCCAGCCTGCGCGGCCTCTTCACCAGTTACACCGCAAACGATCCCCAGTTTGTCGTCACCTTCGATCGCCAGAAGGCTCGTGCGCTGGGAGTTCCGCTCAGCCAGATCACCGATGCCCTGCAGGTGTATTTGGGCTCGGTCTACGTGAACGATTTCACCTTCAACGATCGGACCTACCGGGTCTACGTGCAGGCCGACAAGCAGTTCCGCTCCAACCCCCGCGACATCCACGAATATTACGTTCGTTCCGACCAGGGCACCATGATTCCGCTCGCTTCGCTGGTCACGGTAAAGCAGACGGCGGCGCCGCAGGTCATCAGCCACTACGACCTGTTTCGCTCGGCCGAAATCGACGGCTCGGCCGCGCCGGGGCACAGCTCGGGAGAGGCCATTGCCACCATGGAAGCGCTGGCGAAAAAATCGCTGCCATCGGGCTACTCGTACGAGTGGACGGGTTTGTCGCTCGAACAGATCCAGTCGGGAAGCCAGGCCGCGATGCTTTTCGGGCTGGGCCTCGTGGTGGTCTATCTGACCCTGGCGGCGCAGTATGAGAGCTTTTCTCTGCCCTTCATCGTTCTGCTGGCCGTTCCCATGGCTCTCTTGGGCGCCATCGGGGCGCAAGCGCTGCGCGGTTTGGAAAACGACGTCTACTGCCAGATCGGGCTGATCATGCTGATTGGACTCGCCAGCAAGAACGCCATCCTGATCGTCGAATTCGCCGAGCAGCTCCGCGAAAAGGGCCGCTCGATCACGGAAGCGGCCGTCGAAGCGGCGCTCATACGGCTGCGCCCCATCCTGATGACTTCATTTGCCTTCATCCTGGGAGTCCTGCCGCTGGTGCTGGCTCAGGGCGCCGGCAGCATCAGCCGGCAATCGGTGGGCACGACCGTTTTCGGAGGCATGATCTTCGCGACGTTCCTCAACCTGGTCTTCATTCCGGTTCTCTACGTCCTGGTGAAGACGCTGCAGGCACACGCCGGCAAGCGGCATCCGCAACCCTCTTCCTAGAAACCGCCTCGCCATTTGCGCCAGGCCGCCCTCATCGGGCGGCCTGGGCCTCACACGGGTGCCCGTGCGAGGCCGCGCCGTGTCCCGGTCTAGTTGCTTTCTCCCCGGGCCGTTTCGGCGATCTCGACAACGGTGGCCAGGCGGATGGCGGCGATCGAGCGCAGCTCGGAAAGGTCGGCGGGCGAAATCGACTGATCGACGTTGACCACCGCAACCGCCTCGGCGCGTTCCGGGCTGCGGCCCAGCGCGAAGTTCGCGATATTGATGCCGCGGTTGCCGAGCAGCGTACCCACCTTGCCGATCACGCCGGGCACGTCCTGATTCCGGATGAAGAGGATCGTGCCCCGCAGCGGGGCTTCGACGTCGATGTCCTCGATCCCGAGAATCCGCTGGCCGCCCTGGAAGTCTCCCATGCCGAGCACCGAGCTCGAGCCGGTATCGGTGCGAACGGCGATGCCGAGGGTATTGACGTAGGCGGCGCGGCGCGCGCTGCGCATCTCGACGACCTCGATGCCGCGTTCGGTGGCGAGCGCGCCGGCGTTGATCAGATTGACGCGCTCGGAAAGCGAGCGCCGCAGGATGCCGGCCAGTACGGCGTTTTTGACCAGGTACGTGCTGGACTGTTCGAGCGCCCCGTCGTAGCTGATGCGGACCTCCTCGACGCGCGCCCCGGCGATCTGTCCGAGAAACGAACCGAGTTTCCCGCCCAGCTCGAGGTAGGGTTGGATGCGCCGCATCTCCTCGGGGGGAAGTGCCGGCAGATTCACGGCGTTGCGGGGGATTCCGGTGAGCAGATAATCGCGCACCTGCTCGGCTACGCTGGTGCCGATGGCCTCGAGCGCCTCCTCGGTCGATCCGCCGATATGCGGCGTCACGATGACCTCGGGATGCAGAACGAGCGGCGAGGCGCCCGGCGGTTCGGGATCGAACACGTCGACGGCGGCGCCGGCCACGTGCCCGCTTTCGAGAGCGGCCAGGAGGTCGTCCGCCACGAGCACCTCGCCCCGCGAGCAGTTGACGACGCGCACGCCGGGCCGGGTGAGCGCCAAGGCACGGGCGTTGATCATGCCCCGCGTCTCCTCGGTGAGCGAACAGTGGAGCGTGAGGTAGTCGCACGAACCGAGCACTTCCTCGAGCCCAATCAGCTTCACGCCGCGCTCGGCCGCCGCGCGCGCCGAGACGTAGGGATCGCAGGCGATGACGTTCATCTGGTAGGCCTGCGCCAGGCGCGCGACCGCCGAGCCCACCCTTCCCAGCCCCACGATGCCGAGCGTTTTGCCGCGCAGCTCCGTGCCGGTGAGCTTTTTCTTCTCCCACTTGCCTTGCTTCATCGAGGTGGTGGCCTGATAGATGTGGCGGGCGAGCATGCAAAGGAACGCCATCGTCTGCTCGGCAACGCTGATCGTGTTGCCGCCCGGTACGTTCATCACGACGATTCCCCGCCGCGTCGCGGCGTCCAGATTGATGTTGTCCACGCCGACGCCGGCCCGGGCGATCACGCGCAGCCGCTTGGGCCCCTCCAGAAATTCCGGCGTCACCTTCGTGGCCGTGCGAATCAGGAGCGCATCGGCATCGATGACGGCCTCGGCCACCGGGCCTTTCGTTTTGACCAGATTGACGATCTCCCAGGAAGGATCGGCGGCGTGCAAAACGCTCTCGGCCGCCTCCGCTATGTTTTCCGCAATGACGATTTTCATGATGGGCTTGTTCCGGTTTCCTTTCTCCAGTGAATTTCCAGTTTACCAAGTATGACGAGTCGGCCCCCTTGAAGCCATGCCGGCGGCTCGGGCGGCCCGATCAATTGTAACGGGAACCTCTAGGCGGCGTCGTGGCCGGCCGGGCGCCAGCGGCCGACCGCGCTGCGATCTTCGCTCGCCGCCAGCAATTCGGCCACGGTTCGCCCGAGCGCCGGATGACGCAGCGTGGCGGCGATCTCGCCGAGCGGCACGAGAACGAAGCGGCGCTCGGCGATGCGCGGATGCGGGATCGTCAGTTCCGGAGTGCGAATCCGGCTCGTGCCGTAGAACAGGATGTCGATGTCGATCGAGCGCGGACCCTGCCGCACCATGCGCCGCCGTCCGAGCGCCCGTTCCACCTGTTGCACCTGCCGCAGCAGCTGGCGCGGCATCGATTCGGTTTCAGCCTCGACGACGCAATTCAGGAACGGCCGCTGATCGAGGCCTCCGACCGGCTCGGTCAGGTAGAGCGAGGACCGCCGCACGGGCCGGATCCCGGCCCCAGCCAGGGCCTCGACCGCCCGCGCGATCTGCCTGGCGCGGTCGCCCAGATTCGATCCCAGGGAAAGATAGACGGTCTTCGGTATGCTCATCGGAGCGGTCAGAACATGCGCGCCTGGCTTTGGCGGGGCTCCAGGCCGAAATACTGGTAGGCGAGGTTGGTAGCCAGGCGGCCGCGGGGCGTGCGGTCGAGCAGGCCGAGCTGCATGAGGTAAGGTTCGTAAATCTCCTCGATCGCGTCTTCTTCTTCGCCGAGCGAGGCGGCAATCGTGTTCAACCCGACCGGGCCGCCGGCGTACTTTTGAATGACGGTGAGCAGCAGGTTGCGGTCGATCTCATCGAGCCCGCGCTCGTCGACGCCCAGCATCTGGAGCGCTTCCCGGGCCACATCGCGCGTGACGCAGCCGTCGGCGCGCACCTGGGCAAAATCGCGGACGCGGCGCAGCAGGCGATTGCCGACCCGCGGCGTGCCGCGGCTGCGGCGGGCGATCTCCTCGGCGCCGGCGTCTTCGATGGAAATTTTCAGAATCCTGGCCGAGCGGAAAACAATCGTCTTCATCTCCTCGGGGCTGTAGAAATCCAGGCGGTGCACGATCCCGAAACGCGAGCGCAAGGGGGCGGTGAGCAACCCGGCGCGCGTTGTTGCGCCGACCAGGGTGAAGCGATTCAGCTTGAATGGATGCACCCGGGCGCCGGGCCCCTGCCCGATGATCAGATCGATCCGGTAATCCTCCATGGCCGGGTAGAGGATCTCTTCGAGGGCTGGCATCAGCCGGTGGATTTCGTCCAAAAACAGAACTTCGCGTTCGTCGAGCGCGGTGAGTATCGCCGTCAGATCGCCCTTCTTTTCGAGCAGCGGTCCCGAGCTGAACTTGATCGGCACGCCGAGCTCATTGGCGAGGATCTGCGCCAGGGTGGTTTTGCCGAGGCCGGGCGGTCCGAACAGGAGCACGTGGTCGAGCGATTCACCGCGCGTACGGGCCGCTTCGATCGCAATGGCCAGATTCTCCTTCACGCGCGACTGGCCGACGAACTCTTCGAGGTGAGCGGGGCGCACGCTGGCCTCAATGCGCACGTCTTCCTCGAGCACTCGGCCGGAAATGATTCGTTTACGGGCCTCGTCCAACGATCAACCTTTCGCGGGCGCGCGAGATGCGCTCTTCGGAGCTGCGCTGAGCTCGGCCAGGGCCGCGCGAAAAAGGGAGTCGAACCCTTCGCCGGCGTGTCCGCGGAGCGCGCGCGCCAGAACGTCGGTGATTTCACGGCGATCGTAGCCGAGATTGGCGAGCGCCGAAGCGACCTCGGCTTCCGCTCCGCCCGCCGCTCTCTCCGTCTCCGCACTTTCGGCTGCGGCGCCGGTCAGGCGGTCGCGCAATTCCATGACGATGCGCTCGGCCGTTTTCTTCCCGATGCCGGGAATCCCAACCAATTTCTCGACTTCCCCGCGGCGGATCGCCGCCGAGAGATCGTCCGCAGACCTGCCGGAAAGCACCTTGAGCGCCAGGGACGGGCCGATCCCGCTCACCGTAATTAGCATCTCGAATAGTTTCCGCTCCCGAGCCGTCAGGAACCCGTAGAGTTGCAGCTGATCTTCGCGCAAGTGCGTGTGCACCAGCAAGGTGACCCGGTCGTTCAGCTCGCCCAGAGCCGTGTAGGTCGAAACCGGAATCAGCACGCTATAGCCCACGCCGCCGACGTCGACGATCACTTGATTCGGCTGCTTTTCGACGAGCGTGCCCGAGAGGCGTCCGATCATTGCGGCGATTATTGGACAACCACCGCCACCTGTCAATCGAGCCTTCCGCGGCCCGGTGACGGCGCGGTGGAGCTTGGGCAGCGGCGCTCGCGCGCGGATCAGGCGTAAATGCCGCGCAGCCGCAATGCCGAGGCGACCCGGCGAATGGCGAGCATATAGGCCGCCGTGCGCGTATTCACGCGATGCGCCTCCCGCAATTGCACGACTTCGCCGAAGCTGTGCTCCAGGATGTCTTGAAGCCGATGGTTCACTTCCCGTTCCCGCCAGAACATTCCTTGCCGGTCCTGAACCCACTCGAAATAGCTGACGGTTACGCCCCCGGCGTTGGCCAGGATGTCGGGGATGACGAAGATGTCCTTTTCCCGGAGGATCGGGTCGGCGTAGGCGGTCGTCGGGCCGTTGGCGCCTTCACAGAGAATCCGGCAATCCACCAGGTGGGCGTTTTCGCTGGTGATTTGATTCTCGACCGCCGCGGGAAGCAGAACCTCGCACGGCCGGAAGAGAATTTCCTGGGGGGAAACTCGATCGCCGCCGGGAAAATCAGGCAGCGGCCTCTGTTCGCCGTACACCCAATCGTGCAGTTTCGCCACGTCGATGCCCTTTTCGTTGTACAAGCCGCCATGGATGTCGCTGACGCCGATGATGCGGTAGCCGGCTTCATGCATGAGCTGGGCGGCCACCGAGCCCACGTTACCGAACCCTTGTACGATGACCCGGCAGTCCGAAGGCTTGAGGCCGAATTTCTCGATCGCCTTGTTGCAAACGATGAGCAGGCCCCGCCCGGTGGCCTCGCGCCGGCCGCGCGAACCTCCGATATCGAGCGGCTTGCCGGTGACCACGCCGGTGACGGTGTGCCGCGAGTGCATCGAAAAGGTATCCATCACCCAGGCCATTACCTGCTCGTCGCTACCCAGATCCGGCGCCGGGACATCTTTCTCCGGCCCGAACCACTCGGATAGCTCGGCCGTGTAGCGCCGGGTGATCCGTTCCAGCTCGCCGCGGGAGAGTTTCTGCGGATCGCAGATGATTCCGCCCTTGGCGCCGCCGAACGGAATGTCGACCACCGCGCATTTCCAGGTCATCCAGCTGGCGAGCGCGCGCACCTCGTCCAGAGTGACGCCCGGCGAATAGCGAATTCCCCCTTTGCACGGGCCGCGAACCGATGAATGCTGGACCCGGTAGCCGACGAACACCTGCATGCTGCCGTCGTCCATGACGATGGGGAGGTAAACCGCAATTTCCTTGTTGGGATACTTCAGGAACTGGTACAGGCCCTCTTCGAGGCCCAATTCCTTCGCCGCGACTTCGAACCTGGCTTCGGCCGACTCGTAAACATTCAATTCGTCGTGAGCAGCGATGGTCGCCATGGGAACTCTCCGGAATTCGTGTTCGAGGCTGGACGGTTTTTTCTGCTTCGCAGCCGGCTTCCTTCCGCGAAAACTGTTGATTTTATGGCCGAATAACCATTCTACGGAGCGCCGAAAGACGGCGCAAGAAAGGCCCCATGAGCCGGCGCCCTGGGCGCGCGACGCTTCATCGCGCGAGGAAACGGCGAACCAGCAAGCGCGCCAACCGGTCGGGATGATGCCGCACCACGAGGCTCTCTTCCATCACGTTGGCAACTACGGTTCGGTAGCCGAGCGCCTCGATCCGGGCCGTATCCGACTCGACCGGCCCGGCTCCTTGCACGCGGTAGCGGCGAGAGAGGTTCGATGAGGGCGCGTGGCGATTCAGCACGACCCAGTCGATCAGGCCGGGACCGAAATGCTCGATCAGCGCCTTCACGTGGTCGGCGGCGGAGTAGCCGGTGGTTTCGCCCGGCTGCGTCATGAGGTTGGCAATGTAAACGCGAAGCGCCGGCGAGCGGCGCACGGCATCGGCAATCCCATCGACGAGCAGGCTGGGAATTACGCTGGTATAGAGCGAACCGGGACCGATCAGAATCAGACCGGCGCGGCCGACTGCATCGAGGACCTCGTCGAGCGGCTGGACGCGGCGCGGCCGCAGATGAACATGCCGGATGCGCATGGTCGAGCGGCTGATCCGCGTTTCGCCGCGAATCCAGCGGCCATTTTCCAGCTCCGCTTCCAAACTGACCGTGTCGGTGGTCGAGGGGAAAATGCGGCCCCGGATCGCCAGCACCTCGGAGGAAAGCCGCACCGCCTCCGCGAAATCCCCCGTGACACCGGTCAGGGCGGTGAGGAACAGATTGCCGAAGCTGTGCCCGCCCAGGCCGGGCCCGCGCGGAAACCGGTATTGGAAAAGCCGGCCCAGCAGCGCTTCGTCGGCGGAAAGGGCCACCAGGCAATTCCGGATGTCGCCCGGCGGCAAGACGTGATAGTCGCGCCGGAGCCGGCCCGAGCTGCCGCCGTCGTCGGTCACGGTGACAACTGCTGCCAGATCGGCGATCGGCCGGTGCGCGAATGGGCCTTGCCGTCGGGCCACATATTTCTTGAGTCCGCGGAGCAGCGAGGCGAGCCCGGTGCCGCCGCCAAAGGCCACGACGCGCGCCGGCAGGCTCACGGCGGCGGCGGAACTCCGGCCGGGCCGGTTAGTTGCCCGAACCTTCCGGGTAGAGGAGTTCGGTGAAACGGGGATCGTCCTGGAGATAGGCAAAGTCTTCGTCGTTACGGGCCAGATAGCGGTTTTCGGGCCGGAGAGAAATGGCCAGCTTCAGATTATCCATGGCTGATTCGGTCTCCCCGGTCAGGCAATCCAGCGCGGCCAGCGCGTAGATCACATAGTCGGCCTTGGGCGAGCCCTTGAGCGATTTTTCCAGCGCCGCTCGGGCATCGTCCCACCGCCCCAGGTTCATCATGGCCACCCCGTGGTGGTAGTGGTCTTCGGGCGTGCGCAAGGCTGGCTCGGCAGACTTGGAAATTCGCTGCTCGCAGGCTCGCAAGTGCATGCCGGCGCGGTCGGCCAGTTCCTTGCTGGGACCGGCAACGACGCGCTCGAGAGCCTGCTTCGCTTTCAAATACTTCTGCTGCTGAAAATAGCCGATGGCTTCTTCGTAAAGTTTGAGTTGCCGTTCGATTTCTGGATTGGTGACTTCCAACGCCCCTCCCCGCTGAACAGGGGTGTCCGCTAATGAACTTGCATTCCGCGACTTGGAAGAGGACGACCGGTGTTTTGAAGCACCGGAAGAACGCCCTCCGTGGGCCTTGCCGGCGCGCGCCATCGCTCAGAGCCTAGCAAAATCAGCACCTGGCGTCAACCCCGCATCCCCCCGCAGCTTTTATTATCTTACTGCAAATACAGCAGTTACTTGCTTCCCGTCGTCGCCACCCGCCTGCCTTGACCGCGCCGCCGCTTGCCACTAGCGTTAGGATTGCCGTGAAATCGAGACTGCCTGCCCGTTGGAACGTAACGCCAGCCCAAGCGCGCCGCATTCAGCTCTCTTTGCGCGACCGCGTCGAGCCCCGCGACCGGCTGGGCAAGTTGCGGCGGATCGCCGGCGCCGACGTGGCCCTCGATCTGGTCCGGGGCCGCGCGATCGCCGGCGTCGTGATTTATCGTTTTCCCTCCCTCGAAGAGGTCGAGCGCGTCTGGGCGGAGCGTCCGCTGAAATTCCCCTACATTCCCGGACTGCTCAGCTTCCGCGAAATGCCCGCCATCCTCGCCGCTTTCGAGCGCGTGGTCGCCGAGCCCGATCTGATTTTCTACGACGGCCAAGGCTACGCGCATCCGCGGCGATTCGGGATTGCGTGCCATCTGGGCGTGGCGCTGGATTGCCCGGCGATCGGCTGCGCGAAATCCCGATTGATCGGCGTGCATGCCGAACCCCCGCTCGAGGGCGGCGCGTGGGTTCCGCTCGAGGACAAGGGGGAGCGGATCGGGGCGGTGGTTCGGACGCGGACCGGAGTGAAGCCGATCTACGTTTCGACGGGGCATCGCGTCGGTCTGGAACGCGCGATTGAACTGGTGATGGCCGTTTCCGGCCCCTACCGAATCCCGCGCCCTACGCGGGATGCCGATCACTTCGTCGGCGAGCTCAAGCGAAAGCAGCGTTCCCGGCCCTGAGATGGCCGTCTTCTCCGGTTGAGTTGGGATACGCTGGCGCGGAACTGGCCCGAAAAGCGGCCCATCGCTCGCGGCGCGCTAGGCGCGATCGTCCAGCGGGAGGTAATCGCGCTTGCCGTAGCCCTGGTAAACCTGGCGCGGCCGGGCGATTTTCTGCTCGGGATCGAGAACCATTTCCTCCCATTGAGCGATCCAGCCCGAGGTCCTCGCGATGGCGAAGAGGACGGGGAACATCGTCATCGGCAGCCCCATCGATTGATAGATGAGCCCGCTGTAAAAATCGACGTTCGGATAAAGCTTACGGGAAACGAAATAGTCGTCCTCGAGCGCGATCCGCTCGACTTCCAGGGCGATATCGAGCAACGGGTTGCGGCCCATCAGGTCGAAAACCTCGTAGGCGGCGCGCTTGATGATCTTGGCGCGCGGGTCGTAATTCTTGTAGACGCGGTGACCGAAACCCATCAGACGGCTTTCACCCTGCTTGACCCGCTTGACGTATCCGGGAACGTTCGAGACCGACCCGATTTCGGTGAGCATGCGGAGCACGGCCTCGTTCGCCCCGCCGTGCAGGGGTCCGTACAAAGCGGCGGTCGCCGCGGCCGTGGCGCAGTAGGGATCGCTCTGGGAACTGCCGACGCCCCGCATGGTGCTGGTCGAGCAATTTTGCTCGTGGTCGGCGTGCAGAATGAAAAGGATGTCGAGCGCCCGCTCCAGCGTGGGATTCGGCTGATACTTCAGCTCGGTCTTGCGGAACAGCATATTCAGAAAGTTGCCCGTGTAGCTCAGCTCGTTGTCCGGGTAAACGAACGGCATGCCCAGGCTGTGACGGTAGGCGAAGGCCGCTATCGTCGGCATTTTGCCGAGCAGGCGAAAGGTCTGCTGGCGGCGCGAGCCGGCATCGAAGATATGTTTGGACTCGGGATAAAACGTCGATAGCGCCGCCACGGTCGAAATCAGCATGCTCATCGGGTGGGCGTCGTAATGGAAACCGTCGAGGAATTTTTTGATGCTTTCATGCAGGAACGTGTGATGCGTGATGTGGTAGGTCCATTCGGAAAGCTGGCTCTGGTTGGGCAGCTCGCCGTGAATCAGCAGGTAGGCCGTCTCGACGAACGTCGATTTCTCGGCCAGTTCTTCGATCGGATAGCCCCGGTACTGCAGAATGCCGCGGTCGCCGTCGATGTAGGTGATCTTACTGTTACACGAGGCGGTGTTGAGAAAGGCCGGGTCATAGCTCATCAACCCGAAATCCCCGGTGCCGGTCTTGATTTTGCGCAGATCCATGGCGCGGATGCAGCCATCATGAATTGGCAATTCGTAACGTTGCCCGGTTCGGTTGTCTACGACGGAAAGAGTTTCATTTTGGACGGATGAGGCCTCGGAGGGCCCAGCGGCTGGTGAGGTTTTTTCCACTTTTCTGTCTGCTCCTGGGGGGGCTTTGAACGTTCCACTTTACACCAATTCCCCGGCGGCAGGCGAGTGGAAGACCCGCTGAGTGTCTTAGCCAGATAATTCTGTCACCCCTTAACGGCCGCGTGAAAATGTCACCCCATGAGACAGGAGACATTCACGTTGAGCCAACGGGAGTTGCAAAAGGTGGCCGTCATCGCACAGTGCGTG
>Ga0307374_10000913_pt1 | contig 55760 bp, 61 predicted proteins | sample OX3MG_FD_202532 | JGI IMG/M metagenome (GOLD analysis project Ga0307374, IMG submission 202532) | Soil microbial communities from Risofladan, Vaasa, Finland - OX-3 | ecosystem: Environmental > Terrestrial > Soil > Coastal area > Acid sulfate soil | place: Finland: Risofladan, Vaasa | collected...
CTGGTCGAACTGCCGCACCAAGCTGCTGCTGCCCGGGATCTCCGAGCTCGAACTGCTGGAGCGGGCGAGCAAGCTGGCCGGAACCGCGACTCTCCATCGACACTCCGGCAACTGGACCACCGAGCCGGTGTCGTCTCAGCCTCTGCTCCATCCGGACGACGTTCGCCGTCTGAAGTCCGAACAGGCACTGGTGCTTCACGGCGGCGACCAGCCAGCGGTCATCGACCAGCACCGCTGGTTCCGAGATCGGGCACTGAAGGCGAGGGCCAACCTGGGATCACCGGCCGAAGGCCCCCGGCCGGCACCGGGACGCCCCCTCCGAGACTGGATCGATCCCGACCCGGGATGGAAGGCCAGCACCTGCCCCCTTCTCTGGAACCCGGCGGACGTAGAGAGCTGAGAGCCGAAGGGGAGCTCGTGGCTGGGCCTGGGGGAGCGGTGGAACTTCTGGCGACCTTCAGTAGCGGGCTGGACAATGTGATCCACACCGTGACCGGCTTGGCTCTGGGCGCGGTAGCCGTTCTCTGCCTCAGCTTCGCGGCAGTTCGGTACATGACGGCCTTGGACAATAGCCAGCGCCGCGCGGCCGCAGTTCAAGGGTTGATCACCGTCCTGTTGGGTGTGCTGTTGCTCGTCAACGAGGGAGCAGTGCTGAGCTTCGTGGAGGGGCTCTCCGGGAGCGACACCGCGTGCGCCACCAGCAGCTGCTCCGGCACCACCCACTGAGAGCTGCCAACTGCCCTCCGGCTGGTCCTGATGGCTGGCGCCTTCTGGGGGCTGGCAACCTCATTCCCGGGCGTGAAGTCGAGCTCGATGGTCTTCCCGGCGGTGCCGACCGCGCGGTCAGTGGCCCTCGCAACCACGCCCAGCCCGGCCCCAACCTCGAGTTCGGACGCGAACTCGGGGACCGCCGGCAGCACAAGCCAGCAGTGCGGCGGGATCACCGACCCGCTCTGCTACATCGTCGACGCCTTCATCAGCGGGCCGGTGGCGATCATGGGCAGTCTCGACGGGAGCCCCGACCCCGCTCACGTGAGCTCCAGCACGGGGGCCATCACGTCAGGGCCCTGGCAGCTGGTTACCACCCTGGTGGGCAGCAACCCGGCGGTGGACAGCTACAACGGCGCCTGGGGAGAGCCGGCCCACCGGTGCGGGGCCCCGGGCTGCATCCCCTGGGTGCAGGAACTGAACTCGATCCTAGTTCCGCTCTCGCTCAGCCTGCTGGTGCTGGCGTTCGCGATTCAGGCGTCTCTGTTCATGATTGGCCAGCAGCTGAACCTTCGGGCCGGACTGATCCCCTGCCTGATCGCCGCCGGAGTCATCGGCGCCGGGCTGCCCCTGCACTTGGCGGGCCGGGTGATTGACGCGGGGACCTGGGCTTCCCAGGCGCTGTTGCAGACCACCTTTGAACACCTGGGCGACCGGAGCTTCCAGCCCCTCGACCTGATGACGGTGCTGGCGGTGACCGCGTACTGCCCTGAAGACAGTCCGATCGTCCATCCGCGGATCCACCTCTCGGAGCCCGGTCCGAGCCCAGCCCAGCAGGTCCTGGTGCAACCGTGGATGGATCCCCACTTCACCCAGTCTCACTGCATCAGCTCCGACGATTCCGACTTCACCAAAGAGGTGCTGGACCGGAGCGAAAACTTCTTCGGGCCGCCGCTGCACGACGCTAATTGCGATCGGGCGGACGCCGCTCCGGACCAGCCGCTCTGCACCGACACCGACAACCAGGTCAACAACAACGCCGGCCAGGAGTGTTTGGAGGGAAGTGGCGGCACCGATCTGGGAAGCGTCCAGTTGAATCTGCTCCCACTTCCGGGGGAGCCGCGAGCCGGCAACGGCCAGAGCGCTGCCGATTGCCGCTATGCCGATATCTACTGGGGTACCGTCTCCTCGTTCACCGATGTGTGGGACGGGGTCGGGCCCCACGGCCGGAATGGCTACGACGTCCCAGACGGGCTCCAAGGGATGGTGGCCTTCACCGTCCTCACCGGCCTGGCGCTCTGGCTCGCGCTCACATATCTGGCTCGGTATCTCGCCCTGGCCGTGCTGGCTGGCTGCTCTAGCCTGGCGTTTCTGCTCCTGGCGCTTCCAGGGGGTCGGTCGGCGTTCTCACGCTACTGGCGGACCGTCGCGGAACTCTCGGCCGTGGTGATGGTGCAGACCCTGGTCTTCCTGGTCTTCGTGGCGATCGTCTCGACCGTGTCAGGACTCGCTCCCAACCCCGCCGCCGCCCATCTCGGCGGGTGCCCGTTGATCTCTGCCTCTGCCTCATCCAGCTGCGGCGCCGGGTCATCGGGTCTGCTGGCCCAGGTGGGCAGCGGTGACCCAGGTGCCCAGTTCGCCAAGTGCCTCCTGGCCATCGTCACGGTCTGGTTGATGCTCGAGGTGCCGAAGCGGATCAGTCGCGGTGAGATGGCCACCTCCCGGGGCCTGAGGACGCTCGCCGCCGCGTCGAGCGGCGCGCTCTTGGGCGGAGCCGCCGTGGCCCGAGGTCAGATTCAGCCCCGAGTCGCCCGCTTCGGATCGCAGATGGTACCGGCGGGTCGCTCACTCTTTCGCAAACCCGGTCCCCGAGACCATTGGCTGGCGGGTCGATTGGAGCAAACGGAGTCGGCGGGCACGGCACGCTGGCCGGTGGCGCCGGGCCGCGAAAGCCGCGAGCAGTTCATCGGCCGGAATCTGCTGAGTGGCAAGGGTGCCCCGGGTGAGCTGCAGCGACTACTGGGCGTGGGGCCGGCCGAACTTTCCAGATTGCGGGAGAGGTCGCAGCGGGATCCGGCCGTCTCCACCAGGGTCGGCCGCGATTACCTGGACGCCGGTGGGAGCCAGGTGCACGACTTGGACGCCGCCTATCTCAACGCACTTCGGCGCGGCCGGCTGCAGCGGGGCTCCGCCTCCCCGAGCGACAACCCAGGGCACCCCTGATGCAGGCGGAGATACCTCAGCCGATCTCCGGGGTTCCGCTCCGATGGGGAGGGTTCACCGGTCGCCAGCTGGGCTGGCTCGGAACCGGGACAGCTCTGCCCTACCTTCTGCTGAGGCTGCAACTTTCCCCCGAGCTGGCCCTCGCCGCGTCCGCGCCCTGGTTGGCTGCCGCCACGCTCTTCGCCTTCGGAAGACGTGAGGGTCGCCGGCTCGACTGCTGGGTGGGAGACTGGCTCTGGTTCAAACTCCAGCCGCACCACCTTCGCCATCCCGGAACGTCGCCCGTCGATCGCTACGTGACGGTTGACTGTGAGGGACATTCGGTCGGTGCGGATGCGCCCCTTCGGGACGCCGCACTGCCCTGGGTGGCGCCTTGAACCTAGCTTGGCGCCGGGTGGATCGGGGGTCGACTCTGCAGTTGGTCGACGTCGAGTACCTGGAGGACGGCGTCGGCCACCTGCAGAGCGGAGGCCAGCGGGCAGCGCTGCTGATCGACCCGATCAACCTGGCTCTGCAGGGCGAGGCCGAACAAGACCAGGTGTGGCGTCGATATCGGCAAGTGCTGACGTCCTTGACCGGGCCCGTCTCGATCTATGCGTCTTCACAGCCCGATCCGGGTGGTGTCGAGTGGCACCCCCAGGGAGCTCAGGAGCCGTTGCTGGAAAGGCTATCCCGGCGAGACCACGAGTTCTGTCAGGAGCTGATTCGGGGCCGGTTGGTGCAGAACCAGTGGCACCTCATCGTCGCCTGGGGGGGTGAGCTCACGAACCCCCTCGCGGGGCTGGGCGGTTCGCTGGATCGACTCCGGCAGAAAGGGGCTCGGGATGCGGGAACCGCTCGCGGGAGCACTCAGGTTGACCTGGGGCAGCGCTGCGAGGTCCTCGCCGCCGGGCTGGCACAGCTGGGAGCCCGGGCGAGAAGGTTCAGCGACGGTGAGTGGCTGCAGCTGCTGCAGGCGCAGGGATGTGGTCGGAGCAGCCGCGGACCGAACAGCTTCGCGAGCTGGTTGGCGCCTGGCGACGCCGAGGTGCGACCGCGACAGATTCGGCTGGGGGAAAGCTGGAGTCGGAGCCTGTTCGTAGCCTCCTACCCGAGGCGGGTGGCGATCGGATGGCTGGCACCGCTGTTACGAGGCCTGGAGTGCGAGGTGAGAGTGGCCCAGCACATCGTGCCGCTGCCCAAGCTGCTCAGCCTGAGTCGGCTCCGGCACAAGATTCGGGGCTTCGAGACCAGTCTGGTCGTCGACCACCTGCGGGGCCAGCGCCCCGACCGGGGCACCGAAACGGCCCTGGGCGACGCGCTCACCCTGGAGGAACAGGTGCTGGTGGAAGAGGAGCGCCTCTTCCAGTTGGAGCTCTTCGTGACCCTGGCAGCGCCGACCGTCGAAGGCCTGGACGTCGGCTGGCAGCAGCTTCTCGCGACGATGGCCGAGCTCGGCTGCGGCGTAGTCCCTCTCACCCACCGCCACGTGGACGGCTGGCGAGCCACTGTCCCGAGCGGCGTCAGTCCATTCGGGTGGGGGAGGGAGATGACCGCCAGCGCCTTGGCGACCAGTTTTCCCTTCCTTCGCAGCAACCTCTCGGCCGACTCCGGGGTGTTGCTAGGCCCAAGCCTGATCTCTCGGGAACTGGTGGTGGTGAACCCCTTCGACCGCGCCAACCCGAACTTCAACGTGGTCGTGCTGGGCACTTCCGGGGGTGGCAAGTCCTACACCGCCAAGCTACTGGCCGCCCGGCTGGTATTGCGCGGCTGCCGGCTGCGCTGCATCGACCCGATAGGGGAGTACCGCTCCCTGGTTCAACTCTTCAACGGAGCCTGCCGGGAGATCGCGCCGGGGCACCGCTCAGGACTCAGTGCACTGGGGCCGCCTAGGGCTACCGGAGAGGGCGATGGCGCGGTCTTCGCGCGGGCGGCCAGGGCTCTGGTGGTGCTGGAGCTGCTCGCGTCGGGACGAAGGGGGGAATGGGACCTGCCCGAGGACGACGCCCTGGGCCTGGAGGCGGCTCTGACCCAACTCTTCTCAGTGGCGCAGGACCCCCAGCTCCCCGATTTGGTCGCCGCGCTGGACCGAGCTCAGCACCACGTTCTGGCTCGTCGATTGGGCCGCTTCACGGAGGGGATGCTGAGCGGCGTATTCGATGGCCGCGCCGAGGCGGAGCTGGCTGGGGTCGCGACCGTCTTCTCTCTGGCGGGCTGGGGAGGAGACCGCGATCAGCTGCTAGCCCCGGCGATGCAGATGGTCCTGATGCAGCTGGAAGCGGAGATCGCTCGGGACCAGAGCTCACCTCGGTTGGTGGTGGTGGATGAGGCCGAGGTTCTGCTGGCACGGCCCAGAAGTGCGGTGGCGCTGGAGGCCCTGAGTCGGCGCGTGCGCAAGTTGGGCACCGGCTTGATGGTCATCTCGCAGGTGGTGGAGGACTTCCTCAACTCACCGGTTGGGAACGTGATCGTCCGGAATTGCCACACCAAGCTGCTGCTCCGCCAGGAGGAGGTGGCGATTCCCGCAGTGCGCACGGCCTTTGGGCTCTCCCCCGCCGAGTGTGACCTGCTCCGCGATGCCACCCCGGGTTCGGGGATCGTGATCGTGGGCCGGGAGCGAGCCGCTTTCCAGGGTGCCGCTCCTCCCGAGCTCCACCGGGTGCTCTGCACCGACGCCCGGACCACCACCTGAGCGCTCAGAGCCGCCGGTGGGCGGCCTTCGCCCTCGGAGGCTGCGCCATACCTCTGGTCGTGGTGCTGACCCTGGTGGGTCTCCTGTCGGCGGGAGCGGTGGCGGCCGGATGGGGATCGGTCTCTGGGCTCCTTCCGGAGCCAGGCGGGTTCATGCTCCCGGCGGGCGCCGACATCCCGGACGGCTCGGCGGCGTTTCCCGACTGGGCCCTCCCGTGCGGGTCCGAGCCCGGAGCACTGGCCGTGGATCCCAGTACCTGCACCGGCTCCCCGGCTCCCTTCCCCACCGACTACGACGGCTTCGCCACCGGGCAGTGCACCTGGTACGTCGCCACTCGGCGGCGGGTGACCTGGCACACGTCATCAGGCGAGCTCGGCGGCAACGCCGGTCAGTGGTTGCAATTGGCGTCCGCCGCCGGGTACGCGATCGGGCCAGAACCACAGGTGGGTGCGATCGCTGTTTATACAGACTCGGGCGCTGGGCACGTCGCCCTGGTCGTCGGGGTCGATTCCTCGGGCAACTACACGGTCGCGGAGGCCAACTGGGTCTTCCTCGGCCCCCGGGCACCGTACGTGGACCTCCGCGGAGTGGCCGCGGGAACGACGGGTGATGCATTCGAACGGCTGGCGGGGTTTATCTACGGTCTGCCGACGACGCCGGCTGCAAGCGGCAGCCTATCCTGAGCCGATGGGTAGAGGGGCAGGGCGGCAGGGTGCCTGACCTGAGCGTCCCGGGCGCCGGTCGGCTGCGGGCACTGGACGCGGTCGCCGCCGACACTCGCTCGCTGCTGCGCCGCGCCAGCAAGGTGCAGCGACAGACCGCCGACCTGGGCGACCCCTTGGTGACTGAGCAGGGCCAGGAGTTGGTCGTCATCGCCCAGCGGCTCCTGGAGAGCCTGGAGGAGCGCCGCCGCGACGAGCGGCTGCTCGCGCGCCAGCAGATCCGGGGCGCCAACCGAGACACGGAGCAGCCCTAGCCACACCGGCCAGCGGGCCCGCGCATTTTCTGGACGGCGGCGGCTCGCGCACCGCACGAGCCGCGCGTTGAGTGTTCAGTCAAGCCTTTCCCGACGGACACACCTAAACGCCGCGGACGGTATCCCCGCCCGCGTGCTGCGGCCCGACGCCCGGGGTTACCAGGATTACTCTGACTAGCCCTATCGCGCGGTTCGACGTGTCGAATAAAACTCGTCGATCGCCACATAAGCGTGACGGTATCGGCGGCAGCGCAACTGCCCCTGGAGCGACACGCTCCCCGGCTGCGATTTGGCCACCAAAGTCAGGGCCATACGTGTCGCCGCCGACTCCAGAAACGACGTCTTGTTCCATTACTGTCCGGGCTACATCTTTCGCCTTCGGGTGTGACGTCACAGGCGCGCGAGACTCGCCCACGGCGTGCAGCGCCGGACTCCTGCGCACCTCCAGCGAACACGCGGCGGGACCGTGCATTCCCGACAATTGTTGCTACGACGGCCGGCTCGACTGAGACCAGTCCGCTATGCCCTTCAGGTCGCGACGGCGCTCCGAGATCTTGGCAATGAGAGCGTCGGCGGCTTCGCGCTCGAGCTGGAAGTGGAAGCCCTCGGGAGGGTTGCGCACGAGCGCCTCGGCAGCATTTGAGTGGCCTTTGGTGAGACGCTCCACCACTAGGCCGTTGGTCTCAAGCGTGAACTTCACGATGCGGTTGCCCGGCACCGTCACGTCCAGTGAGCGAAGCGATGGCCAGGTTGCGGTCAGGTCACAGTTACGAGAAACCCGGCGGATTCCTCGGGGCCCGACGAACACCTCGTTGTGCGCCTGCCCGAAAAATGAGCCGACCGCGACCAGCGCGGTGGCGAATATACAGAGCCCCAGAACGTTCCAGTCCTGACTGAGCAAGGTGAGCACGACGCCGAAGGGCACCAAGACAGCCCCGACCGTGGCGCCGGCGCTGATCGCGGCGCGCCGGCGATGGGCGGTGGATTCTCCGATTCGAACCTCGCCTTCGTGCACGCCCGACTCCCGGTCAGGCTCAGCCATCGGGGGTGGGCCTGAGCCCCAAGAAACTCAAGCTGCCGCCACTGCTCGCGCTCTGCCAAGCAGCCAGCCGAGGGCCAGTGCGCCACCTGCCAGCGCGGGGAGGACGAAGGGGTGGCCGCCCCCAGCTCGGTCGGGGTGGGACCCCATCCGGTCGGCCAAGACCAGCGCCGAACAGGCCCCGGCGCCGCCCCAAGCCCAACGGCGACCCGGGGCGGGGCTGCCCAGCGCCACCGCCAGGGCGCCGGATCCCAGGAGCAGGTGGCTCGCCAGGCGAGATCCCTCCACCCCCAGCAGGACCGGCAGGCTGCGCCGCCCGGCCAGCCGGTCCAGTTCGATGTCCGGGCCGCCGTTGGCCAGATGGAGGCCCAGGCCCAGCCCGGCGGCGAGCGCGGCGACCTGACCCCGGGAAGGAAGAGAGACCCCCATTGCGGCCGGCCCCACCAGAGGTACGGTCGCCAGCCCCGAGGCAAACGGGAGGAACGAAAGGGGGGTACGGCTGAGCCCCAGGCTGTAGCTCCAGCCGCTTCCCAATCCCCACTGCATCAGTCGCAGACTCCGTAGCCCAGCCGCCCGGGCACAGAGCAGCGAGGCCCCGCCACAGCCGACCCCGATCACCCAGGCGTGGCTCCGGGGTACCGACCCGCTCGCGATCGGCTTGTATTGCTGGTAGAGCCGGTCCCAGGGTGCGTCGAAGGCGTCGTTGAGTACCCCGGTGCTGACCTGGGCAAAGGCCATCGCAGCGCCGCCCAGGGCGAGCTTGACGGGCCAGTGCCCGGCGGGACGATCGAGCGGGTCAGCCTGGCGCCAGGCGCTCCAGCCGGCGACGGTAGTCACCGTGGTGCAGACCAGCGACGGCCCCGGGTGAAGCAGAAGCAGGTATCCTCGCCACCCCCGGCCGGGGGTGGACTTTGGCATGCTCATCAATTCATGGTCGCTGTACGCCCGGCCCACCCGCAGTGACGGAGGGCGCCGAACGCTTTCTGGCGGCGACCCGCCGCCAGGCAACCGACGCTACCCCCATCTGGTTCATGCGCCAAGCGGGCCGCTGCCTGCCCCAGTACCGAGCGCTCCGCGAGCGCTTCGGATTCCTCGAGCTGGCGACCAACTCCGAACTGAGCGCGGATGTCACGTGCATGCCGGTCGACATCCTGGGAGTGGACGCGGCGGTGGTCTTCGCGGACATCATGCTGCCGCTGCAGGGAATGGCCGTCGACTTCGAGATTCGCGAGGCGGTCGGGCCGGTGATCGGGCAGCCGATCAGGTCCGAGCGCCAGGTGAGAGAGCTGCGGATTATGGACGCCGAGGAGGCGACCCCCTATCTTTTTCCCGCCATCAGAAGCGCCCGAGAGAGGCTCGGACGACGAGCCGCCCTGGTCGGCTTCGGAGCCGCCCCCTTCACTCTCGCCTGCTACTTGGTGGAGGGCCAGGGATCCCGAGACTACCCGCACGTTCGGGCCCTGATCCACTCCGAGCCCCAGCTCTGGCACCAGCTGATGACCACCCTGACCGAAGTGCTGGCTCGGTATCTGACTGCTCAGGCCAAAGCGGGCGCTGATGTGGTTCAGCTCTTCGACAGCTGGGTCGGGGTGCTCGACCGCCCCACCTTCGTCCGCCACGTCGCCCCCCATCTCCGGTCCCTCATCCGGCGCTTGCGCCCGATGTTACCGGTCGTCTACTTCTCCACCGCCTCGAGCCACCTACTGGAGTCGGTGGTCGCCACCGGACCTGACGGATTGTCGGTCGACTGGCGTCTGCCACTCGGGGAGGCCTGGGAACGGGTGGGTCAGCAGCGCTTCATCCAGGGGAACCTGGATCCGGCTGCCGTCCTGGCCCCCTGGCCGGTGCTGGAGGCCGGCGCTCGCGAAGTGCTGCGGCAAGCCGATCACCGACCGGGGCACATCTTCAACCTGGGGCACGGAGTGCTCCCGGATTCCAGCCCAGACCAGCTCCACCGGCTGGTGGAGCTGGTCCATGGGTGGGGTCCTACTGGCAGTGGGGTCCCCGCGGGGTAGGGACCGCGCCGACGCCGCCCTAACGATCCCCCGCAAATTGCTGGGGAATTCGCCAGGATCGGCCAGGGCGGGTACTGGAGGTTGACCAGGGCGCGGCCCATGGGTTACCTTCCAGCTTCGCACCGTACGCGCTTATGTGGGAGGACGTATGCGCGGAGCCCGCTTCGCTGGGCGCGCCTGGCTTGCTGCCAGCGTGGCCGGATTGGTATGGGTCTCCTCGATCTTTGTACCAGGCCTAGGGGCCACAGCTCAGCAGTCGACCGACTCCGTCAATCAGCAAGCTCTGACCTCACTGCTGGATCAGCTAGAGGCCCAGGGAGAGGTTGCCGACGCGAGTTCGGTGAAGATCCTGCTGACAAAGATCGAGACGAACCAAAACCAGCTCAACTCGCTGAACCAGCAGTTGAGTAACGATCAGACGACCCAGCAGGTTCTGCAGGTTCAACTGGCTGGGGATCGCACCGCCCTGGTCAGTCTGGTCAGCACCGCCTACGTCGACGGCAACGGTGCCGCTGAGGTGGCCACCGCCCTGGCCTCTCCCGACATGACCCAGTTCTTCGACAACTCCACCCTGCCTGAAGCCATCGCCTCCCAGGTGACTCAGCTGGTGAAGTCGATCCAGCACGACCAGCAGTCGATCACCAAGGCGGACCAGCAGCTGCTGGCCGGCGAGGCCAGTGCCGAGTCGATCGAAGGGCAGTTGGGGGTCCAGTCCAACGAGCTGTTGGCCGAGCTGGTTCACCCCTCTCCCACCGTTAGCACCGGTGACTGGGCCTTCGCCTTCGGTACCTGCACCTACTGGGCGGCGGGCCAGTGGCGGGCCAACGGCTGGGATGTCAACTGGGGCGGCGACGCTTACCAGTGGTGGGCCAACGCTGCCGCCGCCGGCCATGCGGAGGGCAGGACTCCGGAGGTGGGAGCGATCGTGGTCTGGCCTCCCAACTCGGGGGGCGCCTCTGATGCGGGCCACGTCGCCTATGTCACCGCGGTGGACGTGCCGGGAGCCGGCTCTCCGGATAACTTCGAAGTCTCCGAGATGAACTACTACGGTTCAGGAGGAGGGTTCGACCGGGTCGACTACCGGGTTGTGCCCGACTCCGGCTCCGGTTTCGACGGGTTCATCTACCCGCCAACACCGAGTTCCTGATTTGGCGCAGCTGACCTGGCCGTCCTACACCCCCAGGGTCGCGCTCAGTCTTCGCTCTGAGGAGAAGGCTCCGACCCGACGGATCCCGCTCCTGGCGAGCCGTCTGCGCTGGATCACCGCGGCGGCCTTCCTGCTGATCAGCACGCCGGTGGTGGGCGCCCTCGCCACCGGAGGCGCCACCGGGCCACCATCAACTGCCCCCGCCGCCATCGCTCAGGTCGCCAGCCAGGCCCGGAGTGTCCTGGCGGTGACCGACTATCAGGTGACCCTACCCCTCCAGGAGGCTCAAGTACTACCGCCGCCTCCACCGCCCGCAGTAGCTGCCGGATTGCCTTATGGCTCGGCCTTCTGGCAAGCGGTACCGGAGCCACCCGCCGGCACCATCATGCAGATCATCTGGTCTGCGGCCCAGCAGTACGACGTCTCCTACACCTGGCTGCTCGGGGTGGCCCAGTGTGAGTCAGGTCTGGACCCCACCGACGTCAACAAGTCCTCGGGAGCCAGCGGGCTGTTCCAGTTCATGCCCGCCACGTTCCACGGTCATGGCGGCACCGACATCTGGGACCCCGTTCAGCAATCCGATATCGCCGCCAAGATGTTCTCCATCGGCGAATCCCGGGAGTGGGTCTGCAAATAGGTTGAGCGGCTGGCCCCGTTCCCAACCGGCAAAATGGGAACTCGTCGCGGCGAATGGAACCCGCCTCCTTCAGTCGGGGCCCGATGTAAACTTGGCGGGTGGCTCCAACGGACAGGTCTCCCGATCTGCCCTCTCTACGCAGGTGGCTCGGCGACCGCCAGCCGAGGTGGCTCGAGGCGCTGGAGGAGTTGGTCCGCTGCGAGTCGCCAAGCAGAGATCCCCACGCGATCGAAGCGTGTGCCCGGGTCGTCGAGCACCTTTTCCGAACGGAGGTCGAGCCGACCGAAATCCGGCTGACGGAGAGCGACGGAGGCCCATCCCTGGTGCTGCGCTGGGGCGACCGCGGGGAAAACGCAGCACTGCTGTTAGGCCACCTCGATACGGTCTGGGAGAAGGGCTCATTCCAACCCGTCTACCAAGCCGCGGAGGGACGGGTTCAGGGTCCCGGGGTATTCGACATGAAGGGAGGGGTCGTGGTCGCTCTGGCAGCTCTGGCCGGGCTCCGCGGGGCAAGTGCCCTCTCCGGCGGTCTCACCCTGCTGCTGACCGGGGATGAGGAGGTGGGCAGCCACGCCTCCCGCGAGCTGATCGAGGCTGAGTCCCGCGGGTGCCGGGCGGTGCTGGTGCTGGAGCCCCCTCTTGGCCAGGCCGTCAAGGTCGCTCGCAAGGGCGTCGGAGGGTACCGCGTCACCGTCCGGGGCCGGGCGGCCCATGCTGGCTTGGACCCCGAACGGGGGGTGAACTCGCTGGTGGCGATCGCTGCGCTGGTGGCCGAGGTGGCGGCGCTGGCCCGACCCGAGCTGGGCACCACCGTCTCCCCGACCGTCCTCCAGGCCGGCACTCGGAGCAACGTGATCCCGGCCCAGGCAGTGCTCGAGATCGACGTGCGCTTCGCCACCGCCGCCGAAGCGGATCGGGTTGAGGAGGCGATGCAACGGCTCCAGGTCACCGTCCCGGAGGCGGCTCTAGAGGTTACCGGTGGCCCCAATCGACCGCCCTTCGAGCCGGACTCCTCCAGAGCGCTCTTCGCCTTGGCCGGTCAGATTGCGGCGGAGTTGAACTGGTCCGAGTTCAAGGGAGCCACGGTGGGCGGTGGCAGCGACGGTAACTTCACTGCGGCGCTGGGAGTGCCGACCCTGGACGGGCTCGGGATCGTGGGCGGCAACGCCCATGCCGAGGGCGAGTGGGCCCAGGCCGATTCGATCCCCGAGAGGGCGGCGCTGCTGGCAGGGCTGGTGGTCCGGATTTGGGAGGGGAGGCAGGCATGACCCGAGAGCTGCCACAACTTCGTGTGGAGCGAGCTCGGCTGAGGATCGTCGAGCTGCCACTGGTCTCACCCTTCACCACCAGCTTCGGCACTCAGACGGTGCGCAGGGCGCTCTTGGTCGAGGTCGAGGGAGAGGGAGTCGCGGGCGTCGGTGAATGTGCGGCTGGGATCGAGCCCGGGTACTCCTCGGAGACCTGCGCCGGGGCTCTGCTGGCACTGCGCGACTACATCCTGCCCTCGGTGCTGGGGGGGCCGAAGGCCGACGTGGCGGGGCACGCCAAGGGCTGGGCGTGGGTGCGCGGCCATCACATGGCCAAGGCGGCGGTGGAGATGGCCTTGCTGGACCAGTCGGGCAAGGCCAGCGGTCGGAGCCTCGCCCAGATCCTGGGAGGATCCCGTTCCCGGATCGGTTGCGGAGTCAGCATCGGCATCCAAGCGTCGCTGGGAGCGACTCTCACCGCCATCGAAGGCTATCTGGGTGAGGGATACCAGCGGATCAAGTTGAAGTGCAAGCCCGGGTACGACATCGAGCTGGCCCGGGCGGTCCGGCAGCGCTTCCCCGGCACCCCGCTGATGCTGGACGCCAACAGCGCCTATTCGCTCGGAGATCTGGACCAGCTGCGGGCGCTGGACGAATTCGACTTGACGATGATCGAGCAGCCATTGGCCCACGACGACCTCATCGACCACGCCGCGCTGCAGGCCCAGATCGAAACGTCGATCTGCCTCGACGAGAGTGTGGAGTCACTGGCCGACCTCCGGGCTGCGATCTCGCTGGGCTCGGGGCGGATCCTCAACATCAAGGCTGGGCGGGTCGGGGGCCTCTTTGAAGCGGTCCAGCTCCACGACACCTGCAAGAAGGCCAGGTGGCCCGTGTGGTGCGGCGGGATGCTGGAGACCGGGATCGGTCGGGCCGCCAATCTGGCTCTGGCCTCACTGCCCGGGTTCACGCTTCCCGGAGACACCTCCGCCAGTGGCCGCTACTTCGAGCAGGACATCCTGCGCCAGCCCTTCGAGCTGGCCCGGGATGGGACGCTGGCGGTCCCCACCTCTCCCGGGCTGGGGGTCGAGCTGGACCAGCGGCGCCTGGAGCAGACGACCGTCCACCTGGAGGAGCTCGGTTCGCGCTGAGCGGCGTGGGCTCGTCTCCGGGCAACTGATCGCTCGGGCCTAGGGTACGATCGAGCCGCAAGTGGAAGACCCCAATCAGCAGAACACGCTCGTGGTGGTCGGCGAGGCCAATCTGGCTCGCCGCGCCGCCGAACTGGTGCCCTCCTTCCAGGTAGTGGGAGCGGTCGAGGACCTTGAGCTGGCCGACCCCGCGACCAGCCTGGCCCGGATCGGGGCCATGCTCGATCGGGGCCAGCCTCCGGCGGCGGTTCTGTGCAGTGGCAACCCGGGGTTCACCGTCCTCTCCCAGCTCCGCCACTTTCCCGCAAATCGCTGTTATGTCTTCCCGGGGGACTCGCCCTGGCCGCTGCCTACCCTGCAATGTCTGGTGGAGGCGGCCGGCATGACCCTGCTCCAAAATCTGGAGAGTCTGCCGGTGGCGCTGGTCGGCCGCACCGTTCAGGGCGTCCGCCGCCCGGGGTACGAGGAGATCCCGACCGGGTCCGGGCTGGAGGCGGCGGAATCGGTCAGCCGGCTCAAGGCGGCCCAGGTCCAGAACGCCACGCGGCCCAATGGAACGTCCCCGCCTCGCGATGACTTCGGTTGGGCCGACTCGCCGACCGTCCAGGTGCCGCCGGCCCCGGTGTCCCTGGATGGAGCCATCGAGGATGAGGACGCGAGCTCAGTGACCCTTGATGTCTCCGACCGGCCCCAGCAATCGGCCTCGGCCTACCTGCCCACCGACCTGCTACGGATGCTTCGGCCAAGGACCGAGCAGGAGTAGATGCCCAACTTGCCCAAGCGGCGCAAGTCGCCCGACCCCCAGCTGGTCGAGCGGATCCGCAGTGAGATGCGGCGGATCCTGGCGCTGCTGGACGACGCTGCGGTGAGCGGCAACATGAGTCGGCTCGGGCAGGCCTTCGCTGGGGATGCGCTTGCTGAGCTCAAGGCGCGCTTCACCGCCTACCAGTCAGCGGGAATCCAGGTCAGTCCGTTCCGAGAGTCGCTCAACCTTGAGATCTCCGAGATCGCTGGCCAGGGTCGGGCCACCGTGCGGCTCCGGTATCGCGATCGCACCAGCTTTCTCACCACCGAGGCTTCTCCCAGCACGACCAATGAGCCGGTGCAGCTGCGCATGGTGCTGGACGGCCAGCGCGAGCCGTGGCGCATCACCTCGATCGCCGAGGAGTGAACCCGAACCTGAGTTCCCGTGAAGCTCATGGTAGGCTGAAACCACTGCAGAGCCAACCCGTGGCGGTGGCCCCGCGGCAGGTCCCTATTCCGTGATCCGGTGCCTATGAGTCCCAAGCGCACGACCAAATCGGAAGAGCCCGCTCCCGGCCTTGACGCCCAAGAACCGGCCGAGCCGGTCGTGGTAGACGTCGACGATGACGAGGAGGAGCTGGAGATCGCAGAGGAAGCCGAGCCGGAAACCGTGGCCGACGCGCCGCCAGCCCCGGTGGTTCGCGTCGCGCCCCGGCCTTCCCCGACCCGTCCCTGGGGCGGCAATCGTGGGGCGGTCTCCATCGAGGACCTCAGTCCGGAGGAGCTGACTCCCGAGATGCGCTGGCCTCCGGGCACCTGGGTGAAGGTGAACGACGTGGTGCGCCACAGCACCGGCGAGGTCATCGAGGGCATCTCCGTCGGTGATGTCGGTCAGGTGATCGCCGCTCTCTCCCAGACCCTGGTCGTGCTGTTTCCCACCCGGGATAACCGACGTGAGGTGGTCCACATCGACTCCATCGAAGCCGTCGAGAAGAAGCCCAAGGGCCACTGACGGCACCCTGGAGAGGTTCGGCTTGAGGTCGACCGATCCGGAATTCGTCCGGCCCAGGTCCGACCTGCTGGTGCTGAAGGGGCTGCGGTTCTTTGGCCACCACGGGGTCTCCGCCGCAGAAAGACAGGCCGGGGGAGAGTTCCGAGTCGATCTGGAGGTTGAAGCCGACGTCGTCCGGGCTCAGGCCACCGATGACGTGGCCGACACCGTCAACTATGTGGATCTATACGAGGTCGTGAGGGCGATCGTGGAGGATGCCCAGTTCCACCTGGTGGAGGCGATGGCGTCCTACATCGCCGAGGCAGTGTTGCGACTGCCCAAGGTGGAGCGGGTGCACGTCCGGGTCACCAAGCCCCCCAGGCTGCCCCACCAGGAGACAGGATTCGCGGTGGAGGTCTCCCGACCGCGCTGACGGCGGCCCCAGTCGTCTGGTCGGGCGGACTGCAGTGGAGCGGGAACTTCCCCGAGCCACCATGGATACCTTTCGATTTGCGGACAACCTGGACGGTGAGGCAGTGGTCGCACTGGGACTTCCCGTGTCCCGGCTCGTGCTTGCGGGCCTGGGATCTGCCTGCGCGTGGGCGGTAGCTGATCTGCCGCTGCCGGCCCCGCTCCGGCTGGGTGGTGCCGGACTCCTGGCACTCACCACCGCCATCCTGGCCTGGGGAAAGGTCCAAGGGGTGTCGGTCGCTCGCTGGGCCTGGCTGTTCTTGGGTTTTTCTAGCCGGCTCGCCACGTCGACCGGGGAGTTCCACCACCGCTGGGTCGATGCGGATCCGGGACCGAGGGAGCCACCGGGCACCTGGAGTCCGGACGAGGATGCGGCCCTGGTTGCCTTCCTCTCGCTTCGGCCAGGAGTCGGCTGCACCACGGTGTTCCAAGCGGTCAAGAACCAGTTGCGAGCGAATGGTCAGGAGATCGGAGGGGGATCCCAGGCGGGGTCAGACGGCTTGCTCTGGGCCGTAGCCAACCGCCATGGTTCGAACCGGCCGGCACTCCTGCTACTCGATTGGGGGACAGGTCCGCAGAACCGGCCTCTCGGTTCTCGATTGGCTGCGTTGATTCTGGTCTTGGATGGCAACGAGAGCCACCACGGGGAGCTCACCGACAAGGTCGCCATGCTGCGACGTCATTTCTCTGGGGTTGAGGTACTGGTCGCACTCAACCGCGCGCAGTCCTCCTCCGGACTGCGGGCCCAGATCGCCGGAGCCGGTGCCCGGCTGGCCGGCGCGATCCCGGTCGACCGGCGACTCGGAGACTGGAACCCCGCCTCGATGACCGCGACCGCCCCTCCAGCGGCGGACGCGGTAAGAATGCTGGCTCGGGAGGTGCTCGCCGCCTCGAGATCCGGGTGAGATTCGCCGCGGCGGAGAGCGGCGCCTCGCCAACCTGGCGCACCCAGGCCCCCGATATCCTCGACCTGGTCGCCCCGGAGCGCCAGAAATTGGCCGGCGAGCTGGCGACCTGGCTCGAGCAGCTCCGACAGCCTGTGCGCTTCCTGGTGTGTTCGCGACGCGAGCCCCGGGGACCCCTCGATGCGAGTTCCTCGGCGGGTCGCATTGCCCTAGAACTGCAGCGGGTACTGGACGACCACCTCGCCGAAGGGCAGGGAGAGCGGCCGGTCTTTCGCCGGCAGGTGTTCTTGACCCAGCTCGGATCTGCCACCGATCCCGGGCTCCCGACGCTGTCGGCGGGTGGGCTGAAGGTCCCGGAGCGACCACCCCTCCTGGCAGAGGGTCCTTGGCGGGAGCGCCCGACCCTCCTCCTGGCAGGCGGACGCTGCCTGACCTCCCTGTGGTTGGAGCGACTGCCGGGAGTGGCGGTGGCCCCGGGTTGGTTGTGGGCGCTGGTCGGAGTTCCGGCGGACTTCGACCTAATTCTGGACATCTGGCCGCGGGCTCCTGGTGAGGCCGACCGGACGCTGCGCCGGCGAATGCTCGGGCTGAGAGCCAGAGAGCTGGCTGCAGGGGAGCGCGGGGAGGAGGGGGACCCTCGGCTGCACGCGGCGCTCGACTCAGCGGCCCGGTTGCGGGCCGTGCTGGCTAGATCCGAGGGGAAGCTCTTCGACTTGGCAATCACCGTGACCGTAGCCGGGGGCAGCCCGGGTGAAACCCGCCGCCTGGCGGGTCAATTGCGGTCTCGGATGACCGCCCTTAGGGGAGCGCTGGCCCCGGCCTGGTGTAGCCAGGGACCGGCCAGACTACAAACAGAGCTACTCTCGACCGAACCGGCCGGTCCCAGAAGAGTGGTTCAAACCAAGGAGTTGGCGTCCTTCTGGCCCTGGCTGGACGACTGGGACGGAAGGACGACGGGGGCGGTCAATCTGGGTCGGCACCTGCGGACGAAGGCCCCCGTCTGGCTGAATCTGCACGACGCGTCGGCCCTGCCGAATGCCAATCTGGGGGTGGTCGCCGCGTCCGGAAGTGGCAAGTCCTATCTCGGTGGCCTGCTGGGGTTAGAGGCCGTCCGACTGGGCGTCCGTACAGTGGTGCTGGATCCTGAAAATGAGCATCGTCGGTGGTGTGAAGCGGTCGGAGGCCAGTACCTCTCACTGGGGGAGTCCGCCCCGTGCGGATTCAATCTGCTGGAGATGGCGGATCCGGGCGAGGCTCCCAGCGCCGTGGCAGAGCTGGTCTCCCTGCTCTGCGGCCAGCTCTCCCCACCGGAGATTGGCCAGGTGTCTGACTCGGTCAGGTGGACCCTGGCTGAGGCCGGATCCGGCACGGCGGTGCTTTCGGACTGCCTCCCCCGACTACGCCAGAGCGAGGCTGGCGAGGCGGTAGCCCACCGGCTCGTGCCGTGGCTCGATGGCACTCCCGGGGCGCTGTTCAACTCCCCCGGACGTGGCCCAGCTGTCGAGATCGCCGCCGCGGTCGGCCTCCGCGAGCTGCCGGCCGCCTGGGTGCCCGCCGCCACCCTGCTGGTCTCACACTGGCTCTGGTCCTGGATCCGCTCTCAAGACGGTCGCAAGCAAGCGATCGTGGATGAGGCGGGTTTGCTGGCAGACAATGCACCGCTGCAGCGGCTCATGGCTCAGCTGGCGCGCCGAATCCGCAAATACCGCGGGTCCCTGGTGCTGCTGACACAGTCAGCGGGAGACCTCCTGGGAAGCGCCCCTGGGGAGGTGATGGCGGTCAACTCGGCGACCATGCTCCTGGGCAGCCAACATCCGGCGGCGGCACTCCGTCTGCAGCAGGGTTTCCTGCTCGATGACGACCAGCGCCAGTGGTTGGAACGAGCTACCCGAGGGCAGTTCCTCCTGCTCCTTGGCCCACGGCGCTCGCCCATCCAGATCGAGACCGCAGAGCTGTATCACCGGCTACTCAGCACCGACGGACCGTCCTGACCCGAGCGACTAACCGGCAGGGCGCAGCAAGCGATTGCGGGCCGCGGGCTAAAATCGATCTCCATGGGCCGGGTGCTGTTCGTGCGTCTGACCAATCCCGGCCGGGCCAGCGGGTCCGAGTGGACGCACGCGGTCGCAGGCTTCGCCGCCTCGCGGACCTGGCGCTGCCAGCCGCTTTGGCTGGCGACTGACAATTCGCCGGGACTCTTCGAGATGGAGTACCTGCGCCACCTCCGACTGGAGGCCGGGGAGCCTATCTTCGGGGCTGGCTTTGTCCGGCTGGCCGGCGACGAGACCGACGCCCTGGCGGTCTGTTTCGGCCTGCTCCAACTCACGCGTACCTTGGGGGGCCGGGCGGTGGTCACCGATCCCGACAACCCCATTCGCAAGCAGCGTGAGCTGGCGGTGGTCGAAGGTGAGGTGAGTGGACCCCGCAGCATCGACGAGGTGATGGTGGCTGGACCGATCTTCAAACGGCTCCCCGGGGGCACCATCACCTTTTACCCACCTCGCTACCGCGGGGTGACCCTTCCCGGTCCAGCCAGCTCGCCCGGTTGGTGGAGCTTTGCCATCCACGGGATGCAAGACCAGGCCCTGGGCTTCCTCGAAGCGGAAGCCGAGGCGATGCGCATCTACCGCAGCTTGCGGGCGATCGGCTGATCCTTTGCGGGCGGTCGTTCAGCGCGTGACGCGGGCCCGGGTCACCGTCGATGGCGAGCTTGTGGCGGCGATCCGCACCGGCCTGGTGATCTATCTTGGAGTGGCGCTGAGCGACGACTCGGACGTCGCCGGGCACTTCGCCGGCCGCCTCGCGAAGCTCCGGATCTTCCCCGATGGCGACGGCAAGATGAACCGCTCGCTGCTGGAGATCGCTGGCGAGGCGCTGGTGGTGAGCCAGTTCACCCTCTTCGCCGAAACAGGTCGGGGACACCGGCCGGCGTTCACCGCCGCGGCGGGGCGGGATCGCGGGCTCGACCTGTACCAGACGTTCGGCGAAGAACTGCGTCGCCTGGGGGTGGCTCGAGTGAGTCAGGGAAGGTTTGGAGCTCACATGCTCGTCGACTCCGTCAACGACGGACCAGTGACCATCGTGGCCACCAGCGCCGAATCTCCCTGGTCGGCCGACTGCGGCTGACTGGCACCAGTTCGAAGTCCCGGCGGACATAGGGGAGGGAGCATCTCAGTCCGCAGGGAGTCATCACGTGAGCGAACTCAATTCGTTGCTCAATTCCTGGGTGCTGATCGGCCAGGGGGTCATCGGCAGTCTCGGCACCCTGGCCTTTGTCAGCGCCTTTGTCTGGCGAGTAGTCGCTCCCAGCCCTCACAGCGCCATGGAGGCGCAGCGTTGGCTGGGACGTATTGCCGTCGGGACGCTGGGAGTGGAGCTGGCCGGGGTGCTAACGCACGTTCTGCTGGCGGCAGTCCCCCACAGCCTGGGGTGAACTTTGGTCGCGCTGACCTTCCCCACCTTCGATCTCCATCCGCTCTCCCTGCTCACCCATCTGATCAGCGGAACGCTGAGCTCCTTCGTTGCCTCGTCTCGAGCGGCTCTGAACGCCGCGCTCCAGACATATCTCTTCGGCACCTACGACGCCGCTAGCCAGCAACTGCACCACCCCTTCACGGATACGCCCGGAGTGGCCCAGCTCAATCACGTCCTGTTGGGGGCAGCTGGTGCCCTGCTGGTGGCCGTCTTCCTCTACAGCGCGCTCCGCACTGTGGCCAGCGCTGGCGACGCCCGCCACCACCTGCAGGTGGTCCTACCCCGTGTATTGGTCGCCTTGGCTTCGGGCCTTGTGAGCCTGCCGCTGCTCCAGCAAGCCATCAATCTCAACAACGCACTGAGCGCGGTCGTCGCTGGCGGGGGCAGTGTCAGCCTCGCGCAACTGCCCTGGGATTCGCCACTCAGTGGCTCCGCGTTGCAGTCGGCTTCCACCAACATTTTCTTACTGCTATTTGCGGCGGCGCTGGTCATCGCAGTGGTGATTCTGGTGCTCGCATACGTGGTCCGCTATACCTTATTGGCGGTCCTTTGCGCCGCGGCACCACTCGCTGCCATCGCCTGGATACTTCCCGAGACTAGGGCGTTTTCACGTCAGTGGTTGCGGCTATTTGTCGTCACCCTCTTCATGCAATTCGTCCAGCTGCTAGTGCTTCGCAGTGCCATCGCGCTGGCGTTTGCACGTGGTCAGGGAGTGATCGGCATCCTCTATGCATTCGCAGCGCTGTACCTGATGCTGCGCGTTCCCGGCGCCCTGAACGTGGCGTCGCATTACGGGTCCAGCGCTGAAGGAGCGGGACGACGCTGGGTCCGTGCAGCGCGAAGGCTGGCAGTGACCGAGCTGTGAGCTGCGGCCTCAGAGGGTGACGTGAGCCTCTACCAGGACCGCGCCCCAGAGGCGCTCTAGCTGACCGAAGAAGTCGCTAGCCCGCAGCGTCGGCCGCCCCTCAATGTCGCCGAAGGTCAGCTCTGCGCGAGCCACCGGCAGCCGCGGCTCCCAGGCTAGTGCCGAGATGTCGAAGCTCTCGGCACAAACCGGACAGGCGGCGCGCATGGGATCGGGGTGGGGAAAGCGCAATCGGAAGAACTCCAGCTGATTGCCACAGCTGGGGCAATCAGCCTGATAGCCCCGGGGCGGATCGGTATCGAAGCCATCGGGGCCAGGGTCCGGATAGCAGCGCAGCACTCCGGCCTCGAGTCGGACCTCGCCGCGCACCGGTCCGGCCATCGGTAGCTGCCCCGAGGCCCGGAGGAGTCGGGCGAAAGTGGGTCCGGGCAGCAAGTAGCTGGACTCGGAGCCACGAGCCGCCAGGCCGCACTCCACCAGCAGGTCGGCGGTAGCCTCCAACTGCCCGGGGCCTGGGATGAACGCCTGGTCCTCGGGGAGCAGGTGGAGCCAGGTCCGGTGACCGTGCGCGCCTTGGCCGGAGCCGGCCGCCAGATTGGAGGGCATCTGGCCAGGATCGTACCCGCCCCACCGGGGGCGGGGAGGCGGACAGCTATGGGTGATGGGGAAGGGTCGGATGAAGTCGGCGCTGGCGCTGGTCGGAGCGTGCGCCGCGCTCTCAATCGTGGTTCCGCCCTTGGCCGGCCTCCTGAATGGGGTCGGATCGGTCACTCTCCTGGCGCTGGGCGGATATTCCGCCTACCGGGCGTGGGCGTGGCTGGAGACCGTAGTTGAGGCGTCCAGGCGACCGACAACGGTCCGGCGGAACCTGAACCGGTCCGATCCCGGCGATGAGCCGCAGCCACCAAAGTCGCGCTCTCGAGCTCCCGCAATGGCTCCCTCAGAGGTGGAACGCGTCGGTGAGGAAGAGCGCAGGCTCCGCTGGCCACGGCTGGTTCGGCCGGAGCGCACGGTTTCCGAGCCGTCTCGAGACCGCTAGCCAGAGGAGCGTTGGGGAGCCCGTGTGAGATCGACGATCTCAGCGGCTACTGCTACGATCGAGATGTGGAAGTGGTCAAGATTCGGCCCCGCGGGTATTGCCACGGCGTGGTCGAGGCGGTCCGAGCTCTCCGCCAGGCTGCGGAAGAGCACGAGGGCGAGTCAGTGGCGATGCTCGGCTATCTGGTCCACAACGAGCACGTGACCAGGGAGTTCGCCGACCGGGGGGTGAAGCTGATCGATGCCCCCTCCCGCCTGGAGGCCCTGGAGGAGGTGACCGAGGGGACCGTGGTGCTAACCGCCCACGGAGTATCCCCGGAGGTCAAGGAGCGAGCCCAGGCCAAGGGCCTGAACGTGGTCGACGCCACCTGCAGCGACGTGGTGCGGACTCACGATCTGGTGCAGCGGCTGACCGGCGAGGGCTACACCGTCATTTACATCGGCAAGGCCGGCCATCCGGAGCCGGAGGGAGTACTCGGCGAGGCGCCCGAGAAGATCCACCTGGTGCAGTCCTTGGAGGATGTCGACACCTTGGAATTCTCCACCCCCAAGCTGGCAGTGACCACCCAGACCACCCTCTCGGTGTGGGACACCCAGTCGATCATCGATCGACTTCGTCAGCGTTTCCCGCACATCGAGGTTCACAACGAGATCTGCAGCGCGACTCAGGACCGCCAGCAGGCGGCGGTCGAGGCCGCCAAGGACTGCGACGTAGTGATCGTGGTCGGCAGCTCGCGCAGCAGCAACAGTCAACGTCTGGTGCAAGTGGTGCAGGAGCTGGCCCAGCGTCCTGCCTATCTGGTGGATACCGTCGCTGATCTGAGACCCGAATGGTTTGCTGGCTGCAACCGGGTGGGGGTGACCTCCGGTGCCTCTACTCCAACCGGCCTGACCCGAGAGGTGATCGCCGCCCTGGAGCAGATGGATGAATCGGCGTCCGCCGCCCTGCCTGCCTCGGATCAGACACCCGCCTAACTGGCCCGTTTCCGCCGCCGCGGGCTGCATCCGAGGTCCGCTGGCGACGTCCGGTAGCTACCATCTGACCACGTTGAAGAATGCACCGAGCCGCCCCGTAGTCGCCGAGCTGGTGGGTCCCGGACCGCGGCCGCTCACCGGGGCACGGGTGGCAACCGCCCTGCTGGCGACGGCGCCACTCGCCGCGCGGTTGGGCTGGTGGTGGTGGAGCCAGGGTCGTCACCGAACCCTGACCGCCTCCGCCCCCTTCGAGCCCGCGCCTGCGGCGGTGGAGCACACGGAAATCGAGATGGTGAAGCGGACCTTGGGACGGTGGCGCCTACGAGTGAGTAGCACCCGCTGGGTGGTGCCGGTGGGATCGGCTGTCTCGACCGCGCCAGCCAGGAAGCCCCGGGCGAACTGGCTGGGACCAGTTTTGCGGCTCACCGGCGCGGCCCTGGAGGCCAACTCACGAAAGGCGCCTCCCGAGGTGCCGCGGCTGCGTGCTGCTCCTGGCCAGCCTCGTCGGCGGCTACCGCCAGCTAACCGTCGCTGATCTGAACGGCCCAGACGCACCCAGCGGGTCGGTCGCTCTGTAGGCGACTGCGCTGCTGCAGGGGACTTTGGCCCTCCGGGCGCAAAGCCCGGCGGATGGACCGATCTGCTAGAAGGTGAAGTGATGATTGCCGTTCGCCTCCTCAGCGTTCTCGCCGGACTGTTCCTCACGCTGGGGACTCTGGGCAGCGTGATCCGGACGGTCATGGTGCCCAGAGCGGTTTCCTCTCGGATCTCCGCGGTCGTCGCCTCCGCAGTCCAGGGGGCGACCGCCTTCGCGGCCCGTACCAGGTCTGACTACATGGCTCGGGACAGCATCCTGGCCCAGGGGGCTCCGCTTTTCCTTGTCCTGCGGCTGGTGGTCTGGATCGGTCTGCTCGTGGCCGGATTCAGTCTGCTCTTGTGGGGAAGTGGTTCCGGTAACTTCACCGAGGCGGTCCGACTCAGCGCCTCCTCGATCCTTCCCCTGGGGATCGCCCGTGCAGAGACCGGCCTAGAGACGGCGATCGCATTCGTAGAGACCGCTTCCGGAGTGATCGTCGTCGCCCTCCAGATCGCTTACCTGCCGGCGCTTTATAGCTCCTTCAACAAGCGCGAGACCCTGGTGACCATGCTCGATAGCAGCAGCGGCTCGCCGCCGTGGGGTCCGGAGATCCTGGCCCGCCATGCCCTCATCGACAATCTCGACCACCTGACTGATCTCTACCGCAACTGGGAGGAGTGGGCAGCCGATATCGCCGAAAGCCACACCAGCTACACCACCCTGCTCTACTTCCGATCCCCAGAGCCCCGTACGTCGTGGACGCTGGCTCTGCTCGCCTGCATGGACGCTGCGGCGATGCAGCTGTCGCTCAATCCGCTCACCGCTCCGGCCTCGACACGTCCGTTCCTTCGGATGGGAGTTGTCTGCCTTCGCGCACTCTCGCGGGTCACCGGATTCGCCTTCCAGGCAGACCCGCATCCCGACGATCCGATTGCGCTCACCTTCGAGGAGTTCCAGTTCGGGGTGAACCGCGTACTGAAGGTCGGCTGGGAGGCTGAGCGGACGGCCGAAGAGGCCTGGCCGCACTTCCGGGGATGGCGCGTGAACTACGAGAGCCTGGCCTATCACCTGGCCACTCTGGTCGACGCCCCACCCGGACCCTGGTCGGGCACCCGTCGGGGCCGGCTCGAGTCTTCGCTGGTCCCGGTGCGTCCGCCCCACCGGACCCCCACCAAGGAGATGGAGAACCTCCTTCAAGTCACTCAGCAGCGCCGCGCTCACCGCGCCGCCCCCAAGCGATCTGCTACCTCGGTCGGCCGGTCTCTGAAGGCGGGTGGGGGGCCCGGGGAGGACACCAAGAACGGGGGCTAGAGTCTCCTCCGGCGGGTGAGTTTCTACCGAGCCCGTTCGGCGGCGAAGGTGGCCCCCGCCAGTACGAACGAGTTACCGCCCCGGCGCTTGGCAACGTACATGGCGTCGTCCGCCTCGTTCAGGACCTGGGCCAGCTCGGCCTCTGCGGAGCCGCAGGCGACGCCGATGCTGGTGGGGCGTTCGGATATGTCGCTCGGGTTCTAGGCATGGTGGCGGTGGGGTCAGCTGCGGCGGTCCTCCTCTACACCAGGACTGTCCCGGCATCGAGCTCCATCTGGCGGCCGGCATCGGTCTCCGTGCCTCTTCCACGGGAGGCGGACGACCATCTGCACTCACGCGTGCCGCTCCGACGAGGCTAGCTAACGGCTCTCGCGAGCGCCGACAGTGACGCGTGATTCCAGTACGAACTTGTCACGGAACTTGCAGGCCACCGTGATCGCTGATAGAGTCGGAGGCCGAGACAATCACATCTCACGTCCTTGCCTATGTCTCAAATCCGAATCAAGCGAGCCCTACGCGCCGCCGCCCAAGTGGGTGTGTTCGGAATTGCCGCAATGGCGGCGTCGCTTTTATCGACCGGGACGGCCTCCGCGAGCTACCAGTCCCAGATCGCCGCCGACCAGCTGCAGCAGAACGACCTCATCAGCCAACTGCAATCCTTGGAGGGTCAGGCCGCCTCTGCTGGTCAGAATGCAGCGAACACGCAACAACAGATCACCGCGATCCAGCAGAAGCTCTCGCAAGATCAGATCACGCTGAGCCAAGTAAACGCTGAACTCACTGCCACGAGCAATAAACTGACCGCCACAGAGGCCCAGATGACCCGTGACCGCACCCAGCTCGCCGCACTGGTAACTGTCCTCTACCAGAGAGGCGCCACTAACTCGCTGGCCGCGGCCATCGCCAACAGCTCGAGTATCTCCAAGCTGGTGGACGACTCGGTCGATCTGCAGACCGTGCGGCAACAGTTTGACTCGCTCACCCAGCAGCTGATCGCCGATGCCACCGCGCTCAAAACGCTGCAAGCCCAGCAGACGACCCAGGAGCAGCAGGTCACTGCCTTGGTGAGTGGACTCCAGAGCCAGAGCGATCAGCTTCAGGCGGCCGAAACCACCTACAGCAAGGAGCAAAGCAGCCTGACGGGAGAGGCCGGACAGATCTCCGCCGCAATACAGAGCCTGTCCACCCAGATACAGGTACTGCAAGAAGAGGAAGCAGCCTCCGCAGGTGGTGGGTCCTTGGGGGACGGGGGCACGATCCTGCAGGTTTATTCGAATCCGAATTACCCCAACTTCGGCTCTGCGGCTGACAACTACCCACCGGGCCAGTGCACGTGGTTTGTGGCATCACAGGCGTACGTGGGTTGGTCGGCGAACGCCAACGGGTGGATCTCGGGGAATGCCAGCATGCTCCAGCCCTACAGCACCGGTGTCACGCCGGAAGTGAATTCGATGGTCGTGTGGCGCGGTGGGGGAGCGTACAGTTCGCTCGGTCACGTAGCCTGGGTCATTCAGACTGGCGACGGAACAAACGGTCAGGGGTTCGTCGTGGAAGAAGCCAACTTCATCAGCGGTCATGAAGATACCCGCCTCGTGCCCAACACATCCGGCGTACTGGGGTTCATCTACCCCTAATCGATGATCACTACAGAGAGGGGTACTTCGTTGTTGCTGACTGCGCCTGATCGCACGGATTCGACGGTCGGGTCGGGCTCTCGTCCGCTGGTCGTGTATCACGGCGACTGTCCCGACGGGTTCGGAGCTGCCTACGCGGCTTGGAAACGGTACGGCGAGGATGCCGACTACGTGCCAGTAAGCCACGGCGACCCACCCCCCAAAACCAAGGGTCGCCACGTCCTGATGGCTGATTTCGCCTACGACCGAGGAACCACCGAGCAGCTGGCTGCGTCCTCGGCGAGCCTGGTGGTCCTCGACCATCATCGGTCCGCGGCCAGCGAGCTGGCGGACCTCCCTTACTGCGTCTTCGACATGAACCGCAGCGGTGCGGTGATGGCGTGGCAGTATCTGCACGAGTCGCCGGTTCCGGCGCTGCTGCGGTACGTCCAGGATCGCGACCTCTGGCGTCACGATCTTCCCGAGAGCGAAGAAGTGTCAGCTGCCCTCCGCGCCCACGACTTTGACTTCAAAACATGGGATTCCATTGATGTAGAGCAGCTGCGCGTCGAAGGTCGTGCCCTGCTCCGCTACCAACGGCGGATGGTCGAGCGCGTTGCCGCCCACGCGGGCATGGTGGACATACTGGGGACGGTGGTGCCGACGGTCAACAGTGCAGTCTTGCAGAGTGAACTCGGGGACGTGCTCGCAGCCGGGCACCCTTTCGCCGGCGTTTGGTGGCAGGGCAGCGGCGACATGGCGCGCTGGTCACTGCGCTCGACCCCCGGTGGCGTCGACGTCAGCCTCATCGCCGCGCGCTACGGTGGCGGCGGCCACCGCACGGCGGCCGGATTCAAGGGACCGGTGCCCAAGGACGGCAAACTGGCTCCTCCCCTGGGAGACGACTCGCCGACTCTTCCTTAGGGCAGTTCGGTCAACTCCACCCGCGCCCCCGGAGCCACGGCTCCTGCCCCGATGCCGTCATCGGGGTCCAGGTCGAGGAGGAACTGGTGGCATCGGGACGCCTCATCGTTCTCGCCGATGGCAGCCGCTGCCGCCATCAGCAGGTAGAGGCTTCGCAGGAAGCCTCGGTTCGTGGCTTCTGACCAGTGCACCTCCCCAGTGCCTCCCCAGCCGTTTTTGCGCAGCCGATCTAGTCCCCGGTGATACCCAACCCTGGCGAAGGCATAAGCGGCGACGGGGTCCCCGCCGGAATAGGCGGCCTCGGCCAGCCGGGCCCAGCCGTCCAGAAATGACGGGTAGCTGGCACAGAGGTCGCTGAGCGAAGCCTGGAGCCCCGCGCCGGGGGCGCCACCTGAAGGGGCGAGGATCTCCGCCAGGGTGGTGAGAGCCTGCGGGTCCTCCCCGGGCAGCACCGTCCGGTGAGCGTGCTGGATCTGGTGCCCGTGGGGCGCTACCGGAAGGCTGGTCAAGGGACGCTGCGGGTTCGCAGGATTCTCCGGCGTGTTGCTCAAGGCTCCCCTTTGATGTCCGCACAAGGCGGCGAGTGTGGTACCCCGTAGCGGATTCGAACCGCTGATCTCCGCCTTGAGAGGGCGGTGTCCTTGGCCACTAGACGAACGGGGCGAGAGTGCTCAAGGCAGTACGGGCTCCTCCACAACCCAGTATATGGGCCGTCATTGATCGCCCCGAGGCTCCTGAGAGCGATCTGACGGACAAGATGGCGAGCGCCGCGTCGATCAGCGCCGCATGGCTCTGCACCTGGGGATAGTTGCCCCAAAGCGCGCCCGACTCCGGATCGGCGACCTCGGACAGCTGTCCGGACGGCCCAGCCAGTTGGCAGATGGCCAGGCGCCGGGCCTCGGCGGCGGACCGGTGGCCGAGGAGGGCCTCGGCAGTGGCCGCCCAGGCCCCAGGGAATATGATCGGGAAGCAGGGAGAGGCGAGGCCGTCTCGCTCCGGGGAGTGCCGAGCCACCAGAGGACCTCTCCCCAGCTCCCCGGAAATCCGACGTAGGGTTAGCTCCGCTCCGGGCTCCTCTGGTCGGACGAATGAGACCAGGTAGGCGGCGAGCAAGGCGGAGTCGGCGCTGGAGTCTTGGAAGGACGTCACCAGCTCCCCGTCCGAGCCTCGCCCTCGGATCATGACGTCGCGCTGGATCGCGGTCGCCTCCTCTCGCCGTGCGGCTATCGAGCCGTCGACCAGACCTAGGTCGGCGAGCAGACTGGCCCTCCGCAGGGCCGACCAGGCCATCACCTTGCTGTGGACGTAGTCCTGGGCAACTCCACGTACCTCCCAAATCCCGTGATCAGGAAGCCGCCAACGCCGCGCTGCAGCGTCAGCCAAGGCTGGGACGCGCATAAGCAGTTCCTCCGGGCAGCGGTCCATCTGATCCAGCTCCAGAGCCAGGCGCGCCACCTCCCCCAAGGTGTCCGGCTGCACCTGACCCGCCGCCCCGTTTCCCACGCGTACCAAGGCCTCCGAGTAGCCCCGCAGCTGGCTCAAAATGTGCTCGGGTGGGAGAGCGCCTCCCGAGATTCGGCGTACCGGAGGGGCCAGGTCGGGCCGCTCTCCGAGCATCTCGGCCAGGCCTCGGGCCACTTCCCCCGCCTCGGGGAAGGCTTCCGCGTGGCAGAGCGCGATCCCGGCGTTGGCGCAGTCCCTGAGCCAGGCGTACCTGTAATCCCAGGCCCTCTCACTGCCCGGCGATTGGGGTATCGAGGTGACCAGCGAGGCGACCAGGAGGCCAGAGTGGTGCTCCTGGAGCCCGCGCAGGGTCAGGAGTGACCGGTCGACGGCCGCGACCGCCCAGGCCGGCCCCTTCCTGAGAAGGCATCCCAGAGGGGGCGCCTAGTGCAACACATCCAACCAGGTGGGGTCCCCGACTATGACCTCGCCGAGCAGCTCCCTGGTTTGCGCGACTGCAGCTCGAGGTGCCCCTGCCGTCATGGCAAGGTGGGGCGGAAGCTCTCCCCGGTCTCGGGGAACTCCCAGCGAGACGATCAACCCATAATCCGGAAGCTCGGCGACCAAACCTCCCCGGCTGGGTTCAGTTGACCCGCTCACGGTCAGAGCCAGAGGACCACCGGGGCCATCCTCTTGAGCTCCTGGGTCCAGTTCCGCCCCGAAAGGAGTCGGAGCCCATCCGAGTTCGCCTCCGGCTCTGGGGTCCGCGAGCGAGATCTGGATGTGTTCCCCCGGTGGGCCGTCCACCAGCCAGACCAGCGCGCTCGAGCCGGTGCCGTCGTCCACGAGTCCGCACTGGGTCCGCAGGCCGCCGGGAAATTCGAACAGGATGACCCGCGACCTCCCGAACCACCTGGCCCCGGGAGCGGTACCGCGAGCCGACGTCACCCCGACGGAACCACCTCGCGGATGGTCGAGGAGCGCGCCCAGGCGAAGGGGGCTGTCGAACTGTGGCCAGCACCAGAAGTCGCATCGGCCATCGGAGCTCACCAGCGCAGCAGTCCGGCCGTCGGCCAGACAGAAGTACTCCTTTACCGGCCGATCCAGGTCATCGACCAGATTCACCGGCGAGTGGGCCGGGGTCTTGGTTAGGACTATGCCGACTGGAGCAGGACTCCAATCTGTGCGATTTTCTGCGCCCAGAGCGGGTCGCTGGCGTAGTCCACGTTCATTCCGGCCGGGGTCGCTCCGTTGTAGAACTGACCGGTCGGCACGGTGCCCGGCTGACCCCCATAGCTGGGAACCTGAGAGCCCGGAGGGTTCAAGTAGTACACCGAGACAAACCAGGAAACGAAGGAGATGCAGTCCTGGTCGCTAGAGAAGCTTTGGCCGTCCGCAAACGGGTCGGCGTCATAGGCCCCGAATCCGAACAAGTTGTGCTTTTCCAGATAGAGCTGTGAAGTTCCGTATCCGGTCTCCAAGATCGCGTCCGAGACCAGATAGATCGCGCTCACGTGGTCTGTCTGCTCTGCCTGAACGAAGTAGCCAGCGTCGGCCTCCAGCGGTGTGCCCTGCAGGAACTCCTGAATCTGACCGAGAGTGATTCCGCTCGGAAGGGTTAGGTTGGTGTTCACGGTGAAGGGACCGCCTGTCGCTGGTGGCACCGACGGAGTGGGAGTACCGGTCGGAGCCGGCGGAGTGGGAGTGGTTGCTGGCTTCGGGGTTGAACTGGCGCTGGCGGAGCCCGGCGCGGAATTTGATTCAGTGCCTGCCTGATCCTTCGGCTGGCTGGCAGCTTCGCTCGCCTGTGTGGCTTGGAACTCAGCCACCAGCTCCTCAGCCTGGAGTCGGGCCTCAGTACCGGCCTCCTCTTTCTGCTCCACCTGGAGGGCGGCCTCGCTGGCCTGCTCGTTGCGAACGTCCTGGGCCAGTTTCACCAAGAGCTGACGCTGCGACTCGGTGAGCTGGGCCAATGCGATCTGGGTGTCAAGTGCGGAGTTGAAGTCCGGACTGGCCAGTACCGATAGCAGTCCGTTGGGAGCGCCGGTGTACTCCGCGGACAACAGATTCGCCAGCTGGCGGCGCTCCTGGCCGATCTGGGTCTTGTCGTTGGCGATCGCAGCGCGCGCCGTCTGCACCTCGGCGCCGAGATTGACCACCTCCAACTTGGCCTTGGCGACCAGCGCCGCGAGGGTCGTCGGGGAGTTGGAGCTCGAGTTGGAACTGGCGGTCGCCAGGGGCGCGCTGGTGCCGGCGATCAATGCCAGCGCACCAGCACCAGCGACGACCGCGGCCACCGCAGTTTGCCCCCACTTCTTGGCCCCGTCCACGAAGAGCAATTCTTCGATCGCATCGGGAGATCAGCGCCCCATGTCGCAGACCCGCTTCCGGAACGTAACTGGAACTGAAGGCGCGGTCTCGCCCGACCTCTAGACTCGATCTTGTGGATCCCCTAACGTCGGCGACCCTGGTCCTCGCTGAAGACGAGCCGATGATCGGCCGGATCCTGGAATTCAAACTCAAGATGGAGGGTCACAACCTCATCTGGGTGCGCAGCGCTGGGGAGGCCGAAGCTCTGGTCCGAGGGGGTGGAGTGGACTTGCTGCTGTGCGACGTAACGCTTGAGGAAGACGGACGGGACCTCTGCCGCCGTCTGATCGGAGAGGGGTTGGAGCCGCCTTCCGGAATTGTCCTGATGCCCGAGCACCGGGACCCGGAGGGCCGGGAGAAGGCTCTGGCGGCCGGAGCTCGCGAAGCGATCACCAAGCCGTTCAAGCCCACGGTGGTGGCTGCCACCATCCGGCGACTGCTAGGCCAGCAGGTCTGACTCACCGCCGACCTACCCGGGGCGGACGCCCAGTACCAGGACCCGCAGGGCATTCGAGGTCAGCGGCCTGACCCCTCACAGTTGTCAGGGTCACTCCGGATAGGATGTCGAGATGACAAGTAGGGTCACCGAGATCATCATCGACAGCCAGGATCCGATGACTCTCGCCAAGTGGTGGGCTGAAGTGCTCGATTACCAGGTGGCCCCGCCGGCCAAGGAGGGCTGGGTCGGGATATCTGCCTGGGCGGCGGGAGAAGAACGCCCGAGTGAGGACGCCTACCGTGCCGCCGCCCAAGTGCCCACCATCGTGTTCGTGCCGGTTCCAGAATCGAAGACGTTGAAGAACCGGACGCACCTCGACATCTGGTCGGTCGACCGGACTCAGGAGGAAGAGGTGGCCTGGCTCGAGTCACGCGGCGCTCGGCGGGTGGACATCGGCCAGCGCGACGTTCCCTGGGTCGTGATGGCGGATCCCGAAGGGAACGAGTTCTGCGTCCTCGGTTAGCTCCGCTTCTGAGACGCCCCCTAATTCGCTGGTGGGCGGCGCCTTCGCCGAGGAGCGTCGGCTAGGAGAGCTCCGGCCAGAAGCGTTGATGGAGGGCGACCCGGGCCTCCTCCATCAATTGCCTGACCAGTTCGCCCGCGGGCAAGGGGCGGCCCAATTCGTGGGCCTGGCCAGCCCAGAGGTGCATGTCGTCGAGCTGCTCTTGCCGGCGAGCGGCCGCCCGCAGGGGAGCAGTCAGGTACTGAACCTCCGGATAGACGGCCGGCGCCAGCGCACTGTATTCGTCGATGAAGGCGTTCTGCAGCCCCCGCGCCTGACGACCCGTGAAGGCGCGGGTGACCACCGTCCGATGCGGTCCCTCCAGCGCTCCGGCGTGAAGCGGGGAGGTACCCGCCTCCGGACAGCGCAGGAAGGCGGTGCCCAGCATCGCGGCACACGCGCCGGCCACGAGTACGGCGGCGACTCCCGCCCCGTCCCCCAGGCCGCCTGCGGCCACCATCGGGAGATCGACCCGGCGGCGAAGCAGACGCAGCAGCGGTAGCAGACAATTCCTCATCTTCCTGACCATCCGTGAAGCCACCCCGGTGCGCTCCCGCCGCCCAGCCTTGGACCACCAGGCCGTCCACCCCCTCTGCGACCGTTTGCTGGCCCTCGCCGACCGAGGAGACCGTCACCAGGACGATGACGCCGGCCCGCCGCAGACGGTCCACCACCTCGGTCGGTGGGAGACCGAATGTGAATGAGACCACCAACGGCCGTTCTGAGAGAACCAACTCAACCTTGGCGGCGAAGTCGTCGTCGGAGCGGATCGGCTCACCGAGGTTCACTCCGAGGGACTCGGCTCGCGTGGCCAGGACCTTTGCATATTCCGGGATGCGAGCCACCTCGGCGGCCGAGACCGCGATCGGAGCGAAGAGATTGACCCCGAACGGCGCATTCGAGAGCTGCCGGACGGCGTGGATCTCCTCCGCCAGTTGCCCGGCGGTCTTGTACCCACCGGCCAGAAACCCGAGCCCTCCCGCGTCTCCCACCGCTGCCACCAGCGGCGGCGTGCTAGGCCCGCCCCCATGGGGGCCACCATCACTCGGGCCTCCACGGCAGCCAACTGCAACTCACCCATCAGGCGACACCGCTGAGAGCCCTCCGAACCACCCCACTCGTCCATCTCCACCAACTGAAGCGGGTGTCAGGCGCTCCTCCTCCTCCGGGCCTCACGGGCGCGAGGCGCTACTTCCTCTCGCTGGTCGCGCCAAGTTGCTGCAGCAGCTCGAAGCGGTAGATCCCGGTGTCGTGGCCGTCGCCCCAGATCACCTTGAGTCCGTAATTCCCCACCAGCTGGATGTCGGCGACCTCGTCCTCCCCCGGATGGAGCTCGGGATCCAGCTGGAAGCGGCCCGGACGTCCCAGCTCTCCGGTGCACAAGGCACAGGGGCAAGAGCGCCTGAGCTTGGCAAAAGGTATCGCCTGGCCAAGGCCATCCATCCACTCCACCAGCAGGGCCCGAGCCGGCTCGTCGTAACCGAACCGGCGGGGGGTGGTGCTGTCGATCGAGTGCGCCGGAGTTGGGCTGTCGACCACTGCGACTATTGTGGCCGCTGTCCGGGGTGCCGGGAGAACCCGACCACCTCGCGCCACGACAACTGCCGCTGTCCGCTCGAGCCCAGACCGTATGCTGCCCCTCGATGGGCAAAGCCGGAGAGCCGCTTGAGATGGGCGAGATCGGCGCCGACCCCGGGACGCCGATCGACCGCAACCTGGCCCTCGAACTGGTCAGGGTCACCGAGGGAGCGGCGATGTCGGCCGCTCGCTGGATGGGCCGGGACGACAAGATAGCTGCCGACCGGGCGGCGGTCGAGTCGATGCGCCGCAGCCTCTCCCACGTGGACATGGCTGGGATCGTCAAGATCGGCGAAGGGGAGAAGGACAAGGCCCCGATGCTGTACATCGGGGAGCAGATCGGCAACGGCAACCCCCCTTTGGTGGACGTCGCCGTGGACCCCATCGACGGCACCCGCCTGGTGGCCCGAGGCCTGCCCGGAGGAATTGCCACCGTCGCCCTCTCGGAGCGAGACACCCTCCTCAAGACCCACTGCGCCTACATGGAGAAGCTGGTGGTCGGCCCCCGGGCGCGAGGGGTGATCGACCTCCGGGTTTCCCACACCGAGAACCTGCAGCGGATCGCCGCTGCCGAGTCCCGCCCGGTGCACGACCTCACGGTGGTTGTCCTGGATCGGCCCCGGCACGAGGAACTGCTCAAGGAGATCCGCGCCACCGGGGCCCGGGTCAAACTGATCACCGACGGGGACGTCGCCGCGGGAGTCATGGCGGCGCTCCCCGAGCGGACGGGGCTGGACGTCCTGCTGGGCATCGGCGGCGCCACCGAGGCGGTCCTGACCGCCTGCGCGGTGCGCAGTATCCAGGGCGACATGCAGTGCCGCCTCTGGCCCAGGGACGACGAGGAACGCGAGCTCATTCGGCGCGAGGGATACTCGGAGGAGCAGATCTTCGGGGCGGAGGACCTTTGTGGCGGCGAGAACATCTTCTTCGCCGCGACCGGGATCACCGACGGAGAGCTGCTGGGCGGGGTGAGGTTCTCGGGCGAGACGGTTGAGACTCACTCCGTGGTGATGCGCTCCTACAGCGGGACCGTGCGCTGGATCGATGCGTACCACAACCTGGCCCAGCTAAAGCTTCGCAACGAGATGTCCCGGCTCGCTGACTGATCGGCCGGGGTCACATTCCTCCGGGAGCGTCCTCCAAACGGAAGCCTTCGCCCTCGGCTCCGCAGACGATGCATCGGTCCGGCGGCTCCAGCCCTCGCTGGGTGCCGCCGCATTTCCCGCAGACCCACTGGTGGCGGGCGAAGAAGGTGACCAGGTCTGTGCGGGAGATGAGGCCCACCAGCTTGCCGTGGCGGACCACCGGCAGCCTCCGAATGCGCTGGGCCATCAGCATCTCGGCCGCCTTGCTGAGTGGAACTTCCTCCTCGATGGTCCGGGGCTCGCGCGACATGATGTCGGCGACCGTCGTCCCGGGCTTCAGGACCACGTCCATCTCGCTGACCACCCCCACCACGCGATGGTGGTCGTCCATGACCGGCATTCCCGTGATGTGGTGCTGGCCGAGCATCTCCGCCACTTCGGTCACCTTGGCCTCGGGGCCGATCGTGATCACGGCGCGGGTCATCACCGCGGCCACGGTGGCCTCGCCCTGGGGGCGCGGCTCAGTCGGTGGGGCCATCCCAGTGTCTCCTTGGTTCAAACTGGAGGGAGGCAGGCGCCAGGCGCCCATGATGGCGCAGCGTAACGCCGGGTGACCAGCTCGGGGGGTGCTCGCGGCCGACCACCCTCCAGCCAGCCTTTTGCTAATGTGCCGCAATCACCATTCAGAGTTGAGTAGAGAGGTCTTCATGAGCAAGGTCGCCGACCCCTATTCGCCTTCCGCCCGGCACACGCGGTTCAACCCCTCACAGGAAGAGCTACGAGAGCTGACCGCCAAGATGCCGACCGCCCGCCTCACCGCCTACGACAACTACAACGTGCAGACCGAGGTTCTGGCCCGGAGTACCGGCTCCACCTACATCATCACCGACAGCCCCGAGATCACCTCCGGCCAGACGATCAGCTCCGAGGAGGGGCGGCGGGTGGCCCGGCTGCAGGAGGAGTACCTCCTGGCCCAGGACGTCATCGTGATCGACGGCTACGTCAACAACGACCCGGAATTCCGCTCCCCGGTCCGGCTGGTGATTGAAGAGGCGGGCGCCAACATCGCCGGCATGCAGGACCACCTGCTCTTCAAGGACGAGCAGCTCGGGAAGGAGTTCAGTCCCGACTTCACGCTGATCTACACCCCCAAGCTGACCATGCCCGGCTATCCCGAGGACCGTCTGATCACCGTCGATCTGGAGCAGGGGATCACCAGGGTGTTCAACTCCGACTACTTCGGAGAGTCCAAGAAAGGGCTCCTGCGGATGTGGAACAAGCTGGTCTATGACAGGGGCGGCCTCCCGCTGCATGCGGGGTGCAAAGTGATCCCCACGGACCAGGGTGAGCGGACCCTTCTGATCGTCGGGCTATCCGGGACCGGCAAGACCACTACCACCTTCACCAGACAGAACGAAAGCAAGCCGGTCCAGGACGACTTCGTGGCGCTGATGCCCGGAGGGATAGTCTACGGATCCGAGAACGGCTGCTTCGCCAAGACCTACGCGCTCAGCGCCGAGGACGAGCCGACCATCCATGGGGCGGTGACCTCTCGGGTCGCGTTCTTGGAGAACGTCTCGCAGCAGCAGGTCGGTGGCCCCGTCGACTTCTTCGATGAGACCTACACCCAGAACGGTCGGGCCGTCTTCCCGATGGAGGCGTTGGGTTGGTCGCGGGACGCCCGCGACATCGCCCCCGTCTCCTCCTTGCTGATTCTCAACCGCAACGACGGGATCATCCCGGCGGTGGCCCGGCTCTCCGTGGCCCAGGCAGCCGCCTACTTCATGCTGGGGGAGACCAAGGGCACCGCCGCCGGAGGAGCCGCCGAGGCCGGCAAGTCTCTCCGGGTCCCCGGGACCAACCCCTTCTTCCCACTCCTGCATGCCCAGCAGGGGAACCGTTTCCGAGAGCTGCACGCCAACGATAACTTCGAGGTCTTCCTGCTCAACACCGGCTGGGTCGGTGGCGGCGATGGCGACCCCCAAGCGAAGAAGATCCGCATCCCCCACTCGTCGGCCGTGGTCAAAGCCATCGCCGAGGGAACCATCACCTGGGAGCGGGATCCCGACTTCGGTTACGAGGTGGCCACCGCCATACCGGGCATCGAAGACCAAGAGCTGCTCCAGCCGCGCCTCCTATACCAGCGCCAGGGCCGCGCCGATGAGCACCAGGCGACCGTCGACCGGCTGCGCCGGGAGCGCGCCGAGTACCTGGGCAAGTACCCGGGACTGGACCCGGAGATCCTGAAGGCCGTCGCCGGCTGATGGTCGTACCAGAGCCCTGCGCTCTGGTGGTGATCGATGTCCAGGTGGGCTTCGACGAACCGGTCTGGGGCCGGCGCAACAACCCCGGCTGCGAGGCCAACGTGGAGGCGCTGGTTCGGGTCTGGCGGGAGCGCGGCCAGCTGGTCGTCTTCGTTCGTCACGACTCCGACGAGGGGCCTAGCTCCCCCCTCGCTCCGGGCCAGCCGGGGAACGCGTTCAAGCCAGCCGTCAGCGGAGAGCCGGACCTCCTCATTACCAAGCAGGTCCACTCGGCGTTCTACGGCAGTCCCAACCTCGACGAGTGGCTGCAAAGGCGGCAAGTGGCGGCGGTGGTGATCTGCGGCATAGCCACCGATCACTGTTGTGAAACAACCGCCCGGATGGCCGGTGACATCGGTTACCAGACCTACTTTGCCCTGGACGCCACCCGTGCGTTCGACCGCCTGGGACCCGACGGGGAGACGGTGACCGCCGATGAGATCTGCCGAGCCACCGCCGCCAGCCTGCACGACGAGTTCGCGACCGTGGTCACGTCAGCGGAGCTGATCGCAGGCTGACCCAGGACTCGAAAATGGCCGGACGGTCTACCGAAATCCACCACCGCATGGCTTCGGCCGCTGCGCAGTATCGTTCTGTTTGAGGGCGTTGTCCGCCAGCATCCGATGACCCGGACGCAAGGACTCCTCCGCCCACCGTCAAGAGGCAGGGAGTGACGGCTGATGACAACGGTGAGCGTGCGCTACATAGTTCATGACGTCGACGCGGCCATTGCCTTTTACTGTGGCCACCTGGGCTTCGTCGAACAGATGCATCCGGCACCCACCTTCGCGATTTTGGCGAGAGACGGACTTCGTCTTCTGCTCAGCGCGCCCAGTGCCCAGGCGGGCGGTGGGCAGGTGCTCGCAGACGGGACCAGTCCCGAGCCGGGCGGATGGAACCGCATCTCACTCCAGGTCCCAGAACTGGCCGCGCAGGTCGCGACGCTACGTCTAGCCGGGGTCCATTTCCGCAATGACATCGTGGCCGGGGTGGGCGGCCTGCAGATCCTGCTCGACGATCCATCGGGAAACCCGATCGAGCTGTTCCAGCCCACTCTCCCCGGGGCCAGGGACGGCTAGCGCCGCGCCTCGCAGCTAGGGCTCGATGGTGTAGGGGGTGGGCTGGCGACCATCCAGATCGGTGAAGCCGTAGCTCCGTGCCAGTTCACCGACGGCTAGGGTTTGGCCCGAGCGCCGCCCGACCGCCGGGTCCAGCGCCAGCGCCAGTACCGCCCGCCCGGTGTAGCTGGGTGACTCCATCTCTGCCTGCTGGCTTGCGTCCAGGCCCGTCATCCGCTCCACCGCGACCCACCCGGGGGAGAGGCCGACGACCGCTAATTGAGATTCGTCGAGTTCGTCCGCCAGTAGGGTGATGAAGCGGGGGACGGCGTTCTTGGCGAGGTCGTAGAAGACATTGCCCAGGTACCGGTTTCCCCTGGTAAACGTGGTTAGTACCAACAATCCACGGCCGGTCTCGCGCATCAGCGGTAAGCCGTACAAGCAAGTCGCCAAATGCGAGCGCAGTCCGGCGGTGAACATACCCTCCCAGCGATCCATGGACTGCTCCCAGAACGGCTTGGTAAACCAGTCCATGTGCTCGGCATACGGCATGTAGCCTCCCCAGGCGTTGCCGACCAGCACGTCGAGCCGCCCGTGCTCAGTCCGAATCTGCGCGAACAGATCCTGGACCTGCTCGTCCTGGGTGTGGTCACAGACCACCGCGATGCCGCGGCCTCCCGCTGCCGAAACCTCCTCGGCGGTCTCGTCCACCGAGTGCGGAAACTCCGCCACCGCCGGCCGATCACGGCCGCTCCGAGCGGTGACGTACACGGTGGCCCCGGCGCCTCCCAGAACAGTGGCCACCCCCCTTCCGAGACCGCGACTGGCGCCGGTGACCAGGGCGATCTTGCCGGTCAGGTCGCGAGCTGGCGGGGTGGTCATCAGTCGACCCGAAGTGGACGGCGTTGGACCGCCTCGGTGACCCGGGGAAATCCACAGCCCAGAACGCACCTGCGAAGCCTAACGCGTCAATGCTGACAAAGGATGTCATGTCTATGAAAAGATCCTCAGATGGGAGCCAGCCGCCTAATGTCGCTCGTTCTGCTGCTGCAGGCGAGGGGTCGAAGCACCGCTGCCGAACTGGCGGAGAGGCTGGAGGTGTCCGTCAGGACCGTCTATCGGGATCTGGACGCACTCAGCGCGGCTGGGGTGCCCGTATACGCCGAGCGTGGGCGGCACGGCGGCTGCCAGCTGGTCGACGGATACCAGACCCGGCTCACCGGGCTGAGCGGCCCGGAGGCGGAGGTGCTCTTCCTCTCCTCGGTCTCGGGCCCGGTGGCGGAGCTAGGCCGGGGCCCGGCCCTGGCCCAGGCCCAGCTGAAGCTGCTCTCCGCTCTCCCCGACGCGCTGCGAGCGCGCGCGTCGAGTGCCTCCCAACGGCTCCACGTCGACCTCCATGACTGGTTTCAGCCCGGCGAGCCGACGCCCTACTTGAGCCAGTTGGCCAAGGCCGTCTGGGAAGAACGGGGCATCGCGATTCGGTATCAGCGAACGGCCGGTGAGTTGGTGCGGCGCCAGCTGCAACCCCTGGGGCTGGTCGCCAAGGCGGGCACCTGGTACCTGGCGGCCCAGCCCGAGGGGGGCGCGCCCCGGGTTTATCGCCTCAGTCGGGTCACCGAACTGCAGATCTCGACCCAGACCTTCCAGCGCCCCCCGAACTTCGTCCTGGCTGAATTCTGGCGGGGTCAGGCTCTCGAATTCGAGCGCTCACGGCCCGAGTATCGAGTCACCGTTCGCGCCACCGAAGCCGGGTACCGCGCCATCAGGGCCCGCCTCACGGCCAGCCTGCGGGAGGAGCGAAAGGTCGGTCGCCGCCACCAGCTGGTGCTCGACTTAGAGCGAGTCGAATACGCGCAGCCGCAGCTCCTAGGCCTGGGACCGGAAGTTGAGGTCCTGTCTCCGATTGAGCTTCGTCGACGGATGGCCAAGACGTCGCTGGCGACAGCCAATCTCTACCCCGGCCCGTAGTGGACCGCGAGATTGCCACCTTGGGCTGGCAAACTCCCTGGGTGAGTTTCTCCGGCATTGACCCGTCCCGGTGAACAGTCAACCGGCGGTTCGGCCCTCCAAGCAGGAGTACTTCCTGCTGCTGGCGCTGGCGGCGCGCACCAGAGCCGACTGCCTGGGCCGCCGAGTCGGTGCGGTGGTGGTGCGGGACGACCGGGTGATCAGCACCGGGTACAACGGCACCCCCATCGGGATGCCGAACTGTTCGGAGGACGGTTGCCACCGCTGCGCCAATCGGGAGTCCGAGGCCTATCCCGCGGGCCGCGGATACGACCTCTGCATCTGCGTCCACGCCGAGCAGAACGCGGTGCTGGCGGCGGCACGGTTCGGTCAGTCGACACTGGGAGCGACCCTCTACTCCACCATGCGCCCCTGCTTCGGCTGCCTCAAGGAGTCGCTCCAGGCGGGCATCTCAGCGGTGCACTACTTGGAGGACTGGCAGCTGCCCCCCGGCGACGACGATGTCGCCTTGGCCGCCCAGTACGCCGCCCTGCGCTCCCGCTTCCAGGACTTCAGCCAGGCCCGAATCCCGGATCACCGTCTGGCCCGGCTGTTGGCTGAGGAGAGGGTGGGGACCGAGCTGTGAGCCAGGACGACCGCTGCGAGACCCCCGAGGTTGGCGGTCGGTGGCCGGTGGCACTGCTCACGGTCAGCGACGAGGGATCTGCCGGAAGGCGCCAGGACACCAGCGGGGACTGGCTCGCCAGCCGCCTTCTGGAGCTGCCTGGAGAGCTGGTCTCCCGGGCGCTCTTGCCGGACGAACCCGATCAGGTGGCCGACTGGATACGCCGGGCGATGGGCGAGCTGCGCCCGGCGCTGATCGTCTGCACCGGCGGCACCGGGCTTCATCCCCGGGACCGGACCCCTGAAGCGGTGCGGTCGGTTGGCGAGTACGACGTGCCCGGCTTCGCCGAGGCGATGCGGGCCGCCGGGCTGACGCAGACCCCCCACGCAATGCTCTCCCGCCAGGTGGCGGTGGTGAACGGCAGCACCCTGGTGCTCGCCCTCCCCGGAGCGCTCAAGGCCACCAGAGAAAGCCTGGAAGCAATCTGGGCCGCACTGCCCCACGCCCTCGAGATGATCGCCGGCCTGCCGCAGGCCAGCACCGGGGCCGGCCACCTAGGGGAGGTCCCAGCCGACTGAGCCGGCCCGCCACCTACACTCTGGGGGTGGTGCTGCGGGGTGTGGTGTTTGACCTCTTCGGCACCTTGGTGGAAGGCTGGGGGCAGCAGACCGCGGCCCGTAAATCGGCAGAGATCGCCGAGATTCTGGGGGTTCCGGCGCTTACTTTCCGAGAGCTGCTGGAGACCACTTACACGCTCCGGGCCAATGGCCAGTTGGGGGCTCCGGCGGAGATGATGCGCCGGCTCAGCGCCATGGCCGGCGTTGACCCACCAGAGGCGGCTGTGGAGCGGGCCGCCATCCACCGAATCGCGCAGTTCCGCGAGGTGTTGCGGGAGCCCCGCCCCGGGGTGACCGCCCTCCTGGGAGAGCTGCGGGTCCGCAAGTTCCGGGTCGGTCTGATTAGTGACTGCTCTGGCGAGACCCCCCTCATTTGGGAACAGCTGAACTGGACCGAGCCGATAGCAGCAGCCGTCTTCTCCTGGTGTGAGGGCGTGCGCAAGCCCGACCGGGTTCTGTACCAAAAGGTCAGCGAACTGCTCCATCTGGCACCGTCCGAGTGCCTCTATGTCGGAGACGGCGGAAGTCAGGAGCTCAGCGGTGCCGAGCGATCAGGGATGCGCGCCTGCCGGCTGCTGGCAGCCCGGCCGGATGGCGAGACCCTCTTGCAGTACGACCCAGACCCGCAGTGGTCGGGCAGGACTATCTCCAGCCTCTCGGAGATCCTGCCCCAGCTGGTGGGCTGATCCCACCGGGAGGCCCGGTCGCCATGCTCGCTCGGGGGGCTTAGGTAAACGCGTTTCTGCGGGGAGGCATGCCTGTGGCCCTAGCCGAATCTCAACGCCAGCTAGTCGCGCTGACTCCGGGGAACGGGATCGGACCCGGGGTGGTCCGGGCGACCCACGCGGTCATTGAGGCCTCCGGGGCCGCCATCAACTGGGAGGAGTACCCGGCCGGGGCCAGCATCTTCCGTCAGGGTCTGCCCTCGGGGGTGCCCCACGAAACCGTCGAGTCGGCGCGACGCACCGGGGTCGTGCTCAAAGCCCCTCTGGAAACCTATGTGGGATTCGGCGAGAAGAGCGCCAACGTGATGCTGCGAAGACTTTTCGAGACCTACGCCAACATTCGCCCGGTGCGTGAGCTGCCGGGTGTTACCACGCCCTACAGCGGCCGCGGGATCGACCTGGTTGTGGTGCGCGAAAATATCGAGGATCTGTATGCGGGAATCGAGTACATGCAGATGCCGGGAGTCGCCGAGGGTCTCAAGCTAATTTCCCGCACAGGACGCGAGAAAATCGTGCGCATGGGCTTCGAGTTCGCTCGCTCCGAGAGCCGACACACCGTGCATTGCGCCACCAAGTCCAACATCATGCAATTCAGCTAAGGCCTGCTGAAGCGCACCTTTGAAGAGATCGCGCCCGAGTATCCAGACATCGATTCGCATCACATCATCATCGACAACTGCGCCCATCAGCTGGTGAAGCGACCGGGGCAATTCGACATCATCGTCACCACCGAGATGAACGGAGACATCAGCGACCTCAGCTCGGCTCTGGTCGGCGGATTGGGGTGTGCTCCCTCGGCCAACCTCGGCTACGACGTGGCAGTCTTCGAAGCGGTGCACGGTTCGGCACCGAAGTACGCCGACAAGAACGTCATCAATCCCACCGCACTGATCCTCACCGGCGTGATGATGCTGCGTTACCTAGGCGAGGTGGAAGCCGCCGAGAAGGTCGAGCACGCGATCCTGCTCACCCTGGAGTCCGGGGTCAAGACCCAGGACATCGCGGGTGACGGAAGAGCTGCCTCCACCACCGAGTACACCGACGCGATCATCTCTCACCTCGGCGAGCGCTCCACCGACTGGTCGGTGCGGGAACATCATCCCCTGCAGCTACCGAAGGTCTCCTCCGACTACGCCCTGGTGCATGCCCAGGAGCGGCACGACATCGGTCTGGACGTGTTCATCGCGCCGGAACTCTCGCCGCAGGAGCTGGGCCACAGCCTGGAATCAGCCACCGAGGGCACCGCGCTGCGGCTGGCCACCATCAGCAACCGTGGCACCCAGGTCTATCCGGCGACCGGCGGGGCGACGACAGACTGCATCGACCACTGGCCGTGTCGCTTTCTGATTCGCGACCGGACGGGAGATCTGCAGGACGCCGACGTGATCGCGCTACTGCAGCGGGTTTCCCAAGAGCATCGCTGGGTGCACATTGAGCGGCTGCCCGTGTTTGACGGAGAGCGTGGCTTCACCTGGGCCAAGGGCGCGGACTGACCCCGGCCTGAGACCCGGTCCTCGCGGGCAGGACCGGGTCTAGCTGACAGCCTGCAGGACGGCCGCCGCATGCCCGGCCGGGGTAACCGACTCCCAGACCCGCTCAACTCGCCCATCGGTGCCGATCAGAAATGTGGCCCGGGCCACGCCCCCAGTGGGCCGCTGGGGGCTCGATTCCCAGGTCCCGAAGAGCTCCGCAACCTGGTGGTCTGGGTCGGCGAGGAGGGGAAGATCGGAGGCTCCGCAGGCCTCGGCGAACCTGGCCTTGGCGTCGACATCGCCCACCGAGCAGCCGAAAACCTGCACCTGGTGTTGGGCAAACTGGGGGAGAGCCCGGCCGAACTCCCCCGTCTCGATGGTGCAGCCCGGGGTGTTGTCCTTGGGGTAGAAGTAGATAACCCAGCGCTGGCCGCGCAGTGCGGCGGTGTCGGCGGTCTGACCGGTGCCCGCCTGGAGCGTGAAGTCGGGTACTTGGTCACCGGGCTGCAACATCACTATCCTCCTTCTCTGGATTGGCGTACTGCGGGACGCTACCACGCGGCGCCGGCGGAGGAGGAGAGCAGCTGCCGAGCCTGCAGGGCAACACTCAGCACCACCCTCGTCTCGGCGTCGTCCAGCGAGGAGCCCAGCAGATCCTCGATCCGCTGCACCCGGTAGGCCAGGGTGTTGATGTGCACATGCAGTTGGCGGCCCGCGGCCCGCTGGTTCCAGCGCTGGGCCACTAAGGCCTCGAGGGTGGGCAGCAGGGGGGTTCGATGGCGCTGGGCGTAGGCCAGGATCGGACCCAGAGTCTCGTCCACGAACCGGCGCAGGACGTCGGGATCTCGGACCTCCAACAGCAGCCGCAGGGCGCCCAGGGAGCGGTATGACGTGACCTGCCCGGCACCGCCGGCGCGACGGGAGAGCCGCAGAGCCTGGCGCGCCTCCTCGTGGGCCCGCGAGAGCTCCAGGGCCGAGGTTGCCAGGTTGCCCATGCCCACCGAGAAGCAGAGCCTCCTGCCCAATCCCTGGGCCAGCACCAGGATCGACCGGGAGAACTCCTCCAACGCGGCGGGCGATGGCTCCGCCGGCCCGTCCTTGGGAGTCGGGGCACGCGCTGGGATAAGCAGCACCGAGTAGGTCGCTCTGGCCACTACCAGGGACCCGGGAAACCGGCGCCGGGTCAGCTCGCTGAGATCGCGCTGCAGCCGCTCCTGGAGCGGTTGGGTCTGAAACTTGCCCAGGGTGCGCTCGTCGTCTGGCTCCAGCACCAGCACCCATCCCTGGTCGGGAATCCGGTAGCCCAGCCGTTCCGCCCGCACCGCCAGCCGGGCGATGTCCTCGGGGCTCTGCCCGGGGGTAAGCAGGCCCTCCAGCAGATCGCCGCGCAGCCGACGCTCGACCTCGGCCGCCGCCCGCTCCTTGAGCAGCTCCAGAGCCACCACCGTGGCACCGTGCTCCAGCGCCCGCCGTTTGCCCGCACCGGCCGTGGCGACGGTGCCCTCCACCGCCAGCACCGCGACCAGCTCCTCGCCGGCGCGCACCGGGGTGAGGATGAGGTCGATCCGCGGACGGGTAAGGCTGATCCCGACCGGTCCAGCTGCCGCTGGACCAGTGAGCGAGGGCGGAATCAGGAGTCGGCGCGCCTCGAGGCCCGGCCCGGCACCGTGCTCCAGGTGGAAGCCAAGCGGGTCGTACAACCCGACTTCGCCGCCGGCCAGGCCCGCGATGGCATCGAGGATCTTGGGCAGCCCGGCTCCGGAAAGCGCCAGCTCAGTGAAGCGTTCATGCACGGTCTGAGAGAGCTGGATCTCGACCAGCTGCAGCTCCAGTCGGTGCTGCAGCTCACTGCGCTCCAGGACGCCGGCCAGGGCGCCCGCGATGGCGGAGAGGACGGCCAGCTCGTCCTGGCGGAACTCCCGGCGCTCGACGGTCTGGACATTGAGGACACCGACCATGCGCGGTCCGGCGAGGATGGGGACCGACAGCATTGAAGTGAAGCGCTCCTCATCCAGTCCCTCGATCCACTCGAAATGCGGATCGGTCGCCACGTCGGCCACCGAGAGCTGCTCACGCGACGCCGCGACGGCGCCGGTTATTCCCTTCCCCGGGGCGAGGACGACCTTGCCCACGGCCGCCTGATTGAGCCCGTTGGTGGCAGTCAAGACCAGCCCCTCCCGGGCCTGGTCGTAGAGGTACAGCGAGCAAACGTCGGCTTCGAGAACGCCCGTCGTCTCGCGCAGCACCAGGGAGAGGAGCTCGTCCCGCTCCATGGTGGAGGCCGCCTCCACTGCCAGCTTCTGTAGGTAGAGGAGTTCTCTGAGCTCCCGTTCCCGGGCGGCTCCCGACCGAGCGGCGGCGGCCACCTCAGCCGTCTCCCGATGCCTCTGCGGCAGTGCCCGGACGGCGGAGTTCGCCGGAGCGACCCCCGCGCTTGGCCAGCAGTGCGATCGGGCCAATCTCCGCCCAGGGATCCAGGCTTTTGACCATGTCGATCACGGTCAGGGCGGCGACGCTGATTGCCGTGAGCGCCTCCATCTCGACCCCGGTCGTGCCGTGGCACCGAACAGTCGCCCGGAGCAGAATTCGATCGGGATCCGTGGCCAGGTCTGCCTCGACAGCCACATGGGTCAGGGTGAGCGGGTGGCAGAGTGGGATGAGTTCCGGGGTGCGCTTGGCACCCATGATCCCGGCCAATCGGGCGATCTCCAGGACGTCTCCCTTGGTCACGGTCCCTCTGGAGACCGCATCCCAGGCCGCCCGGTTAAGCCGCACCGCGCCCTCGGCCGTCGCCTCACGGTCGGTGCTGGGGCGGTCGCCGACATCCACCATCTTGGCCTTCCCCCGGGCGTCCAGGTGGCTGAGGCCCGAAGCGCTGTCGTCGCTCATGAGCTCGCGGCGCAGGCGTTGACCCCTTTGGACACCGCCCCCGCTCCGAAGCTCACGCCCACGATCAGATCGTTGGGGCGCGCGGCTTCGCAGGAGAAGGTCAAACTCCTACCCACGTCGATCAGCCCGAGCGACAGCGAGGGGTGGAACCCCCGGGCCAAGGCCTGCGGTATTAGTGAGGGAAGGCCCATCTGGCCGATCGATAGACCGGCGAACTCGAGCCTGATGGTGGACGTTCCCAGGCCCCCGAAGTCCACCGGGCCGCTTATCACCAACGGTCGGTTGAGGATGGTGGTCCGGCCGCTCACCACCACCTGTCCCTGGAGCACGTGAACCTCCAGCTGAGAGAGGCCATCGTAGGTGGTCAGGGTATCGGCCAGAAGCCCGGTCGCCTCGGCGTCGGTCAGGTGTACCAGCGCGACCGGCTGGCCACTCGAGAGCGCGGAGGCTACCGCCTCAGCCGCACTCAACTGGAGGGCGGACGGCGGCGCCGGGCTCACCGGGGGGTAGTCCGGAGGCGTGGTCCATTGGTGGACTGCGAAAAGCAGCAGGCCCACCACCACGACCACCGGGATCAGACACCCCAGGCAGTTGAAGGTGCAGCCGCGCCGAATCGCCCCGAGCACCTCAGCTGGCCTGCGAGTTAGCCGCCTGCCAGGCAGCGAAGGCCCGCCGATGGGAGGAGAACACCAGGTCAGGCAGATGCCCCGGGTCGAAGCACCCCAGCTCGGGCGCCTCGGGAGTGGGGGTGGGCTGGCCGGCGGTCAGCCGGCCTCGGTAGGCCAGCACCACCAGCCCCCCTTCCTCGGTCACGACGTGGAAGACTCCGGCGAGCTCTTCTACCTGGGCGTCGCACCCAGTCTCCTCACGGCACTCCCGAGCCGCTCCGAAGGCCGGGTCCTCGTCGTCGTCGACATAGCCGCCGGGGAAAGCCCATCCGCCTAGACCGGGCGATATTCCGCGGCGGATGACCAGGAGCCGCCCGTCAGGATCGCTGGCGATCAGGGCCGTTGCCACCTTTGGGCCCTTCCAGGCCACGAAATCACAGTTCGGACAGGCCGGCAGGTCACGTCCCTCGATCTGGCGGAGTCCCAGCGCCGCGCCGCAGGTGGGACAGAAGCGGAACTCGGTCTTCATCGGCCTCGGGAACCCCTGGTCATCGCTGCCGTCTCCTCCCGACCAGGTCCCGCCGATGGCCCCTCGCCTGAGTGCGTGGAGCGGCAGAGACCGCCACCGGGGCCACCAGATGATACGTGGCCAAACTGCGAACTCCGAAGCGCCTAACGGTCGGTGAGGCGCCGCAGGTGGTCTCGGTTCCAGTCCAGAGGGTCCTCCAGCGACCCTGTGCCTCGGACGATCGCGTTCCCCCCGAAGCGGTCGCGAAGCCCGTCCAGGGCCACGTCCAAGCGCTCGCCGCGGTCGGTACCCCGCTCAAACAGGCTCATCTGCCGGGCTTCGCTCAACCCTTCGGCGCCAACCCCGAGGAGCCGCACCGCCAGGGCTTCACTCCAGTTCTCATAGAAGAGCTCGAGGGCCCCGCCCTGTAACTCCTGGTCGGCGTAGGTCGGCTCAGGCAGGTGGCGCCGCCTGATGACCGTCTCGAAGTTCGCGAAGCGCATCTTGAGCGTCACCGCCTGGGCGGTGAGGGACGAGGCTCGGAGGCGCCTCCCCACTCCGGCGGAGAGCGCTCCGATATGAGCCTCCAGCTCTTCTCTTGAGGTCAGATCCTGGGGATACGTCTCCTCACGACTGACCGACTTGGGGATGCCCGGCAGCGTGACCACGGTTGGATCGAGCCCACGGGCTCGAAGCTGGAGCACCTCGGCATTAGGCCCGAGAGTCTCCTGGAGCAGGGCGGTCGGCGCCTGCGCCAGCCGCCCGAGGGTGTCGATGCCCAGGAGATGGAGCTTGGCGATCGTCTTGGGGCCGGCGCCCGGGAGACGCTCCACGGCCAATGGGGCCATGAACTCGGCCTCCTCGCCTGGGAGCACGATCACCTGCCCCCGGGGCTTGCGGAGGTCCGACGCCACCTTCGCCACGACCTTGGTCGTGGCCACCCCGACCGAGCAGGGAAGGCCCAGTTCCGAGTCCAATCTGGCGCTGATCGCCTGGGCAGCCGCCGCACCGCCTCCGCTCAGCGACTCGGTGCCGGTGAGGTCGAGGTAGGCCTCGTCCAGTGAACCGGGTTCAACCAGCGGGGTGAACTCCGCGAAGATCGAGAAGACCTGCTGGGAGATCCGGGCGTACTCCGCGATGTCAACCGGCAGAACGATCAGCTCGGGGCAGAGGCCCAAGGCCCGGCCCAGCGGCAGTGCCGAGTGAACCCCAAAGCGTCGGGCTTCGTAGGAGGCCGCAGCGACAACTCCGCGACCGGTGTTCCGTGGCTCGCCGGGATGCGACTCGTGGCCGCCGCCTACCACCACCGGCTTTTCGACCAGCTCTGGCCGGCGCAGCAGCTCGCAGGAGACGAAGAAGGCGTCCAGGTCCACGTGCAGGATCGTTCGCGTCCTCGCCATCGGCTCGGGCCCGCGGGGTCAGCTCCCCCCGCTGAAGGTCCGGCTGGCCAACGCCTCGACCGGGTCCAGCTGCGCGCTGACCCACTCCTTCTCCTCGCGCCGGAGTGCCTCCAACTCCCCGAGCACCTCCTGGAGGATCCCGCCCCGGGGCACCGCGCGCGGCTCACCTGTGCGCCGCTTGAACTCGGCAGCTTCGGCCTGCAGGCTGCGCGGCGAGATGGTGACGCGAAGGGGTATTCCCCTCAGATCAGCGTCGGCGAACTTGACCCCGGGGCTGGCCTCTCGATCGTCGAAAAGTACCTCGACTCCGGCCGCCAGCAACTCCCGATATGTGGACTCTGCGAGCTGAGTGACCGGCTCGTCGTGGCCAACCGAGACCAGGGCCACCTCGAACGGCGCCACCCCGATCGGCAGGGTCAGCCCGCGGTCGTCGTGGTGCTCCTCGGCGACGCACGCCAGCAACCGGCCGAGCCCGATCCCGTATGAGCCCATCACCACCGGCAGCTGCTGGCCTGCCTCGTCGTTGTAGAGCGCCCCGAGTTTGACGCTGTATTGGGTGCCAAGTTGGAAGATGTTGCCGTACTCGATGCCGCGCCGGATTCGCAGGGGTGCCCCGCAGTTGCTGCAAGGGTCCCCGTCGGTGGCCGCGGCCAGCCGGACCACCCGGTCCACCCGGCAATCGCGAGCCAGGTTGAAGTTGCGCAGGTGCCAGCCTTGCCGATTGGCTCCGGTCACCAAATTGCGTCGGCGGGTGATCACCTCATCGGCAACCACCACGGCCGCATCCCCCGCCAGCCCTCGAGGTGACATGTACCCAGGCACTCCTCCGGCGCGCTCCACCTCCTCCGTGGTGGCTGGGCGAAGCTCGACGGCGCCCGTGGCGTTGCGCAGCTGGGCCAGGTTGACCTCCGCCGGACCTGGCACCAGGGCCACCACCAGCTTGAGAGGCTGGCCGCGCTGGAGCTCCGCCATGAAGGCGACCGACTTGGCGATCCGAGAGGGTTCCACTTTGAGGAACTCCGCGACCTGAGCCACGGTGGCCGCCCCCGGCGTCTCCACCTCCTCGATCTCTCGCTCCGGCTCCGTCTCGGCTTCGGGGAGCGCGGTCTCCGCCACCTCCTGGTTGGCGGCGTAGCCGCACCTGTCACACAACACCAGGGTGTCCTCCCCGAGCTCAGTCAGGTACATGAACTCGTGGGCCAGGTGGCCACCGTGCACCCCGACGTCGCTGAGCACCGCCACCACCGGGACGCCCGCCCGCGCTGCGATCTTGAAGTAGGCGTGGAAGTGGGCGATATAGGCTCGTTGCAGCCCCGCCTGATCACGATCCAGGGAGTAGGAGTCCTTCATGGTGAACTCCCGGGTACGCAGCAGCCCGCCCCGAGCCCGGGGCTCGTCTCTGAACTTGGTCTGAATGTGGTAGACAATCCGGGGCAGGTCCCGGTAGGAGCTCACGTTCGAGGCGGTGAGATCGGCCACCACCTCTTCGTGGGATAAGGCCAAGGCCATGTCGCGACCACGTCGGTCCTGGAAGCGCAGCAGCACCTGGTCGATATGATCCCAGCGCCCGCTCCGCTGCCAAAGCTCCGCCGGTTGGACCACCGGCATGCAGAGCTCCTGGCCGCCCAGGGCGTTCATCTCCTCCCTGAGGATCTGGCGAATCTTCTGCTCGGTGCGCCAGCCCATCGGCAGGTAGCTGAAGATCCCGGTTGCCAGCTGCTGCACAAAGCCCGCCCGCAGCAACAGCTGATGGGATTCCAGCTCCTCGGTGGGGGCGCTGCGCCTGGTCGAGCCGAATAGGGCGCTAACTCGCATCGCTCAAGTGTACGAAGCCCCCTGACCTCGCCAGAGATGGCGGCGAGTCGCCTCCCGGCTCAGTCGAGACGGGCCAAAAGATCGCTCCACACGGTCAGCTGATCCGCTCCCGACTCAGGCGCTCTGGCGCCGGGCGCCAGGATCGCCTTCATCCCGGCGGCGGTAGCGCCCTCGATGTCGGCCTCCCACTCGTCGCCGATGAACCACACCGATCGGGCCGGTACCCCGAGCCGCTTTAGCATCTCGACGAAGATCCTCAAGTCCGGCTTGCGCCAGCCGATCTCGCTCGAGAAGAGAACGGCGTCGAAGTAACCGACCAGCTGGAAGCGCTCGAGCTGCTCATGCATCTGACGGGGCGGGAAGGGAGCGTTGGAGCAGAGCGCCAGCCGGATCCCCCGTTCCTTCAGTCTGGACAGAACTTCACGGGCCGGTTCGATCGGCACGACCCCCTCGACCCAGGCCCGCTGCAGGGTCACCCCAACTAGGGCGCTCAGCTGATCCGTCGGCCAGCTACCCAGCAAGTGGTGCATCGCCATCCGGTGCAGCTCCTGGAAGTCGACCTCTCGCCACCGGTTGGCTCGCTGACCCTGGTCGATGAGTTGGTCCACCAGCTGGTCGAGCGCCAGGGCAAATTCCCCTGCGGTTCCATGCCACTTGCTGTTGCACAGCTCCAACTCCGCCTCCAACGTCTCACCGGCGGCCGCAATGGCCGCGTCCGGTCTGATGAAGTCGACGAGAGTGCGGCCGTAGTCGAAGCCGATTCCGGTGGGACGCTCCACCAGGCTCACCCGCCAGTGCCGGCCTCGGGTGGCCGGCGACCACCTCTGGGTCGGCGCCGACGGCGTCGGCGGCGTTCGGCTCCGGCGCCTGGTTCGGCTGCGACCTGGGGCGGCGGGACTCCGATGCTGGGACGCCGACCCTGGCCCCGAGCTGGGGCGGGCTGGGTGGCTGCTGCGCCCGCGGGCCGGCGGCGACGACGACGGCGGCTGGGAGCCGACTTCGGCCGAACTGAGCTGAACTTGGCCAGCAGCGTCTCTTGACGCTCGGGGTCCCAGCTCCCGCTGCCAATCTCCCCGTACGCGGTCACCCGGGTGTCGAACTCGGCCATGAATTCCCGAAGTGGCCGCTTCTCCTTGACTGCATTTGTGATGCGCTTCTCGGCCCAGGGCTGGTACCGGGGAGATTCCGGGTTGAGGAACTCCGGCGGCGGGCCTCCTTCGGGCTCCACTTCGTCAGTAGGGGCGGGCGGCACCTCGTCCGGTCGGTCCACGGGACGAGTATAGGTCGGCCCCCGGGACCGCTAGATCTCCGGCGCTTCGGCCGATGTCGCCGGGTCGGACTGCCCTGAGGGAGCCTTCTTACGGTTCAACCGCAGGGTGAGAGACCCGTTGGTGATCATTGCCGTGCGGGGCGCCCGCCGGGCCACCTGGGTATCGTGAGTGACCACCACCAGGGTCATTCCGCGCTCTTTCCAGAGCCGCTCCATCAGACCAATGATTTCCCGCCTGGTGACCTCATCGAGGTTACCGGTCGGCTCGTCGGCGAGGATCACCTTGGGCTCCTTGACCAGGGCCCGCGCGATTGCGACCCGCTGCTGTTCCCCGCCGGAGAGCTCCGCCGGGAAATGGGCTGCCCGGTCCGCCAGTCCCACCTCAGCCAGCGCAGCAACCGATCGAGATCGCCTCTGAGCGGTGGGGATCTTGAGCGGGACCAGGGCCGCCTCCACGTTCTCGGCCGCCGTGAGGGTCGGCATGAGGTTGTAGTTCTGGAATACGAATCCGAAGTTCTGGGCGCGCACGTCGACCAGCTGAGACTCACCCAGGGCACCTAGGTCGCGACCGTCGAAGACGACACTCCCCGAGGTCGGTCGGTCGAGCCCCCCGAGAAGCAGGAGCAGGGTGGTCTTGCCGTGGCCCGTGGGCCCCTGAACGGTCAGGAACTCACCGTCCTGAAGGGACAGGTTCACGTCCTTGAGGGCGGTGACCTTGCCACGTCCTTTGGAATAGACCCGGGAAAGTTTCTTCAGCTCATACATGAGATGCCTCGGCGGTCGGCTCACGCGGAACTAGGGTCAGCTGGCTGGAATTCAATCGACTCACTCGACCCGCCGCAGCGCTTCGGCGGGCTGCAGACGGGCGGCCCGCCAGCCGCCTAGGATCCCCGCGATCAGCCCCCCCGCGATCGCCAGAGCGACCGCCAAGCCGAACACCGCCAGGCTGAGGGGTGCGGTCAAGTGCAGGAGAACGTTGTGACTGGCGGGTGCGAAAGTGTGGGCGAAACTGCCCCGGGCCCCCGAACCCGTGCCAGTTCCTGCTCCGCCACCCCCGAATCCACCTCGGCCAGCCCTCCCGAAGGGGCTATTTGTGCCAGTCCCCAATCCGGGAGGGAGGATCTTGGCGGTCAAGGTGGGAGCGACCTTGGTGACCAGGAAGGCACCGAGCACTCCGATACCGATCCCCAGAGCGCCTCCGATCACCCCCAGGACCACCGACTCCCCAATCACCTGGCCGACGATCCGGCGGCTGTGCCAGCCCATGGCCTTCAGGGTGCCGAACTCGCGCACGCGGCGGTTAACCGACGCAGTGGTCAGGAGTGCGGCCAAGATCAAGGCGGCCAGCAGGACCAGCACCGCCAACCAGACGCCCAGCGAGTCGGCCAGGGTGGCGGCGGTGCTGAGCGAGCCGGTGACCTGGTTGGCGAGATCCTGCGCGGTCGTGACCGTCGCCTTGGGCATCAGGTGCTGAATCTCGGTCTGGACTTCGGAAATATCCGAGGCGGTGTCGGCCGTGACGTAGATCGTGTTCACCTTGCCGGTATCACTCGCCAGCTTCTGGGACTGGCTCAGCGGCAGGTAGATGTCGTCCGACGAGGCTGTCGCGGAGAGTGAGATCAGGCCCAGTACCGTGAAATTGGTCCCGGCGACGGTGACAGTGGACCCTGCTTTGAGGGAGTGCTGCTTGGCGTAGCTGCTCTCCACCAGGGCCAGTAGCTGGTCACTGGTGGAGGAGCTGTGGCGCACCCGCTGGAACCATTCAGACACCGTCTTGGTGCCCGAGGTGATGTTGGCGGCGCTCAGCGGGCCAAGACCGGAGTCGTCGGCGTTGACGCCGGCCACCGTGAAGGTCGAGACGCTGAACGGAGGTGCTGACGACGAGCTTGGGCTGGGGGAGGATCCGGGCGCTCCGCCGCCGAAGGTGAGGGTGCCGCTGATGTGGATCGAACTCAGGCTCAGGGTGCCGGTCGCGCCGGCAACTCCCTTCAGCTTCGAGATTGCGGCGACGCTTGAGTCATCGATGGTCGTCAGCCCTGCGGTCGAGCTGAGCCGATCTCGGCTGAAGGGAGTCGACGGCGCGGTGCCCGTGGGCGCCCGGCCGCCAAAGTGGAAGCCCCCTCCGCTCCCCGGGGTCGCCGCCTTGGTCACTGTTATGTCGGTCCCGACTCCGTAGAGAGAGTGCAGCACCTGACCTTGGGCCGTCTTCACCCCGGCGGCCGCCGCCGTGACGGTGATCACCAAACCCACGCCGAGAGCGAGACCGATCGCCACCACGGAGGCTGATCGTGCCCGGTGGCGGAGTTCGCGCCCAAGGTAGCGAAAGTACAAAGATCCTCCCGGTGGCAGTGCGGGGCGGATCCCGCCAGACCCGAAGTAGAGCCCATCCGGCTGAGAGTCGTCTCGGGATGGGCTGTGAGTTGTCTGAGGTGGACAAGTTCATGCGGCCCGGGGTCCGGTCGCTACGGTTGGAGACAGGGTCCGAGAATGGACCGGCCGGGTGGTACGGAGGTGAGTAGGTGGACACACTCCTGGCGGACGGCGTCTGGCAGATCGACACGTTCCTGGGTGGCTGGGAAGAGGTCAACTCGGTCTTCCTGATCGACGCAGATCAGCCCTGCCTGGTCGAGACCGGCCCCCAACGAGACGTCGACCAGGTCCTCGCGGGGCTCCAGCGCCACGGACTCGAGCCTGCAGACCTGGCATGGGTGGTTCTCACGCATATCCACCTCGATCACGCGGGAGGGGTGGGAGAGATCGCCCAGCGGTTCCCCAAGGCCAAGGTGGTCTGCCACCCGAAGGGGCTCAGACATTTGGCCGATCCCACTCGGCTGATCGCCGCCTCGGCCCAGGTCTACGGCGCCAGAATGGATTCCCTCTACGGACGGATGACGGCGGTCGACTCCGATCGGCTGGTGGCCGCCGAAGACGGCGGCGTGATTGCGCTCGGCCGGGGCAAGCAGCTGAATTTGGTCAACTCCCCCGGCCACGCCAAGCACCACATTGGGGTGTTGGAGGCCGGGTCCGGAATTCTGCTGGTGGGCGATGCGGTGGGGGTCAAGCTGCCAGGGGCTGGGCCCCTTCGCCCGGCGACGCCGCCTGACGACTTCGACCTGGAGTTAGCCATCGGCTCTCTGCACAAATTCCTGGAGTTGGCGCCCCAACAGTTGATCCTGACCCACTACGGTTCCGCGGGCGATCCGGAGGAGGTGCTGCACGAGGCCGAGGAGAAGCTTCGTACCTGGGCCGCGATCGCCCAGGACGCCTACCGAGAGAGGCCAGAGGTCGATCACATCGAGCAGGCGCTTCGGGAGCGGATCGGTCCACCAGTTGCCGAGTACTCC
>Ga0307374_10000915_pt1 | contig 55678 bp, 45 predicted proteins | sample OX3MG_FD_202532 | JGI IMG/M metagenome (GOLD analysis project Ga0307374, IMG submission 202532) | Soil microbial communities from Risofladan, Vaasa, Finland - OX-3 | ecosystem: Environmental > Terrestrial > Soil > Coastal area > Acid sulfate soil | place: Finland: Risofladan, Vaasa | collected...
CGGAGATGCCCGACAACATTTCCGCCGCTGCGATCGCAATCGCGTTTGCCGGAGGCGGCGCGTGCAAATCCGTTAAGACGACTCCGCTGATGTCCACGACCGAAGCCGTCGAGGCGCTCAAAAAAGCATCTCACGCGGGCTATCGAGCCGCCACGGCATAGCGCCTCCCGCGATTGCGAGACGATCGTACAACAAAAAGACGCAACAAAATAAAAAGGGCCTGCACCGTTTCCGGTTTGCAGGCCCTTTCTTACAAGCTAATGCTACAAGCTACGCTTTTATTGTTGCGGTTGCTGCGGCTGCGGTTGCGAAGGTGGCTGAGGCTGCTGCGCGGGCGGCTGATTGGGTCCTTCCGCCTTACGCACATTCCTCAAGAACGGTTTTGGCAACTGCCACAGGATTTTCGCATCCGACGCGCCGTCCGGGAAGAACTTCGTTGATTCCTGACCCGTAGGCTGAAGGATTATGTCCACGCGGCGGTTGTACGCTAGCCAAGTATTCCTGACGCGGCGCATCATCCACTTTTCCGGTTGCGCGGGATTCTGTTGTTGCAGTTGCTCAACCTCCGAACGGTCAAGCTGGCGCTCTTTGCCCTCCGCGCGCGTTTCGATCTTGTCCGCGGAGATTCCCTGCGCCACAAGGTAGTCCTTTACGCGATCGGCACGCCTTTGGCTGAGCGCCTCGTTATAGGGGGCGGAGCCGCGAACGTCCGCATGGCCGACGACGGTGAGCTTGGCCGTGTCGTCATAGTCCAAATACTTCTTGAACGTGGACGCGACTTGATCAAGAGACTGCTGCTGGCTGCCGAGGAGTCCCGTGTTCGGATGCTCCTTGACGGGATACGCGGTGGGATAGAATACGCTTTCGAGCGTCACCACGGGCATCGGTTCAATCGAGCCAGTGATGTGCAGATTCGCCGTTTGCGTCGTGGTGCCGCCGCAGACGTTCGTCGCGGTCAGAGTGTACGGTTGATTTTCGTCGATGGGACCGATGTTCTGCTGTTTCGGCGTGGCGGTAATGGTTTGATTGCCGCTGGTGGCGACGTCGCCGATGGGATCAATCGTCACTTTGCTTGCATTGGACGAAGTCCACGTCAGCGTTGACGTGCCGTCTTCTTTCACCTTGTCGCCGATCTTGTGGTATTTCACATCGGTGGGATTGAGCGTCAGCGAGGCCTGCGGCTGTATGTTGACATTGATGGTCGCGCCTTTCGTGACGCTGCCGCCCGGCCCAGTTGCCGTGTAGTTATACGTGGTTGTTTTCGTCGGCGAGACGGACTTGTTGCCGCTGCCCTGCACTTTTCCCACTTCGCTGATGTCCACGTCCACGGCGTCCGTTGAGTTCCACGTCAGCTGTGACGAATCGCCGCAATTGATTTGCGTCTGCGAGGCAGAAAAAGTACCCGTGACGGGAGCAACGGCTACGGTCGAGCTCGCAAAACCAGCCTTGAATCTGGGCTGCGGCCCAAGCGTGTTGCCTTGCTTCCAATTCTTCGTCTTGGTCGCGCCGCCATGGAGTTGCACCGTGACGCGTTGGCCTGCCTGCACGGTCACCGGACCCGACCACACGGTTTGTCCGTTGTGAGTCACGTCAATTTGATACGTCCCGGGCCGCACCAGCAATTGCTGGTGCCACAGCCAATTCCAGTCGAATTCATCGACGTGCCCGACGAAATATGCGGGAGTCTTGCCGTTCAGTAGAACCGCGGCACGGCGGTCGCCTTTGAGTTCAATGTCGCCGAACGGGCCGGAAACGTCTCCGCCCGTCGATTGCAGCGTGACGTCGAGCTTGGTTGTCTTGCCGGCGGTAATATCCACTTCCTGCGTCTGGCCGGTGTATCCATAGTTGTAGACGCCGATCGAATGCTTTCCCGCGGGAAGCTTGATGGTTTGCCCGCCATTCTTAATTGCATTGCCATCCACGAAGACGTAAGCCTGCTTGGGGCTTACTTTAACCTTGAGTTTCCCATCTTGCGCAAATGCCGACGACGCACATGCAAGCGCGACGACGATAGCAAGAAGGGGAATGAAGGGGAGGAATTTCGTTCTCATCTTGAATAGACTCCTTCCGAGATTGTTGTAGTAGTAGAGCGAAGATGCCCCACAAAAGTTAGATGCACGGGGACCTAAGGGTGGGCAGAAGCTAATTAGACGCCGCACTCGCTTCGCAGTCAAGGGAATTAAGCGAGCCAGCCTGTCAGGTATTCTCCGTACTCGACGCTCTCGCACGCGCAGCCAGTTCAACGTGGAAGTTTGGGTTGCCAGGTTCGTTTTTGCTTTCGGCGCTCAACTTTCAACTGTAAACTGCTTTTCGATGCATTCCGCAGAGGTTCTCGACCATTTCAAAAATCCGCGCCACGCGGGTGAGCTTCCCGATGCGACCGCAGCCGTGGACGTAACGAATCCTGTCTGCGGCGACGTTCTTCGGCTCGCTGTGCGCGTGGAAGACGGCAGAATTTCCGCAGTGCGCTTCAAAGCGCAGGGATGCGTCGCGGCGCTCGCGTCGGCGTCGGCGCTCACCGAACTGATCGCTGGCAAATCGCTGAACGAAGCGTGGAGCGTCACTGCCGCGGAAATCTCCGCCGCGCTCGGCGGCCTGCCGCCCGCCACATTTCACGGCGCTCAACTCGCCTCGGACGCGCTTGTGGCGCTATTCGCCAAATTGTCCTGAGTTGCTCCCGCGGCCGCCGACGCGGCGCCTTTACCGCTCCGGCAACGGGCAGAAGTTACCTTTGGAAAATCCCTCGGCCTCGACACCAAAAGCCCGATTGAAGCGCGCGCGAGAATTTTCCCAGCATATTGCGGCCGTGAGTTCGACGATCTGACGTTCGGAGAAGCTGTTGCGCAACGCGATAAAAAGGTCCTCGTGTACTTCCGCCGGCGTGCGGGAAAGGGCGGCGGCAAAGCGAAGGACATTCTTTTCGTCGTCGCTGAAATGCGTGCTCGACTCAAATCTCCCAATATCGCGGAGCTGTTCTTCGATAATCGCGTCTTTTTTTCTGCCGATGGCAGAATGAATGTCAATTCAAAACGGGCAGCCGACGAGCATCGCCGTCTTGAGCATCGCCAGTCGCTTCAGCCGCGCAGTCACTTTGCCCTTCGATTCGACGTACATGTCCATCCGTAACCCTTGGCGGAGCAGACGCGGGTCGTGAGCGCGAATTTTCATTCCCTCGGGGACGCGCCCGAGGCGCCGCGTTGCGAACTAGTAAATCACGCGGACTGCGAGCGGCGCGCGATTGCTTTCTATTCCTTTGATTCGTGCCATATCGAGTTCTCCTTCTTTTCATGCCCTATGCATGAATCAACGTGAAGTCGATCTGGGGCGCCGCGACTTTAGCATTGTGCGTATTCTGGCTGGCCAGTGCCATGAGGATCGAACGCCGCCAGCCCATTCAAATTTATCACATGCTTTCTTCTTCAACCGGCACTTCCAGGGCGTTCGCAGCCCGCGGCCTTTCGTGCTTCGGTGTAAATGGGATATGGGCTACAAATGCAAAAGAGCCGCCGGGGCGGCGGCGCTACGCGGCGCGAAATTGGTTTGTGGTCCCGATTCCCTCCGTAAAAAAGCGCGGGCGATGCACGCGCGGGCGGCCGTGAAGGGCGCCCCTACACAAGACAAAGCGCGGGCGAGGCAAGCCTCGCCCCTACGAAGACGTAACGTAAAACATCGAATGTTGGCGCAAAGACGGCGTGGATGGACGTAGGAAATGGCGCCATAACTACTGGTTGTAGACGCCGAAAATCCAGGGGATGCCGACGAGGCCGGATTCGACGCGGACTTCGACGGCTTGACCATTGTGAAAACGGTCGAAATCCCGGCGCGTGACGGCCACGCGTTCGAGTCCGTTGCCGTCGCGCCAAGACGTGACGATGAGCTGATGCATCGGCAGCAGGCCCGGCATGGCGAAGCGGCTGACGATGGTGGCGTCGAAATTTTGCGGCGGCGAACGGTCGAGCGAGCCGTTAATGAAAAGCAAAGCGCCCAGGAGCCACGGCAGCGGCACGAGGCCGTGAAAAATTCGTTTGAGCAATTCGACTTCCTGGCGGCGAAGCGCGCGGCGCTCGGTCCACACGGCGAGACAAATAGTAGCGAAAAAAATCAGTCCGCCGAAAATGAGGATGCTGTCGAGATCGAGAGGCGGATAGAGAAAACACGGCACGAAAAAGGCAATTGTGCCCAGCAGGAAAATACCGAAACGATTGACAAGGCCGCGGCGCATGGCGCGATTGGCTTCGGCGAGGTCGAGGCCACAGTGCTCGCAGGCTTCGTCGGGGCGCGCGAATGAGCGCTCGGCTCCGCAATTGGGGCAACGCGCTATAGCCGGCTTCACGGGTGGGAAAGTTTCCAGATGAGGTGGTTGAGGTTCATGCGCGCTTCCTGGCCCAGTTCCGTGAATTCGACGACCATGCCCTTCCCTGCATCGACGCGGCGAACGATGCATGTGGCGCTGAGCGCTTCGGGCAAAAGCACGCGAGCGGAAATCTCAGCGCGCGGCCACAGCGGCTCGTGCGTCTCAAGATACATTCCCGACGCGCTAATATCCCGGAGAGTGGCGTCCAAGGTGACTTCCCCCCAAGTGATTTTGACTCGCGCATTGCAGGGGTACCGCGCGTGTCTGCGGCGATCGGATTCTTTCACTCGGGCGATGCTCCCAAGAAAGCGATGGGCCGAGGACTATCGTCGTCAAAACGATGCTATGCAGGCATGGGTTACGTGTCAACGACTATAAGAGAAGCCTGCGCGCGGAGAGAACATTGCGCGACGCGCGGTGGAGTATAATTCGCGCATGACGCTGCCAGAATTTTTTCTGAAACAGAAACAGGCCATTCGCGCGCGGAGCGGCGACGTTTTTAGATTGGTGCGTCCGGAGCATCTCACGTGGCGGCCAGAGAAAGGCGCGCTCAGCGTTGGTGAAATGTTGCGGCATTTGTGGGTGTCCGAGGAAGGCGTGCGGCGCGTGGCGCTCGATGGCGATTTCGCGTATTACGAAAAGCGGATTCCCGGAGGATTGGCGGCGGTGCTTGGCGGGGCGGCCACTTCGCTGGAAGAAGAATTGCGGCAGATCGAACGTGTACACGCGGAAACGCTTGCGGCGGTGAGCAAGCTGCTCGTGCAGCAGTGGGATGAGGAACGCGTGAACGAAGCGATCGGATTTCGGCGGAAGGTGGCCGTGATTTTGTTTGGCCTCAACGAGCATGAAGTGCATCACCGCGCGCAGTTGATGACGTATTTGCGGATGCTGGGCACGCCCGCGCCAGAGCCGTTTACAAAGCGCGAATAAATCCGGGATTCTCCAAAAAAGACAAATCAGCTACTTCAAATAACTGGCCGCGCTATTTCGACGGAACTGCGCGGATGCTCGAAGGCTGCAGGTCGAGGCAGGACATATTTTCGTCGCGGCCGTTGGCGACAAGCTCGCAATCGATCTCCTGCGCGGTGCGCACAGCGTCGTTGCGGTTCCGGCCGGAGGCTTGCGCGCAATGGCTGCGGCCGTGGAAGTTCATGCAGACATCGTAATGATAAACGCTCTGGTGAAATGAGGAGTATGCGAGACCCACGATGAAAATGATTCCCGCGACGATAATGTACCATGTCATGTTGACGCGCTTGGGCTGCAGGGACATGGACTATGTTTCTATCACGATTGCGAACAGAGTGAAATGAATATGCGCGAACGTGAGCAACAGGGAAAAGTTTGAGAAGCAGATTCCCTGCCTGCGGCAGGCAGGCTCGTCGCGTCGCTCCTTCCTTCGCCAAAGCGCTCAGGACGAGCGGAATGACACTTGGTGGTCTTAGGTTTTTGTGGCGGCGCGGCGGGCGACTTCCTGTTTGATGTAGGCGCGAAGATTTTCCGGGAGCGAAGAGGCGGCGGAAAGCTCGTGAAGGTCGCGCATCGTGATTTCGGGCAAGAAATGAAGGACAGCGGCGAGCGGCGCGGCGGGATGTCGAACGAGGGCCATGCGAATGCTGTAATCGAGCGACCAGCGCGGGTGATACGCGATGTTGCGGACGACGCGCTCGTGCGCGTCGGGATCCGCGAGGACGCGAAGAATTTGCGCTTCGTTCAAAAACGGATTATTGAGCGCGAGGGATGCGGCCTGCGGATGGCCTTCCGCGAGGATTCCGCCGGCGACGCGCGCCGAGCTGCGGCGGGCGAGCGCGAGTTTCTCTCCCACAGCGAGTTGTGGCAGGCGCTGAAGGATGATTTCCTCGGCCACGCGGCGGATTTCCGCGGGCGCTGACGGCAGCAAACTGATTTGCACGAGATCAAAGAGAAAAATCTGGCGTAGAAGCTGGAGAGCGATGCGGCGTGGCATTTGCGGATGGCGCGCGAGCCTCAGGCGCACGCCTTCGTTTTTTTTCCACGACGGATGGACGGCAACGGCGCCAAGGATTGATGCGGAAAGATCGAAGCGCTCGAGCAAAATGCAGACGTCGCTTTCGGTGAGACTGGGGTTGGCTAGCGCGGCGACGAGGACTTCCTCGGCGGGATCGTGGAGAAATGCGCGCAGGGCGTCGCCGGAGGCTGATCTCGCTTCCGCAACGCGCTCGGTAAGTTCAGGCTTCATCTGGGGCGACATTCGTAACGCTTCTGCGCGCGAGTTCAGCGGCGGCCCGCGCGGGAGAAATGCGAAGCGGCTCAATCCGCGCGGTGGGAGCGATGCGCGCCAATTCGCGATCGAGCGCGGCGTCGAGATGCGCACTGTGGCCGAAAACGCCGCCGGATTTCGCGAGGGTGAAAGATTGATCCACGAAACCGAGCGAATCGATGAGCGCTTTTGCGAGACTGGCGAGAGACTTTGCGGCCGCGGCGAGAATTTCCTGCGCGACGGCGTCTCCCGCAGCGGCGACTTCCACGACGACGGAAAAAAGTTTTGGGAAGACGGCGTCGGGATGCTTCGCGATGCGCTCGAGGAGAGCATCCCAATCGCGGGCTTCCGTCGCGTGAAGAATTTTTTCGCCGAGCACGGTCGAACCGCCAAGATGATCGCGGGCGCGAAGAGCGGTTTCGACGGCGCGGCGGCCGATGTCGTATGCGCTGCCTGAATCGCCGACCCACGGGCCCCAGCCGCCGGCGCGCGCGAACCTTCCGGCCGAATCGCGCCCGCAGGCCGCGGAGCCAGTTCCAGCAACGATAACGATTCCCTGTCCATGCGTCTCACCGGGGCCGATGGCGGCTTCGAGAGCGATTTCGATGTCCGTGGTGACGCGAATGGAGGCTTGCGGAAAAGTGCGCGTGAGATGCGCACTGAGGCGGCGGGCGATGCGCGGACGCCCGGCGCCGGCGACGCCAGCACAGATGGCACGAACGCTGCTGACGTCCTCGCGAGCTTCGGCGAGAGTGCGACGCGCGGTTTCCTCGAGGGCGGCGCAGGCTTTCGCGAGCCCGATACGCAGGGGATTGGCTGCGCCGCCGATGGTTTCGGCGAGAAGGTGGCCAGCTTCGTCGAGAGCGACGCAATCTGTTTTTGTGCCGCCCGCGTCAAAGCCGAGAAAGACGCTCATGTGTCTTGGTGCTCCGTGCGGCGCACGCGCGTGCGGCGACGCCGCGCTGCATGACGTACCCACCTAAAGTTGGGCGCTACATACGCCACGCATACGAGACGAGTGGTTGACACAGCGCGAACAAGCCGGATAGCATCGCGCGGCTTCGGCGGACGGAGCGATCTCGCCGCGAACGGACGCCACGCGATGCGCATCGGCACAATCGACGTCGTAATCATTGTTGTGTACCTCGCGGGCGTCACGGTGTTCGGCGCCACGTACGGGCGCGGCCAGCGGACGATTCGCGATTACTTCCTTGGGAACCGCACGGCGCCGTGGTGGGCGCTGGCCTGCTCGATCGTCGCCACGGAAACTTCCACGCTGACCATCATCGGCACCCCGGCCATCGCGTACGCGACGAACCTGGAATTTCTGCAACTGGCGATGGGGTACGTGGTGGCGCGCGTCATCCTATGCATCATTTTAATCCCGCAATATTTCCGAGGCGAATTTTATACGGCTTATCAGTTACTCGAAAGAAGATTCGGCACGCGGACGAAATCAGCGGCAGCGAGCATTTTCGTGGTGACGCGCGCCCTGGCGGAGGGCGTGCGATTCGCGGCCATCGGAAAAGTCGTAAGCATCGTGCTGGGGATGGGCGACCGCGCGTCGGTGGCGGTGATCACGTTGCTGACACTGTTTTACACCTTCCAGGGCGGGATGCGCGCCGTGATTTGGACGGACGTGATGCAATTCTGTTTGTACATCGCAGGCTCGGTTGTGGCGTTTTTTCTGCTGCTGCACAGAATTCCAGCGGGATGGGCGGGCGTTGTACATGCCGCGGCAGCGGGGGGCGACAAGCTGCGCGTATTCGATTTTCGTTTCAGCCTGACGCAAAGCTATACGTTCTGGTCGGGGCTGATCGGCGGAACGTTTTTGACAATGGCGAGCCACGGAACGGATCAAACGATAGTGCAGCGGCTGCTGGCGGCGCGTACGGAGCGCGACAGCAAAAAGGCCCTGCTGGCGAGCGGCGTGATTGTGTTCGTGCAATTCGCATTGTTCCTGGTGATTGGCGTGATGCTGTACGTTTACCGGCTGCGCATTCCATTTCCGATTCCGGGAGGCGACACGGATCGCGTTTTTCCGGAATTTATCGTGACGCAGATGCCAGCGGGGCTGGTGGGGATTGTGCTGGCGGCGATTTTCGCCATGGCGATGTCAAACGCAAGCGGGTCGCTCAATTCACTGGCGTCGTCGAGCATGATTGATTTTTCGCGCGTGCGCGGCGTGGATGTGACGGATTCCGCGAGGCAGTTGCGGCGTTCGCGACAGTGGACAATTTTCTGGGGCGTGCTGCTTGGATTATTTGGGATGATTCGCTGGGGGCCGGTGTTGGTGGCTGGACTGACGATCGCGTCGATCACCTATGGAAGCTTGCTGGGAACTTTTCTGCTGGTGATCTGGAACCGGCGAGCGACGGCGCGGGGCGCGATTGCGGGTATGATCGCGGGACTCGTGGGAATGACGGCGATACATTTTTGGACGCCGTTGGCGTGGACGTGGTATGTGCTGGCGGGGACGATTATCACTTTCGCGGTGGGCTCGGCTGTGAGCATGACGGGGCGGCGTGATGTGGCGACGGCGGGGCGCGGCCCGGAATTCAACGCGACAACTTCATAATGAGCACGGCATGAATACAGAATGAATACGCAAAACAAAAAACTGCCTGAATTGGTGCGCGGGCTGGGACCGTGGGCGGCGGCGGCGATCGTTGTGGGAACGATGATCGGCACGGGCATTTTCATAAAGCCGGCGAACATGGCGCAAGAAGCGGGCACAGTGGGATTGGTAACACTGGCATGGGTGATCGGCGGCGCGCTCTCGCTTTTTGGAGCGCTCTGCGCGGCGGAACTGGGATCGGCGATCCCGGAGGCTGGCGGAACATACGCGTACATGAATCGCGCGTTTGGGCCGGTGTGGGGTTACCTGTTTGGGTGGACGTATTCGATTATCGGCGCGCCTACTTCCATTGCGACGATCGCTGCCGGCTTGCTGGTGTTTGCCGGTTTTCTATTCCCCATGGTCACGATGCCCCTGTGGGCGCTGCACTGGACTCTTCCTCTCCTACACACTCCCATTCATTTCACTTTCACCTGGGCGCAGCCGCTGGCTGTAGTGGCTATCGCACTGGTGACGTTCGTCAATTATTTTGGCGTGCGATTGGGCGGGCGGGTGCAGGTGGTGCTGACGGTGATCAAGATCGCCGCGGTCATCGCGGTGATTATCATCGGGTTCTTTTTGGGCAAGGGCAGCATCGCGAATTTCCATTCTGTTTCCGCTTCGATAGGCCATCTGGGAATCGCCGCCGCGCTGCTGACCGCCACGGCGAGCGGGCTTTGGGCTTATGACGGATGGATTAATCTGACGTTTGTCGGCTCCGAGATCCAGAATCCTGGACGGAACATTCCTCTCTCCCTGATTCTCGGCGTCCTCGTAGTTTGTGGGATTTACACCGCGATGAGCGCCGCCTGTTTTTACGTGCTGCCGTTTGCGACGGTGGCGGTGTCGGCGCACATCGCCTCTGATGTGATCGCGCGCGCAACCGGAGCCAACGCAGCGACGTGGATGACGATTGTGATGATGATCTGCGCGCTCGGCACGCTGAACTCGTCCATTCTGACGAATGCGCGCGTGGATTATGCCATGGCGCGCGACGGCCTGTTTTTTCGCGTGGTTCGCGGCGTACATCCGCGATTCCGCACGCCGGCGAATGCGTTGGTCTTCCAGGGGATCCTCGCCTCGGTACTGGCGCTCACGGGCACGTTCGAAAGCCTCTCCCTGCTCTATGTTTTTCTGGTATGGATCTTCTATGGCGCCCAGACTGCCGGGCTGATTGTACTGCGGCGCAAGGAACCGAACATGCCGCGGCCGTATCGAACGTGGGGTTATCCGGTGGTGCCCATAATTTTCATACTCGGCGCGCTGGCGCTGACGCTGGATGTGCTGGTGCAGAAACCACTTCGTTCGGCGATTGGACTCGGAGTGATGCTGATAGGACTTCCGCTTTACGCCCACTGGCGCAAGCGCGCCCCTGCAGGACAAACGCAGCAATAAATAATCACGCAGTCTCAATTACGCTGAAAGCTTCCGCCGGAATTTTCGGAATCGCGCATTCAGGATGAAATAGATGCGCAAGAATGGCCACGCCTTCGGCCAGGCGCGGGCCCGAGCGCGAGAAATAGCTGTTGGCATCGACGGCGAAAACATGGCCGGAACGAATTGCGGGCAGGTCGCGCCAGCCGTTTGGAAATTTTGCGCGGCGATATTCATCGCGATTGCGAGCCACTCCGTAACCGCATTGCATGACGACGATAATCTCGGGCCGCGCTTCGATCACCTGTTGGGGAGTCACGTGGAAGGAAGGTTCACCCACACGGCCGAAAAGATCGATGCCACCGGCGCGCGCGACCATTTCTGGAACCCAATGGCCACTGACATAAATCGGATCGAGCCATTCGAGGCACGCAACGCGCGGGCGCGAAGCTGCGTGCGCAACGATCGCTTCGACGGCGGCTTCGATTTGCGAGACGCGCTGCGCGAGTGTGGCGACGAGTTCTTGCGCTTGACCGCCCCGACCGGTGGCTTCGCCAATTTTCAGGATGTTGCTCCAAACGTCGGAGAGCGTGTTCGGCGAGAGCGAGAGCACGCGAGGGGTGTGCGTCATGCGCGCAAGCGCCGTGGCGAGATCGTCGGGCGAGGCGGCGCAGACGTGGCACAAATCCTGCGTAACGATCAGGTCGGGATTGAGCGAGCGCAAAAGGGCGTCGTCAACGGAGTAGAGGCTTTCACCGCGGGCGACAATCTCGCGGACTTGGCGGTCGAGTTCCGCGGGAGGAGCGGAGGGGTCGACACGCGGGCGGATGAGCGGCGGCTTCTTGCTGGCCTCCGGCGGAAAATCGCATTCGTGCGTGATGCCCACGACGGAATCGCCCATGCCTAGCGCGTAGAGAATTTCCGTCGCGGAAGGAAGAAGCGAGGCGATGCGCATTCTGTGAGTTTGCCTGCGCGGAGATTTGAACGCAAGGCTAGCGCGGCGCGGAAGCGGCGGCGCGGGGGAGAAGATCGGCGAAGATGAATCCGTCGCGCGCGACGATTTCGCCCGGCTCGACGGGAATGGGCGATGCGAACATGGGGCCGGCATAAGCGAAAGTATGAAACTCGCCGTTTTCGCCGCAGGGGTCTATGCCAGGCGGAAAATCGGCGAGAAGTTTTTCGTCGAAGGCGCGGCCGACGAAGCTGGCGTCGAGTTTTTTAGGGTCGACACAGGTGAGAATCGCGCGAAGGCCTCCGGCGAGCATTTCTTGCGCGAGAATGCGCGTCTCGCGGGCCCAAAGAGGAAACACCGGCGCCATGCCGCATTTCGCGAGATTTTCTTCGCGATACTTGCGTATATCCTCGAGAAACAAATCCCCGAAAATCATGTGCGTGACGCCTTCGGCGCTGGCCTGCGCCATCGCTTCGGACATGGCGCGCTCGTACGCCTCATTCGGGCACGGCGAAGGGATCGCGACTTTGACGAGCGGCAGACCCACGGCAACAGCTTGCGCGTCGAGAAGTGCTTCGCGGACAGCGTGCATGGCCACGCGGTTGTGCGTGCGATTGATGGTGGTGAGCAACGCGGCGATCTCAATGTCTCCGCGCTGGCGCATGACGTGAAGCGACCACGCGCTGTCTTTTCCGCTGCTCCAGGAGAGCCACGCTTTGGGTTTCGTGATCATAGTATGCCGCCAAGAACTTTACGGGTCGGAGGTCAGAAAAGCAAAGCCGCCCGCCTAAAGGCGCCCTCTACATAAAAGGCATCGGGCCAAACAGCCCAAAAGCACACAGGCTGAAGCCTGTGCCATTCGGCACGACGCACCGCAAGCTCACTCGGGATAGATCAGGTATTTTGCGCGCATCGTGCGGAAATTTTCGAGGTCCGGCTGCCAGTCCCAGACGATGCGCAATGGGGATTCGCCGGATTTTAATTTTGCGATGGTGTCAGCGTTGCCGACAAGCTCGATCATTTTGTCATATGAAAAATGATCGGGATAAAGTTTATTGAGCGCGGAGGCGATTTCGAGACCCATCAGCATGGAGTCGAGCGAGGCGCGATCCGTGATGACGAGCGAAATGCCGTGGCAAAGCTCGCCTTTGTAGAGGCCGGAATCCGGAGTGAAGAGCGTGGGAACGAAGCGCACGCCGGGAACGAAACGGTGATTCAGTTCGGCGGCGAGTTGCGGCGCGTCAATTTGAGGCGAATCAATCCACGGCGCGCCGAAAAGCTCGAAGGGCGTGTCCGTGCCGCGCCCGACGGAAACGCCGGCCGCTTGCAGGATTTCGATACCGGGATAGAGCAGCGCGGCATTGAGCGAACGTAGATTCGGCGAGGGCGCGAGCCACGTGAGGCCGGTCGCCTCGAACGGATCTTCGCGATGCCAATTTTTCATTTGAATGACATGTAGATCGACGCCGATTTTATTTTCGGCGTTGAACATTTGCGCGAGCTCGCCGAGGGTCATTGCGTAGCGCGTGGGCATGGGAAAATATCCCACGAAGTTCAGCTTGTCGCGATCGAGAACGGGGCCTTCGATGGTGATGCCGTCGAGGGGATCCGGCCGGTCGAGAACGTAAAATGAAATGTGATGCCGAGCGGCGGCCTCCATCGAATAACCCATCGTGGTGATGAAAGTGTAAAAGCGCACGCCGGCGTCTTGAATATCGAAGACGAGCGCGTCGATGCCCCGCAGCATTTGGTCTGTGGGACGCCGCGTTCGGCCAAACAAACTGTAAATCGGCAGGCCCGTGGCCGCGTCGGTGCTGGACGCGACTTTCGCGTCTTCCTTGCCGGTGATGCCATGCTCGGGGCTGAAAATCGCGACGAGTTTTACGCCCGGCGCGTGTGCGAGAACGTCGATCGTGCGGCGCCCTTCGCTGTCCATGCCCGTTTGATTCGTGATCAGGCCAATACGCTTGCCCTGAAGCGGGGCGAAATTTTCCTGCTCGAGGACGTCAATACCCGCGAGCGTGTGATCCCTGCGATGATAAATGCCGTCGAGGTCGTAGGGACGGTCGGCGTAAAGGCTGCGCTCGACTTTCGACGTGAAGCCCGTGGTGTCGCCAACGTTCAGGGCGGCAGCGACAGCGTTGGCAATTTTCGCGCGAACGCTCGAAGTCGCGGGCCGCACGTACGGATGAACGCTGTTCGTAAGAAAAATAATGAACGTCTGGCTGGCCGCGTCGATCCACACGGACGTACCGGTGAAGCCCGTGTGCCCGTAGGAGCCGAGCGGAAACAAATCGCCGCGCGGCGCGGAAAACGCGGTGTCGATGTCCCAGCCGAGGCCGCGAATGTTGGGACTCCAGGGCGGCGTTTGCGGCGTGGTCATTTTGTGGACCGTGGCTGCGGAGAAAATCCGCCGCGTGCTCCCGGGAATGCGGCCGCCGTCGAGAAGCATCTGGCAATAAATCGCCATATCGTCGGCAGTCGAAAAAAGTCCAGCGTGACCCGCAACGCCGCCAATGGCGCGCGAGCGCGGGTCGTGCACGACACCGCGGAGAACGTGGCCAAGCCCCGAGCCTGGTTTCGCACCCGGAGGTAAATCAATTTCCTCGGTGGGAGCGATGTTGGGAATCCAGGACGCGGGCGGAAGAAAACGCGTGTGCTTCATGTCCAGCGGACGATAAAAATGCTCTTCGGCGTATTCGTCCAGGCGTTTTCCCGTGAGGCGCTTGACCAGCTCGCCGAGTAAAATAAAATTCGTATCGCTATAGACGAAGCGATCGCCGGGAGGGTACATCAGCCTTTCATTGTCGATTTCCTTCATCAGCGCGTCTTCGCCGGCAAGCGCGGCGGAAAGCGGCGGATCAGGCGCGAGGCCTGACGTATGCGTCATCAGCATACGAATCGTAATTTGATCCTTGCCGTGAGAGGCGAACTCCGGCATATAACGCGAAAGCGGATCGTTGAGGCGAATTTTGCCCTGTTCGAGGAGGCGCATGATGGACGGCGTGGTGGCGAAAAGTTTCGTAAGGGAAGCGAGATCGAAAATCGTGCCGACGGTCATGCGCTCGCGATGCGGGATCAGCGCGCGTTCGCCGATCGCTTTGCGGTAAATCACATGGCCGCGATGGCTGACGAGCAGAACGCCGCCGGGAATTTCGTCATCCGCGACCGCGGCTTTGACGATGGAATCGAGCACGGACAAATTGGGTCGAGAAGATCTTCGCGGCGCCGGGCGCTTTGCGGATTGCGCAAGCGCAGGTACAAAGCCGAGCGCGACGAACAGGAAAGTCGCAATGACGCGGTTTAGAAACAGGCGAGGCGCGCTGTGATTGTGCGGCATCGAACCCTGTGGTATATACAGCCGCGAGATGAATGCGTCAACCCTTGATTCTTCCTCGCGGGAACATGCGTGAACGCGGGATCCTGGCAATCGTACTGCTCCTCCTGATGACTCCCTCCGCCACGGCTCGGAAAAAGACCACAGCGAAGCCCCGCCGCGTGCGCATCGACAACCGCTGGGTGGAAAAAACGCTAAAGAAAATGACGCTCGAGGAGAAGCTCGGGCAGCTCGTAATGATTTACTACTGGGGGCGTTTCACTTCGGCGGAAAGCCCGGAATATCACGAATTGTTGCGTGAGGTGAAGGAAAAGCACATCGGCGGAATCATTTTGCAGGCGCAGCGGACTCCGACGGGCGTCGAGCGCAGCCAGGTTTATCCCAGCGCGGCGCTCGCGAATCAACTGCAACGCGCGGCGAAGGTTCCGCTGCTGGTAGCGGCGGATTTCGAGACGGGCACTTCGATGCGGCTGGTGGAAGGTACGGCGTTTCCTTCGGCGATGGCCGTCGCCGCGACCGGTGACCCGCACAATGCGTACACGATGGGAAAAATTACGGCCATTGAGGCGCGCGCCGCAGGCCTGAATTGGATTTTTGCGCCCGTCTCGGACGTCAACGACAATCCGGACAATCCGATCATTAACACGCGCTCGTTTGGCGAAGACCCGCATCGCGTCGCGGAGTTCGTGACGCAATTCATTCACGGCGTGCAGGAAAATGGCGCGCTGGCGACGGCGAAGCATTTCCCGGGGCACGGCGACGTGAATGTGGATTCGCATGTTGCCGTGCCGGTCGTGCCGGGCGATTTGGCCGAACTGAATCGCGTCGAGCTGGTTCCCTTCCGCGCAGCGATTGCGGCGGGCGTGGGAGCGGTCATGTCGGGACATCTTGTGGTTCCTGCGCTTGAGCCGGACGCGAACGTGCCGGCGACGCTTTCGCATCGCGTGCTGACGGATTTGCTGCGAAAGAAACTGGGCTTCCAGGGAATCGAAGTGACGGACGCGCTGGACATGGGCGGTGTGACGACGATCGATTCGCCGCCGAACGTCGCGGTGCGCGCCGTCAATGCGGGCATCGACGTGCTGCTGATTCCTCCGAATCCTGATGCAGAGATAGCTGCGCTCGAAGAGGCGGTGAAGTCAGGCGAGTTGCCGATGGCAACAGTGGACAACGCCGTGCGGCGGATTCTGCGCGGAAAAGCGCAACTCGGACTCAAAAAGAACCGGCTGGTGGATTTGAACGGCCTGAACAGCGTGTTCGGCTCGCCGGAATTCAAGCTCGCCTCGCAGGACATTGCCGACCGCGGAATTACGCTGATTCGCGATGACCAAAAAATTCTTCCGCTCGACGCGGCGAAGCCGCTGCGCGTGCTGTTGCTTGCGATCTCGGGCGATCCTGACCCTTATCCCGGCGCGCTGATCGAGAATGAATTGCGCGCGCGCGTGGATTCCGTGCAAGTGGTGCGCGTGGATACAAATTTTGTGAAAGCAGGCACGGTGCAATTGCCGCCGCCGGAAAGTTACGACGTCGCGATCGCGGCTGTATTCGTGCGCGTCGCGGACCGCAAGGGCACCGTGGGTTTGCCCACGGATGAAGCGGCGCTGCTCAATCAATTGCTGGCGACAGGAAAGCCGGCGATTGTCGCATCGCTCGGCAGCCCTTATCTGGTGAGCCGGTTCCCGAACGCGAAAACCTGGGTAGCGGCATTCGGCACGCAGGACGTGGTACAGCGCGCCATGGTGCGGGCGATTTTTGGGCAAATCGCGATTGGAGGAAAACTTCCGGTGAGCGTCCCGGGAGTTGCGAAACTCGGCGACGGATTGCGAGTCGCGGCGAATCCGATGAAGCTTTGGCCTGCGTCGGACGCGTTCGCCGCAAAGTTAAAGCCGGCGTTTGACCTGCTCGACCGCGCCGTGGCGGAACATGCGTTTCCGGGCGGCGTGCTCGCGGTGGGCCAGAACGGACAATTGTTGATACACGCGTTTGGGCGCGTGACCTATGACGCGAAATCGGCTGTGGTTCGCGACGCGACGATTTACGACGTGGCCTCGCTGACGAAACCGATTGTCACCACATCAGCGATCATGATGCTGGTGGCGGAAGGGCAAGTGGATTTGGACGCGCCCGTGTCGCGCTATTTGCCGGACTGGCTGGCCGGCCCGACTGCTGGTCAACAACGGGACTGGCGAACGAAAGTTACGGTGCGCGAGTTGTTGCTGCACACATCGGGACTTCCAAACCATCGCGAATTTTATAAGGACGCAAAAGGCGCGGATAAAATTCTGAAACGTGTATACGCGGAGCCGTTGGTTGCGGAGCCGGGAACGAAAGCCGAATATTCCGACCTGGGATTCATTCTGCTTGGCCAGATTGTCGAGCGGCTGACGGGCCAAACCCTCGAGCAATTCGCGCGCGAGAGAATTTTCGCTCCGCTCGGCATGGACCATTCCTATTTCAATCCGCCGCTCTCGTTGCGCGCGCAGATTGCGCCGACGGAAAACGACACGGCATTTCGAAAGCGGCAATTGCAGGGCGAAGTGGACGACGCAAACGCCTTCGCAATGGGTGGCACTGCAGGCCACGCGGGAATGTTTTCCACGGCGGAGGATATTTCCGTATTCGCGCAAATGATGCTGAATGGCGGGATGTACGCACAGCGGCGGATTTTTTCTCGGGCCATCGTCGACCAATTCACCGCACGGATAACTGTGGGAGATTCCGCGCGAACCCTGGGCTGGGACGTGCCAACCCAAAACTCGTCGACCGGCCGCTACCTGTCCCAGCGGGCGTATGGCCACAATGGGTTCACGGGAACTTCGATATGGATTGACCCGGACAAGAACCTGTTCATCATTCTGCTGACGAATCGCGTGTATCCTTCAGCGGGGAACGATAAGATCCGCCAGGTGCGCCCCGCGCTGCACGACGCCATCGTCGAAGCGCTGGGACTCACCAACCATCCCCCGGCCCAACGATAACTGGCACGGCACAATCTCCGCACACTTCTTCACGTTGGCGCTATCGCCTATTCGCGTCCGGCTATAATCTTCGATGATGCGAAAAGCGGCGCCAAGAACCGCGATCACCGAACGGCAAAACCCGCGTTCGCGAAATCTCGATCAAAAATCGACGCGCGAAATTCTTCGGCTGATCAATCGGGAAGACGCAACAATTGCGCGAGCCGTCCAGCGCGAAATTCCGCGGATTGCGCGCGCCGCGGATGAAATCGCGTTGCGGATTCGCAAGGGCGGCCGCCTTTTCTACATCGGCGCCGGAACGAGCGGGCGGCTGGGCGTGCTCGACGCGTCCGAATGCCCTCCGACATTTGGCGTGCCCAGAAACCTAGTGCAGGGACTCATCGCCGGCGGCAAGCGGGCGCTGACGGTATCGGTGGAAGGGGCGGAGGATCACGAGGAACAAGGTGCGCGTGATTTGCGGGCGCGGGGAATGACGTCCCGCGACGCGGTGGTGGGCTTGGCGGCGAGCGGCTCAACGCCCTACGTGCTGGGGGCGCTGAAATACGCGCGAAAGCGCGGCGCATTCACGATTGGCGTAACGATGAATCGCGGCGCCGCGATTGCGCGCTTTGCTCGCGTCACCATCGCGCCGGCGACTGGACCCGAAGTGATTGCCGGGTCCACACGAATGAAAGCGGGCACAGCCCAGAAAATGGTGCTGAACATGCTCTCAACCGCCGTGATGGTTCGCCTTGGCCACGTTTACGACAACTGGATGGTCAAAGTAACGAAGACGAATCAGAAGTTACGTGAACGGGCGGTGAGGAATCTAAGAGAAGCCACCGGAGCGCAGGTGTTGACCGCGGAACACGCATTGCGTCAGGCGGGAGACGATCTGCAGGTGGCGCTGATCATGCTGAAGGCTGGCCTGGACGCTCGTCAGGCACGCCTCGGATTGGCGGCTGCACATGGCAACTTACGCAAAGCCATTGCAAGTGGAAATACGGCGCCGGCGGCCGGCGCGAGGAAGTAAGAACAAAATGGATAAGTTCAAAATTCAAGGGGGACGGCCGCTTGAAGGCGCTGTGCAGATCAGCGGCGCGAAAAACGCGGCGCTGCCGATTATGGCCGCGGCGCTGCTGACTTCCGAGAAAGTGCATCTCGAAAACATACCGCGCGTCCGCGACATCATCACGATGGCGAAGCTGCTCGCGCACATGAAGGCGCATGTGGTCGCGCAGGATTTGCCGCCCTCGGCGATGACAATTCAAACGGAGGTGATTTCGCACACGGAAGCGCCCTATGAGCTGGTGAAAACGATGCGCGCGTCGGTGCTGACGCTGGGGCCGCTCCTGGCGCGCTTCGGATATGCCCGAGTGTCGCTCCCCGGCGGCTGCGCCATTGGAGCCCGGCCGATCGATCTGCATATTCAGGCGCTCGAAAAAATGGGCGCGAAGATTTCCATCGATCACGGTTACGTGGAAGCACGGGCCAAACGGCTACGCGGAGCGGAAATTCATTTCGAGAAAATCACCGTGACGGGCACGGAAAATATTTTGATGGCGGCGGCGCTGGCCCAGGGCGAAAGCGTGCTGACGAATGCGGCGCGCGAACCCGAAGTAACAGACCTCGCTGAATTGCTGATCAAGATGGGAGCGAAGATCGAAGGCGCGGGTAGCGATACGATTCGCATTGGCGGAGTCGAGAAACTGCACGGGACAACGCATCGCGTGATTCCCGACAGAATTGAAGCGGGAACGTTCCTGGTGGCAGGAGCGGTCACGCGCGGCGACATTTTGCTTACCGGTTGCGAGCCGAAGCACCTGACCGCCGTGATTGAAAAGCTCGTTGCGTGCGGCGTGGAAATTCGCGAGGAAGCAGAAGGCAAGCTGCGCGTTCGCGTCCCCGGCAAATTGCGCGCCGCTGACATTACCACGGAAGAATATCCCGGGTTCGCGACGGACATGCAGGCGCAATACATGACGCTGGCGACGCAGGCGGAAGGCACGTCCGTGATTACCGAAACAATCTTCGAGAATCGCTTTATGCACGCCAGTGAAATGATACGCATGGGCGCGAATATCGAAGTCGACGGGCGAAAAGCGATTGTGCACGGACCCACGCCTCTCAGCGGCACCACGATCATCGCGTCCGACTTGCGCGCGAGCGCTTCGCTGGTGCTGGCGGGTCTGGTTGCCAACAACACGACGTACGTGGATCGCGTCTACCACATTGATCGCGGCTACGAACGCATCGAAAACAAACTGCTCGCGTTGGGCGCCCAGATCGAACGCCTCAGTTAAGCGTTCCCTCTAGCAGGAATTCCTTCTCGTCGGAATATCTGCGACAAAAAAAAGGGAAGCGAGAACATCGCCTCCCTTTTATTTTATTCTTGTACAGTGCTGAGTACACTCGAAAACGCCGGCGCTGCCTACTTGCCCGCGTCGGCCGTTGAGGCTTGTTCGGCCCCCGTGCCTTCCGCCGGCTTCTGCTTGTCGCGAGCTTCGCGGATCAGCGCCTTGCGGCTCAGCCGGATTTTGTTTCCCTCGATGGCGAGGACCTTCACCATCACCTGATCGCCTTCCTTGAGCGCGTCGCGAACCGCGCGGATGCGCTGCTCGGCGATTTCGCTGATGTGCAGCAGGCCGTCGGTGCCGGGGAAAATCTCGACGAAAGCGCCGAATTCCGCGATGCGCACCACTTTGCCGAGATACGTCTTGCCGATTTCCGCGGTCGCCGTGATTTCGCGGACGCGGCGAAGCGCCTCTTCCGCCGCTTTTCCGTTGACGCCGAAGATGTGAACCATGCCGTCGTCGTTCACGTCGATCTTGCATCCCGTCGATTCGGTGATGGCGCGAATATTCTTCCCGCCGGGACCGATCAAATCGCGGATCTTGTCCGTGGGAATCGTGAGCATGGAAAGATGCGGCGCGTACGTGGAAATTTCGGCGCGCGACGCGGGAAGCGCGGTTTCCATAATGTCGAGAATCTCGAGCCGGGCCTTGCGGGCCTGGGCGAGCGCCTCGCGCATCATCGCGATGCTCACGCCCGCGACCTTGATATCCATCTGCAACGCGGTGATGCCTTCACGCGAGCCGGCGACTTTGAAGTCCATGTCGCCGTAATGATCTTCCGCTCCGGCAATGTCCGTGAGAATCGCGTACTTGTCGCCTTCGACCACCAGACCCATCGCAATTCCCGCACACGGGGCCTTGATCGGCACGCCGGCATCCATCAACGCCAGACAGCCGCCGCAAACGGAAGCCATCGACGAAGAGCCGTTCGATTCGAGAATGTCGGAAACCACGCGAATCGCATAAGGAAACTCGGACTCGGGTGGCACAAGATTCGCGAGCGAGCGCTCGGCAAGCGCGCCGTGCCCCACTTCGCGGCGTCCCGGCCCGCGCAGCATTTTCACTTCGCCGACGGAGAACGGCGGGAAGTTATAATGCAGCATGAAGCGCTTGAACGTGTCGTCCTCGAAAAGCAAATCGAGGCGCTGCATGTCGTCCTTCGTGCCCAGCGTCACTGTGGCGAGCGATTGCGTCTCGCCACGCGTGAAGAGCGCCGAACCGTGAACGCGCGGCAGTAAGCCCGTTTCGCACGTGATCTGGCGAATCTTGTCGAACGCGCGAGCATCCGGCCTGCGGTGCTTGTCGATGATGTCCTCGCGGAACAGCCGTTCGCGAAGGCGCTCGACAGCGCGCGCGGCCAGCTTGCGCTTATCCTTCTCCTCTTCGGGAATCGCCGCGATGATCTCCTTCTCGATTGCGGAAACGCGGCCCTGGCTCTCGAGCTTCGGATATTTTGCCGTATCGAGGGCGTCGTGCAGGCGCTCGCCGTATTTCGATTCGATCTGTTTCGCCAGCGCTTCATCGAACGCCGGAGGCGTAACGGCACCCTTCTGCGGCTTCACGGAATCGTGCAGCTTGCGAATCGCCACGATGATTTTCTTGATTTCATCGTGACCGAAGGCCAAGGCGTCCGCCACTTTGTCCTCGGAAACCTCGAGCGCGCCCGCCTCGACCATCACGATGGCGTCTTCCGAGCCGGCGATGATGATATTCAGCAAGCTGGTCTTCTGCTGGGACACGGTGGGGTTGACCGTCAAAAGGCCGTCGATCAATCCCACGCGCACCGCGGCAATGGGCCGTGTGAACGGTATGTTCGAGCAATAGAGCGCCGCGGCCGCCGCCGTGACGCCCAGTACGTCGGGGTCATTTTCACTGTCCGCGGAGAGCACCATGCTGAAAATCTGCGTTTCCGTGGACCATCCTTCCGGGAACAGCGGCCGCAGCGGCCGGTCGATCAACCGAGAAGTCAAAATTTCGCGCTCCGAGGGACGACCCTCGCGCTTGAAAAAGCCGCCGGGAATCTTCCCGGCAGAATAGGTGTACTCGCGATAATCCACGGTCAGGGGAAGAAAATCTTTTTCCGTCGGCTTGCTGTCCATGCACGCGGTCGACAAAATAACCGTATCGCCATAGCGAAGCACCACGGCGCCGTTGGCCTGACGGGCCATCTTGCCCGTCTCAAAGCTCATTCGCCGGCCGCCTATTTCCACGCTCGATTCATGTGTCATTCCAATTTATCCTTTGCGTTCCGGCCTCGCCGGACACGTTTGCGTTGCGGAGAAACAATCTCCGTTGTTCGGGAAGCGAAAGCGCTGAGAAGCAAATAGCAAGCAGATCTACGGGGTTGCGGGATGGGGTCTGCGCACACAATCTCCCGCGCGGCCCCACAAGGTGCTTCGATGCGGAGAAAGCATTTCCGGGCGGGCGTTCAACCGGCTTGCCACAGCAGCCGTATTACTTGCGCAAACTAAGTCTCTCGACAATCTCGCGATACCGATCCGGGTCGCGGCGGTTCAGGTATTCCAGTAGCCGGCGGCGGCGGTTCACCATCATGATGAGGCCGCGCCGCGAGGCGTGATCCTTAGCGTGGGATCTGAGGTGAGTGGTCAAATAACTGATGCGCTCGCTCAACAACGCGATCTGCACTTCCGGTGAACCCGTGTCCTTGACATGCTGCCGGAACTGCTCAATGACGCCTATCTTGGCCTCGCTCAACTCGCTTCCCTCCTGAATCGTCACACCCTGCTCTACGCTTGTCTCTTCCGTATTCCAAAATCGTAGCACAGAGGCAGGCGCGCGCAATAGAAGTATTTTTCGAGGAAAGGGGGAGTTGCGGATGCTCTCGGCATCCGCGATAGGCCGGCAGTATCCGCGCGATGCGCTAATCCTTTCGCGCGTTTACGAGAGACAGGAATTCGTCTCGCGTTTGCTTGTTTTCCCGGAAGACGCCGAGCATGGCGCTGGTGACCGCCGAGGATCGCTGCTTTTCCACTCCGCGCATCACCATGCAAAGATGCCGCGCCTCGATGATCACGCCCACGCCTTCGGGGCTGATGCGCGTTTGAATGGCCTCCGCGATCTGGTTCGTCAGCCGCTCTTGGATCTGCAGCCGCCGCGCGTACATGTTCACCAGCCGCGCCACTTTGCTCAAACCAATCACTTTTTTCGTCGGGATGTACGCGACGTGGCATCTGCCGAAGAACGGAAGCAGGTGATGCTCGCACAGGCTATACACTTCGATGTCTTTGACGACCACCATTTCGTCATAGCACACGCTGAACATCGCGCCGTTCAGGAGTTTTTCCGGATCTTGCCGGTAGCCGCTCGTCAGAAAGCGCAGAGCCTTGTCAAAACGCTCGGGAGTACGGCGCAGTCCTTCGCGATTGGGATCCTCGCCGAGCAGCACGATGATCCGCCGCACGAGGTCGGCGATGCTTTCCGTTTCCGCACCCGCAAGAGGAACGATTTCGGTATCCGTTCTTTCGCTCATGTCAACTCCGCTCCGTACACGCTACACGCGTCAAACAAGCGCCCTTCACGAATTCGACGGCGCCGCGTATTCAAAACTGTTCTTGCCCGTTTCCTCGATGCGCACACGCTCGATCTTCGCCTGCTGGAATCCCGCCAGCCGCTGAAAAATCACGCGGCACACATTCTCCGTGGTCGGCACGCATTCGCGAAACTCCGGGACTTGCTCATTCATGTACGCGTGATCGAACGCATCGAGCACTTTCTCCTGCACGAAATTATCCAGGTCCGCGAGATTCGTAATCATGCCCGTCGCGGGATCGACCGGCCCGCTCACACCCACTTCTAACGCGTAATTGTGGCCGTGGCTGTATGGATTCGCACACTTGCCGAAGATGCGCTCGTTCTCCTCGCCGCTCCATTCCGCGCGAAATAGCCGATGCGAAGCCGGAAAGGAATACCGCCGCCAAAGCGAGAGCTTCATTCCCCGTCCCTCGTGCAATCCACGAACAGATCCGGCGATTCGTACAAGCGAATGCGATCCAGACGTCCCTGATGAATTTTCGGTTCGAGAATCCGCCACAGCACGGTAGCGATTTCCTCGCATGTCGGAATCTTCCCCGCCAGCTCGGGGACTTCGTAATTGAGATGGCGATGATCCATCCGCAGCGTCACTTCGAGGTCGAGAATTTCCTTCAGTTCCTTCAAGTCGAGAACCATTCCCGTTTTCGGGTCGGGCTCGCCCGCGACCGTGACCTCCAGAACGTAATTGTGCCCGTGGCCATGCGGGTTATTGCATTTGCCGAAGACGCGCCGATTTTCCTCCGCCGAGAAATTCGGGTTGTGATAAAAATGCGCCGCCGAAAATTCAAGTTTTCGCGTTACACGTATCATGGCGATCCCGCGGGATATTCCCTGCCCTTCCAAACAATTTTACCGCGCCGGTGCTTCCAACAAGAGGCGGCGACGGTGGCGGCGTAAAGACTCACTCCAGGTACATAATATATGATGAACCGTGCGGAATAACGATTCCTTCGAAGCGCGCGCGCATACGCTGCATGGCATCCTGCGAGCCAGATGATCCCGAGCGCGACGAGCCACAGGCCCGCCGCCCCGCGCAACGCAATAGCGGCGGCGACAAAAAGCATCGCCGGCCACGGAAACATGAAAACAAATTCTCGCAGCGCGCTGCTACGCGTCCCACCGAGCAGAAGATAGAGATTTTTCGTCCACCCTTGCCACATCGCGCGGAAACTTCGGTACATCCGTGTGCGCGCGATTCCCTCCCCCGATCCAAAATGCAAACGAAAGCCCGCCTGCTTCACGCGCCGCGCCAGTGCGACGTCCTCGAGCACCTCACCCGCGACGGCGCGGTGCCCGCCGATTTTTTCGTATGCGCCGCGGCGGATCAGCAGGAACTGGCCGTTCGCCGCCGCGTCGGGCGCGAGCGGATCGCTCACGCGCGCAAAATCAAATTTCAGCGACAGCCGCCAGTAAATAAAAGGTATCAACGCGCGCTCGGCAAACGATTGCGTGATTTGTTCGGGCGAATACGAAACGAGTGCTGCATCGCCGGCGCGCGCATCTTCGACCGCTTTATGCGCCGAACCCGGAAGGTGCACCGTGTCCGCATCCGTAAAAAGCAACCATTCGCATTTCGCCGCTTGTGCCCCAAGCCACACCGCATGGTTCTTGCCGACCCAGCCCGCGGGCAGCGCAGCGGATTCGAGAAGCTTTAATTTTGGAACAGTCTTCGACAAGCGCGCGAGAATCTCGCCCGTGCGATCCGTCGACTCGTCATTCACAACAATAATTTCAGCGATTTCCGCCTGCGACGCGAGGCTCGCCACCGACGCTTCTATGTTTTCTTCCTCGTCGCGCGCGGGAATGATGGCTGAAATTTCAGGCATGGTGCGATCGCCGGAAGCAAATGCAATTCGGGTGGCCTGGAGTTCACGAAAAATATATCATAGGGGCTGGGTATTTGGACTAAGCAGGGACCCGAAACCAAAGTGAAGAGGAAAATTCTAACCGGAATCACACTGGGCGCCGTCGCGGGCCTGCTGATCCTGTTCGCGAGCCCCAGCTACAATCAGGGCGAAGCGAGCCTCGCGGGCTCGACGGCCAAGCCATTTTCCTTCGTGGAGAACGGCAAGCAAATGCAGCTCTCCGATTTGCGCGGCAAAGTAGTGGTGCTGAATTTCTGGGCAACGTGGTGCCCGCCGTGCGTCGAAGAAACGCCGTCGCTCATCGCCTTGCAGCGCGAGATCGCGCCCAAGGGCGGCGTGGTGCTGGGAATCAGCGTCGACGATGACGCGCAGGCTTACGCGCAGTTCGTCCAAGCCAACGGCATCGACTACCCCACGTTTCGCGATCCATCGCGGAAAATTCCCGCCTCCTACGGAACCTCGATGTATCCCGACACCTACATCATCGACCGTCACGGCAAAATTGCCCGGAAACTCGTTGGCGCGCAGGACTGGACCAGCCCGGAAATGACCGCCTACTTCAATTCCCTCCTCGCAAAAAACTAATCTTGCATACCATTGGTGCCGCTTCCGCATGGACTTCGATATTTTTCTGTGCCATCGTAATCCTGTGTTGGCAATTCCTGCCGAAAACCGAGCCACTCGATGAATCACGAAGACCTCGTTTCGACCGCTCCAGGTAGCGGCCACCCCGCCATCGATCCTGTATGCGGAATGAAGGTTGATCCCGCGCGCGCCAAGGCGACTCGCGAATATCACGGCCAAACTTATTATTTCTGCTGTGATGGCTGCGCGGAGAAGTTCGCGGCCGCGCCGGAAAAATATCTCGCCGTAAAAACGCAAGCTGCTGCACCGAGCGCGGACCTCCTCGGTATTCAGCCCGCGGTTTCCACCGCTGCGCCCGCCACACCTCGCACCACCCACCAAACGCATGAAGCCACTGCACAAACTTACGTCTGCCCCATGGATGCTGACGTTCGCGCAGCCAAGCCCGGCGCATGCCCCAAATGCGGAATGGCTCTCGAACCCATGATCGCTCAAGCGCCCGCCACGAAAATCGAATACACGTGCCCGATGCATCCCGAAATTGTCCGCGCGGAACCCGGAGCTTGCCCAATTTGCGGCATGGCGCTCGAGCCACGCGCTGTGACGATGGAAGAAAAATCGAGCCCCGAACTTGCTGCCATGACACGCCGTTTCTGGGTCAGCGTGATTTTGACCGCGCCGCTGCTTTTCATTGCGATGACCGCGGACATGCTCTTCCGCGGATTGATTTCCGCCAACGCGCTTGTCTGGATCGAGCTTGCGCTCGCAACACCTGTGGTTCTTTGGGGCGGCTGGCCGTTCTTCCGTCTTGGTTGGGCGTCGCTTCGCAATCGCAGCTTGAATATGTTCACGCTGATCGCCATGGGCACTGGCACGGCGTATGTCTACAGCGTAATTGCCGTTCTTTTTCCCGGCGCGTTTCCCGCGCAGTTTCGCGGACCCGGTGGTGGCGTCCCCGTGTATTTCGAGGCAGCCGCCGCAATCACAACTCTGGTGCTGCTCGGGCAAGTTCTCGAACTCCGTGCGCGGCAGCGCACGGGCGGCGCGATTCGCGCGCTTTTGCAACTCGCGCCCAAGACCGCGCGGCTCGTTTCCGATAGCGGCGAGGAAACCGACGTCGGCCTCGAATCCGTAAAACGCGGTGACCGTCTGCGCGTGCGCCCCGGCGAGAAAATCCCCGTCGATGGCGTGGTTCTTGATGGCACAAGCTCAGTTGACGAATCGATGGTAACCGGCGAGCCAATCCCCGTCGAAAAACTGGCCGGCGCGCGCGTCACCGGCGGCACGGTAAATGGCACCGGCACGTTCCTGATGCGCGCGGAGCGCGTCGGCAGCGAAACCCTGCTGGCGCGCATCGTGCAAATGGTCAGCGCGGCGCAACGCACTCGCGCCCCCATTCAGCGCCTTGCCGACGTGGTCGCGTCATACTTCGTTCCAGCGGTAATCCTCGTTGCCGTACTGTCGTTCATCGCCTGGGCGATTTTTGGCCCGTCGCCCCGCCTCGCGCATGGCCTCGTTAACGCCGTCGCCGTGCTCATCATCGCGTGCCCGTGCGCCCTGGGATTGGCGACGCCGATGGCCATCATGGTCGGCACCGGACGTGGCGCAACGGCAGGCGTGCTAATCAAGAATGCGGAGGCCCTCGAAACACTCGAAAAGATCGACACGCTCGTCTTTGATAAGACGGGTACGCTTACCGAAGGCAAACCGCGCGTGGCGGCGATCGAACCGGTGCCGAGCGGATCCGCAAGCAACGTTTTGCGTTTCGCTGCGAGCATCGAGCAACGCAGCGAGCATCCGCTGGCGGCCGCTATTCTCGCCGAAGCTGCGCACCAATCCCTCAAACCCGCCGCTGCGACAGAATTCCGCTCGCTAACAGGCAAAGGAATCACAGGCCGCGTCGAAGGTCACGCAGTCGCCGTGGGAACTGCCGCGCTGCTCAACGAACTCGGGATCGCGGAAATCACTTTGAATCACCGTGCAGAAGCGTTGCGCCGCGACGGCGACACAGTAGTTCACATCGCCGTCGACGGACGCGAAGCCGGCCTGATCGCCATCGCTGATCCTGTGAAGCAATCCACGCCCGAGGCAATCGAGCAGCTTCGCGCCGAAGGATTGCGCCTCGTCATGCTCACCGGCGACAGCCGTGCCACCGCCGAAAGCGTCGCGCGCAAACTCGGAATCGACGAAGTGATTGCCGAGGTCCTGCCGGAGCACAAAGCCGAAGTCGTGCAGCGCCTGAAGGCCGAGGGCCGCCGCGTCGCCATGGCCGGCGACGGTGTCAATGACGCGCCTGCTCTCGCGGCAGCCGACGTCGGCATCGCCATGGGCGCTGGCACGGACGTCGCCATCGAGTCCGCGGGAATCACGCTTGTTCAAGGCGACCTCCGCGCCATCGTTCGCGCCCGCCGGCTCAGCCGCGCCACTATGCGCAATATTCGCCAGAATCTCTTGTTCGCTTTCGCCTACAACATAATCGGCGTGCCCATCGCAGCCGGCGTGCTGTATCCCTTCTTCGGCCTGCTCTTGAGCCCGATCATCGCCAGCGCGGCAATGACCTTCAGCTCCGTTTCCGTAATCACCAACGCCCTCCGCCTCCGCCGCGCCCCGCTCTAGCAGCTTGTTGAAAAAAAAACATTCGTTGTCATTCCGACGAGCAACGGCGAGGAGGAATCTGCAGTTTCCTTGGGTTTTTGCAAACCACGGTCTTCCTGCGGGGCCCGGAATGACGACCGAGAGCACTTTTTCAACAAACCGTAGAGTATCGAATTCAGCAGACAAAGCCACCCGCCATGTTGGCTGCGGCGATATGTCTCGCATCCCAACCCGCAATCTCCAGTGCTATAATCCACGCATGACATTCATGACCATGACTTACGAATTGCAATCGCCGCTCAAGCACGAGCAGTTGCGCGCTCTGGCCTCATTCGCAAACACCTACGGATTGCAAAAATTCCGCATCGACGAAAAGAAGAATTGGCTGCACTTCGACTATGACGCTTCCAGGTTGAAGGAAACTGAGGTCGAACACGTCCTGCGCATGGCGAAGATACCTGTCGTCGGCCGAGTTTCAACCAATTAAGGGCGCGAAATAAAAAAGGGGCCACCGCTTGGGATCGGCAGCCCCGAAAAGTCGCGTTCCGATGACTCGGCCTAGGCGAGACCGAGTCTGGGGTCATCCATCCTAGCTTCCCTCTCAGAGGCAGGTGGGAACGTTTCTCATCACTCCGTGACCGAGCCCCTTCCTCCTCTGTCACAGTGTGATAAGCCACGTTTTGGAACGCGACCCGCTCCCCTCAACTGCAAGATGGCTGCCACACATCATTTTCGCTTTCTCATTCCTCCTTTGTTGCACAGGCGCAGGTTACGCCCCTCTCTCTCCGAAATTCCATAAGCCTCACCGGCCCATTCCCGAAATGCACGTCCCATTTTGGATGCTTGATTCATTTCGGCGCTCGTACTCTGCATTTCCCTCCCAACCGATTTCCCCCTTGCGCGCGAACATCCCTTTCCCGCAATCTTAAACCGACCGCTATGCGCACTCTCCTCGGCTTTCTCGTAAATCACGGCTACTTAGTCCTGTTCGTCTGGGTTTTGCTCGAGCAAGCTGGACTGCCCATCCCGTCGATCCCGCTTCTACTGGCCGCAGGCGCCCTCGCGGGAGCCGGAAAGTTGAATCTGTCGCTGTGCCTGCTCATACCCTTCATCGCATCCTCCATCAGCGACCTTTGCTGGTACGAAATCGGCAAGCGGCGCGGCGGCAGCGTCCTGAACTTAATCTGCCGGATTTCCCTCGAGCCGGATTCCTGCGCGCGCCGCACAGAAGATCTTTACGCCCGCCTCGGCGCCAAATCTCTCCTGGTTGCCAAATTCATTCCCGGACTATCCAGCGTCGCGCCGCCGCTCGCCGGAATGTTCCGCATGAAGCTGCCGCGCTTTCTGGTATATGACTGGCTGGGCGGCCTGCTCTGGTCCGCCACATTCACCGGCCTCGGTTTCGCCTTCTCCAGCCAGCTCGAGCAAGTCGCCAAATACGCGCTGCGGCTCGGCGAGATGCTCGTGTTCCTGCTTGTCACCGCCCTCGCCGTCTACATCTTGTCCAAGTACGCCCAGCGCCGGCGATTCCTGCGCGACTTGCGCATCGCGCGAATCACACCCGAGGAGCTGAAGCGCATGCTCGATGCGGGCGAGAACATCCAGATCGTCGATTTGCGTCACTCGGTCGAATTCGAAGCGGATCCCTTGACGATTCCCGGCGCGCTTCGCCTTGATCCCAAGGAGATCGAGAATCGCCAGCAGGAAATCCCGCGCGACCGCGACGTCGTGCTCTACTGCACTTGACCCAACGAAGCCACCAGCGCCCGTGTGGCGCTGCTCTTGCGCAGGCAAGGCATCACGCGCGTCCGCCCGCTCGCCGGCGGGTTCGCCGGCTGGCAGAACAGCGGCTTCCCCATCGAGGACCACTCCCCGCAAATGACCCCCAACTCTGAGCGCGTTGTGTAGGGGCGGGTTTACCCCGCCCGCAGCTTTGCGTCCTCTCGCGACGTGCGATTTGGGTCGTCGTAGCGCCGCCGTCTCGGCGGCTCTTTTGCCTTTTCAGCCGCGTCCCTTGTAGGGGCGCCTTCTTGCCCTGAACGTGTTTTTGCGAAGGGTGGGATTTTTTTCTTCTGTAGGGCCCGACTACGGTCGGGCCGCGCCGCGCGAACGCGCGGCGTCTGCTGCATCCTTGCAAACCGCACCGCCGGACGCGGCGTCCTGCCGCTTGTATGCGTGAATGCAACCCGCCACGGATTCGCGCCTTACGTCCGAGCTTCAGGAATCCGAAAGCGCCGTTCAACTTGTACTCTTATTGGTTCGCCTTCATAATGGAAAGGCGGTATGGAGATCGCATGCACGTAACTCGCACAAAGATTTTCGCTTTCGTAGCCTCCTTGGCGCTCGTCGCCGCGGCTGTTTTTGTGTTTCACGCTTTGGCTGCGCCACGCCCAGCCAAGCCAACCCAACCCGCCGTGCCCGCGCAGGCTGCTGATACCGGTGCCGAAAATACCTCCGTTCTTTACTTTGCGAAGAACCCCCAGGCCGCGCCCCCGTTTCTCGTGCGCGATCTCTCCGGCAGTGTCGTCTCCACCGCCGCTCTAAAAGGCAAAGTGGTCTTGCTGAATTTCTGGGCTACGTGGTGCGGCCCCTGTCGCGAGGAAATTCCGGAAATGATTAAGCTGCAGGCTCGCTACAAGGACAGTTTGCAGATCATCGGAGCTTCCGAAGACGAAGCCCCTCCCGCGCAAGTTGCGGCGTTCGCGCAAAAAATGGGCATGAATTATCCCGTCATCATGTCCAGCGGGCAGCTCGAACGCGAATACGGCGGAGTCGCGGCCCTGCCCACAACGTTTCTCATCAACCGGGACGGCCGCGTGGTGCAGAAAAACGTCGGCGTCTATCCCCTCGCATTTTATGACATGGAAGTGCGTTCGCTGATGGGAATGCCCGTCACGGCGCACATCGAAACCTTCAAGGACACTGGGCAGATCTTCCTGAAAAACGCCGCGCACGCGTCGGAATTGCCCGGAGTCAGTTTTGCGGGATTGACCCCCGCGCAGAAAAAAATCGCGCTGCATCGCTTGAACGCCCAAAGCTGCACCTGCGGCTGCAAGTTGACCCTCGCCGAGTGCCGCATCAACGACACCACTTGCCCCATCAGCAGCGGCATTGCCAACAAGATCGTCCGCGAAGTCGCGCGCGGCAAATCGTCGCCAGTCGCGTCCACAGCCAAAGCCAGCCCTGGGAACCGGCAGTAAGCCTTGCCCGAAATCGTTTTGTCGGGATGCCGTCGCGGAGCTACTCCCCCCTATCGGGAGTTCTGGAAAAACACTTCATCTACCGTTTGACTGCCCTCCATCCCCGGTTTATCCTGAGGTGTTCGCTGTCGAGCTAGAAGCAGCACACACTGAGGCGCCTTTGCTACTTCTCCTGTACGCCGCTATCGCTGTAGTTGTGGCCGTTCAGTTTTCTTCCTTCGCCACAAGCATCTACCTGCACCGCACCCTCGCCCATCGCGGCGTGTACCTCAACCCTGTCGTCGCGTTTCCCATGCGCCTGCAGCTTTGGCTGTGGACCGGAATCAACACCAAGGAATGGGTCGCGGTGCATCGCAAACATCATCGCCACACAGACGTGGAAGGCGACCCGCACAGCCCCGTGCTCGAGGGCCTCTGGCGCATTTTGCTTGGCAACGTCTATTACTACACGCGCGAAGCCAAAAACACTGACACACTCGCGACGTTCGCGCCCGACATTGGCAACGGCTGGCTCGACCGCCATATCTTCGGCTTCGGTCTCGCCGGAGTCATCACCGGCATCGCCATTTTCATGCTTCTGCTCGGCCCGATTTGGGGAGGTCTTGCCTACCTCGTTCAAGCCGCCACATATATTTTTCTCAACGCGGTCATCAACGGCGCGAATCATGCCTTCGGCAAACGCAATTTCGACAACACCGCGACGAATCTCCCCTTCGTCGCATTGCTCACCGCGGGCGAGGGCTGGCACAACAATCATCACGCCTATCCCACTTCGTCTCGCTTCAGCGTCTTTCCCGGAGAATTCGATCCTTCCTGGCCGGTGTTGAAATTATTGACGTGGATGCGTCTCGCGCGCCCTCTCAAGCTCGCGCCGAGAATGGAGTAGGCGGCTCGCCCTGAAATGGCAGGCTGGGATCCCGAGCAATATCTGAAATTCGCCGAAGAGCGGACACAGTCTTGCCGCGAACTCGCCGCGCGCATTTCCGTACCGAACGTCCGCCACGCAATTGACCTCGGCTGCGGCCCCGGCAACAGCACGCAAGTCCTCGCCGAACGCTGGCCCGCCGCAGAAATCACCGCGCTCGATAGCGACGTTGGAATGATCAACGCCGCAATCCAATCCCATCCTCACCGCCGCTGGATTGTCGGCGACATCGTCAAATGGGCCGCCGAGGAGGAGCAGCAGTTCGACGTTGTTTTTTCCAACGCCGCGCTGCAGTGGCTTCCCGACCACACCAGCCTGTACCCGAAGCTCTTCGCGCGAGTCGCGCCCGCCGGCGCACTCGCCATACAAGTTCCCAGCAGCTTCGACCGCCCGGCGCACCGCCTATTGCGTGAAATGGCCGCCTCGCTTTCCTGGCGCCGCTGGTTCCCCACCGGACGCGTGCGCAACTGGCACTCCCACGATTCGGTTTTTTATTACGATCTAGTTGCGCCTCTGGCCTCGCGCGTCGAGCTTTGGGAAACGGAATATTTTCACATCCTTTCGAACGCCGAAGATGTAGTGGAATGGTACAAGGGCACCGGCATGCGCCCGTATCTTCAGGCCATCGAAGAGGAACCGGAACGCGCGCGCTTCATCGCCGAATACCTCCAAAAAATACGCGCCGCGTACCTTCCGCGCCCCGACGGCAAAATCCTATTCTCCTTCCTGCGGATTTTCCTGATCGCCTACCGCTAACGTTGCATTCCCTAAGCCTGTTGCATTTTCCCATGGGGGGGTCGGAGCTTTAGCTCCGACATCAAGGCTACTGCACGATTGGGGTTTTAACCCCTGATGACCGCAAAAATAGAAAGAGAATTTATAGCTCACGACATCGCCAGGTTTAGTTATCCCTCCGCCTTCGGGTGTTGCAAATGAAATTTCGTCGCGTTCTGATAAGCTCGGCCCAGCGCCAGCATTTTTTCTTCTCCGTAGAGTTGCCCCAAAAACGTCAGGCTCACCGGAGTCCCCGGCCCGCCGTAATTCCCCACCATTCCATCTTTGCCCTTCACGGCCGGCGGCGCATCGTCCCCGCGAAAACCATTGGGCAAAATCAGCGCCGGATGCCCCGTCAGATTCGTCACCGTCAGTTGCTCCCCGCTCGTGGGCGCAACAATCACGTCATAACCCTCAAATGCTTTTCCCACCGCCTGCATCGCCAGGAACTTCGCGCGATTCGCCTGCACGTATTCGACAGCGGGAACGAAGCGCGCCACGCGGAACGAATTCGGCCATCCCTCCGGGCCCTGATTTCCGAGCAACTTGTCGCGCCCCGTGCGCGTCAGCTCATCAAACGCTGCTGCCGCCTCAACCTCCAGAATCGTCACCATCGGCTGATACGGCAGTTTCGGCAGCTCGATCGCCGTCATCTTCACGCCCATGGCGCGCAATTTCTGCAACGCGGCGTCGTTGAATTTCTGGTCGTATTCCGCGGACGTGATGATCTGCTGTCTCTCCGCATCCGTGATGCCGCGAAAATTCTTCACGCGCTCTTCGAGCGCCGCTCGATCAAATTTGAATTCCGACTCAAGGAAGCCGACGCGAAACTTCCGCCAATCCTGTCGCGCATCCCAATTGAACGCCGCGGGCTGCACCGAACGGTCTTCGCCGTCCGGGCCGTAAATCGCGTCGAGCGCCAGCGCGCAATCTTCCACCGCGCGACAAATCGGCCCCAGCTTGTCCTGGCTCCACGAAAGCGCCATCGCTCCCGTGCGCGGCACATGCCCAAACGTGGGACGCAATCCCGTGGCGCCGCAGCGCGTGCTCGGCGAAGAAATCGATCCCAGCGTTTCCGACCCCATCGCGAACCCCACGCACCCTGACGCCGTCGCGGAAGCCGGCCCAGCCGACGAACCGCTCGATCCTTGATCCGGATTCCACGGATTGCGCGTCACGCCGCCAAACCAATGGTCGCCGTTCGCCAGCGCACCGAGCGTCAGCTTCGCCAACAGCACCGCGCCCGCCGCGTCCAGCCGCTTCACCACCGTCGCGTCCTCGTCAATTGTCTGGTCCTTGTACGGCTCCGCGCCCCACGTCGTCGGGTAACCTTTCACCGCCAGCAAATCCTTCGCGCCCCACGGAATTCCGTGCAGCGGCCCGCGATATTTTCCCGCGGCGATATCGCGATCCGCTTCCTTCGCCTGCGCGACCGCCCGCTCCTCCGTCAGCGTCACCACGAAGTGCAGCAGCGGGTCGTAACGCTTCAGCCGCGTCAAATACATTTGCGTCAGCGCCAGTGACGACACTTTTTTCGCGCGCACCAATTCCGCCAGCTCGCGCACCGTGTAAAACGCAACTTCCTCCAGATTTTTCGGCACGCCGCGCATCCCCATCGCCGGCGCCGCCGACATTCGCAGCGGCCGTTTTACTTTCTCGAAATGCGTGTTCGTGCTCGTCAGCGGATCGAAAATCATCGCGGACTGCACGCCATTCGCCATGTGCAGCGCGTAAATCTCGTCATAGCCCTTCGCCGCCGTTTGCAGATTCCGCAGCATCATCTCCCGGTCTTCCGCCGGGATGGGCACATCGGCAATCACCGCAGCGTCGCCGATCATCTCCACCGTGATTTTTTTCGGCTCGCCCTCGGCCATCGCCCACAGCACGCCGGGGAACAGCGTCCCCGCCACTCCGAATTTCGAGCACGCAGTCAGAAAACTTCGGCGATCAATTGCGAGTTTCCGTCCTGAAATCGTTCCTGAAGTTGACATTTGTCTTGCCCTCGGCCAGATCGTATCGTTAAAAATTCCCGCATTCACCACCGCTGATCCTGGCGGCGCATTCTCCAACCCCGCGCCCCCTCGAGTCAAGGCCAAGTCTCACGGTGTGGTTGATGAACGATTGCAGGATGCTGCCGTTAGCGTCCTGAGTCAGAAGCTCGTTGCATGGTTTTTAGGGGGTCGGAGCTTTAGAGTGTGTGTGTGCCAGCTCCGGTTTTTGTCAGGGCACGGCTTCAGCCGTGCCGTAAACGCCTCGAAATCAATGCGGCTTCAGCCGCTGAGGTGTGTCGTCGTGAGTTGCCACACAGGCTCTTTAGCTCCGACAATAAGCGATTGCAAATTCAGGGGTTTTGACCCCTGGGACCGCCAAAGATATGCAGCGAATTTGCAACTCATCACATTAGCGCAGGGTATTACTCAACGGTCAGCGTGAGCGTCGCCGATTTTTTGTGCCCGGCGGAATCCACAGCCGTCAGCGTGTACGTCGTGGTTTTCTTCGGAGCAGCTTCCACACATCGATTGAGCGAAGGCCAAACATCCTCGGTAGCTTTCGGTTCCAGACTGACGGACTTCGCATTCGAAACGCCGTAGCAAATCGCAGCCTCGTCGCCGCGATGAATCGCCCCCGGAGCCGCGTAAAAATTCAGAATCTCGAAATGACTCCCGCCGAAGTCTTCCACAATCTGCCGCGCCTGAGCGCGCTTCGCCGCCGCGGCTTTCTCTTCGATGTCGCGATTCTCCTGCGCGCGCGAATAGAAAATCCCCGCCACGATCAGCGCGGCGATTCCCACCAGAATCCACGACAGCTTGAAGATCGTGCTCAATCCTGATTTCAAATCGCCTGAGTCATTCGCCATGCGCGTCCTTCTCCCACACCCACTTCACCAGAGCGCCTATCGCGGAGCCTTAGCGCCCTTCTATTTTCCTCGACTCGCAACCGTCGAACTATTTCCTTCCCACAAACGAAATCCTCCGCGAAACGCATTACGATTATCTCCGGGTTCCGTCCCCGGCGGCAGCTTCTTCAATTTCTTCAAGTTTCCCCCGCCCAGAACAATGTAGTCCGGCTCGAGCGCGGTCTTCACCCGCTCCACGATGTCCGCCACGTGTCGCCGCCATTTCTTTTTCCCCAATCGTCGCAAGCCCCGCAGGCCAATATAATCTTCGTACGTTCGACCCTTTTTATACGGCAGGTGCGCCAGTTCCATCGGCTCCACGATTCCATCGACGATCATCGCCGAACCGAGTCCCGTGCCCAGCCCCAAAAAGAGCATGCGCCCGCCGCGATAGCTTCCGAGCGCCTGCATCGCCGCATCGTTGATCAGTTTCAGCGGCCGGCCGAAAGCCTTGCCGAAATGGAATCCCACCCAGCCCTTGGCCAGATTGCGAGGCTCGTGCAGCGGACGCCCTTGTATCACAGGCCCCGGATAACCAATCGAGACAACGTCGTACTTCCATCCGCTCGTCAGCCGCTTCACGTCCTTCACCATCTGCCCGGGAGTCATCGTCGGCCCCGAAACAATTTTGATCTCCTGCTTCTGCCCAGTCGCAAGAACCTTCACGTGCGTCCCGCCCACGTCAATCACCAGAATTCGCAACCCATGCTTGCTCTTAGCCGCTTTCACCATTTCGCTCCTGAAACCTCTCGATATCTGCGCCAGTACATAACATATCACGGCAGATGTGACGGTTCATGCACAAGCCGCAGCCCTCGCCCTTCGTTCATGTAGGGCCCGACTATCGCTTGCCGTGCCTGCCCTGACGCAGGAAGGGAGGAAACGAACGGTCGGGCCGTCGGCGCGAAGCGCCGAGCGCCTTGATGCGCCAGCTTCGCCCTCAAACTACCCGGCGAAAGTCCGCGAATTTGGCAGGGCGGGGATTCATCCCCGCCGTATGGCTGCCTTCCTCAGGGTTTTAACCCCTGAGGGCCGCCAGGAAATTCAACGAATTTGCAACTTCACCACACTCGCGGCTTATTGAAAAACTCCATTGGTCGTGCTCGCGTCCATGTAGGGCCCGACTACGGTCGGGCCGTCGGCGCAAAGCGCCGAGCGCCTTGACGCGCCAGCTTCGCCCTCAAACTACCCGGCGAAAGTCCGCGAATTGGGCAGGGCGGGGATTCATCCCCGCCGTATGGCTGCCTTCCTCAGGGGTTTTAACCCCTGAGGGCGGCAGAGTCCTCGGTCAAAGCATTTATGAGATGGTTCTAATTTCTTACTCAGCCCGCGCTTCACACCGCCGCCCCACTCTACAGAATAGCGCAGCACGCCAGCGAAGCATATCATCCTCAAAAACCGACCGCGGTCCGCTTTCCGATTACCTGACCACACGCTACATGGACCTGTAACCGCTGCCCGCATGCCACAGCGCTCATCCCCATCATAGTTTCCGAGTAGCCGACGACTCGCCCGGAATCCCGTCGATGGATCCCTTAGGGCCACACTTCTCACTCCTAGGTCTAATATCCGCGTTCCTCGGTTTGTTGCCCTGCTAGTCGGGGCGTCCTAGAATATCGGTGTGATGTGAAAAGACATGCGGCGATACAGCGAGCAGGAACTTAACAGAATCTTCACCGAAATTGCCCCGCAACGCGGCTTGATGGTACCCGTTTCGCCCGGCGCCGCGGCTGCGAGACGTCCTTCCGGCCCGGCTGTGGGCGTCTATCTACGTCATTCTGAAATGTTGCCCGGAACGCCTGACATTGTTGGCCGATACTGGAGTCTCTTGCGGCAAGTGCCGGTGAAAGGCGGCGTCGGTGTGCTCGCCTCGATTAACACGCTTCTTTCCGAGCATCGGTCACTCAATCGGGACGTTCACGAGATTCTGGGTGAGAGGTTCTTGACAGAGAGCCTTGCGGATAGAGTCGCGGAACAGAGAGCCACAGGGCCCGCGTTCGGAGTTTTTACTCGGATCGGCTGCCTCCAGCTGATGCGGCATCTACTCGTTTATGGGAATCACTCGCTAAAACCTCCAGTACCAGACGACAAGGTGCTTGGTGAACTCGCACTGCTGGCGAACGAGTTTGACCATTCCAAAGCAATCCAAAATCCGGCCAAGCCTCAGACGTTGGAGATGCTTCTGTTGTTTCTGCCGATATGGGACATCCACAATCCGCGCGATTTGGCATACGCCATGACTCGGATGCACACCATACTTACGGAAATTCTGCCGGGTACCGATCCGGAAGTCGGGAGACTTGCCGCCAAACTTGGAATCAATACCTCCTCGGTCATGGTCGGTCGACTGCCCTTGAACGATTTTGTCGCCGGCGTCTTCGGTCTGTTCGCATACGGGCGCAATGTTTCGAGTCCAGATTTCGCAGTTTTCGACGTACGCAAGGTGTTCTCGAAAGTAGGATTTCCACCGTCTATTCTAAATACGCTAGTGCGGGATCGCGCGCTGACGCCTTCGGCTTTCCGGCACCGCCTGAGTATCGGCTCCTCGCACATGCAAAAAGCCTTCCGCGAGGAGCTGCGGCGGCGGTCGTTCCTGACGGAAAGCCTCGCTTTATTCCGGCAATATCCGCTGATGAAACTCGACGCAAATCGCGTGCTCATTCTCGACCTTGAATTGCTCGCCGAGCTGCTGACAGCCGGCGTCTACTGGAACATCTTTAACAGCCTGCCGACAAACCGGCGGGAAACGTTCCGAGAGCTCTGGGGCCGTCTCTTTGAAATCTATGCCGTGGACTTGCTGAGGGACTTTTACCCGGCAAGTTCCCAAATTCTCACGACAGACCAGAAATACGATGGCGGCCAAGTGGATGCACTTCTTGATTTCGGAGACGTTGTCGTCGTCTTCGAGATCAAGTCCTCGCTACTAACGGAAACCGCCAAGCGCAGCGGTGACGCCTCGAAGTTCGTATTCGATTTCGAGCGGAAGTTCGTCCAAAACCAGAAGGGCGCCCCGAAGGCTCTTCTGCAGCTCGCCGCATCCTGCAAAGCGGTCGCGAACCGCAAGATCTCAACGGCGGCGAAGCCCGCGAGAATTTATCCGGTCTGCGTGAGCGATGAGCCTGGCGTCGAAACCTTTTTCTTCACAAACTATGCAAACGAAACATTCCAAAAGGCGGTACCGATCGGGTCCTCTATCCAGCCGGTGACCATGATGTCCGTTAACGAACTGGAGGAGGTCCTACCCTATGTTTCGGCCAATGACTTCAGCTGGGCTGAGTTGCTTGACTTCCGGGACCGTTCTGACGGTGGGGCGTATTCGGTCCACCAAGCGGTCTACGACTTGTTGCGAGACAAGGGAGTCTCAGCGCGCAGAAACGAGGCGATCCGCACGAACCTTGACCAGGTGTGGAAAATCATTTCGAGCCGATTCGCGCTACCGAAAGCCGGCTAAACCCAGTTGCACTGGCTGGCTGAGCAGGTCATCTCAACTAATGGATGACGGGCCACTCGGAAATGATCCACTTGGACGATTAACGCGCTAATTGAAAATTGGCCCGCCACCCAAAACATTTTTTACATTGTCATTCCGCTCGTCCTGAGCGTTTTTGGCGAAGGGAGGCGAAGCCGTCTTTGGCCGCCGAGGAATCTGCATTCTTTTTCGGCCTTTGCGCACCTGCGGCTCTCGCGGTGATCCTTGCCAACACAGTTAGTCTATGGTAATATCATTCCGTGATTATGACGCAGCAATCCAGCCGATCTCTCGCCCTCCAAACAGGGCGGCGGAGTCTGTGCTCCGCCTAGCGGTCCTCCCAACCCCCCTCCCAGGGCATTTCTGCACCAAAATCAGCAAATATATGATTTTTTTAATCGGGACACCAAACGGATTAGAAACGCATGCAAGTCATAGAAAACACACGATCGCACCCCTTTCTAATCGGGACAAATTTGCGTTTTTTCCAAGGCACGTTTTGTTACCATTTCCCGATTTTCATAGCCCCACCTTGCCGCCACGCGCGGACAATATCCCTCGATTTTCAGCCCATTTTCGAGCCGCTTCTCCGCATTTGCCACAGCCTCGGGCCAAGAGTAGAATCGTTCTCCCCGGCAGCCTTGATCACTTCCCGATGAGGACAGGAGAAACAAAGCGCGTGAAAGGCGAATCACAAAATCCCCCGTCATCGGAACTCGGCTTGGCGCATTGGATGATGCGGACGCTGAAGGTTTGCAAAAAAGCGAGCAAGGAACTGACTTCCGAAAACGTCCACGATCTGCGGACCGCCCTCCGGCGATGCCTTTCCATCGAAAACGCGCTCGCCGAGTTCGATTCCCATCCGGATTGGAAGAAAATGAAACGCGCGGGCAAAAAACTCCTGAAACATTTGGGGGCGCTGCGCGATTCGCAGGTGCTCCTCGAATGGCTGGCGAAACTCGAAATCGCCAAAGACGAATTGAGCGAAAGGCTGAAAGCGTCTATCGAGCAAGAGCAGCAACTTCTCAAAGCGGAAGCGTCAGCGGCGCTCCGCGATTTCGATCCGCAGAAATGGAAATCGTGGGAAGAAACACTCGCGCCGCGCGCGGCGTCGCTCGCGACGGATAGTTTGGCATCGCAATACGTCGCGCTCGAGCGTTGGCAGGAAGCCTACGGACGCCATCGCTTCGCGCTGCACAGCCGCTCCAGAATCGGTTATCACCGGCTCCGCGCCGGATTAAAAACTTTTCGCTACACCGCCGAAATTTTTCTTCCTCGTCTCCACGCGGAATGGGCCGATGATCTAAAGCAACTCCAGAATTTGCTCGGCGAAATCCATGATTTGGATGTGCTCTGGTCAAAAGTAATCCGCTTGAAGCCGGCCAGCGACAACGCAACCCGCGTGATTTGGAAAGCCGCAATCGAAAACAAAAAAAAGCAAAGGCTGGAAAAGTATTTTTCCCTGGCGTCGGGTCAACAATCGGTATGGCAAGCATGGCGAGCCGCTTTGCCGCAAAACGAAAAGCTGGAAGAAGCCGTGGTGGCGAAATTTGGCGCGTGGTCGTCATTCCGCACGCCCGATTTCGCGCGTGCGCAGCGCGTCGCCACAATAGCGATTGAACTTTACGACGTTCTCGCCGCGCGCGGATTTGCCGTCGGACTTCCGACCGAACGCGCGCGATGGATTTTGCAGGCCGCCGCGCGGATGCAAGACGCCGGCCGAAGCGTCAAAGGCCGCGGGTATCACAAAGCGTCGTACCGTCTGATTCGCAAGCAGCCGCTGCCGATTGGCTGGAGGCCCGTGGAATTGCAATTGAGCGCCCTCGTTGCGCGTTATCACCGCAAAGCGCTGCCGCAGCCGAAACATAAAGAATTCAGCAAGCTCTCGCCCGCGCTTCAGCACGCGACGCTTTTTCTTTCCGGGATTTTGCGCCTCGCGAATTCTTTCGAGCAATCGGCCAAGCCGATACGCAAATTGGATGTGGACTCCACGCCCGGCGGACTGACGATTCGAGCTTACGGTTACGACGGAGAAGAACCGCTGCTATCGAAACTGGCGAATGCGAAACATCTGCTGGAAATCGCGTGTCGCAAACCCATCGTGATTCTGCCCGGCGCCGCGGTTGCGCCGCTTCACGTGATGGAAGCAACAACGAAGACGTATGCCGCGTGAATTTCCATGCAAATCACGCCGCGCGCTGTTGAGTGCGCGCTTCGCTCCGCGTTTTGGATTTACTCGCCCAAAAGCCTCAGCGCCTTGGGCGTATAAATCGCGACGATGGATCCGCGCGGCGGAGAAAAGTCATCAATTTCGAGCGATGCGAATCCTGCTTTTTTCAGCAACGTAACCGTGGAATCGCTGCCGATCGCGTACGCGATTATTTCGTCCAGATTCGGCGCGTGGCCCACGCAAAGCACTTCGTCAAATTCGATTCCCGATAGCTCGTCGAACAAATCCGCGGGTTTGCTTTCCGATTTGAGAGCATCCGTGTGGCGCAGTTTTTTTACGGGATAGCCCAGCGCGTTGCAAGCGATCTCCGCGGTTTGCACCGCGCGTAAAAAAGGACTCGTCAAGATGACGCCGGGTTTGATTCCGAGCGCACGCAGCCCGCGCGCGGCGGCTTCCGTTTTTGCAACGCCCTTGGGCGTGAGAAAGCGGTCCGCTTCGGAAGGGCAAGCAGGATCGGCGCGATCAATGGCGATGCCGTGACGAAAAAGATGGACTTTCATGCGTGATTCATTTTCTCCTGATTGTTTTGTGAAGCGAGTTTCATGAACTCGATAGAATTATCGCCCCTGGATGCGCGAATCAAAGATTATTCTCTCCGCGAGACAATCACGCCGCGCGGTGCGAACGCGCGAAGGATTTTTGCACGCTCAAGGAAGATCGCGCGCGCCCGAAACGAATTTTCTTTCCGAATACTTCCTCGAATAATTTCGCCGCGCGACGGCAATCGCCGATGGGCAACGGGCTGGGATTGCTCGAATGCAAGCGCAGGAGAATTTCCTTGCGGCCGATGATGACGTCCACATTCTGAATTGCGCGGCGGCGCTCTTTATCCAGAGCGATGGCGATGCGCAGTATCGCGGTGAGCGCCAGGACCTGCGCGCGACGCCGCGGCCCGAGAGACGAATACAGTTTGTGCCGCGGTTCAGGATTCGCTTTGCCGTGGTAGCGGATCAAGCAAGCGACGAGCAGACGATCCGCTTCGGCAAGGCCGGGAATGTGCGCGTGGCGAACGATGTATTCTCCATGCTTATGATGCGCGCTGGAATTTATCGCGTAGCCTACATCGTGCAATATCGTCGCCAATTCAAGGGGCAGGCGAAGCTCGTACGGAAGACGGTGCACACGGGCGAGCTGGTCGAAAAGATATCCCGAGAGGCGGCGCACCTGCTCGGCGTGCGACGGCTCATAATGGAAACGCGCGGCGACGCGGCGCGCTTCACGCAGCAGAGGCTGAAAGCGAGCCGCGTAGGCGCTGGCCACTTCGCCGGAAAATTGCGACGATGCGAGGTCCCAAAGAATTCCTTCCTTGACTCCGACACCCGGCACAAGCAGGCTGCGCAGCCGAAGCCACTGCGCGAGAGAAGCGAACACCACGGCGGCGATACCGATGACTTCGGCGCGATCGCGGCGAAGATGCAGCGCGTCCATGCGTTCGGATACGTCGAGACCGAGAATTCCCCACAGACGCTCGCGAAGCAGACGAAGATTGATCGTTGCGATTCCCGTGACTCGCGGTCCGGGAGCAATGCGCGCCAGCGCTTCGGCGTTTCCTCCGGAAGCGACGGCAATGGCGCCGGAGAGGTTCGGCGGCGCGGGCCAGACGCTTCGCAGCAGAGAAAGAACGCGATGTTGCACGCGCTCGAATTCGTCCTCGCTGAGGGCGCCGTAAATTCCGAGCGTTTCCATCAGACGCACGCTGCCCAGCGGCAAAGCGACAATTTTCTCCGGCGCGCGCTTTCGAAGCAAACTGACTTCGAGGCTGCCGCCCCCAAGATCCACGATAAGCTGCGGGATTAACTTGTGACTTAAAGAACCGAGAATCGCCGAGCGGACGAGCCGCGCCTCTTCCGACGAGTCTATAACTTCCAGCTCAATTCCCGTGGCGCGGCGAATGCGGCGAATCAAATCGTCGCGATTGCGCGCTTCTCGAGCGGCGCTGGTGGCCACGGCGCGGCACTTCTGCACGCCATGCCGGTCGAGCAATACTTTGAAGCGCCGAAAAGCGCGAACGGCGTTGTTGACCGTCAAGCGGCTGAAGCGGCGTTTCGTGAACGCGCGATGGCCCAGGCGCACGGCGGCACGTTCGACATCAAGGATTTGAATTTCGGCGGAAGATTTGGCCTCGGCGATGATAAGGCGAATGGCATTGGATCCCGCGTCGATGGCAGCAATTCGGACAGGGGCGGCCAAGGTTATTGCCAGAGATGAACGAGGGCGTGCGAGGGCCGGTAACGGATATTCCGGATGCCCAGGTAAGAAGCGATGCGCTTGCGGAGGTCCGCATTCACGGTGCGAATCGTATTTTCACCATTCAAGGCGGCGAATCCGTGATGTTTCGCGAGACTGACGAATTCCTTGCGCAGCATGGTCTGATAGCTGATGAAAGAATCGTAGAGATCGTCGGAAAGATGGAGGTCGCGGCCCGCTTCCCAGAAACTGATGGCGGGCGATTTCTGAAACTCGCGCTCGAAGGCGATTTGCGGGCGGACATTCAGGAAAAAAGTGAGGTCCGGCGGCAGCGCCAAATCGTAAATCCCGTGGAGATAGTCGTGCTCCAAGCCGCGAACGACGGCGCGCGCGATCAACGTGTAGTAATAACGGTCGGCGAGGACAATCATGCCGGAGCGCAGCGCGGGAAGAATGCGATTTTCGAGCTGGTCGAAAAAATCGGTGGCGTACATCAACGCGAGCGTGTAGCGCGTGACGGAATTTCTGGCGAGAAGGCTGTCGATATCCTTCGCGATCAGAAACGAGCGGCGAAGGCCCATCGTTTGCACGGCGAAGCCCTGCGATTCGAGCCATTCGGTGAGCAGCGCGATCTGCGTGGAACGGCCCGAGCCGTCGGTGCCTTCAAGAACGATCAGATGGCCGCTAAGCTCGCTGCGATTCCGCGTGGGCAAACCGGCGGAGGGGCGCAGCGGCACGCTTTCGCCGAACCACGTTTGCATGCCGGAAGCCGCCGTGGTGACGAATTCCTGAGTGACGACGTCCGGGTTGCCGTCTGATTTTACGGGATCGGTCATAAATTTTTGTAACGCTTCAATTCAATTTGCGCGGCGACAACATCGCGCATTTTCTGCTGCAACTGATGCACGGGTAGCGTGCCATCCATCAGAACAAAATTATCCGTGGGGAGCATCTGGTCGTAACGCGCCAAAGTCAATCCCTGGAATTTTGCGAAGCTCTCGATGGGATCGAGCGAAAGGCCCAGGTCCATTCCCGCTTCGTAATATTTAATTCGCGGGCGGCCGCTGAGGATGCGGCGAATGGCGATTTCGAGAGGGGCGCGAAAATAAAACGTGACGTCGGGAACGACGGCGAACCGGTAGAGATTCCTGAGCCACTCGATGGGACAACCACGAGCGCCGTCGCGCGCAAACGCGGTGTAAATGTAGCGGTCGGCGAGAACCAGATGGCCGCTGCGAAGCAAGGGGAGAATCTGGCGTTCGTAACGGTCGGCAAAATCGGCGGCGTGAATCAGCGAGAAGGTCATGGGCGTCAGCAGGCGGCGGCGCTTGCCTCTGCGCGTGGCTGCTTTGACAAGCGGAGAGGAATTCCACTCGGTGAAATAGGTGCGGTAGCCGCCGACTTCCAGCCAGCGCTTGAGGAGATGAAGCTGCGTGCTCTTCCCGGAACCGTCGATGCCTTCGACGACGACAAGCGCGCCCGAATAGGGGCGGGCTGGCGGCTTGGGACGCTTTTCCTCGGGATGCGCGACCGATTCCAGAGTGGTGCTTGGCGTTGCCATGTGTGAGGACAAACTCTACTAGTCTGGGCCAGAAGTGTAAATACGGGATGACCCTTCCGTTAAAAGTATATCAAAGGTCTGCGTGATTTTTATTGGCTACGGAATGCACGGCATTTAATTTCGGCATTGCGGCGTCAATTACAGGCTATTACACGTTTATTGTCTCCCGTCGAGCTGTTCGGTGGTGTCGTACAAAGGCTGGGCTGGGTGCGTTTGCGACTGTTCGGACGCGGCGGTGATTGCCAAAATGCGAATTGTGTCGTTGTCGGGCAGTGTGACGGTTTTCGCGCCGGGCGGGATGGTGAGCGCATACGCGAACAAATAAGAATAGGAATATGGCACGTTTGCGCCGTCGGGCGTGTGGTGATGCGAGGCGAACCAGGCGACGGGCGCGCGCTTGATGAAGCCGGGAGTAACGCTGACGAAATGCGGGAGCATGATCGGGCCGTGTTTTTGGACGCGCGCGCGGAGACGGCGAATTCTTTGCGCAGGCTGGCTGGTGTCGCTGGCGGCGGGCGCGGGAGAAACGGCGAGCGGCTCCATCTGGAACGAGCGGTCGAACCCTTGGCCGATGTAGCCGCTCCAATTTTGGATGGTGAGATCGGCGCTTTTGTCGCCAACCTTGAATGTTGCGCGCTGATCGCCGTCCGACGACGCGGCGAGGATGTAGAGACGATTGAATTTTCCGGCGGGCAACTCGATTGTTTGACCGTGCGCGATGACGGCGTCGGGTTTTCCCGTTGCCGCGGGAGCGAGCTTGAAATGAATGCCCGAGTATGCGATGTCCGCGGGGAGCATTTCCGCGGGCAGGGCGTTGCCGGCCGCGTCGAAACCGCCGACGGATTTTGTGCCGTCGTTGCTGGCGACGGCGAGATCATAATGGAGCGGAACGGATTGCCAGCGCGGCGGAAGTGAGCGGACGCGTGATGGTGCGAGCTTCACTTCATAGCTTTTGATTTCGTAGGGAGCGAAATTTGCGAGCAAGTCGCCTTTGGCAACAGTGGCTGCGCCGACGGGCAATTCCTGGCCATTAATTTCACGCGCGGCGACAATTGGAGCAGCAAAAGAGATGCGAACGGCGCGCTGAGGCTCGCCCGACATTTCGACGAGGCGGACAACTTCGTCATTGTTGTTCTCGGCTTTTTTGAAAGCCATGACGCGCACGTTGTTGTCGCTGACTTTTAGCAAAGAGAAATTCTTGCCGAGCGCGCCACGGTGCTTCGTGGTTTCGAAAGCAATCAGTGGGGCATCGAGCCGGTAGGCTTGCCACGCAGTGCCGCCATCGCGCCAGCCGCCCGCGTGACTCGAAAGCCCGTAGAGAAATTCGTGATGCCCGAAATCCTGCGAGCCCTGGTCACGATAGGACTGCCCGGCCGGACTGATCCCAGGCGTATAGAGAAGCGTGAGGCGCAAGGTGTTGTCGCTGGGCCTGTCGGAGCCAGTCTTCGCGCCGGAAAGGATGGTGACGCCGAATTTGCCGCTTCGATCCGTGAGGTCGAACCAGCGATGCGACGGCATCTCAAACATTTTGTCATTGTCCGCGGGGCGTTCAATCGTTCCCGCGCCCCAGTTGTACGTTGCGTCCTGGCTCGAAGCGGTGAGCGGAAACGTGGCTTTCAGTGCGGCTTCGCGGGTTTTCCAGTCAATCGAGTTGGCGAATTCCACGCGATTGCCCGCATCGCCGGCGGAGAGGCGAATCGTTTGCACAAATTTTGAGCCTTCGGCTTCGCGTTCCACGCGAAGAGCGACGCGGACGGGCCCGTTCTCGACAATGCTGATTTTTGCCGGGCCGCCAACGTAGCCGCGCGGCGGCTTGCTCTGATCCGACCAGTCCATATTCCACGCTGGCCATTGCGAAGGCTTTTCGGTCTGAAATGCGAGGCGCGCAGGAGCGGAAAGAAGCTCGCGGTTGAGTTTTTTGTCGAAGATGCTCGATATATCACCATTGTGATTCAACCGAATGCAATAACGGGCGTTTTCGAGAGAGGAATCGGTGACTTTGAGTTCGGAGGAATTCGATGAAGGTGCGGCTGCGGATTCCCGCACATCGTAAACCGCAAAGCCCGTCGAAGGAACCTTGGCGAGGAACAAAACCTTCGCGCCGCCGTTCGCGGAATCGTCCAACTGCGCGGGGACTTCCCTGCCGTCGGGGCTGATGACGCGAATGCCTTGCGGAGCGCCGCCAGAAAAGCTGATGTGCGCTTCGACGACGTCTTCGCGCGGGATGGACAATGGATTGTAGACGACGATCGGCGTTCCTTTGGCTTCCGTGTTCAGTTGTGATGCGATCGCTTCCGTCGCGCTGGTCAAAACGCCGGCGAATTGATTCATCGCGATTACGTCATCGTTCCAGGAGTATTCGTACGCCTTGGGCGTCGCGGTGCCCGCCATGATGTCGTGGAACTGGCCGCCGAGCACGAGACGCCACGCGTGATTCAAGCGCGCGAGCGGATAAGGACGTCCGCCGAGCCATGCGGCGGCGACAGAAGCTTCCTCAGCGGCGTGAACGAGATTTTCGTTTTCGCGATTCCATCGCTTGTGAACTTCCTCGGACGTGAGCGAGCCGGCCGAGTGATTCGTCAACTCGAGATCGCCCTGATAGCGCGGCAGATGCGCGGTCAAATGCTGGGCGAGAATGTCTTTGAACATCTGATCGGCGTCGGAGGAAACAATGTGGAGAGGCCCCGTGCCCATGCGTACTTGCGGAGCGGACGGCGGCGCCGGTGCGTTTACGTCTTCGTCGTCCTCGTTGCGCGTTTGCACGGGAAGAGCGCCCATGCTCTTCGTCACCATTTCTTCGACGAGCTTGACTGAATTTTCATCCGGCGAGCCGCCAATGTCGCCGGTACCGTAATAGTGGTAATCCGCGAAAACGCCGCTGACTTTGCCGTCCAAATTTACGCGCTTGGGCCAGTCGATGAAATCGCGCACGCCGGAGGGCGGAGTGCTCTTGGTGAGATCGTAGCTGACGCCGCCCGAATAACTTTCCGGATTGAGCGCCGCGAGCACGCTGTGGCCATCGGGACCGATCCAAACACCGACATTGAACGGAGTGCCGACGGGCGTTTGTTCGGGAGAATCAGGGCCGCCGACGGGAGCCGAAGAACCCCAGGTCAATTTTTGCGTCGAGAAACCCTTGATTCCGGCGGCGGCGAGGATACTGGGCAAGTCGGCAGGAAAGCCGAAGCAATCCGGGAGCATGTATTCTTCGCTGACCTTGCCGAATTCGCGGCGGAAATATTCGTTGCCGTAAAGAACCTGGCGAATGATGGATTCCGGCGAAGGCGAGTTGACATCGTTTTCTTCCATCGACGAACCCGCAGGGAACCATTGGCCGGTGGCGACGTAGTGTTTTAGCTTCGCGAAATCGGCGGGGTAATATTCGTCCATCATCATGTAGCGATTCGCGCCAGTCCAATTGAAGATGTAGTGAGGATATTTTTGGAAGAGCGCGAAATTCTTGTGCATGGTCGCGGGAAGATATTCCGAAATGACCTGCGGATATTCCCAGCGCCATTGCGTATCGAGATGGGCGTAGCCGACCAGGTAGAGCGTCGGCTGCTTTTTGAGATCCGGCGCTTTCGAGTGCGCGGACCTTTTTGCTTCGCGCGCGCGCGCTTTTTTGGCTGGTGCGGCGGTGCGGGTCGGAGTCACCTGCGCGCGCGTTAAATTACAGCCTAGCAGCAGCGCAACTATCGCAAGCGTACGGCCAAAGGCATTAAGCATGAGGCTTCTCCTCATTTTGATATTACCCGGCACAATCTGGAGCGCGTCCGCGCATCTTCTCCGCGCATCTTCTCCGAATTTGCCCATATAAGTAAATAGCCGTAATCGCGCGCGGGCTTGCGCGCGTCCAACGAATTCGCATTGAGAGAGGCGATGCAACCATTCCCTGCAAATGGCCGTCCGATGAATTGTACGGCTGTTGCACACGTGCCCGGTCAGGGAGCTCCGATCATGAAAAGAATGCTATTCGGCGTTTCAATGGTATGCCTTCTGCTGCTCGCGGGCAGGGGAATCGCGAAAGAGCATCCTAAACCCGTGAAGCTGGTGCTGTCGCCCGCATCAATCGTTCCTACGGCTGATCTGTTGAAAAATCTGCGCGAAAAGTGCCCAACGTATCGATTACGCTGGACTCAAAGAAATCGGATTACATGCTGGAGGCGGACGGCTGGTCCGGCCACTATAAGTTCACATTGTTCAAGCACGGCGGGGATGCGGTGTTCGGCACGTCCACGCTTCTGCTGAGCAATGCAGTAAAAGATGTGTGCCATTTTGTGAATGCGCAAAAATAATCGTCCGTAGCGCGGTGCTGCGCTTGCCCGGCGGGCGAGGAAGAGACATGTGCATAGCGCAGATAAGGCAGTTAGATGTTTCGGTAACGGCTTGCGGGGCACCTCGCCGTCGCAAGCGACATCAGGATCATCGCTGGCCTGTGAGCGCCTGCCGAATGCGCGCGAGCTCGGACAGGTCCGAGTCGGCGTTACTCCAAAGTTTTTCCGCGGTGCCAAATTCCTGGCGCGCCGCAGCGGCATCGCCTTGATGTGCCGCCACCAAGCCGAAGGCGTAATACCCGCCAGCATAGCGATGCGCTGTCATTCCACTTCCAAGCTCGCCCCCGAACCGATGGCCCTTGCCGAACGGAGATCGACCACCCGATCCCCATTAAAGTCATGACGCAGATCGAATTGCGCGCGACCTCCGTTGCATGCGTTTCTACGCAATTCATCAGGCAAATTTTAAAAGTACATTTCATCTGGGAAATAAAAAAGGCCCCGAATTTCTCGGGGCCTTTGCATCATTCCCACCTCGCGCAAAAAACTAGAAGTCGAAGCGGAGGGCGAACTGCATTTTGCGCTCGTCCTGCAATTCATTGGTCAAGTTGCCGAATGTGCCAGCCGTGTCGATCGTCGGCAGGGAAGTGAAGGGGTCGAAGCGATAGGAATTGGTGATGTTGAACGTATCCCAATCCAGCCGCAATCTGCGCGACTCGCCGAGGTTCCATTCCTTCTGCAGGGCCATGTCAATGTTAAAGATTCCCTGGCCGCGAAGAGTATTCCGCATGCCAACTTCTCCCGGAAAGGCAAAACGGAAGGCGGCAAGAGCCTTAGTGGGATTCTTGAATACGTTCATAGCGGGCCCCGATCCGGGGATCGTAGCAAAAGAGGCTCCGGTCGGACCTGGATTGCCGATTTGGACCGCGTTGCCGGTCAACTCCCAGTTTGTGGGGAAATTAAATCCGTCGCCGACACTGAAGGGGAATCCGCTGGTCCAACGGTACAGGCCAGAAAGTTGCCATCCTCCGATAACGGAATCCCAGAATCGGTTCATCTCGCGGCCGAAGTGACGGCCTCTTCCGACCGGAACTTGGGCTACCCAATTCATGTTGATTTGGTGTCTTGTGTCGAAGTCAGAAATAGAGCGCTGAAGGCGCGGATTCCAGGAGTTGATGATGTCGCTGCTGCTGAAAAAATCGCCGTTAAAGAGTCCTAAACGTTCCGCGAGGGAGCCCATGTCCATAGACTTTGACAACGTATAATTTAAGTCAAACGTGTAACCCTGACTGAACCGCTTGCTGAGGGTTACCTCGAGGGCATTGAAATCGCTCGTGCCGACGGAGGCCCAGGAGTACAACGAAGCGTACTGGCCCTGAAAAAACGTAAACTGTTGCCCTAGCAACCCTGGCGTTGGGGACGTTGATCCCGCACACGCGGGCGCGCAGAAATCATCTATGAACTGGAGGGTAGTCGTCTCGTTGGGTCCGAAGCAAGAAAACGCATCATACATTGCCTGTGTCGCTGAGGGATTCGACGGATAGGTTCCGGGCGAACATGAAGACCCCGCTGCGCCCCCGAACTGCGAAACATTGATAGAAGGCTGCCCCGCCGCCAGCGGGAACACATTCTGCCAGTAACCCCCGGCAAGCGTAGTCGGGATGTTGTTAATGTCCGTTCCGGCGTTAAGCGCCTGAATCAACGCGGTCGCCGCTTTGAAATAGTCCACCTTCGAGGTCGGATCCACGATGTCCTCGGGCATCGCCAAGTCGAGGTTTTCAAGGAGCCGTCGGCCGATGCGTCCTACGTACGCGGAGTCGAGCGAGAAGCCGTGGCCGAGGTCACGTTCAATCGAAAGGTCGAAGGCGTGAGAGTAAGGCGTCTTGAGTTTGTCATCCAACCCCCAGGCAATCAAGAAGGCATCGGGGGCTGGCTGGTTGGGGAAACCTGTGGTCGGGGGAGTAACATTATACAGGCCGGTAGTTGTGCAAGTGGAGCAAACAGGATTGCCGGGCTGGCCCGGTATGGTGAGCCGGTCAATGAAGCGTGGAACGACATCAGTGGTGAGTACTCCGGCGGCATTCGAGAGCTGGCTAGTCATGCCAAAAGACCCTTGCCTATCGAACTGGTCAACGATTGATTCGCCGAAATGATCGAAATAGAGTCCCCATCCACCGCGAATCGAACTCTTGCCTGGGCCGCCGAAGAGGGCCGCTAGAAAGCCACTGCGCCATTTGGGCGACCACGCTACGGAAATGCGCGGAGCAAAGTCTTTGTAATCCCAGCCCCAGTATGGCTTTTTTCCGTTTGCTTGGCCGCTCAGGTTAAATGTGATGGGCGCGTTGAAAACGTTGAGGAATTGCCCTTGCTGCATCAATGTACCGCGCTGATGGAAATATGCGTCCAGGCTCGTCGTAGGCGCGACCTGAACCCCGTTGACTTCGTAAGGCGGTTGGAGAAGCGAATAGCGAAGACCGAAATTAAGCGTCAGGTTGGACTTGATGCGCCAGGAATCCTGCAAATACGGTTCGAATTCCAGGCCGCGGAAGTGCCGCGAAATAGACTGCCCTTCGGGAAGGAAATTGCCGGCCTTGTTCTTGTTGAAGATCGCGTCAAATTCAGAGACCAGGCCGGTCAATGCCACCATGGGGAAGTCATACGAGTTTCGGAAGAAGCTGGCGACAGCCGGGAATCCGGAAGCCGCAGGATCCAGGTTCTGGCCAGTATTGGCGATTCCGGAAAATGCCAGGAATCCCCCATTTGCGAAGCCGTCGTTAAACGCGTTCGCGTCGGAAGCTCGAATATTGCCGACCATGCGGAAATTCCCGCCGAATTGGATCGTATGGTTTCCTTTAACCCACGTGAAATCATCAGCGAAGTTGTGCACAGGAACAATCGTTGCGGTGGTGCGAGTAAAGGGTGTCAAATCAGAGATTCCGCGGAGGATTACCTCGTGCTGGGTGTTATTCGCTCCATTGATGCCGAGACTCTGGCGCACATATCCATAGTGAATCACGTTTATCTTCGTGGGACTCAGAACAGCAGTGTATCCCACCGACAAGCCGCGGCTCCCGTCCGTCAGCGTTTGGGTCGGAGCCGTGCCCGGAAACTGCAGTACGTCCGTTGTCTTGTCGTCCATTAGTTCCCCGCGGAGGAAGAGCCGCTGGTTGCCGTTGCGCGTCAGATTATAATCGAGCCTGCCGATGCTGGTATTCTCGTGCACGGGCCTGCCGGATGCGAACGAGAACCCGCGAATATTGAAGCCGTCCCCCACGGCGTCTGTGTTCGGATGCGGATATTGCTGCAAAAGGGCCATCACGGCGGCATTTGGCCCTGGGCCAGCGGGGCAGCCGAAGCCAGGGTTTGAAGCTGCCACGCTGGAGCAGTTGGTGTCCATGCTCGTGATTTGTGCGGCATTTAGCGTTTCGACGAAGTTTGAAGGATCACCGGGAGTGCAATTGGGCGCCGTCGGGCACGAGAAATAATGAATCGTGCCGTTGCGCAAGTCGTCGCTCGGAACAGTTCGGGTCACCTCCTGCGATTCGGCCTGTCTTAGAGCTTCGTAGTTAAAGAAGAAAAAGAGGCGGTCCTTCTTGATAGGGCCGCCCAGCGTGCCGCCGTAAACGTTACGAACGAAAGGTCCCGGGTGATTCGGGAGGCCATTGTTCAGTTCAGTGTTTCTATTAAACCAGTTGTTGGCCCGGCCCAGGATATTCCGGTTAGCTGCATAGAGGGACCCATGAAAATTGTTCGCGCCGCTCTTGGTAATCAGGGTGACCTGGGCGCCCGAAGAGCGACCCTGGTCGGCCGTGCTTTCAGCCGTCGTGACACGGAATTCCTCACACGGAATTCCTCAATGGATGCAAGCGTCGTGCGCAGGGCGCCCTGGAAGGCAAAACCGTTGAGCTGGTCGTTGTTGTCCACACCGTCCACGGTGATATTTGTTTGGTCGCTGCGCGCACCCTGCACCGCACCGCTTCGGCTATCATTAAGCTGGCTCGTTCCGTTCGGGTTGGGAGGGATGTAACTGACGCCGGTCTGCAAGCTCAGAATCGCCGTCGGGTCAAGGCCGTCGAAGGGCAGCGAGTTAATTTGCAGCGAGCCATAGGCCTTGCCCATCGTTGCGTCACTGGTATTGACGGTCACGGCTGCCGCTTCGACCGTGACCGTTTGACTGGCTTGGCCGACTTCCATCCTAACGTTGGCGGTATAAGGAGTAGCTACCAGCATGGTAATGCTCGTCCGCTCGTATCTCTTGAATCCTTGCGCCGTGACCGTCAGGCTATAAGTGGCCGGAGGCAATTGCGGCAGTTGATAGGCACCGTCCCTGTCTGTACTCGTCTCGCGGGTATAACCCGTGCCTTTGTCTGCGAGGGTCACTTTGGCATTGGGAATAGACGCGCCGCTCGGATCGGTCACGGTTCCGCGAAGCGATGTGGTTGCCTGGCCCCAAGCCGTACCGCTCGAAACAAAGAAGGCAGCGCAGAAAATCGTCAACACGAAAAACAAGGAAGCTCGCTTCACAGTCCACCCCCGTAGATTGTTTGAATTATGGCTGCGGATGAGCAGTGGCGCGGGAGCGCCCCTCCAATGACAAGGCGCGAAATCCGTGCATCGCGATGAATGACCCCTAGGATATCTCCCCCGTACCCGCTGCTTACGCATCCGTGCTGCCGTAATTTGCACGCTGTGTACCATAATTCGGTTTTCGATACAACGAGAATTTAAATAAAAATTAAACCTCAGAAAACAGGGCAGTTGGCATGGGTGGCGGCGGCTTGCTCGTTCGGGGATTTCCCGCGAAGCCTACTCTAAATAATATTTATATCCGTAAGTTGGAATCTCGGGAGCGAGCGGGCCGGGAGTTGCTGAAGAGAGGTTTCCTAGGCCCTCAGGGATTAAAAACCCCTGAGGATAAAGATAGTGTTCACGGCTGATTAGATGACGTTGTCGGCTCCTTGGTCCGAGTAGACTTGGTGGCTGTTGAACGACTAAGGCTCGGAAGAAAGGAGCCGAGCAATGATGATTATAGGCTGTGATTTTCACACACGCTATCAGCAGATTGCCATGATGGACGAGAGTACGGGAGAACTGACGCAGGGAGTCGTTTTGCGGGTGCCCCACCCTTTGCTTTGAAGCTGTGAAAAGACCTTCTTGAAATCTCCTCTTGAAAATTATTTGAAGCTGGCTATTCTCGGCGCGGGTGACAATGGCAACGTGATGAGCATCACCAACAACCTCACCAGCGCGCGCGCGCAGACGTTCAGTTACGATGCGCTGAACCGCATCTGGACCGCGCAGACGCAGGGAACGTCGGGAAGCAACTGCTTTGGGTTTCAGTTCGCTTATGACGCCTGGGCGAATCTGACGGCGACGAGCAT
>Ga0307374_10000917_pt1 | contig 55593 bp, 62 predicted proteins | sample OX3MG_FD_202532 | JGI IMG/M metagenome (GOLD analysis project Ga0307374, IMG submission 202532) | Soil microbial communities from Risofladan, Vaasa, Finland - OX-3 | ecosystem: Environmental > Terrestrial > Soil > Coastal area > Acid sulfate soil | place: Finland: Risofladan, Vaasa | collected...
GCATTCTCGCCACCGGTCGACGCCGAGCTGTCCTCCATGCTCCAGCAGGTGGTGGCGACGGGGACCGGGACCGGGGGTGCGGTCCCGGGGTACACCGTCGCCGGCAAGACCGGGACGGCGCAGATCCCGACTCAGGGCAAGGACTCTTACGTGACGGGGGCCTACATGGCGTCCTTCGTCGGGTACGCCCCGGCCGTGAACCCGACGCTGTCGATCATCGTCGTTCTCGACCGCCCCACGCCGATATTCGGCGGGACGGTGGCTGCACCCGTCTTCTCGCAGATCATGAGCTACGCCCTGCACCGTTATGACATCCCCACGACCCCCGGGGCGGCCAACGCGGGTGCGGCGGGCGGCCCGAAGCCGGCGGCCGACCAAACACAGGACATCACGTGACCCGGTACCATCCGGGGGCCGACAGCCGGAGGGACCGAGCGACCCAGCTCATGCTCCTGTGGCGGCGGCCAGGCCAACCGTGCAGATGAACCTCCTTTTTGACGACATTGAGGTCATTGAGACAGCCGGAGACCCTGCTGCAGTCGATATCGCCGGCATTGCCCACGACAGCCGGCGCGTGGTGCCGGGCGACCTCTTTTGCTGCGTGCCGGGTCTCCTGAGCGACGGCCACAGGTTCGCGTCCGAGGCGGTCGAGCGTGGTGCCGTTGGGCTCCTGTGCGAGCACTTCATCCCCGAGCTCCTCGACCGACCCGTAGTGCAGACGCGCATCGCGCCCGGCACCATGCGGCCGGTCATGGCACGCCTGGCGGCCGCCTTCTATGGATTTCCGGCACGCGAGCTGCTCATGGTCGGTGTGACCGGGACCAACGGCAAGACGACCGTCACCAGTCTCATCGGGAACATCCTGGACGCCACCGGTCGCCCGACCAACGTGGTGGGCACGCTCTCGGGTGCACGGACCACGCCGGAGGCCACCGAGCTGCAGCGCCTCCTGGCCGGCGTGAGGGACCGGCAGCGAGCGGACGGGAGGTCCCGCGCCGTCGCCATGGAGGTGTCGAGTCATGCCCTCGTCCAGGCCCGAGTGGAGGCCGTCCACTTCGATGTGGCGGTCTTCACCAACCTCAGTCACGACCATCTCGACTACCACGGGTCCATGGAGGCGTACTTCGACGCCAAGAGCACTCTGTTCACCTCCGACCATGCCCTTCGAGGCGTCGTGAACGCCGACGACCCTTGGGGTCAACGGCTCATGGGGCTGGCCAGGATCCCCATGGTCGCGGTCCACCAGGACGACGCCACCGACGTCGTCCTGCACCCTGGTAGGACCGAGTTCAGCTGGCGCGGTCACCGGGTCGCCACGCCCCTCACCGGCGCGGTCAATGTGGCCAACGCGCTCCTGGCCGCCGAGGCGGTCCTGGCCCTCGGACTCGAGGCCCGGGAGGTCGCCGGCGCGCTGGCCGAGGTGGTGGCCGTGCCGGGGCGCCTGCAGGTCATCGCGTCGCCGAGTGCCGCTCCTGAGGCGACGCCGGAGCGGCCGCCGTTCACCGTCATGGTCGACTACGCCCACACGCCCGCCGGCCTTGAGGTCGTCCTGCGCGAGGCCCGGCAGTTCGCGGCCAGCTCGGGCCGGGTCCTCGTCGTGTTCGGGTGCGGCGGTAACCGGGACCGCGAGAAGCGTCCCATGATGGGGCGTGCGGCCAGCGACCTCAGCGACCTCGCGATCCTCACTTCGGACAACCCACGCGACGAGGACCCACTCGCCATCATTGAAGAGGTGCGGGCCGGGGTGACGGGGGTCGGAGCCACCCTCGATGTGGAGCCCGACCGCCACCTCGCCATCCGCCAGGCGCTCGACATCGCACGGGCCGGTGACGTCGTGGTCATCGCCGGGAAGGGCCACGAGACCTATCAAGAAGTCGCAGGGCAGCGTCTGCCCTTCGACGACGTCGTGGAGGCCCGCCGTGCACTTGCGATCCGCTACCCCTCGGACCCGGTGACGTGGATCCCCGGGTCGGCGGTGCGCGACGCTCCCGAGAGCCCCTGACCAGTGCTCGGGCTCCTTGAGTCAGGCGGCATTGCGCTGTGGGTGACGATCCTCGCCACGCCGATGCTCATCCACTGGCTGCAGGCCCGCAGGATCGGCCAACCGATACGGGAGGACGGGCCCGCCAGCCACAGCGTGAAGGCAGGCACGCCGACCATGGGTGGCCTGGCCCTTGTCGGCGGGGCCGTGCTCGGCTACGCGTTCGGCCACCTCGGCACGCAGACCCCTTTTTCCCGGACGGGTTGGCTCGCCATTCTTGCCGTGCTGTCGTTCAGCATCGTCGGCTTCACCGACGATTGGATCAAAGTGCGTCACCAGCGGAGCTTGGGCTTGAACAAACGGGCGAAGTTGCTGGCTCAGGTCGGGTTCGCCGTGCTCTTCGCCGAGCTGGCGCTGCACTGGGCACACACATCGACCGCCTTGTCGTTCACTCGGGCCGCTGTACCCGGCATCGACCTCGGTGAGGTCGGGTGGGTGATCTTCGCCGTTCTGGTCATGGTGGGCACGTCCAACGCCGTCAACATCACCGATGGCGTCGACGGCCTCGCCGCGGGCTCGTCAACGTTCTGCTTCGCCGTGTTGTCCATCATCGGATACTGGATCTACCGGCACGTCAAGGACTACGCGACCACGCAGTCCGTCGAGATCAACGGGCACATCCACAACGTGTACGTGCCGTTTCCCCGCGCCTCGGCCATCGACCTGGCCCTGGTCGCGTGCGCGCTTGCTGCGGCCTGCATCGGGTTCCTCTGGTGGAACGCCGCGCCGGCCAAGATCATCATGGGTGACACCGGATCGCTGGCCATCGGTTCGGGTCTGGCCGCGCTGTGCCTGTTGCTCAATCTCGACCTCCTGTTGCCGATCATCGGGGGGCTGTTCGTCATGGAGACGCTCTCGGTCATCGCGCAGGTGGTGAGCTTCCGGATCTTCCACCGCCGGATCTTCCGGATGGCGCCGATACACCACCACTTCGAGTTGGGGGGTTGGCCCGAGACCACGGTCATCGTTCGCTTCTGGATCCTCGGCGGGCTCTTCGTGGCGCTCGGTCTCGGGATCTTCTATGGGGACTTCCTCCGGCATACGGGCCTCGCCTCATGACGTTCCACCACTTCGTGAGCCCCGTACGACAAGCTTGTGGCATGTGTCGGGTGTCGGGGGGGACTGCAGCGCGCGCCGGAATGCCGTTCGTGCCATGACGATGTCGCGCGCCGTCGCAGTCAAGACGAAGTCCAGTGCCCGCACCGCGCGCTCGAAGGGCACACCGTCGTCTGCTCCACTCGCCCGGCTCCGCCAGCTGCCGACCGCGACCCTGCTCGGTGCCGACGTGGCCGTCCTCTGCATAGTGGGCCTGGTCATGGTGGGTTCGGCCTCTTCGGTCGTCTCCATTTCGCTCTACGGGACGCCATGGGCGATCCTCCTGCGCGAGGGGCTGTGGATGGCCGTCGGGGTGTTGGCGTTCGCCGCGGCCACCCGGATCGACTACCGCACACTTCGCAGGCTCAGCCCTCTGCTCATGGTGGGGACGATGGGACTCCTCCTGGTCGTCCTCGTCCCTGGTCTCGGTGTGCACGTGCAGGGCTCGAGCCGGTGGATCGGCTTCGGCCAGTTCCGCGTGCAGCCGTCGGAGCTGATGAAACTCGCGCTGGCCGTCTTCGCCGCCGACTTCATCGCCCGCCGGCTGGACGAGGGCGCGACCGACCGCCGCATCATGGGCCCGTTGCTCATGGTCGCGGGTGCGGCCGGCGTCCTCATCCTGGCGCAACCCGACATGGGTACCGCCATGGTGCTCGGCTGTATGACGCTGACCCTGCTGTTCGTGGCCGGCGTCCGGCTGGGTCCCGTCTTCAAGGTCATGATGGCGCTGGCGGGACTGGCCCTGATCGTCGGTATCGCCTCGCCGTACCGGCGGGCCCGCTTGCTCTCGTTCCTCGACCCGTCGGCACACGGCTCGGGCTCGGGCTACCAGGTTGTGCAGTCCCTGATCGGATTGGGCTCGGGCCATCTGGTCGGCGCGGGCCTGGGCAGCGGGCAACAGCAATGGGGTTACCTGCCCAACGCCCACACCGACTTCATCTTCTCGGTGATCGGGGAGGAGCTCGGCTTCATCGGCGCCGCGGCCGTCCTCGTTCTGCTGGGCGCGTTCATTTGGCTCGGCATCCGGGCCGCCACCCGCGCGCCCGACCGTTTCGGTGGTCTGCTGGCGATGGGACTGGTCGCCTGGGTGGCCGCCGAGACGCTGATCAACGTGGGAGCCGTGGTGGGCGTGTTGCCCGTGACGGGGATCCCGCTGCCGTTCGTGTCATTCGGTGGGTCGTCCCTTGTCATCACGTTGGCTGCCGCCGGCGTCCTCATCAACATCGCGCGCCATGAGGGCAACGGGTCGGTTCACGTTGCCGGTGGCGCACCGCGGCGAGGCAGCGAGCGGAAGGCTGCCCGTCCGTCCCGCACCCGCTCCCGGGGTCGGTGAAGGACGGGCGCGGCATCGTGATCGCCGGCGGCGGGACGGGAGGTCACGTCGTGCCGTCACTGCAGATCGCCCGAGCCCTCGTGGAGCGGGGTCACCCTCCGGAGAGCATTGAGCTTTTCGGCTCGCGACGGGGCCAGGAGGCCACGCTGTGGCCCACGCTCGAATTCCCCTTCACGCTCCTGCCCGGACGGGGGCTGCGGAGGAGCTTCCGCCCGCGAGCCCTCTGGACCAACATCGGCGCCGTGGCGGGGCTGCTGTGGGCCGTTCTGAGAGCAGTCGTCTCCTTTGCGGGCCGGCGGCCACACGCGGTCGTCGTCGTCGGTGGGTACGCGAGCTTCGCCGCGGGCCTCGCCGCTGTGGTGACACGGGTCCCCTTGGTGGTCGTCCACATTGACGCGGTGCCCGGAGCGGCGAGCGGCTTCCTGGTGCGCTTCGCCGCCGTCAACGCGGTGGCGTTCCCCGACACCGACCTGCCCCGCTCCAAGGTGACGGGGACCCCGGTGCCGCCGGAACTCGGGTCCCTGGACCGGTCGGCGGAGGGACGCCGCGAAGCCCGAAAAGCTCTGGGACTGCCGGCCGACCGCGTGACGGTCGCCGCCTTCGGTGGCTCGCTCGGCGCGCGCCGCATCAACGAGGCCGTTGCCCAGTTGGCGCATCAGTGGGTGGGTCGCGACGACCTTTCCATGCTCCACGTCACGGGGCGCCGGGACTACGACGCCTTCCACGCGGCACGAGCGGACGGAGCCAGGGAGTCGGGCGGGACCGGCCTGCACTATGAGACGGTGGCCTACGAAGACCGGATGCCCGACCTCTACCGGGCCGCTGATGTGTGCGTCTGCCGTTCGGGTGCCATGACCGTGGCCGAACTCGTCGTGGCCGGCGTCCCTGCAGTGCTGGTTCCGCTGCCGGGAGCGCCACGCGACCATCAGGCTCGCAACGCGCGAGCGCTCGTCGCGGCCGGGGCCGCAATCCTGTTGCCCGACGACGAGTGCAACGCGGAGCGGTTGGGTACCGAGCTCACGGCATTGCTGGGCGATCCCGCGCGGCTCCGTGCGATGAGCGACGCCGCACGGGGCCTGGGGCATGCTGACGCGGCCGCCCGTGTCGCAGCATTGGTCGACTCCCATGCCCGCTGAGCCCGAGGTGGCCCTCGACCTGCAGCGCCCGCTCCGGATCCACATCGTCGGGATCGGGGGAGCCGGTATGAGCGCCATAGCGCTGGTGCTGCGCGCCATGGGACACACGGTGTCGGGCTCGGACCTGAAGGACTCTCCGGTCGCCCAGCGTTTGCGCTCGCACGGCATCACCGTGGCGGTGGGACACCGAGGGGGCAATGTCGGTCAGGTCGACGCGCTGACCTTCTCGCCGGCGGTGGCGCCCACCAACCCCGAGATCCGCGCCGCCGGCGAATCGGGCGCGCTCGTGGTGCCTCGCTCGGACATGTTGGCGGCCATCTGTGCCACCCGCCGCTGCCTGGCCGTGGCGGGCACCAAGGGAAAGACGACGACCGCGTCCATCCTGTCGCTGATCCTCGTCGAAGCCGGAATGAAGCCGTCGTTCCTGATCGGAGCCGACGTCAACGAGATCGGCACGAACGCCGCCTGGGATTCCGGCGAGTGGCTGGTCGTTGAGGCCGATGAGAGTTTCGGGACGTTTCAGGTGCTCCGGCCCGACGTCGCGGTGCTGACCAACGTCGAGCCCGACCACCTCGACTTCTACGGCACGTTCGAGAAGCTCCAGGCCGCCTTCGAGTCCTTCGTCGCTCTCGCTGGTGGCGGCAGTGTGGTGTCGTCCGACGACTCGCACGCGGCGGACATCGGGCGTTCCCACGGCTCGCTTTCGGTCGGGACCTCGCCCGACGCCACCTTCGTGATGTCCTCGGTTGCGCTGAGCCGCGCCTCCGTCTCGTTCACCTTGCGCGGTCCCGAAGGCGAGCTCGGCACGCTCACCGTCGGGGTACCGGGCCTGCACAACGCTCGGAATGCCGCGCTGGCCGCGGTCGCCGCCCTCCACGTCGGCGTGCCGTTCCCAGCCGTGGCGCGGGCCCTGGCGCGTTTCGCCGGCGTCAGCCGACGGTTCGAATTCCGGGGCGAGGCGAACGGCGTGACCTTCGTCGACGACTACGCCCACTTGCCGTTCGCGGTCGAGGCGGCGCTGTCCACCGCTCGGACCGGCGGGTGGTCGCGCATCGTCGCGGTCTTCCAACCGCACCGTTACACGAGGACCGCGGAGTTGGCGACGGAATTCGGCCGCGCGTTCGGCGAGGCGGACGTGCTTGTCGTGACCGACGTCTACGGGGCCGGCGAGACACCGATACCCGGCGTGTCCGGTCTGATGGTGGCCGATGCGGTGCGGGCCCGCGACCCGCACGTGCCCGTGACCTATGCAGCCGGGCGCGAGGAGCTCCAGCGCGTCGTCGCCGGTCTCCTCCGGCCCGGCGACCTGTGCCTGACGCTCGGAGCCGGCGATCTCACGACGCTGCCCGACGAGCTGTTGGAGTCACCGGAGTGGTGACCACGGTGTACGAGCACCTGGCCCACGCGTTCGGGGATGGGGCGAACCTCGACCACCCGTTGGGGCCGATGACGACCTACGGCGTCGGGGGAGCCGCGGCGCTCTTCGTCGAGGTGGGCTCCACGTCGGAACTGGACCACCTCCGGCGCGTCCTGTCGGGGACCGGTGTGGCGGTCTGCATCATCGGGCGCGGCTCCAACATGTTGGTGGCCGACGCCGGGTTCGACGGTGTGGCGGTGCATCTCGGCGAGGCGTTCGCCCGCATGGAGCTGCCGGAGTCCGGAGCCGAAGGTTCACGATCGGTGGTCGGCGCCGGCGGCGCCGTCCCGCTCCCCGCGCTGGCCCGCCAGGTGGCCAAGGCCGGGTGGAGCGGGCTCACGTGGGCCGTCGGGGTGCCGGGATCGGTGGGCGGCGCCGTGCGCATGAACGCCGGAGGGCACGGATCGGACATGGCGACCGTCCTGCGGTCCTACACCTGGGTCGACCTCCTCAGCGAAGAGGGTGGCACTGACGGGGTGGACAGGCTGCGCTACGGCTACCGCAGGTCGTCGGTCGCCCCCTCCGAGGTGGTGGTGCACGCCGAGCTGGCTGTCTCACCCGGTGACGCGGCCGCGGAGGGGGCGGAGCTCGCCTCCATCGTCCGCTGGCGCCGGGCCCACCAGCCGGGCGGGTCCAACGCCGGATCGGTCTTCACCAACCCGGCCGGTGACGCCGCCGGCCGGCTCATTGAGGAGGCCGGGCTGAAGGGTTACCGCCTGGGCTCGGCGCACGTGTCGTCGAAGCACGCCAACTTCATTCAGGCCGACAACGGAGGGAAGGCCGACGATGTCCAGGCGCTGATGGAGCATGTACGCGGTGCGGTGCGCAACGCGTGCGGCGTCACCCTGGCGACCGAGGTCCGCCTCCTGGGCTTCAGCGCCAACGAGACTGGTGCGATGGAGTCCGACCGGTGAGCACCACGACGACCAAGAAGGGGCCACCGGCAGGGGCTACCCGGAAGGCACCTATCGACCCGCGTATTTCGGCGCGTCGCACGGCCATCGCGCGGCAGCAGGGCCGTCGCCGTTTGTGGGTCCTCGTGTCGATCGCAGTCGTCGCCACGCTCGGTGCCGGGGTCTGGTTCGTGTTGCATTCCCCGGTGTTCTCGGCGCGGGCCCTGACCGTCTCGGGTGCCGTGCATGAGACCGCCGCGCAGGTGGAGGCGGCGGCCGGCCTTTCGACGCACCCACCCCTTATGGACGTACGTGCCGGCGCGTCGGCAGTCGCCGTCGAACGCCTCGCGTGGGTCCGCACGGCGACGGTGAGCACGCATTGGCCCGACGGCGTGCACATCACTGTGACAGAACGGGTGCCGAAGCTCGCGATGGCGGCGTCGAACGGAACATGGGCCGAACTCACGGCCGACGGCAGGGTTCTCGCTCTTGACGCGGCGCAGCCGCCCGGTCTTGTCGTCGTGACCGGTCCGCAGCCACCGGGGATCCCCGGGAGCTTTCTCGGCCCGGCGGATCAGGCGGGCATCCGCGTGGCGTCGACGCTGCCCGTGTCGTTCGCCGCCCAGGTCACCGCCGTGCACGTCGAGCCGGGCGGTTGGGTGCAGCTGGCCATGACGACGCCGATTCTCGTCAACATCGGCACCGCGACCCAGCTCCCGGCGAAGTATGAGGACGTGACGGCCATTCTGGCCGGGGCAACCCTGCACAGCGGTGATGTGATTGATGTGAGCGTGCCGGGCGCCCCGACGGTGGCCGGGGGGTGACATAGGATGCTTGACCTCCATGAACGCCCCTCGTAGGGTGGGACGACGTTGCCGTACCATGAACGTCAACCTTTCCAAGAGGATGAGGGATTCGAGGTGGGAGTTCGTGGTGAGGCAATACGGGTGTAGTTCACGAGCGATCGGTCGGCGATCGACCCGAACACGAGGGAGTTCATGACGACCGTTCCTTCCCAAGGCAACTACCTGGCTGTCATAAAGGTGGTCGGGGTCGGCGGTGGTGGGGTCAACGCCGTCAACCGGATGATCGACGCCGGGCTTCGCAATGTCGAGTTCATCGCGGCCAACACCGACGCGCAGGCGCTGCTCATGAGCGATGCCGATCTCAAGCTGGACATCGGCCGCCAGCTCACCCGGGGCCTCGGAGCCGGCAGCGACCCCGAAGTCGGTCGGCTGGCCGCCGAGGAGCACCGCGCCGACATTGAAGAGGCGCTCCAGGGATCTGACATGGTCTTTATCACGTCGGGCATGGGTGGGGGCACCGGTACTGGGGGTGCTCCCGTGGTGGCCGAGGTGGCCAAGGCGGTTGGCGCGCTCACCATCGGGGTGGTGACCCGCCCGTTCACCTTCGAAGGGCGCCGGCGCGCCATGCAGGCGGAGAAGGGCGTGCAGATCCTGAAGGAGAAGGTCGACACGCTCATCGTCATCCCCAACGACCGGCTGCTCACGGTCTCCAACGACAAGACCAGCATGGTCAACGCGTTCAGAACGGCCGACGAGGTCCTGCTCCAAGGTGTGCGCGGCATCACCGATCTCATCACGGTGCCCGGGTTGATCAACACGGACTTCGCCGACGTCAAGATGGTCATGACGAACGCGGGCACGGCCATCATGGGTATCGGCTCGTCCATCGGCGAGGGAAGGGCGGCCAATGCGGCACGGGCCGCCATCACCAGCCCGCTGCTGGAGGCCTCCATTGAAGGCGCACGGGGGATCCTCCTCAATATCGCCGGTGGTTCGGATCTCGGGTTGTTCGAGGTCAACGAAGCGGCCGAAATCATTCATGCCGTCGCCCATCCCGATGCCAACATCATCTTCGGGGCGGTCATTGACGACAACATGGGTGACGAGGTGCGCGTGACGGTGATCGCGGCCGGCTTCGAGCGGTGGGAGGAAGGCAGCCGGCCTTCCGGCGAGCGCTCGACCTCGCTGTTCTCGGGCACGCCCGAGGGGGTCGACATCTTCGCGGATGCCGCGAGCGGCGATGCCGAGTTCGACCTGGGCGACGACGATTTCGACGTCCCCTCCTTCCTGCGCTAGCGACTCGGTCGCGCCGCGGCTGGAGGCCGTCCGCCTGCGTATCGCACGTGCAGGTGGCGACCCTTCCGCCGTCCGCGTGATCGCGGTGACCAAGGGATTCGGACCCGAGGCGGTCGATGCAGCCCGGGCTGCCGGCCTGACGGACGTCGGCGAGAATTACGCGCCGGAGCTCCTGGCGAAGGCGCCGGGTCCGCCGGGCACCCGCTGGCATTTCTTGGGAAGCGTCCAACGAAACAAGGTGCGCGCGCTGGCCCCGGTGGTGGGTCTGTGGCAGAGCGTGGCGCGTCTCGTGGAGGGAGAGCGGATCGCGTCGTGCGCGCCGGGCGCGGCGGTGCTGGTCCAAGTCGACTGCAGCGGGCTCCCGGATAGGAACGGCTGCGCTCCCGCAGAGGTCGAGCATCTCGTGGGGGAGTTGCGCCGCCTGGATCTGCAGGTCCGCGGCTTAATGACGGTTGCGCCGCAAGAATTGGACGCCGCACGTCGGGCCTTCGTCACCGTTGGCCGCCTCGCGGATGCTCTCGGGCTGCCCGAGCGCTCCATGGGCATGAGCGACGACCTGGAGGCGGCTGTCGCTGCGGGGACCACCATGGTGCGGTTGGGCCGGGCGCTGTTTGGGGAGCGGCCGCCCCGGGTAGCCGCCTGACCTGGCCCGCCCTGCGCCGCGAGCAGGCACTACGCTAGGCCTGGACAGGAGAAGGCATGGCACCCTCGTTCATGAAGAAGACGATGGTCTACCTCGGCTTACTCGACGACGAGTACGACGAGTACGACGACTTGGAGGATCGCGCCCCGCGTGGGTTCAGCACCCCGTCGCGGGTTGATACCCGCCAGCCGGAGTACGAGCAGCCCGACGAGTTCGCCGGCGGCGGCATGAGCCGTATCCGCACCATCCCGCGGGAATCGGCCATGCCCGCAGCCCGCGGCCCGGTGGCGGTCCAACCCCCGCGGACGCCATCTGTGCGTGCCGTACCGGTCGACACCGCCCTAGCCAGTTCAGTCGCCGCCCGGGTGCACGTGGTCGCTCCCGCACGCTTCGGGGACGCCAAGGAGATCGCCGACCGCCTGAAGGACAATCGGCCGGTGATCGTGAACCTGCAGATGGCAGACCGTGATCTCCAGCGACGCATGATCGACTTCTGCAGCGGCGTCACGTACGCGTTGAGCGGCGAAATGGAGAAGGTGGCCGACCAGGTGTTCTTGCTCGCCCCCACCAACGTCAAGGTTTCCGAAGAGGAGCGTCAACGACTGGTGGAGCGCGGCTTCGGCCGGGACTAGAGCCACTACCCTTACCCTGTAGTGGATCTTTTCAAACTGGCCGGTTACCTGATTGAGATGTACCTCTGGTTCATCATGTTCCCGATGGCCCTGCTGAGTTGGTTCCGCATTCAGCAGGGTTCGACCCTGGCCCGCGTGCAGGTGTTTCTCTACAAGGCGACCGACCCGGTGCTGCGGCCGGTGCGCCGCATCGTCCCGCCGGTCGGCAGTCTCGACATGTCCTTCATGGTCGTCATCCTGGTTGCCCAGTTCGTTCTGGTGCCGATTCTCCTGCGCTAGGACCATTCCGAAGTTCCACGGGGGGGCGTGGTTAGACTCGCCACCCATGGACAATTCGCAAACCGCCGCATCCATCCTCGAGACCCTCCGCACCGTCGAGTTCCGCCTCGGCCTCAAGGGTTACAACGTCGATGAGGTCGACGAGTACCTTGACCGAGCGGCCCAGGAGGCTGAAGGGCTGCAAGAGCATGTTCGCCAACTGAACGACCGGCTCCGGCAGGCCAGCGACCGGATCATGCAGCTGGAGAAGGACAAGCGCAGCGCACCCGGCGACGACGCAGCCCCCATGGCAGCCTCGTCCGGCGAGGGTCTCTCGGACGAAACGCTGCAGCGCACGTTGGTCCTCGCCCAGAAGTTCGTCGACCAGACCAAGCGGGAAAGTGAGGCTGAGGCCGCTGCCCTCCTGGCGGACGCGGAGGAGACGGCCCGAGCCGCCATTGAGAAGGCGAAGCAGGACGCCCTGGCCCTCCAGAACGAGTCGCAGCAGAAGCTCCGCGAAGAGGTCGCTCGGCTTGAGGCCACGCGCACGCAGCTGGCCACCGACGTCGAGAGCATGGCGCGCCACCTCGAGTCTGAGCGCAACCGCCTTCGCGGCGCGCTGTCGGAAATCCTCAAGTGGGTCGACGAGAACGTGCAGCCGGCCAACTCGCTGATGGGTGTGCGACCCAAGGCGCCCGCCCCGAAGCCGGCATCCCTTGAGGAGGACGGGCCCGACCGCGGGATCCGGATAGCCGACGACGGCGCCCCTACCCTCAACCTGCAGACCGTGTCCAACACCTCCTCCGCGGGCGGCAACCGCTCGCTGTAGGACCATCGGGGAGCGGTATTGCCCCTGTGGGTGCCGTCCGCTAACGTCACCCGCTCCCTGGAGGCAGGGAACCGGCTACGCGCGTGGTCGGGAAGGAGGACACGATGACCCCAGCGAGCAAGGCCCCCGCTGCCAGGAAGCCAGCCGCAGCGCGCTCGTCGGCGGTCAAGAAGACGGTGCCCGCCAAGAAGGGTGTGGCGGCGAAGGCCACCTCCGCGGCCAAGCGGGGTGTGGCCGCAACCAAGAAAGCGGTGACAAACAAGTTGGTGAAGAAGGCGGCCCCACCGGCCAAGAAGACCTCGCCGGCTCGGCCACCGGCCAAGAAGACCTCGCCGGCTCGGCCACCGGCCAAGAAGACCTCGCCGGCAGCCAAAAAGGCGGTCGTCAAGAAGGCTGTGGCGAAGAAAGCCGTGGCGACGAAGCCGGCAGCGAAGAAGGCTCCCGCCGCAGCAAAGAAGGTCCCCGCCGCCCCCGCCGCGCCGGCGCGTACGACGTTCATCCCCAAGCCAAAGCCACCGGCCCCGGTCCGGCCCAAGACGGGCCCCTACGCCAAGGACGCCAAGTTCCTCGAGGAGATCAAACTCCTGCTGAACGAGGAGCGGGCGATCTACCAGGAGCAGGCCACTTCCTTGCGGGCCGAGGCCGACTCGTTGGCGCTCGAGCGCGAGCCGGGCGATGTGCAGTTCGACGAGGAGTCGGGCGAGGGCGGGACCGTCACCGTCGACCGTGAGCGGAACCTGGCGCTGTCCGGTCAGGCCGCGCTAGCCGTCGAGGAGATCGACTACGCCCTCATCCGGGTGGATGACAAGACCTACGGCTACTGCGAGCGGTGCTTCCAGCCCATTCCCAAGCCGCGGCTGCGCGCCCTGCCGTACGCCCGCCTCTGTGTGGCGTGCAAGAGCGGAGGACTGTCGCGCCGCTGACCGCAGCCCGGGCGCGCCGCGTGGTGTACGCCCTCGCTGCCGTCGTAGTGGTGGCCGACGTGGTGGTCACTACCCTGGCGCTACACCATCTGCATCGAAACGTGCACGTGTGGGGGCCGTTCGGCCTGTCGCTCTCGTTCAACTCGGGCTTTGCGTTCAGCTTGTTCAGCGGTCGGGCTGTCGCGGTGAGCGTCCTGCTCTGCTTCGGTGTGGCGCTGCTCGCAGTCGTGGTCGGCCGGGCGCGCACGGTCCCCCAGGCGGTCGGTGGGGGACTCATTCTGGGTGGAGCGCTCGGGAACCTCGGTGAGCGCCTGTTCGGTGGCCATGATGGGCGGGTGCCCGACTTCATCACGCTCACCCATTGGCCCACCTTCAACGTGGCCGATGCCTGCATCACGCTAGGTGCCGTCGTGATGATCGTGTCGCTCCTCTTCGCTCGGCCGGCTGCCACGTGAGCGAGGACGTCCTCGACGTGCTGGTCCCGGCGACGCTCGCCGGCGTCCGGGTGGACCGGGGCGTGGCGATGCTGGCCGACGTGTCGCGGGCGACGGCGGCCGCGCTCATTGAAGGCGGCCGTGTGTTGGTGGGTGGCGCGGTCGTGACGGTCGGTCGCACGGTGCTCCGGGAGGGTGACGCCCTGACCGTGGTCCTGCCCGAACCCGACGCGGGGGACGTGGAGGCCGACGAAGCGGTGGCGTTCGCCGTCGTGCACGAGGACGCGGACGTGGCCGTGGTCGACAAGCCGGCCGGGCTCGTCGTGCACCCCGGTGCGGGCCATAGGGAGGGCACGCTGGTGGGGGGCCTGCTGTACCGCTTCCCCGAGCTGGGCACGCTCGTGGCCCAGGGCGTGTGCCCGGCCGACCGGCCCGGCATTGTGCACCGGCTCGACAAGGGGACATCAGGGCTGCTCGCCGTGGCCCGCACCGCGGGCGCCTACGCGTCGCTGGTCGCCCAGCTGTCCGACCGGAGCATGGAGCGCCGGTACCTCGCCCTCGTGGAGGGAACGGTGCTGAACGACGCAGGGGAGATTGACGCGCCGATAGGGCGCTCGACGCGCACCCCGACGAAGATGACCGTCGCGGCCGGCGGTCGTCCGGCGCGTACGACCTACACCGTGTTGGAGCGGCGGACCACGCCGCGCCCGACAACGCTGGTGGAGTTACGACTGCAGAGCGGGCGAACCCACCAGATCCGCGTGCACATGGCCGCCATCGGTCACCCCGTGGTCGGTGACCCGCGTTACGGCACGCCGGACCGTCGTCTCGGCGCGGGACGCTTCTTCCTGCACGCCTACCGGTTGGCGTTCACCCACCCGGGGAGTGGGGAGCGGGTGGAGTTCTCCTCCCCGCTGCCGGCCGATCTCAGCGAGCTGTAGCGGCCTCAGGCAGCCTCGTGCACGCCGAGGACATCGGCGTCGAAGGAGAGGGCGGCGAGCGCCTCCTCCTCGGCCCGGCGCACGCGGCGGACGCCCACACCCAGCCGCTCGGCGGTGGACTGCAGGGAGGCGGGGGAGTCGCCGCCGAAGCCGAAGCGCAACCGCAGCACATCGCGCTGGAGGTCTGGGAGCTTCTCGACGGCCTCGCGCACACGCTCGTACACCATCGATTCGTCCACGTCGGCCACGAAGTCCGAGTCGTCGGGTGCCACGAGCTCGCCCAGGGTCGTGGCGGACTCGGATGCGGCGGGCTGGTCAAGCGACGCGGTGACCCGCGCCACGTCCTCGAGGGAGCGGCGCTCGTCGGCGGTCATGCCGGTGGCGTCGTAGAGCTCCTCCTCGGTCGGCGCGCGGCCGAGTGAGCTCGCCAGCTCGGCCTTGGTCAGCTCAAGGCGCTGGATCTGCTCTCCGACCTCGAGCGGGATGCGGATGGTACGCCCGTGCTGCTGCACGGCACGCTGGAGGGACTGGCGGATCCACCACGTGGCGTACGTCGAGAAGCGGAAGCCGCGCTCCCAGTCGAACTTGTCCACGGCGCGCATGAGCCCGAAGGTGCCCTCCTGGACCAGGTCGGCCATGTCCACGCCGCGGTCCTGGTAGCGGCGCGCCCAGTGGACGACGAGACGGAGGTTGGCCGCCACCATCTGCTTGCGCGCGGCAACGTCGCCGGCCGCGACCCGCTTGGCCAGCTCCACCTGCTGCTCGTGATCGGGCATGGGGAACTGGTCCAGGTCCTTCAACATCAAGCCGAGGGTGTCCGATGTACTCACGGCGCTCTTCATGCGTGTGTCTCCCGACGCTCTGTGCTCACTCTCATTCGTTCATACGATCTCATCCGTACCCGGGATGCCGGGGGGTGAATCTGAGCTGTACAACACCATCGCCCGGCTCAGCATTCCAGGGGGGTGTTCGGACCTGAGTTGCAGCCGGGGGCCTCCCGTGGTGACCTTCCCGGCAATGACGTCGCGGATGGTGCTGCTTCGCCATGGGGCGACGGAATGGTCCGAGGCGGGCCGCCACACCGGCCGGAGCGACATCCCCCTGCTGGGCGAGGGGAGGGATCAGGCCAAAGTCGCAGGTCAGATGCTGCAAGGGTTCCAGTTCGCCCTGGTCCTGACCAGCCCGCTCCGGCGGGCGGCCGAGACCTGCGAGCTGGCCGGGTTCGACGGCGAGCCCGAGCCCGACCTCATGGAGTGGGACTACGGGTCCTACGAGGGCCTGACCTCCGACGAGATCAGGGAGGGGCACCCGGGCTGGACCCTGTGGACCGACGGCGTGGAGGGAGGGGAGAGGGCGGCCGACGTCGGCCGCCGCGCCGACCGGGTGATCGAGCGCGCGCGAGCGGTCGAGGGGGACACGCTCTGCGTCGCCCACGGCCACATCCTGCGTGTGCTCGCCGCCCGCTGGCTGGGCCTGCCGCCCGCCGGAGGGCGGGTGCTGGCGCTCCATCCGGCGGCGATCAGCGTGCTGGGGTGGGAGCGGGACACGCCCGTCGTGATGCGTTGGAACGTCAGCGGGGAGCTCGGGTGAGGCGTCAGCCCACCGGCGTGGCCACGTTGCCGCGGGCACGGGCGACCATGTCGGCCAGGGTGTACGACTGCAGGTGGGCCCGGATGGTCTCGCCAACGTCGGCCCAGACGGCGAGCAGGACGCACTGGCCCTCGTGATCGCAGGCCCCGTTGGCGTGGGGTTCCCCGAAGTCGCCGGCGGCGATGGGCCCGTCGACGGCGGAGACGATCTGGGCCAGGCTGATCTCCCCGGGTGGTCGGGCGAGCACGTACCCGCCGCCCACACCCCGCTTGGAGCGGACGAGCCCCGCACCCTTCAGCGCCAGCAGGATCTGCTCGAGATACGGCTGGGGCAACGCGGTGCGCTCGGCAATGTCCCGGACCGAGGTCGGGGTCTCGGCCCCGTGCAGGGCCAGCGACAGCAACGCCCGGCTGGCGTAGTCACCTCGTGTCGAGACCCTCACACTGGAGGATGCTACCGGCCTGGCAGGCTGGGTCAGGGTGTTCGGGCGTCGTATGGTGTGCCGCTGTGACCGCGCCCGCCCAACCGGTGCTGCCCGATTTCGGCGGGGCCTGCCTCACCGGGGTGGTGCCCTGGTTGCTCGGGGAGCTCTATGGCGCGGGGGCCGAGGAGGCCCGCCCGGGATGGGCGCCGGAAGCCGCGGTCGGGGCCACCCAAATAGTACTCCTGGTGCTCGACGGGCTCGGCTGGCAGCAGCTGCAGGCCCGTCGTGGGCTGGCGCCGCTCCTCGCTTCCGGGAGCGGCGGGCCGATCACCTCGGTCGCGCCGAGCACGACGGCGACGGCGCTCACGTCACTGGCCACGGGCCGGACGCCCGCCGAGCACGGGATCGTCGGCTACCGGGTGGCCCAGGACGGCGAGGTCATGAACGTCTTGCAATGGTCGCTCGGCGGGGCCGACGCGCGGGTCCGGGTCCCGGCGCACCGTTTCCAGCCCTGCCCGACGTTCCCCGGCAGCCCGACGACGGTGCCGGTCGTGACGCGCCATGACTACGGCCCGACCGGCTTCACCGCCGCGCATCTCGGTGACGTGGAGCTGCACCGCTGGCACACGCCCGCGGGGCTCGTCTCGGGGGTGCGCAGGTTGCTGGGCGGGGGCGCGCGGTTCGTGTACGCCTACTACGAGGGCATCGACAAGGTGGCGCACGCCGAGGGGGTGGGGGAGCACTACGACGACGAGTTGCGCTACGTCGACCGCCTCGTGGGCGACGTGCTCAGTGTGCTGCCGCCAGGAGCAACCCTCATCGCCACGGCGGACCACGGCCAGGTGGAGGTCGGGGACAACATTGAGGTGCTCGGGCCCGAGTTGATGGCACATGTCACGCTGCTCAGTGGCGAGGGGCGCTTCCGCTGGCTGCACGTGACGCCCGGCTCCACCGACGACGTGGTGGCGCACGCGACCAGCGCGTACAAGGACACCGCGTGGGTCCGCACGAGGGAGGAGATCATTGACGGCGGGTGGCTCGGCGGCGTGCCGTCGCCGGCCGTGGCGGCGCGGTTGGGTGACGTGGCGCTGATCCCCACGGTGCCCATGGCCTTCCTCGACCCCGCGGACACCGGCGAGCTGCGCCTGATGGCCCGTCACGGATCGCTCACCGCCGATGAGATGCTCGTCCCGCTGCTGGGCTGGCGTTCCGCATGAGTAGAGGCGCGGTGCAAGGATGGGCCAATGGCTGACGAGGCGACACCCGTGGAGCCCGACGAGGTTCTCACCAAGGGCGAGAGCAGCGACGGAGCCGACCGAGAGAGCGACAGCCCCCCGACCGAGTCGGTCTCGGAGCCGGCCAAGGTGCTGCGCATCGGCTCCATGGTCAAGACGCTGCTCGACGAGGTCCGCCAGGCGCCGCTGGACGAGAAGAGCCGCACCCGCCTGCGCGAGATTTACGAACAGTCCATCCACGACCTCTCCGAGGGCCTCTCGCCCGACCTGGTGGCCGAGCTCGACCGCATGGCGCTGCCCTTCGACGACACCGCCCCGAGCGAGTCCGAACTGCGCATCGCGCAGGCGCAACTGGTCGGCTGGCTCGAGGGCCTCTTCCACGGCATTCAGGCGACGCTGATGAGCCAGCAGATGGCGGCGCGCGCGCAACTCGAGGAGATCCGCCAGCGCGGCCTGCCCCAGGCGGGGGAGAGCTCGGGGACGCGGCCGGGAGCGTATCTCTGACATGGCGTGCTGTACGACACGGGTGACGGGTACGGCTGAAGCCGATGGCTGACGATCCGGGCGACCCCGCCGCAGCCCGCCCACCGTCGTACCCGGCGGCCCCACCACCTCCGCCTCCGGCCCCGCCGGTATACCCACCGCCCGCTTCGCCGGGCCAGTTCCCGCCGCCCGGCACCGACGCCGCGCCACCCGGCGAGCCGTACGCCCAGTGGGGGACGCGGCTGGGGGGCTATGTGATCGACCTCGTGGGCTTCGCCGTCGTCGAAGGAATCCTCGCTGGCGCGCTGCACCGCACCCGCACCCTGACGTTGCACATGGCGATGACCCGAAACGGCGTGGTGCACCACAACACCATTTCGTTCCTGGCCGTGCTCATCACGGCGGCCCTGGCCATCGTCTACTCGACCGTCCTTTGCGGCGGCAGCCGGGGGCAGACGGTCGGGATGATGGCGGTCGGGGTGCGGGCCGTCCGCGCCGATTCGGGCGAGGTTCTCGGGTACGGGCCGGCGCTGGGACGGGCGGTGCTGGAGCAGGTGCTCCGGCCGACGATCGTCGGCTGGGTGCTCGACGGGCTCTTCCCCCTCTGGGATCCCCGCCGCCAGACGCTCCACGACAAGGCCTCGGGCACGGTGGTTATCCGGGTCCGCAGCGCGGGGTAGTGTCGACCAGAACTACACATATGTAGTTCCGCTGCTGAAAGGAGGGCCGGTGTCGGAGCGGTCGTTTACGCATCTGCACACTCACACCGAGTTCTCCATGCTCGACGGCGCCGCCCGGGTCGGCGAGCTGGTCGCGGCCGCCGTGGCCGACGGGCAGCCCGCCCTCGGCATCACGGACCACGGCAACATGTACGGCGTCCTGGACTTTTACAAGGCGTGCCGGGACCAGGGGATCACTCCCATCATCGGCACCGAGGCCTACATGGCGGGGGAGTCCCGCCATGAGCGCCCGGTGCGCCGGGGCCGGCTGGACGACACCGGCGGCGACGTCGAGGGCGGGCAGAAGCTCTACTACCACCTGACCCTCCTGGCCGAGACGCTCGGGGGCTACCGCAACCTCCTCAAGCTCTCGTCGGCCGCCTACCTGGAGGGCTACTACTACAAGCCCCGGCTCGACTGGGAACTGCTCGAGCGCTACCACGAGGGCCTGATCGCCACCACCGGCTGCCTCGGGGGTGTCGTGCTCCAGGCGCTCCTGGCGGGCGATGTCGCCGGGGCCGAGCGCCGTGCTGCACGGCTGCAGGACATCTTCGGGCGTGAGCACCTCTTCGTGGAGTTGCAGGACCACGGCATCGCGGACCAGCACCGCACCAACCCCCAGCTGATTGAGATCGCCCGCCGCCTCAACGCGCCGCTGCTCGCCACCAACGACAGCCACTACACCCACCGGGAGGACGCGGTCGCGCACGATGCTCTGCTCTGTGTGCAGACCGGTGCGTTGCTGTCGGACACCAACCGGTTCAAGTTCGAGGGCACCGAGCACTACCTGAAGTCGGCGCGGGAGATGCGCCACCTCTTCGCGGAGCTGCCCGAGGCGTGTGACAACTCGTTGCTCATAGCCGAACGAGCGGACGTGGAGCTGGAACTGGGCAAGCCGAGCCTGCCCGAGTTCCCGGTACCCGACTCGTTCACCGGTGAGACGTACGAGGACCGCGCGCTGGCGTACCTGCGTGACCTCACCATGCAAGGCGCACGCGAGCGCTACGGCAGTCCGCTCTCGGACGGCGTGATGGAGCGGCTCGACTTCGAGCTCGGCGTCATCGGGAGCATGGGGTTTGCTGCCTACTTCCTCGTCGTGTGGGACCTGATCCGCTTCGCGCGTGACTCTGGCATCAGGGTGGGACCCGGCCGGGGCTCGGCCGCCGGCTGCTGTGTGGCGTACTGCCTTCGCATTGTGGACCTCGACCCGATCCACTACGACCTCCTGTTCGAGCGCTTCCTCAACCCGGGCCGCAAGCAGATGCCCGACATCGACATGGACTTCGACGAGCGCTACCGCGCCGATGTGATGCGGTACGCGGCGGAGAAGTACGGCAGCGACCGGGTGGCGCAGGTCGTCACGTTCTCCACCATTAAGGCGCGGGCGGCCGTCCGTGATGCGGCGCGGGTGCTCGGGAAGTCCTACGCGGTCGGCGACAAGATCGCCAAAGCGATGCCGCCCCTTGTCATGGGGCGTGACACGCCGCTCGCGGCGTGCCTGACCAGGACCGAAGGGCACGAAGAGGGGTACGCGGCAGCCGCCGAACTCCGGACCATGCACGAGACCGACCCCGATGCCAAAGAGGTGATAGACGTCGCCCTCGGGCTCGAGGGGCTACGTCGGCAGGACGGCATTCACGCCGCCGCCGTGGTCATTTCGCGTGATCCGCTCACTGACTACCTCCCCGTGCAGCGCAAGCCCGAAACCGGGGGGAACCCCGAGGACGCCCCGATCGTCACCCAGTACGAAATGCACGGCGTGGAGGAGCTCGGGCTGCTCAAGATGGACTTCCTCGGTCTGCGCAACCTGTCGGTCATTGAGCGCACCCTCGACCTGGTCGAAGCGGCGACCGGCGTCCGGCCCGACATTGACGGGGTCCCCCTCGACGACGAGCCGACGCTCGAGATGCTGCGACGGGCCGATTCCATAGGGGTGTTCCAACTCGAGGGCACGGCGATGCGCCAGACGTTGCGCTCCCTGGCACCGACGAGCTTCGACGACGTGGCGGCCCTCGTGGCGCTCTACCGTCCGGGCCCCATGGCGGCCAACATGCACCGCGACTACCCCGAGCTGAAGAACGGCCGCAAGGAGCTGACCTACCTGCACCCCGACCTTGAACCGATCCTCAAGGACACGTACGGCCTCATGCTCTACCAGGAGTCCGTCATGCGGGTGGCCCAGAAGTTCGCCGGCTATTCGCTGGAGGAAGCCGACAACCTCCGCAAGGCGTGCGGCAAGAAGATCAGAGCGATGATCGCCGCCGAGCGCGAGAAGTTCGTGGCGGGCTGTGTGACGCAGGGTTACGGCGACAGGCTCGGCACGGAGCTCTTCGACATCATTGAGCCGTTCGCCGACTACGCCTTCAACAAATCACACTCGTACGGGTATGGACTCGTCGCCTACCAGACGGCGTGGCTGAAGGCGCACCATCCGGTCGAGTACATGGCAGCACTCCTCACGTCGGTGAAGGACAACAAGGACAAGACGGCCGTATACCTGGCTGAGTGCCGCTCACGGGGGATCGCGGTGCTCGTACCCGACGTCAACCGCTCGCTGGCTGAGTTCGCGCCGGACCTGTCGGGGGACCGGGACGGCCCGGCCATCCTGTTCGGGCTGGCCGCGGTGCGCAACGTCGGCGAAGGCCTGGTCGAGCGGATCGTCTCCGAGCGCAACGCCAACGGGCCCTTCACCGACATCTTCGACTTCTGCCAGCGAGTGGACCCCACCGTGCTCAACAAGCGCACCATGGAGTCGTTGGCCAAGGGCGGTGCCTTCGATTCGCTCGGCCACCCGCGCCAGGGCCTATGCGTTGTGCTCGAAGGCATTGTGGACCGCACTCTCGATCGGCGACGAGAGCGCGACCTTGGCATCGCCACCCTCTTCGCCGCACTGGAGGAGGAGCAGCACGACCCCGGATGGGGTGACGCCAAGATCGCCATCCCCGACACCGAGTTCGACAAGGGGCAGCGGCTGGCCTTCGAGAAAGAGATGCTCGGGCTCTACGTGAGCGACCACCCGCTGATGGGTTTCGAAGGTGCGCTGTCCCGGCTCACCGACTGCAGCCTGGCGGACATGCGCGAGGAAGACGCCGCTCTGGGCGAACGCTCGGCGGTCCGCTCCGTCGGTGGGGTGGTCACCGATCTTCGCCGGAGCTACACGAAGAAGGGCGATCTCATGGCTCGCTTCGTCCTTGAAGATCTCCAGGCCGCCATGGAGGTCTTCGTCTTCCCCAAGACGATGGCCGACTACGGCGCACTCATTGAGAATGACGCCATCCTGGTGGTCCGGGGCCGCCTCGACACCCGGGAGGATGAGCCAAAGATCGTCTGCATGGAAGTCAGCCGCCCGACCCTCGAGCGCGGTCAGGAGGACCTCCACATTTCGCTGCCGCTCGGGGTGCTCACCGACGCCACGGTCGTCGGCCTGAAGGAGGTGCTGAGCGGCCATCCAGGCCCGTCCCCTGTCCTCCTGCACGTCGGAGAGAAGGTGCTCAGGCTTGCGCCCGAGTTCAACGTCGATTGCCGGAACGGGTTGGTCGGCGAGTTGAAACGACTGTTAGGCCAGCGCGCCATCCTGTCGTAAAGCGGCATTGAACAGGGAGAAGACTGGGCCGGAGTGTGCATTGCAGTAGGGCGGGCAGGGTGGCTGGTTGGGAATGGGTTGTCAGGAGCCAGTAGAATCTCCGCATGCCGATCGTCGTGAGCACCAAGGATTGCACCGCGCTCAGTGACACTGAGCTGGTGGAAATGGCAGATCTGTGTGCTGATCGCCCACCGGGGTTCGATATCGGGTTCCTTTCCAAGGAGCGCGAATCGTGGGTCCTGATCACGCATGCCCGGGAGGGGAACAAGCTGCGGGGTTACTCGTTCTGCACCCTTGAACGGATCGGGGGCACCCCGTCGCTGCTCGTAGGGCTGGCCCTGGTGGACCGCACTTCCCGCGCGGAGGCGGCACTGAAGGGCATCATGGCCGACCAGTACCGCCGCGCCCTGCTGGCCTTTCCGGACGAAGACGTCCTGCTCGGCACGCGCCTTCTGTCACCAGAAGGGTTCCGTGCCTTCGCCGGCCTGCAGGATGTCGTGCCCTTTCCGGACCACAAGTCATCGGGCGAGGAGCGGGCCTGGGCGCGCCGGTTGTCGAAGCGATTCGGCTGCGAGAGCCGTCTGGACGATCGCACGTTCGTGCTCAAGGGTGACGGCTCCGTCGCTGGGGGCCTGGACTTCGTCGCCGCCAAGGTGAAGATCCCCGAGGGCGTCGACGCGCACTTCGGCAATTTCGACGCGGCCAAGGGCGATCGCCTGGTGACGTTCGGCTGGGCCATGGCCGAGGATCTCGCGGCGGGCAAGCTCGGCCGCTGAAGCTCAGCCCGCGGAGACTCAGCCCGCGGAGACTCAGCCGCGGGGTAGTACTGCGGAGCAGACCTTGTAGCAGTGCCCGTCCCGGGGCTGGCTGACCGTCACCAGGAGGTACTGGGGGACGAACCCGAGCGCCGACGCCAGGCTCTTCCCGCTCAATCGCTCGCGCCGTGCCGCATCGAGGGCGCGTGAGGCGTGGGGATCTTCCACCGGCAGCCAGACGTCGTCCCTGTCCCAGCCGAAGCGCACCCACGTCGACCGGTCAGCGTGCCGGCGGATCAGCTGCGGGCTCCGGGTCGGCTCAATCAGAGCGACTGACGGGCGGTACCCGCGGAACTCCCAGTACGGGGCGGAAGGGCCGGGGAAGCCGAGGAGCGGACCGTCGGGTCCGGCCACCATCCGGCGGAGGAGCTTGCGCAGCTGTCGTCCCTTGAGAGTCCCGACATGCCGGGGAAGGTCGGCGGCGGTGGTTGCCTCAGGCTGGGCCAGGTCGTCGCGCTCAGGATCGTCGGCCAGCGTGATCTCGACCACGTCGAACGCGGTGACATCTGGCTCGTGGCCCATGGGCCATGGCACGCGCACCCGCATCACCGTCCGGGTGGCGAGGTCCACGGCGGTGGTGTCCTCGACGGTCGACGCGAGGACCAGCAGGTGCAGGGTGGATCCACCCGACGTGGGGACCCGCTCCCCGCTTCGTGCCGAGTGCCGCAGGAGTTTGCTCGCCTCCCTTGAGGACGGACGGCGCGCTGTCGTGTCCCGATCGACTACGTCGTCGGTCATGGAACCAACCCTTGCAGTTGAGATGCCAAGGTTGTCGAATCTAGGGCAGGCGCATTGCACGCAAAGCCATGGCAGACGAAAGCCGCGCCATCGGGGCGTCCAGCGAAGAGCGGGGAGTCGTCAGGTTCTCCCCAAGCAAGCAGGGATGACGGGAGCCAATGCCGCCGCACCTCGGCCAGGAGGTCGGGACGGTCCCCGGTGATGACGATCTCCTGACGGTTCGCCACCATGGGCAGCGCGGCCACCAGGTCCGCCAAGGCTCCTGGATGGCGGAGCAGCAGCGGTCGCGCCAGGTTCACCGTCCGGTCAACGGCTTGGCGCACGCGGGGATCGTCAGCGAGGGCGTCGACTCGCAGGAGCGCTGTGACCGCGATGGAGTTGGCGGCGGGCACGGCCCCGTCCACGAATTCCTTGGGTCGCACGACCAACTCCGGAGCATCGTCGCCGGTGGTGAAGAAACCGCCCGATTCCTCGTCCCAGAACCGGTCCAGCAGCTGGCCCGTGACCAGCAGCGCCGCTTCGCGCCATCGACGTCGCCCGGTCAGTTCTGACAGGCGAAGGCACGCCTCGGCCAGCCAGGCGTGGTCCGCAGCCAGGGCGAGGTGTCGGGCCCGCCCGCCCTGCCAACTGCGCATGAGGCGGCCGTCGAGGAACATTTCGGCCATCAGGAAGTCGCCGATCTCTTCCGCCCGCTGCGCATAGGTGGCAGAGCTGGTCACCGCGGCCGCCTCGGCCAGAGTGGCGGCGGCCATGGCGTTCCATTCCGTCAGGACCTTCTCATCGCGGGCCGGCTGCACGCGTTGCCCGCGCGCCGCCGCCAGGAGCTTCCTCGCCTCCTCAATCTCGGCAGGCCGACGGAGGGGAGCGCCGACGGGTCTGAACGGGATGGTGCGGCCTTCCCAGTTGCCCGTCTCGCTCACGCCGTACCACTCGGCGGCTGGTCCGATGAGGCGTTCGGGCAGGATGTCGCGCAGTTCGGCGAGGGTGAACGTCGCATGGCTCCCTTCAATGCCGCCGGCGTCGGCATCGAAGGAGGAGTAGAGGGCCCCTTCGGGCGTCGACAAGTCGGCGACGACGAAGTCGAGCACTTCGGTTGTCACGGCGAGGTAGTCGTCGTGACCCGTCTCCTGCCACGCGTGAAGGTAGGCGCGGGCCAGGAGCGCCTGGTCGGTCAGCATCTTCTCGAAGTGGGGGACCAGCCATGTGTTGTCAGTGGAGTAGCGACAGAAACCGCCGACCAGATGGTCGTACATGCCACCGGCGGCCATGGCATCAAGGGTGGTCAAAGCCATCTGCCGGGAGCGCTCTGATCCGGTGCGCCGGTGGTGACGGAGACAGAGCTCGACCAGCGAAGGGCGTGGGAACTTCGGCGCCGGTCCGAAGCCGCCCCAGTCGGGGTCAAAGCCACCGGCCAACCCGGTGACCACCTGGTCGATGACCGCGTCGGCGTCGAGCGCGTCGTCCACTGGAACAGAGCCGGCCAACGACTCGGCCAGGCGCACCTCTCGACGGACAGCGTCGAGGAGGGCGTCCGCCTGTTGCAGCACCTGCTCTCTCTCCTTCTCCCACGCGGTAGCCAGTGCTTCGACGACGCGGCGAAACGACGGCATCCCGTGGCGCTCCTCTGGCGGGAAGTAGGTCCCGGCATAGAAGGGACGGCCGTCCGGGGTGCAGAAGACCGACATGGGCCATCCGCCCGACCCGGTCAGGGCCTGGGTGGCCGCCATGTAGAGGGCGTCGAGATCCGGCCGCTCTTCCCGGTCGACCTTCACCGAGACGAACCAGCGCGACAAGTCCTCGGCGGTGGCCTGGTCCTGAAAGCTCTCGTGCGCCATCACGTGGCACCAGTGGCAGGAGGCGTAGCCGATGGAGAGGAAGATCGGCTTGTCCTCGTCCCGCGCCTTGGCAAGGGCCTCGTCGCCCCAGGGGTACCAGTCGACGGGATTTTCAGCGTGTTGGCGCAGGTAGGGACTGGTTTCCTCGGCGAGGCGGTTGGCCGGCACGGTGGCCAGCGTACTGAGATACGTCGCCCTCCGATCTTTCGCGAGCGGTTCGCATCTGTCGTATACCCGACCCGGTCGACGCCCGAACCGGTTTGATCACGGGTCGTGGCGGCCGGAGAGGTCCGGGCGCTCCGGTTGAAGGAGCGCGGGCTGCGGGTCGCCATAGACGACTTCGTGACCGGCTATTCGTCCTTGGCCTATCTCCACACGCTGCCGGTCACGACCTTGAAGATCGACAGATCATTCATCGAACGTCTCGGAGGCGAAGAAGATTCGACGCCGGTCGTATCGGCCATCGTCGAAATGAGCCATGCGCTGGGGCTCCGGGTGGTAGCCGAGGGCGTCAGTAGTTCCGACCTCCGTGCACGCGTCGCGGCCCTGGGGTGCGATATGGCGCAGGGCTTCTATTGGGCCGAGCCAATGCCGGCCGCGGACTTCGCCGAGTGGTGGCAACAGGCTGAGGTAAGTGCTCGCTCACTCGCGGGGCGCTGAGGTTTCACGACTCAGGCTGGTCATGCTCACTTCCGAGCAGCACAAGGACTCGTTGGCGCGAGACGCCGAACAATTCTGCGATGCGAGCGGTGCTGGCTCCCTCGGCACGCAAGGCGCGCGCCTCAGCCCGGCGCAAGCGATGACCGTGTCGCTGCAGGCTCTGAAGGTTCTCGGTCAAGGTTCGAACGAGCAATTGCCCTTCACCCCGCGACAGGATGTCGAGGTAGGGGTCGCCTGACAACCGCTCCTCCCGGATTCTTTGAATGCGCGTGAGTCCCTGTTGAAGGCTCTCGATCACCTCGGCGAGGGCTATGCCGGTCTCCTCGTGTGCAGCCAAGACATCGTCAGCGTCATCGCCGTTCATACGCCACCTCACGGGGGGGGTATCAGGTCAATGTTGCTCCCAAACGATCGTTGGGTCAATGAACCGGGGAGGCATACGGGTATTCAGGCACGAATGAGGCTTTCGTCCGCCCGTGTAAGGCTCGCCCAATGGAACTCAAATTGCACGAAAAGACCGCGTTGATCACGGGGGCCAGCCGAGGCATCGGGCTGGCCACCGCGGCCCGCTTCCTTGAAGCCGGAGCCAACGTGATGCTCACCTCACGCAAGGCCGCAGACCTCGCCGAGGCGGCGGCCGGCCTCGAACCTGGTGGAGAAAGCGGAAAGGTCGCTTGGCGGGCTGCCCACGTGGGCGATCCGGCCCAGGCCGAGACCTGTGTGGCCCACACCGTCGCGCACTTCGGAGGACTCGACATCCTGGTCAACAACGCCGGCACCAATCCCTATTTCGGTCCCATGATCGACATAGACGTGGCTCGGGCGCAGAAGACGTTCGAGGTCAACCAGCTCTCGGTCGTGATCTGGACCTCGTTTGCCGTCAAGGCTGGATTGCGCGGATCTGTGATCAACGTCGCCTCCATCGGAGGATTGGGCGTGGAACCCGGAATCGGCTGGTACAACGTGACCAAGGCAGCGGTCCTGCATATCACCCGGCAACTTGCCTACGAGTTGGCCCCCGACATCCGGGTCAACGCGTTGGCGCCGGGTCTCGTCAAGACCAGGCTGGCGAGCGCCCTCTGGGAGGGTCCCGGTGAGGACCGGATTGCCGCCCACATCCCGTTGCGCCGATTGGGCCTGCCCGACGACATCGCGACGGCCGCATTGTTCTTGGCCTCCGATGCATCCTCGTGGATCACCGGCCAGACCCTTGTCGTCGATGGTGGAACCACCAGACAACCGAGCGGAGGGGTGGGGTAGGAGGGAGGCTTGTCACATTCCGCGGCGCTCGATCGTTCTTAGCTGCGACCAACGATCAGAAGGTGGTGGAAACATGGCACATGTCCCGTTGGAACATGAAGCGAAGGGCTCCATTCCGCGGATGGCCCGGCGCTATTCGACGCGCAAGTTCGGCCAAGTAGTTGACCCTGTTGCTGCCGCCTCGCATCACTCCGGAGTGCTCGTCGCAATGGGCGCACTGGAGACGGCGGTCGAAAAGGGCTGGAAGAAGCTGGACCCGACCCTGCGTTGGCTAGCGATTCAGGAGACGGCGATGCTCATCGGATGTTCGTGGTGCACCGACTTCGGGTACTACGAGGGCATGAATCAGGGCATTGATCCCGTCAAGGTCCGTGCCGTCGGGCAGTGGCGTGAAAGCACCCTGTTCACGGAGAAGGAGCGCGCTGTCCTCGAGTACACCGAAGCGGCGACTCGAGCACCCGCCGACGTATCCGACGACGTTGCCGAACGACTGCATGCCCACTTCAGCGACGCTGAGATCGTCGAATTGGCCGCGTGGGTGGCCCTGGAGAACTTCCGCTCCCGGTTCAACGCCGGTCTGGGCTTGCGGAGTCAGGGGTTTTCGGATCGTTGCGAAATCCCGATGGCCGCGACGCAGGTGGAAGAGAGCAGTGTCGCCATCGACTGACGCGGACGTGGTTGCCTTCGAAGAGTGGCGATCGCTGCTCTTCGGCATCGCGTACCGAATGCTCGGCAGCGCCTCCGATGCCGAAGACATGGTCCAGGAGACCTGTGTCCGCTGGCTCCAGCGTGATGGCCCTCCGGTGGAATCTGTGCGGGCCTACCTGGTGACGGTCCTGACCCGCCTCTGCATCGACCAGCTGGGTTCAGCTCGGATTCAGCGCGTGTCGTATGCGGGCCCGTGGTTGCCCGAACCGGTGACCACCGACGACTCCGTGGAGCAGTCGGACTCACTGTCGTTGGCCTTCCTCGTCCTTCTTGAGGAACTCACCCCTCCTGAGCGCGCCGCGTACCTGTTGCATGATGTTTTCGGGTACCGGTTCGACGAAGTCGCCCACATGATGGGAAGGACGGCGTCCGGTTGTCGTCAACTGGCGTCTCGGGCACGGCGCAGCATTGAAGACCGGCGGCAACGCTTCGACGCCGATCGGCGCCACGGACGGGAGATGACCCGGCAATTCGTGATGGCCTGCGCAACGGGGGACCTCCATGGCCTCCTGGCCATGCTGGCGGACGACGTCGTGGTGTGGACCGACGGAGGTGGCAAAGTCCGGGCGGCCATGCGACCCGTCGTCGGACCACACCGGAGTTCCCGCTTCTTGCTCAACGTGGCCAAGAGGATCAGTGGTCGACCTCTTGAGGTCACGCTCAACGGGCAACCGGCCATGGTGTTCATCAATGAGGACCAGGTCGTTGTCGCCCTGGTCCTCGACATTCTGGACGGCAAAATCGCTGCCGTCCGGGTGGTGACAAACCCGGAGAAGCTTGAACATCTGCGTCACGAACTGTTGCCGGCAGCCGGGCCGTAGTCCTCGAACGCGGCAACGCAGCTGGCAAAGAGGGATCCATGGTGTTGTCACACAACACGCGTACCCTCTTGGGAATGCGGCGAACGGCAAGTCAGTGACCACACCCAAGAATGAAATGGCTCGCATCGCCCAGGCGGCGAGCACCCATGCCTGGAGTGTGTCGGAGTCCCGAGGCGGCCTGATGGCGACGCGGGAGTCCGGTCGCATCGGCGAGCCATGGGTTGTGACCGCTGTGCATGCAGGGAGGGGTCTGCGGATCTCCTTCTACCGCCCCGGGGATGCGCTCGACGTCCAGGGGGAGGATCTCGGGGAGCTGGCGGGCAACCCGCGCGAGCTTGGTCGTGCCCTTCGCTCCTTGCTGGAGGACTTGGCCGGTGGAGAGGCGGCGTAGTCCGTCAGCGCAGCTCGCGTCGTCTGAGCTTCCCTGAAGGGGTGCGGGGCAGCTGGTCCGTGATCACGAGCTCCTTCGGTACGGCCCAGGCACCGATGGCCTCTGATACCAGATCACCGAACTCCTCAAGCTTCGGTTCACTGTCAGTTGGCACGACCCACGCGACAACCCGTTCGCCCCACTCGGGATCAGGGCGTTTCCAGACTGCAACCTCAGCGACGGACGGGTGCTGTGCCAGGAGTGGCTCAATTGCGTCGGGCCATACCTTCTCCCCACCCGTGACGATCACGTCGGCCAGCCGCCCGGCGACATGGAGCTTCATGTCGGCGCCGACATAGCCGGCGTCGCCCGTCGCGAACCAGGTGTGGAGGCCGTCGGGACCCCGCACGCGCGCCGGGTCGCCGTCGCGGTAGCACCGCATCATCATGGGGGCACGCACGAGGATTTCGCCGTCGATGGCATCATCGCCGGCGTCTTCGAAGTGAGCGATCGCCACCTCCACGTCCTCGAGCGGTACCCCGTCGTAGACGACGCCGGAACCCGTCTCGGTCATGCCGTAGGTGACGACAACGTTGTCGGGAAGGACGTCCGGCGGTCTCCCTCCACCGAGGAGTATGCCCTCGAACACCGACGGGTCGAGTCTCCCGAGCGCCGTCGAGACCAGCGACACGTGAGTGGCTTCGCCGGATCGCCCGATGCGCTCGGCGATCTCGGCCTGGAAGTCGGGCAGCACCTTCAAGGGTGTCCCGGTCAGCAGGGCACGGGCCACGACGGACAGCCCGCCGATATGGGCTAACGGCAGGCACGCCAACCATGCGTGGCGTTGTGGGTCGATGCCGAGGCGATCCGACGTTGCCCGCGCCGAGGCGGCAAGGGCGTCGTGGGTGAGGACGACCCCCTTGGGTTGGCCAGACGAGCCGCTCGTCGCCACGACGAGTGCATCGCCCTCCTCAACGGGGCTCCCGCCGTGCAGCGCGTGCAGCTCACCGTCGGATCCCACATGGCGGGTCGGGCGCAACGTGTCGAAGAGGGCGTTGCGGGCAGCCTTGGGCAGTCGTGGGTCGATCGGCGCAGCGGCGTCGCCGGTATCCCAAATGGCCCGGAGCGCATCGACGAAGCCGGCTCCACCGGGGAGATCGAGGGCGACGAGTTCTGGCACCGACCAGTAGCGTAGGGCGCCGTGCACACCGTGGTCACCGGAAGTCCAAACGATCCCCTCGACGATCTGCGCTCCCTCCCAGCACCGAAGTGGGAGGAAGGCGGTACCTACGGCGACATCCGCTACGAGGTGGCTGAGGGAATTGCCAAGCTGACCATCTGCCGGCCAGAGCGCCGCAACGCCTTCCGCCCCCAGACGCTGTTCGAGCTGACCGATGCGTTCACGCTGGCACGGGACAACCCGGACGTCGGGGTCATCGTCCTTTGCGGTGAGGGACCCGACGCGTTCTGCTCGGGAGGGGACCAGAAGATCCGCGGCGATGACGGCTACATCGGAGACGACAGCGTGGCCGAGCGGGGCATCGGCCGTCTCAATGTGCTTGATATGCAGATCCTGATGCGGCGGATACCCAAGCCCATTATCGCAATGGTGGCCGGGTACGCCATCGGCGGTGGCCACATCCTCCACCTCGTCTGCGATCTGTCGATCGCCGCAGACAACGCCCGGTTCGGGCAGACGGGTCCGAAGGTGGGCAGCTTCGACGGTGGGTATGGCTCGTCCCTCCTCGCCCGGACCATTGGGCTGAAGAGGGCGAAAGAGGTGTGGTTCCTCTGTCGGCAGTACGACGCGCAGCAAGCGCTCGAGTGGGGTCTCGTCAATACGGTGGTGCCGTTGGCGGAACTGGAGCGTGAGACCGTGGCGTGGTGTCGCCAGATCCTCTCCCTCTCACCGATAGCGTTGCGCATGATCAAGGCCGGGATGAACGCGGCGGATGACGGTCTCGCCGGGGTCCAGCAGCTGGCAGGGGACGCAACGATGCTCTTCTACATGACTGAGGAAGGGCAGGAAGGCCGCAACGCCTTCGTCGAGCACAGACGACCGGACTTCTCACGGTTTCCCAGGCGCCCATGAGCCCATCATCAAGAGTCTGGTTGGAAGGTGCGCGCCCGCGCACGTTGCCTGCTGCCGTTGTGCCGGTCGTCGTGGGATCCTCTGCGGGTTACCTGTGGAGCGGGCGCTTTGTCCCTACGCCCGTCGTCCTTCACGGCCGGACAGTCTTGATTGGCCCGATAGAGCATCACCAGCTCTCACTCGTCAACGCCTTCCTCGCGCTCATCGTCGCCCTCAGCATTCAGGTCGGGACCAACTACGTGAATGACTATGCAGACGGCCAACGAGGTACGGATGATGATCGAGTTGGGCCGGGGCGCCTTGTCGGCGGGAAGCTCGCGACGGTGCAGCAGGTCAAGATTGCCGCTGCCATCGCGTTTGGAGTGGCGGGATTTGCGGGGTTGATCCTCGCCGCACGGGTGACGTGGTGGTTCATCCCGCTTGGAGGACTGTGCGTGTTGGCGGGTTGGGCCTATACGGGCGGACCCAAACCCTACGGGTACCTCGGTTTCGGTGAGCTGTTCGTGTTCCTCTTCTTCGGGCTCGTCGCGACCGCCGGATCGGCGTATGTGCAGCACGCCCAGTTCATTGCGGAATTCGACTACAAGCCCTACAACTATGCCTACCCATGGACGTTCGTCCTCTGGGCCGGAGTGCCAGTCGGGCTCCTGGCGTGCGCCCTGCTTCAAGCGAACAACCTGCGCGACATAGAAACGGACACATTTTCGGGTAAGAAGACCCTGGCTGTGAGGCTGGGTCGCCAAGGCGCTGGCCAACTCTATGTCGGCACGCTCATGGCAATAGCGCTCTCCATCGGAGTGTTGCAGCACTACCGGGGATGGTCGTTGATCGCGCTCGCAGCGCTCCCGCTGTCCTTCTACCCGACCCGGCTCGCCTTGAGCGAGCGCTCTGGCCGGCGACTCCTCCCGTTGCTCAGCGCGACATCACGCCTGCAGTTGGCTGTCGGTGGGCTCCTGGCGGTTGGCTTCCTCTTGGTGCGGCCGGGATAACCAGTGGTGAACGAGGCGCCAGGTGACTCTTGGCTGCGCCAGGTGCACGGCGTGACCGCCTCCCGGGATCAACGACGCAGCGCCGTGTGGAACCACACTCGCGATACGGAGTGCATGCGCCGCGAATCTCGCGTCGTCCGTTCCCGCCAGGGCCAGTACAGGCACATCGGCCGTGGAGAGCCGATCCCAGAGCGGCTCTTGCGTGCCGGCTCCCTCCAAGCGGAGACTCGACACCAGGCCACCCGCGCTGTTCCGTCGGCGCTCCTCGGCCCCGGCGTCCGGACCCAATTGACGAAACATGGGAGCGCGCAGCCACTGCACAATGAATTCGTCGACATTCCCAGAGGCTTCCAATGCGTCCGCCGTGGCGTCGTCGGCCGCGCGCCGCGCCTCTCGGACACCGGTATCCTCAATGCCGGCCGTCGCGCCGATCACCACCACATTGCGGAGCTCGAGCGAGGTGCCAAGGAGCACGTGCAGGGCAATACGGGCCCCGAGGGAATAGCCGAGGAGATCGCACGGCTCCGCACCGATCACTGCGGTGACGGCCTCGTGCACGAGCGTCGCGGCTGTCGGCAGATCGGCGCGTACGTCGCTCGACCCACCGTGACCGGGCAGATCGACCGCGATGAGGGTGTGCTCGGATGCCAGCAAGTCCCCGAAGGCTCCCCACAGCAGCGCGGTCTGGGTGAAGCCGTGCAACAGCACCAGGGGCGGCCCATCGCCGCGAACCTCGACGTTGAGTGGCACTGCCGATGAGCGTACAGGCCACCTTCGCCGCCACCCTGGTGGACGAGTGGGCGCACCACGGCGTCACCGACGCGGTGATCTGCCCCGGATCGCGCTCGACGCCACTGGCGCTGGCCCTGGCGGACCGCCTCCAGGTGCACGTGCGGCTGGACGAGCGGAGTGCGGGCTTCTACGCCGTGGGGCTGGCCGGGGCAACCGGGCGCCCCGTCGTGATCTGCACGACCAGTGGAACGGCTGCGGCCGAGCTGCACGCAGCGGTGGTGGAGTCGCACTACGGCTGCGTGCCCCTCATCGTCTGCACCGCCGACCGCCCGCCGGAACTGCACGGCGTCGGCGCGTCCCAGACCATCGACCAGAGTGGACTGTTCACGACATCGACCAGGTGGGCGAACGAGCCTGGCGTGCCGGAGGCATCGCAGAGCGAGACATGGCGGCCCCTGGCGGCTCGGAGCGTCGCCGAAGCGCTGTACGGGTCGCAGGGCCCGGGCCCGGTCCATCTCAACCTGGCGTTCCGCGAGCCGTTGATCGGGGAGCCGGGCCCCCTCCCCGGTCACACGGAGCCCGCCCTCGCACGGCCGGCACCGGCCGCCCCCACGCCACATCTGTGGGCGCCGCTGAGCGGACGGGGATTGCTCATCGCCGGCGCCTGCCCCGGTCTGGAGCCTCTCCACCTCATGGACTTTGCTGACCAGCTTGGTTGGCCGGCAATGGCCGACCCCCTCTCAGGGTGCCGGGTGCCCGGAACCATTGCGGCCGCCGACGCCCTTGTGCGGACAAACATCGAACGGCCGGACACCATTGTCCTCTTCGGTACACCGTGGCTGTCGAAGGCCTTGAGCGAATACGTCGTCACGGCATCTGGTGAAGGTGCCCGCATCCTGCGTGTCGACCCGTGGGGCCGGAGAATCGATCCCACGGGCGTCGTGAACGAACTTCACCACGCGCCTTCCTCGGCCTTCATGCGCGGCGCCTTGGAGCATGCGCAACCGGCGCCGGCCCAGTGGTTGACGACGTGGCGCGACCGCGAAGACGCCGCACAGAAGGCAATCGACAGCGTGTTGGGTGATCAGTTGACCGAGCCACAGGTGGCTCGCCGTGTGTGGCTGCGAGCCGGTGCCGCTGGAGCGGCCGTGTTCGTGTCGGCCTCCATGCCGATGCGTGACCTGGAGTGGTTCGCGCCAACATTGGCTGAACCGCCGAAGACGATGGCCAATCGCGGTGTCAACGGCATTGACGGCGTGGTGTCGTCGGCGCTGGGTGTCGCCGCATCAGGACGGCGGACATTCGCGTTGCTGGGGGACCTCGCCTTCCTCCATGACGTGTCGGGGCTGGTGAACCTGCGGGACGATCCCTGCACGTTCGTGGTCGTCGACAACGGGGGAGGGGGTATCTTCTCATTTCTGCCCCAGGCGGACGCGCTCGCGTCCGAACAGTTCGAAATGCTGTTCGGCACACCACCGACGACCGACGTCAGCCGGGTGGCCGATGGATTCGGTTTGCCGGTGACCGACGTTGCCACCGTCGCAGAGCTCAATGGTGCATTGCTTCAGGATCCGCCCGCCATGGTCCGGGTCCGTGTGCCAGGGCGAGCTGAGAACGTCACCCTGCATAATGCGCTCAACCAGGCGGTCCGTCTCGCGATTGCGTGAACGTCGGTGAAGGTGTCGACGTCAAAATGCGTCCAGTCGGGCTGCGGAAGGTGAGCAGGGCGTTGGCGTCGCCCGACATGCGCCATCCGAGTTCGTGCACGGCGCGGTGGTGCGCGTCGCACAAGGTCACCAGATTCGGGATATCCGTCCGCCCACCGTCGGGCCAATGGATGATGTGGTGGACGTCGGTGAACTCGGTGTAGGTGCAGCCGGGAAACCGGCAACCTTTGTCCCGACGGCGGATCTCCATGCGCTGTGCCGCTGTGGGGCTTCTGCGGGCGCCACCCTGCTGCACGCTGTGACCGGCGGCGTCGTCGGCCGACACGATGATCTTGGCGTCGCAGGCCAGCCGACGCGCGACTTCAGGGGCCAGGGGCCCGAGCACATCCAATTCCGCGGTTCCCGATCCACCCGCCAGGAGCTTCAGATCGGCATGGACGACCACGGTTGGTCGCCGCCTGTCGGTCCCGGTCGTTCCTTCGCACAATTCGACGAGCGCATCACTGGCGCGCTGGTCGAACGGCGTGCGGGTGCCCACATGACGGCCGGCCCGGGCGGTGATCGTGCGCTTCACCAAGAAGTACTGGTCGTCGGGCATCGCACCCGAGAAGGTGCGCCGGCGGTCGTTGAAGCGGAGATACCGGTGGTTGTAGCTGCCTGCTGCCTGCTCGTTCGATTGGTCCTTCGCCGCGACGGCCAACTCGCGCACCTGTTTGGCCGACCATTGGGTCGCCTGTTGCGCCAGGTGGGCATCGGTCTCCGGCTTGGCCACGTCGACCAGGGGCTTGACCTGGTCGAAGGAGAGACGGCCCTGCGCCAAGGCGTTGGAGATCTCCGGCAGGGCCTCCAGTTTCGTCGCCGCGGTGACCCAATCCCGGGCGGTGGTGGCCGACACCGCGCACTGCTGGACGAGCCACGCGACCATGGACGTCGCCCCGTCTATGCGCCACGCCTTCCGCCGGTCCAGCTCGGCAACCGCGGCCAGAAGCCGTCGCTGGTGGGCCGAGATCGCGCGGTGATGCTTCGACACGCTCGCCACCAGCGCATCGGTGCGCCGTGAAACGGTGGCCGGTCGTGGGCCTTCTCGGAGTGCGGGAACTGCCATGGGTCCATGGTGACAGGAGGGTGTGACACTGCATGAAAGGACACAACCAAAGCTCAGCGATATCGGGCTGCGTCCACCCATTCACCATGGCTCCGGAACGGGAGCGCGACCGGCAGGTGCACGACGGCTACGGGCCGGCTGCGGACGGAGAAGGACGACGCATCGAGCACGTAGAGATCGCTGGCGTCACGTGTTGCGTCGAACACCACCGAGAGCAGCCACCCCTCGTCATCGCCATGCCCGTCGGCGGCCCGGACGAAGAGCGGTTCGGAGGCGGTGTGATGCGGTTCGGGACTCCACGTCGCGACCTCGTCGCGTGCGGTGTCGATGCGCAACAGCCCAAGCGGGTCGACGACGATGTCACCACCCCCGCCCACCCCAGCCGCCAACTCCACGCAGTAGCCATGGCGGAACGCACCGCCCTCGGTGAGCGGATCAGTTCGTGCATACTCCATGAATCGATCATCGATCTGCGCCCGCTCCACGCGCTCGCCCGAGATGCGCCATCGCTCGAGCGTCGGAAGGCCCCCGCCGATGAGGCTCTCACCGATCCCCGCCGCTCCGAGCACCGATGCCGCCAGGTCTACCGGCTGTCCCTTTTCGGGAACCGGGTAGCAGCACACGTAGAGCACGATCGCACCGCTGTCACCGCCCTCGTCGTACGCGTGCAGCACGTGGGTCACCAGGCACGGGTCAAGGCGGAACCAGCGCACATCCGAGCCGTCTCCGTCGCGCGCCACCACCGCCACCCACGTCTCGGCGCCGGGGACCCAGCGATAGGGCACGGCCGCCCCGCCCTCGACTAGGGCAGACGAGTGTTCCGTGGGTGACTCCACCAGCACCAAATGTCGCTCCGTCACCCCGAAGTCGTGCTGCCAGGTCTCCCGTTCGAGTGTGACGGCGAGACTCGAGACCAATCCTCCGCTCGCGTCCCATTCCCCGGCGCGCAGCTGCGTGGTCTCGCCGCCCGAGTCCAGTCCGAAGAGCACGCGATGACCCGCGGCCAGGTGGGTGTGCGACGCGACGGGCATGGTGAGGCCGTCGCCGAACTCCTCGGGAGCGAGATGGCGGGAGAACTGCTGGGGGAGCCCGGTCTCGGCCAACGCCAGCACCGAACCGGCGTGCCAGAACACGGTGGCGTCTGCCGTGGAGTCCGCACTGCGGTAGGACACCGCCGACCCGTCCCGCAGCTCTATCGCATGCAGTGCGCCGCCGCTGCCGGTCCGCCCCGGTCCGGCCCGCAACAGCGTCCCCTGAAGGTCCGGGGGAAGCACGCCGTCTATGGTGAGCGGCAGGTCCATGGCCTGATGCACCTTATGGCAAGGTGGATGGGTGCCCACACTCTCGGAGGACCTCGCCTTCCGCGGCTTGATACAACAGGTCACCGACCCCGCGCTGCTCCAACGCATCGACCGGGGGGGCATGACGCTCTACGCCGGCTTCGACCCGACGGCCGACAGCCTCCATGTGGGCAGCATGCTGCAGCTCTGCACGCTCCGCCGTTTCCAGCTGGCCGGACACCGCCCGATCTCACTGGCCGGCGGCGGGACCGGCATGATCGGCGACCCCGGCGGCAAGGAGAGCGAGCGCGCCATGCTCACTGCGGAGGTGCTGCAGGGTTACCTGGCCGGGATCCGCCCGCAGCTCGGACAGTTCCTGGACCTTTCCGACGCCCTCCTCGTGGACAACAGCGTGTGGCTCAGCCAGCTCTCCACCATTGAATTCCTGCGCGACGTCGGCAAGCACTTCACGGTGAACCAGATGGTGGCCAAGGAATCCGTGAGGACGAGATTCGAGCGCCCCGATCAGGGGATCTCCTATACCGAGTTCAGCTACATGCTCCTGCAGGCATACGACTTCCTGCACCTCCACCGCGAGTACGGCTGCGATCTGCAGATCGGCGGCAGCGATCAGTGGGGGAACATCACCATGGGCGTGGATTACATCCGCCGCGTCTGTGGAGACGAGGTGTGGGGCATGACCACACCCCTCGTGCTCAAGGATGACGGGAGCAAGTACGGCAAGACGGAGACCGGCACGGTCTGGCTCGACCCCAATCGGACCAGCCCCTTTTCCATGTACCAATTCTTCTTCAACTCGAGTGACGCGATGGTCGGTGCCTACTTGCGATTCTTCACCTTCCTCTCACACGAGGAGATCCTGGGGCTGGACGCTGATACGGCAGAGCATCCCGAACGCCGGGCGGCCCAGCGGGAGCTGGCCCGTTCCGTTGTCGCGCTCGTGCACGGCGACTTGGAGGTCAAGAGGGCCGAGCAGGCCTCCGCCGCGCTGTTCACCGAGGAGATCAGCGCGCTGACCGAGGACATGCTGCTGGCGGTGACCGAGGACGCTCCCGCCACCGGGATCACCCGGGCTGCCCTCCTCGCCGGCCTCCCGCTGGTGGAGGCCTTCGAGCAGTCGGGGCTCGCCAAGTCCCGGAGCGAGGCGCGCCGCACCATTGAGGGTGGTGGGGCCTACGTCAACAACGTGCAGCAGTCGGACGTCGCACGGGCGTTGAGCCCGACCGACCTGCTCCATGATCGCTATATCGTCCTGCGCAAGGGCAAGCGCGACGTGCATGTCCTGCGCGTTGCATGAGACGAAGGTTGTGCGCAGTGGCGCTGGCCGTTCTCACCCCTGTCGTCGCCGCAGCCTGCGCCGGGGAGGATCAGATGGGATCACCATCCCACCGCATGCTCGAGTGGGTGTCAGGCACCGGGTTCGGGGAGCAGATCGGCACTCTCGTTGCGGACAACCAGCGGGTACCAAAGGATGTCCCCAATGGCACGGGCGCGGTGCACGCCGCGTGCGGCACACTGGAGAATGACGCCGAAATGGCCAACGGGGAACTGCCCGCTCCCGACCCGCAGGTGACGGCATGGTTGTCGGAGGCCTACGGCCTCGAAGGGAGCGCCGGGGCGGAGTGCTACAACGCAGGCGCGACCGACAAGAAACTGCTGGCCCAGGCGTACCGGGACAGCGCGCGGGCCGAGGCGCTGTTCCACCAGGTGCTTGCACGGATCCACTCCGTTGACGGGCGCGCGGTGTCGACGACGACGACGACGAACAACACCCCCGGGGGGGTGTTCGGGTGACCGGTACCGGCGACGAGATCGACCGGCAACGACGGCGGGTGTTGTGGTCGATGCCGACGGGCCTGTACCTGATCGGAAGCCGCTGGGACGACCGCCCCAACCTCATGGCGGCGAATCTGGTCATTCAGGTCTGCATGGAACCAAAGCTGGTGGCCGCGGCCATTGAGTCGGAGTCGGTGACAGCGGAGTTGGTGAAGAACTCCGGTGTGTTCGCCGTGTCGTTCCTGGCCCGCGGTGACAAGGACGCGGTGCGCAAATTCGTGAAACCGGTGACCGAGGTGGAACGAGCGGCCGACGGCTCGGTCGTCGCCATGGCCGGCCATCCGGTGCGCGAGGTGGGGCCCGGGCGAGTGCCGATCCTGTCTGGTGCCATCGGGCACATCCATTGCACCGTGACCGCCGATCATCACCTCGGCAGCCACACACTTTTCATCGGTGAGGTCACCGAGGTCGGGGGTGAGCCGGCCGACGTCCTGCGGATGGAGGACACCCGCATGCACTACGGCGGCTAGGCGGTGTCTCCGGCGTCAGGTTTGGGTCGCAAGTCGATGCGAAGGGTCAGGATGCCGTCCACGAGCTCGACGTCGGCGTCGCCGATCATGGCGTAGTCGGCGTAGTCCCGCTGCGCCTGCTCGCGAAAACGCTGCCGCTCGGGTCCCTCTATCGGTGGCATGCCCCGGGTCCGGACAGCCTCGGCCCTCTGGCGGAACCGCGCCACCATCTCCTGGGGATCGAACACCTCGACAAGCGTAGGGGTTGGTGCAGCAGAATGGTCGGTGCCATGAACGACGAACCGATCACCGCCGCAACGATTGCCACGGAGATCCGATCCGCCCTGGAAGCGGCGGACTTGTCCACCTACGCATCGCTGCTTGCGCCAGACGTGACGTGGGGCGCGCCCGGCGACCCCGAGCCTGCGTGCCGCAACCGCGGCCAGGTACTGGCCTGGTACAGCCGGGGACGCGATGCGGGGACGACCGCCCGAGTCACCGAAGTCACGGTCCTGGACGACGACAAAATCCTCGTCGGTCTCATGGTGAAACGTGACGGTGAATACGCGGAACGGTGGCAGATCCTCACCGTTGGCCAGGTCGGGGTCGCCGATATCCGGGGGTTCGAAGACCGGCCTTCAGCCACGGCTTTTGCTCGAGTTTGAGCCTGAGAGCCGACGGGACGCCTGCCTGCAGGCAGTACAATGAACCGGCGGTCAGGTTTGTTTGTGGACCGTGGCACGGGGAGCGACTGAGTGGTCCACCCCCGGTTGAGCAAGGAGTTCTCGTGAAAAAGGGACGCCACCGCCGTTTCGAAGAGGCGCGGAGCCTGAAGCGGTCCGCCACAGAGTCCACCGCACGCTGCGCCGAATGCGGGGCCGAGCCCGATGACGTCCACGCCAGCTGGTGCCTGGCCGAAGAGGATCGGTACGACCGGATTCTGGGTTCGACGCCGACGCCCTCCTATGCGGAGGAAGACCCGCTCAACGACTAATTGGCTAGTTGGCCGACGAGCCCGCCGCCGGGCTCTTGCTGGAAACGGGCGCCTTTGGCGCCGCCGCCCCCTTCGCCTGCTGGGCTGGCTTGCGGTTCCGCACCGCGGGGTGGGGTAGCGGCACCCGCTCGGCTCGCAGGCGGTCACGCTGACGCAGGAAGCCCATGAGGCGCGCATAGACCGCCGCGCCGACCATTTCGGTCAGCTCGGCCTCCATCTCCTTGTACACGGGCTTGGTGCCGACGAACGCGTCGGGTGCCTCGGTACACCACCAATGGAACTCCTGACCCCCCTTGCCCCAATGGCGGCGGTCCCACTGGCGGATGGTCGAGGTCACATGGCCGTCGTCGTCGACGGAGTCCTCGCGTCGTAGCGGCAGCTGCCAGCACACTTCGGGCTTGAACGTGAGCGGGTTGACCCCCCGGTTCAACGCAGCGACGTGGAGGGCGCACCCGGGCCCGGCGGCGAACCCCGGGCGATTGAGAAAGATGCAGGCGTCGTCCACCAGACGGGTCACGAGATCGCCGTCCTTGTTGGTCCGCAGGACCTGCTTCCTTGCGCCGTGGTGCTGCCACTCCTCGGGCGTCAGCGTTGCGGCGATCTTCTCGACCCGGCGAGCGTCCTTCTTGTTGACGAAGTGGGCCCCGTAACTGCAACACCCTTGGACCAGCTCGGGTGCCGGACCGGTTAGAACGCCCTGGCAACCTTCCCCGAAAATGCACTTCCAGTTGCTGGTCAGGAAGGTGACGTCGAAGACCCAGGTTCGCTCTTCCCCGTCGTCCTCGAAACTGACCCACTCATGCGTGTCCGTCGGGGGTCGCGCCACACGCAGGACGTTACAACGCCTTGCGGGGATGCCTCGTGACCCTTGATCGCCTCGTGATGGGCGCCAACGTCGGAGAAACCCCGAGTTGGCCGTAGACTGTCGACCATGGCCACGACCGCCCAGGAACTCCAGACAGACCCGATCGTCTCGCTGACCCCCGAAGCGCACCGCATTGTACGCGATGCGCTGGATCAGGAACCCGAGCCGGCCACCCTCGCGCTGTGGCTCGAGGTGCGCGGCGTGCAGGCGGGATCCTTCGTCTACGACCTCTTCTTTCAGGCGGCTTCCGATGCTGGGGAGGGTGATCAGGTGCGCGCCGACGGTGATCTGCAAATCGTGGTGCCCGCCGGCAGCGTCGACCAGCTGCGAGGCGCGCGCCTCGAGTGGGCCGAGGAGGGCGACGGTGGCCTGGTGCTGGTTAATCCCAACCTGCCGACACCGGAGGAGGCCTCTCCTGGAGTTCCACCGGAGATCCTGGCGAAGGGCATCACCGGACCCTTGGCGCTTCGCGTGATCAACGTGCTCGAGCAGGCCGTGAACCCGGCCATTGCCAGTCACGGTGGCCGAGCCGACCTGGTCGCGGTGAATGACGAGGAAGGCGTGGCGTACCTGCGTCTCTCCGGAGGTTGCCAGGGTTGCGCCATGTCGCAAATGACGCTCCGGCAGGGCATTGAGACGACTCTGCTCGAAGAGGTGTCTGAGCTGAAGCGCATCATTGACGTAACTGATCACGGCGAAGGCGAGAACCCCTTCTACAGCTGAGCCCGTTAGCGGAGGGGTGGCCCGATGGCCAAGAAGAGCGAGGGTAAGGCCAAGACGCCACCCGAGCATTGGGGCGAGGCCCCCGAGGAGCACGACTACCCGGCTGCCGGCGACTATCTGAGCCTCATCGGCGCGCCCTCGACCGTGAAGAGGATCATCGAGGCTCTCAAGACAGCGCCGCTCGAGCACCACAAGGCGAAGGACCTGTTGCGCGCCTCGGGGCTTGAGCTCTTGCCGATGGACAACGCGCACGTGGCGGCCGACCTGGCCAAAGTGAGGCGTGGATCGCCGCTTTCACCCGTGCTGCTGGTGCGGGGCGATATGGGTAAGGGCGTGCCGTTGACGATCGCCGACGGGTACCACCGCGTCTGCGCCAGTTATCACCTGGACGAGAATGCCGACATCCCGTGCCACCTCGTCGACCTCGTACCGCCACGACTCCCGTCCCGTAACGCCAGCACGAGGGGTCCGACAACGGTCCAGTAGCGTGGCTGCGTGCTGCGCTACCTGACTGCCGGGGAATCGCACGGCCGCGCGCTCGTCGTGACGGTCGAAGGCCTCCCCGCCGGACTGCCTGTTCGGGTCGAGGACATTCAGGGGGAATTGGCCCGCCGACGGCTCGGGTTCGGCCGCGGCCCTCGTATGCGCTTTGAGGCGGACGAGGTGACCCTGATCGCCGGCATCCGCCATGGGCGCACGCTCGGATCCCCGGTGGCCGTTGAGATCGCCAACACGGAATGGCCCAAGTGGACAGAGGAGATGTCACCCGAGCCGGGCGCGCCCTCTTCGGTGCTGACCCAGCCCCGCCCCGGTCACGCCGACCTGCCGGGGATGCTCAAGTACGGCTTCGAGGACGCCCGAGACGTATTGGAACGGGCGTCGGCCCGGGAGACGGCGGCGCGGGTGGCGGCGGGGACGCTGGCCAAGTTGCTGCTCGGGCACCTCGGGGTGACCGTGGTCAGCCATGTGATCGCTCTCGGCAGCGCAGTGACGAACCCTGACAGCCCGCGACCGGGTCCGGATGATCTGGAGCGGGTCGACGCGAGCGCGGTCCGATGCTTCGACCCGTCGGTTGAAGAGGCCATGGTGAAGGTCGTCAAGGCCGCTGCAAAGGATGGGGACTCCCTCGGGGGTGTGGCCGAGGTGCTGGCATACGGCGTCCCAGTCGGGCTGGGCAGTCACGTGCAGTGGGATCGCAAACTCGACGCGCTGCTCGCACAGGCGCTCATGAGCATTCAAGCGGTCAAGGCCGTCGAGATCGGCGAGGGATGGGATGTCGCCTCGCGCCGGGGCTCAGAGGCCCACGACGCCATCGTGTTCGACGAGACGGTGGGTTACGTGCGCCCGACGGCTCGGGCGGGGGGCATAGAAGGCGGGATCTCCAACGGCGCCCTCCTGGTGGCGCGCGTTGCCATGAAGCCCCTGGCCACGCTTAACCGACCTGTCCTGCAGACCGTCGACGTGGTCACGAAGGAGGCCACCGTGAGCTTTCGCGAACGGACGGACGTCACCGCCGTGCCCGCCATGGGCGTCGTCGCCGAAACGATGACAGCACTGGTGCTGGCATCGGAGGCCCTACGCAAGTTCGGCGGCGATTCGCTGGCCGAAGTCGTGCGCAACCGTGACGGGTTCATCGCGTCATTGGGTTCCACCCCCTCATCCGCGGTTGGGGGCGCGGCCCACGACGCCGCCGCCCCCGCTCAATGACCCAGCGGATACTGCTCGTGGGCATGATGGGCGTGGGCAAGACAACCGTCGGGCGCCTCGTGGCCGACAAGCTGGGATGGCGCTACCTCGACTCGGACACTGAAGTTCAGCAGGCGACTGGGATGACGGTCCCCGAGCTCTTCGCCGAGAAGGGCGAGGAGGCCTTCCGTGAGGCCGAGGCCGAGGCGCTCCGCCGCGCCTGCACTGCCACCGAGGCTTCGGTGGTCTCCGTGGCGGGGGGAGCCGTGTTGCGGGCTGACAACAGGGCACTGATCGCATCAGCGGGGCTGGTTGTGTGGTTGCGGGCCCGCCCCGCGACGTTGGCCGCCCGGGTCGGGGACGGGAGCGGACGCCCGCTCCTGGCCGGCGATCCTCTTGAGACCCTCACCGCGCTGAATGCGGTGCGGGCCCCGTTCTACGCGGAGGTCGCCACCATCACCTTTGATGTCGACGATCTCAGTGCCGGCGACGTGGCGTCCCGTGTGCAGGAGCAGGTGACGACCTGATGCGCGAAATCAAGGTCGAGCTAGGACCGCGCTCCTACCCGGTCCTGATCGGCAACGGGGCGCGACGGGCTCTCGCCGCTGTCGTCCCGGCCTCGGCCAAGCGCGCCGTGGTGGTCACCCAGGAGTCCGTGCGCCAGGCAGGTTGGCTGGACCATCTGAATGCGGGCGTGCCCTTCGAGGTGTGCACCATCGGTGAAGGGGAGACCACCAAGACCCTGGCCACCGTGGAGCAGCTGAACCGGCAGTTCGCCCGACAGGGGTTGTCCCGGGCGGATGTCGTCGTCGCTGTCGGCGGGGGCATCGTCACCGACACCGCAGGCTTCGCCGCCGCGTCGTACCACCGGGGCACCGCCTACGTGAACATCGCCACGACGCTCCTCGGCCAAGTCGATGCCGCCATCGGCGGTAAGACGGGTGTCAACCTGCCCGAAGGGAAGAACCTCGTGGGCGCCTTCTGGCAGCCGGCTGCCGTGCTGTGCGACACCGAGACCCTCAGCTCGCTCCCACCGCGCGAGTGGGCCTGCGGCAAGGGTGAGATGGCTAAGTACGCCTTCCTCGGCGACCCACCGCGTCCCGATCAGGACACGGACGAACAGGTGGCCCGCTGCGTGGCCATCAAAGCGGCAGTCGTCTCCGCTGACGAGCGCGAAGGCGACCGCCGGATGGTCCTCAATTACGGCCACACCCTGGCGCATGCTCTTGAGGCAGCTGGACTGTCCGCGCACCCTGACTGGGACTTACGTCACGGCGAGGCCGTAGCCATCGGGTTGATCTTCGCCGCGCGCCTCGCGCAGCGACTGGGACGGATCACCCAGGAGAGGGTGGACGAGCACCGTGCCGTGGTTGGCAGCTACGACCTGCCGGCCGATCTGCCGTCGGGCGCCGGGACGGGTGAACTCATCACCTTCATGGCGCGTGACAAGAAGGCGCAGCAGGATCTGACCTTCGTGCTGGACGGGCCCGCAGGTGTCGAGCCTGTCCACGGTGTGGCCGAGAGCGACGTGGTCGCTACCCTGGCTGACATGGGAGCCCGGACATGAGCCTCGTGATCCTCTTGTCGGGACCGAATCTCAACCTGCTCGGGGAGCGCGAGCCCGCCATTTACGGCACGCGGACTCTTGAGGACCATGTCGCTCGCGCCAGGGTGGCAGCAACCCGCCACGGCCTGGAACTCGAGCACCTGCAGTCCAACCATGAAGGGGAACTGGTGGGGGCGGTCCATGCGGCCCGGGGGCGGGCCGACGCCCTCGTGATCAATGCCGGGGCACTCAGTCATACGTCATGGTCGCTGCACGACGCCGTGGCCGCCTTCGACGGGCCCACCGTCGAACTCCATCTCTCCAACCCGGCCGGGCGCGAGCCCTTTCGGCATACCTCTGTCCTGGCTCCGGTCGCTGCCGGCGTTATCGCCGGATTCGGAGGGCTCGGTTACGAGTTGGCCATTGACGCGGTCGCCCAATTGTTGAAGGGAGCTTCATGAACGCACTACCTCCCATGTCGGTCAGCGGTCGCCTGGACGCCCTCCGAGCCCGCTTCGACGGGTATGAGGGCCTTGTGATCACGACGTTGCCGAACGTGCGGTACCTCACCGGTTTCACGGGGTCGGCCGCCCTGCTCGCGGTGACCGCACAGGGCGCGCTGCTGACTACCGATGGGCGCTATCGCACGCAGTCCGATGAACAGGTGCGCGCGGCGGGAGCACACGTGGAGATCGCCATCGGAGGTTTGGCCGAGCAGCGCAAGGTCACCGCCGAGTTCCTCTCGGGCGCGACGCGTGTCGGGCTGGAAGCGGACAACGTGACATGGGCGGGTCAGCGGGTGTGGGCCGACATGCTTGGATCGGCGGAGCTAGTGCCGACGATCAATGCGGTGGAAGCCCTGCGCGAAGTGAAAGACCAAGCCGAAATCGCCCGGATGGAGCGGGCGGCGTCCATTGCCGACGCAGCGCTCTATGAAGTGCTACCCCTTCTCTCGGAGGATGTCACCGAGGAGCAGTTCGCACTGGAACTCGACACAGCCATGCGCCGGGGTGGGGCCGAGAGCGTGGCCTTCGAGACCATTGTGGCGGCGGGAGAGAACTCGGCGAAACCGCACCACCGGCCGGGGACACGGCGGGTGCGTCGGGGGGACCCCGTGGTGGTCGACTTCGGTGCCACCTATGAGGGCTACCGCTCCGACATGACGCGCACCTTCTGTGTGGACGCCGAACCTGAAGGCGATCTTGCCCGGATATTCGCAGTGGTCGGCGCGTCGCAGGCCGCCGGCGCCGCGGCGGTTCGGCCGGGAATTGCCGCCAAGGAGGTGGATGACGTCTGCCGGGCGATCATCAGTGACGCCGGCTGGGCGGACCGCTTCGAGCACGGCACGGGACATGGCGTCGGCCTCGATATTCACGAGGCGCCCACAGTGAGCCAGCTGGGCACTGCTATCCTCGCCCCCGGCTTCGTCGTCACCGTCGAGCCCGGTGTCTACCTCCCCGGCCAAGGTGGCGTCCGTGTCGAGGACACCCTCGTAGTGACCGAGGACGGCAGCCGGTCTCTTACCCGCTTCACGAAGGACATCCATGGCAGTCTCGACTAATGATCTGAAAAACGGCATGAGCCTGGATCTGCCCGAGGGTCTCTTCAGCGTCGTCGAGTTCCAGCACGTGAAGCCCGGCAAGGGTGGAGCGTTCGTGCGCACCAAGCTGAAGAACGTGCGGAGCGGTGCCGTGATTGAGCGCACCTACCGGGCCGACGAGAAGTTGGAACAGGCCATCATCGACAAGCGTGACATGCAGTTCCTCTACCGGGACGGGTCCGATTACGTCTTCATGGACACCACCAGCTACGAGCAGTTGCAGGCGGCACCAGAGCTGCTCGGGACGGCACCCGATTACCTCAAAGAGGGTGACGAGGTGAACCTGCAGATGTACAACGGTGAAATTGTCGGTGTGGACCTACCCGCGTCGGTGGAACTGAAGGTGGCCGAGACCGAGCCGGGAGAGAAGGGTGACCGAGTGTCGGGTGCCCGCAAGCCGGCCACCCTTGAGACAGGGCTGGTCGTCCAGGTTCCCCTGTTCGTCAACACCAGCGACGTCATCAAGGTTGACACCCGCAGCGGCGAGTACCTGACCAGAGCTTGAGTCCAGCGCCCGTGGCGGAGTCCGGCGCGCCCCGCCACCAGCAAAGGGAACGAGCGCTTTCGCTGCTGTACGAAGCCGAGCTCAAAGGATTGACCCCGACCGAGGTGCTCGAAGGCCTACCGGTCACACCCGACGACTACGTGGTCACCCTGCTGCACGCGGCGACGGTCACGCGCGAGCGGGCCGACCACCTCATTGAGGCCGCCTCGGTGGGCTGGCCCCTCGACCGCATGGCGGTGCTCGACCGCCTGGTGCTCCGCCTCGCCGTGGCCGAGCTGCTCCAGGACAACGGGCCGCCCAGGGCGGTGGTCATTGACGAGGCGGTAGAGCTGGCCAAGACCTACTCGACCGACGAGTCGGGCTCCTTCGTCAACGGCATCCTCTCCACCGTTGCCGATCAGGTCGAGGTTCGCTGAGACCCACGTCTTTCTGCACACAGCGTGCAAGAACGATGTAGGTTTCCGCGAGGGTATTGCAGAGAGGAACCAAAGATGGCACTTGGCATGTACTTCACACCGAGTTCGTTCACACCCGAGCTGTACGAGGCGACAATCAAGAAGTTGGACGAGGCGGGGGCCGGGGCTCCGGCCGGAAGGCAGTACCACGTGGCCCTCGAGTCGAATGGCCTCATCCAGGTGTTCGATGTGTGGGATTCGGAAGAGTCGTTCCAGGCCTTCGGCGAAACGTTGCTCCCGATCATGGCCGAGCTGGGCGCTGACCCGGGTTCGCCGCAGGTCATGCCGGTCCGCAACATCATCAAGGGCTGAGGCTCACCAGCGTCGAAGGTCCGGATATGGCGTAGCCGGTGATGGACAACCCGCCATTTGGGCCAGGGTCACCGGGACGAAGTTCCCGGGCCCGCCCAGCCGACGAGCGAGCAGACTTGTCATGCACCCATGCCATCACCACTGACATCCCCGGAATCATCGTCAGACCCCGATCCTCCGTCTCCGTCCGGCCCTACGGGCGACGCGACCGGTGAGGGGTTGCACCGCGACCTGCCTCGCAACAAGGACCTCCTCGCCAATCCGGGACTGAACAAGGACGCCGCCTTCAGTGCCGAAGAGCGAGCGGTCCTCGGGCTGCGGGGCTTGCTCCCGTGGCGGATCCTCACGATGGACGAGCAGGTCGCCCTGGAGCTCGAACACCTGCGGCGCAAGTCCGATGATGTCGAGCGCTACATCGGTATCAGTGCACTGCAGAACCGCAACGAGACCCTCTTCTATCGGCTCCTCATCGACCACCTGGAGGAGCTGGCCCCCATTATCTACACCCCGACTGTCGGCCACGCCTGTCGTGAGTTCAGTCACGTGGTTCGGCGCACGAGGGGCTGCTGGATCACGCCCGATGACATCGGCCGGATACCAGAGCTGCTCCAGAACGCCGCCGCCACTGGGGTCCGACTCATCGTGGCCACCGACAACGAGCGCATATTGGGACTCGGGGACCAGGGAGCAGGGGGCATGGGGATCCCCATCGGCAAGCTCGCCTTGTACAGCGCGGGGGCGGGCATCCACCCACGGCTCACCCTTCCCGTCTCCCTCGACTGTGGTACCGACAACCAGGGACTCCTCGCCGACCCGCTGTACCTCGGATACCGCGCCCCGCGACTGCGCGGCGCGGCCTACGACGAGCTCATTGAAGCGTTCGTCCACGCCGTGACCGAGGTCTTTCCTGACGCTCTCCTGCAGTGGGAGGACTTCAAGCAGCACAATGCGCTGCGCCTGCTGGACCGTTACCGGGAAAGACTCCCGAGCTTCAACGACGACATTCAGGGTACGGCGGCTGTGGTCGTGGCCGGGATCCTGGCCGCGCTCCGGCTCAAAGGTGAGCGAATGAGCTCACAACGGCTCGTGTTTGTCGGAGCAGGAGCCGCGAGCCTCGGGATCGCCCGCCTGGTCCACGTTGCTATGGAAACCGAAGGGGCGAGCACCGAGGAGTTGGCGCACTCGGTGGCGATGCTCGATTCGCAGGGCCTCGTGTTCTCGAGCCGGGCCCAGGTGGATCCCGACAAGATGCCGTTCGCCCTCTCGCCCGAGGTGATGGCAGCGTACGGATTCGGGGCAAACGGAGCCTCGGCTGTGTCGGCCCACTTTGGACTCGAGGAAGTCATCCGTCACGTAGCACCGACAATCCTTGTCGGCACGAGTGGTGTGTCGGGTGCCTTCACCGAGGAGGCGGTGCGCCAGATGGCATCGCGCACGCCCGCTCCCCTTGTGTTCCCGCTTTCCAACCCGACCGCCAACGCCGAGGCCACTCCGGCCGATATCCTCGAGTGGACCGAGGGGCGGGCTGTCGTCGCGACCGGCAGTCCTTTCGGCGCGGTCGAGTCCTTGGGGCGGGCCCGCCTCGTCGGCCAGGCCAACAACATGTTTGTCTTCCCAGGCATCGGCTTGGGCGCCATCGCGGCCCGAGCCCGACGGATCCCTGACGAGGTGTTCCTCTTGGCTGCACAAGAACTGGCGGCACTGGTGCCCGATGACCGCCTCAAGGAGGGCGCCGTCTATCCCTCCCTCAGTGAGCTGAGGGTCATTTCGCGGACCATCGCCATCGCCGTCGCCAGAGAGCTCTGCCGTCAGGACCTGAGCAGCGTTCCCGAGGCATCCGTGGAGGATGTGGTCGATGCGAACATGTGGGCCCCGGACTACATGGAGTACCGCTAGGCACACCGAGGATGTCTGTCCCGGCCGAGTCGAGCCTGAGCGTCCGGCCGAACCTAGGGCATGTCGACCAGGACGACCTCGGCGGTCGTGATGTCGCCGAAGGTGATGCCGCGAGTGCTCGCAGCCTCGCGGCGAGACGCGGCCGCCACTTCGGCTTGGCCATCCAACGCTGCCCGGTCGACCCAGACCGTTCCGACGTAGCCCTCACCCGTTGAACGGTTGATCATGTTGCGGAGGGCGCAGAAGCCCGGAGTGGCCTTGATGCGGGGGACGACTTCGCTCTTGAAGAAGGCCAGGTTCTCGTCAATCTTTCCCGGATCCATGCTGAAGGGAGCGACCATGAGCGCGCAGCCGGGCTTCGGCGGATTCACGAGCTCAGCGACCAACTCTTCAAGGCGTTCAACCTGCATCGACCCTCCGATGATCTCGGTGGCCGCATCGCGCGCCTTGCCCATTGCGCTGTCGCTTGCATCCCGATCGGCTTCGGTGTCCCAGAGCGACAGGATATGGAACCGCCCCGCAGACCGATCGGCACTCGCGGTCAGACCCCGGTAGCCCTTCTGCTGGTGAATGATCGGGAGCGCGGTGCTCCTCAGGTATTCGATCCCGCCATCAATATTGGTGGCATCCGTCCAGATGATCAGACGTGTGTACATGGGTAATTCCTCCCTGTTGCGGACCCATAGGGCCGTCGTTGCGACGCTATACCCGTGCTTCGCTCAATGCTTCGGAGAGTGGGCAATGAGGCCAGAGGGGCTGAAGTTCACCATGCGGGAACGAATCTGCCTCGCAAATCCCCTACATGTCGCGAAGCAACAGGCGTCGCCACGCGTCCGCCAGCCATCGCTCGTAGCGGCGTGCCGACCATCGGCGGTCGACGGTGAACAACACATAGAGCTCTGAGCTGTTGGTCGCCCACAGGATGTCGGCTGCTTCGCTGATGGTCACTCCCTCGCGCAGACGTCCCGTTCCGCTGAGGTCCCTGGCCAGCTTTCTCATGTTGGAGGCACGCCGATCACTTATCTCCTGCCAGACCTCGTGCGCCTCTGGCTCAGTCTTGGACGCATCGCGGAGCGCCAGGTACAAAGGTGCCAGCCTGCCTTGTATTGAGCAGAGGGCCTGGGCGTAAATGGAGAGCTTCATGTTCGGATCAGGCTCAGCCTGGATCGCCTTCACGTAACCGCGGTCCTTCGCCGCGATCACCTCATCGGCCCCGGAAATGGCGCGCTCGATCAATTCACGAAGAATGAGGGGCTTTCGTCCGACCAGCTCGTACACCGTATCGACGTTGACTCCGGCTCCGGCGGCGATCTGCGCCACGGTGGCTCCTCTGTAGCCCCTCTCAATGATCGCCGTCCGGGCGGTGGCGAGGATCCGGTTCCTGGTTTCATGCGAACTCGCCTGTCGCTTGGTCGCGTCGTAGGGCCTCCGGTTGACTTGCCGAGTCATATGCCCCATACTTTAACCCGAAGTAGTATCGGATGAAAGTGAAGTGAATCAACGTGCCATTCGCATTTACGTACGACGTCCCAATCGACGAGGATTTCTACGGGAAGATCAAGGAAGGGTTGGGGCCAGAGGTGCCCCAGGGTTTGATCACCCACATCGCGCTCAAGCTTCCCGAGGGTGGGCTTCGCTACATTGACGTGTGGGACTCTGAAGAGGACTTCGAACACTTTGCCGAGGACCGTCTCCATCCCGTGATCCATCCTCTGCTTGAGGAGATCCTGGGCGTGGTACCGGCAGAGCCGGAGCAGGTGGCCCTATCCGTCATCCATGTCTGGGGCAGTGCCGGCTCTTTCAACTGATTGGCAGGAGGCAGCTCCGGTCAGGCCAACCCCGTTGCTCTTCGGCTACGCCAGCACTCCCCGACAGAGATTGCTGACTCAGCCGACGAGACCGTTGCGATGGGCGTAGGCGACTGCCTGCGAGCGGTCCCGGCTCCCCGTCTTGGCGAAAATGCGGTTCACATGGGTCTTGACCGTGGCCTCGCCGACGAAGAGCTCCCCGGCGATCTCGGCGTTTGAACGCCCCGCTGCAATCAGCCTGAGAACCTCCGCCTCCCGCTCGGTCAGCCCGTCGGGAGGAGTTTGATTGCTTCCCGCCGCGGCGGGGAGCGTGGCCACGTCGACGAGACGAGCCTGCACCGCCGGATCGAGCACCGCTTGGCCCGACACGGCCGCCTCCAACGCTCTGGCGATGTGGTCCCTTCCCGCGTCCTTCGTGAGGTACCCGATCGCGCCCGCTCGCAATGCACTGACTATGGATTCGTCATCGGCATACGTCGTGAGGACCACGACCTGAGTGTCGGGGTACTCGGCTCGGATACACCGGGTCGCCTCCACACCGTCCATTCGGGGCATCCGGAGGTCCATCAGGACAACAGCTGGTCTCATCGTCGCCACGAGGGCGACAGCCTCCTCACCATCAGCTGCCCCGCCGACGACCTCAATGCCGGGCATGGTCCCTAACAGCGTGATCAGCCCCTCCCGGACGACCGTCTGATCGTCTGCGACGAGAACCCTCACTCGGGCACCGCCGCCTGTACGACCCAACCACGCTCATGTGGTTCAGCGACGATGTGGCCGCCGAGCAACTCAATTCTCTCCCGCATTCCCTGCAACCCGAAACCTCCTCCGGTCCCGTGCAACGCACTGGGAACGCCAGCGTCTGGGCACTGCCCGTTGGTGACAGTCAGCGAGGTCGAATGCGGCAGGAATTCAAGATGAATCGCCACCGGTGCGCCCGGCGCATGTTTCCGTGCGTTCGTCACCGCCTCCTGGGCGGCCCGGTAGAGCGCCAGCCCGGCGTCGGCCGCGAGTGTCCGCGAGACGCCCGAAACGGTCAGGTCGGCACCATCCCGTGAGGCCAAGGTCGACAGCTGCTCGGCCAGTGCGACAGGCTCATCACGCAGCGCCTGCACGGCCTGCCGGGTTTCCTCGAGTCCCTGCACGGCAAGACGTCGTGCCTGCTGGAGTAACGAGCGTGCCTTGTCGTTCTCGTCGCCGTTCTCCAGAAGTGCGTCAGCCGCGTCCAGCTGCACCGACAGGGCGCCGAGGGAGTGGGCCAGGACGTCGTGCACCTCACGTCCGACACGGTTTCGCTCGGCCAACGCAGCGGCTCTGTCCCGTTCCGCGTCGGCTCGGATCCGTTCCGCAAGCAGTTGTTCAGCCTGAAGTGTCCGCTCCACGTACTGGCGCCGGCTCGCACCGACCATCTGTCCTATCACCACCGAGACAGCGCCTTCGGCAATCAAGACGTGCGGAGCCCCGAGCGCCAGCGTCGACAGGCCCAGGGCGCTGACTCCCGCTATGCCGACGGTCAACGCCGGGAGCGCGTCAAAGGCGATCCCGGCGCCCAGCCCTGCCACGCCCAGGAACGTGATGGCGATCGGCGCATAGGCGGCGACCGCACCGCCAGCGGCCGCCATGAGTCCGAGCGAGGCCCATATCGGTGGCCCGGATCTCCAGAGTTGACGGCTGGCCATCCAGCCCACCCATCCGATACCGACGGCGACCAGCAACAGCGCCTCGACGAGTTCGTTGGCCCCCACGCCCCGAGGTCGCTGCTGGTGCACAGCGCCCCAGAGCAGGACGGCGAGGCCGGTCAAGCGGGCCGCGGTGAGCATTCGCTCGGTTCTCGACCTCGTTTCCAGCTGCGACCGGATTTGAGCGGCAAGGCTCACGGACACGATGATCCCACCTCCGGGGGTGACAACCCTGAAGATCAGGCCGCCGCAGCCGGGCGGAGGAGGCCGCCGCGGGGCATGACCGCTCCGGAACGGCGAACCCGGAGGTAGAGGACTCCGGTCCGGCTGGCAACTTCGGCTATCGCCATCAGGACGAACGCGGCGCCCCAGGCGGTGCTTGACGTGATGTGGTGGAGGGCGCTGAATCGAGCGACGGCCGCCTGACCGCCGTGCCCGACCCACAGGACGAAACCCATCCGCGCCCCAATGCCGAGGACCCAGAGGAAAGCGGCGAGCAGGCCTGCCGTGGCCGTGGCGATGCCGGCGTCGACCCGAACGGTGGTCACCAATGCGGCCACCGTGCCGAGCGCGGCACCGACCGCCGCCAGAGCGACGATCAGCACGAGGTCGTTCCCGGCCGTGGGGATGGCGTGTAGGAACTGGGTCGCCACATAGGCGGTCGCGGCCAGCGGGACCAACAGGCGAGCCCGAGTCACCTTGTGGCCCCGGATCTGGAAGACGACGAGGCCGATGAGGCCGATGCTGAGGACGTAGTCGGTGAGTGTCATGCCTTCAGTGTCCGGCAACACGCGAAATCCTGCGTCAACCCGGAGGTGGACCACAGGGTTGATTCGACCCTCCACCCGGCCGATCCGCACCCCCTGTGCGCGGCGCTCCACGGGGTTTGGCTCTGTTCGGGGGTTCGCCTAGCGCGCTAAGGTATCTCTCTGACCGTGAAGTGAGTCCCGTGAGGCTCACACGGACAGGAGGAGCAGTGGCCGAACGCGAGCGCAGTCATACGCGACCCCTCGGGGGTGTGTTCGTGGCCCACTCCCAAGTGCTCTCCGCCGCCGACGTTCACCGCGCACTGACGCGCATGTCGCACGAGGTGATTGAGCGCAACGGCGGTCTTGAGGATGTCATCCTGGTGGGACTGCAGACAGGCGGCGTGCCGCTCGCAACCAAAATGGCCGAGTCGATGGCGCAAATTGAGGGGGGCGAACTCGCGCTCGGGACGCTCGACGTCGCCTTCTATCGTGACGACATCGGGTTGCGTCCGGTCCTGCCCGAAGCCGTCACGAACATCCCGGTCGATCTGGCCGGCAAAGTGGTCATCCTCGTTGACGATGTGCTGTTCACCGGTCGGACCATCAGGGCCGCGCTGAACGCCCTGAACGACTTCGGCCGTGCGCGCTCGGTCCAGTTGGCCGTCATGGTCGACCGAGGCCACCGA
>Ga0307374_10000922_pt1 | contig 55473 bp, 49 predicted proteins | sample OX3MG_FD_202532 | JGI IMG/M metagenome (GOLD analysis project Ga0307374, IMG submission 202532) | Soil microbial communities from Risofladan, Vaasa, Finland - OX-3 | ecosystem: Environmental > Terrestrial > Soil > Coastal area > Acid sulfate soil | place: Finland: Risofladan, Vaasa | collected...
CATCACGTCGATGCCGTCCGACTCGTACTGCCGGATGAGGCGCTCGGTGGTGCGGATGACCGAGGAGTTGTAGGCGCCGGCCAGTCCCCGGTCGGCGGTGATGGCCACGATGGCGGCCCGCCTGGTCTCCTCCGGCTGGCGGAAAAGGGGATGGCGCTGGCCCTCGGGGTCATGACCGAGGTCGGCCACCACCTTGCGCATCTGGGTCACATACGGCCGGGCCGCGGCGATGGCCTGCTGGGCCCGGACGATGCGAGAGGCAGCGATGAGCTCCATGGCGCGCGTGATCTTCTTGGTGGACTGCACGCTCTTGATCCGCCGACGCAGGATGCGCTCACGACCGCTGGCCATCGGTGACTAGGCCCTGGCCCCGGCCGACGCCTCGGTCGGCTGGAAGACGTTCTTGAACTCGTTGAGGGCGGCGTTGACCTTTTCCTTGTCGGGCAGGGCCTTGGTCTCCCGCACGCTTTTGAGCAGCTCGGAGTGACGGGTGCGCAGGAAGTCGCGGAGCTCGCCTTCGAAGCGGACCACGTCAGCCACGGGGACGTCATCGATGAAACCGTTGGTCCCGGCGTAGATGACGAAGACCTGCTCCTCCACCGGCAGCGGCGCGTTGAGGGGCTGCTTGAGCAGCTCGGTCAGGCGGTAGCCCCGGTCGAGCTGGGCCTGGGAGAGCTTGTCCAGCTCGGAACCGAAGCTGGCGAAGGCCTCCAGCTCGCGGAACTGGGCCAGGTCGATCTTGAGGGTGCCGGCCACCGCCTTCATGGCCTTGATCTGGGCGTTACCGCCCACCCGGGACACCGACACGCCGACGTTGATGGCGGGACGGACACCGGAATAGAACAGGTCGGTCTCCAGGAACACCTGACCGTCGGTAATGGAGATCACGTTGGTCGGGATGTAGGCGGAGATGTCTCCGGCCTTGGTCTCGATGATGGGCAGGGCGGTCAGGGAGCCGCCGCCGCGCGCCTCGGACATCTTGGCTGCCCGCTCCAGCAGGCGGCTGTGGAGGTAGAAGACGTCCCCCGGGTAGGCCTCGCGTCCCGGCGGCCGGCGCAGCAGGAGGGCCAGCTGGCGGTAGGCCTCAGCCTGCTTGGAGAGATCGTCGTAGACGATGAGGGCGTGCTCACCATTCTCCATCCAGTGCTGACCCATGGCGCAGCCGGAATAGGGGGCCAGGTACTTGAACGGGGCGGCCTCCGAAGCGGGGGCGGCCACCACCACCGTGTAGTCCATGGCCCCGTGCTCGGCCAGGGTGGCCACCGTCTGGGCGATGGTGGAGCCCTTCTGCCCGATGGCCACGTAGATGCACTTAACGCCCAGGCCGGCCTGGTTGATGATGGTGTCCACGGCCACCGAGGTCTTGCCTGTCTTGCGGTCACCGATGATGAGCTCGCGCTGGCCCCGTCCGATGGGGGTCATGGCGTCGATGGCCTTGATGCCGGTCTGGAGGGGCTCGCTGACCGGCTGGCGGTCGACGATGCCGGGAGCCTGGACCTCGAGGCGACGGACCTCGGTGGTGTTGAGGGCGCCCTTGCCGTCGATCGGCTCACCCAGGGGGTTGACCACTCGGCCGAGCAGGGCGTCACCGACCGGGACGGAGAGGATCCGCCCGGTGGCCCGGACGATCTGGCCCTCTTCGATGTGGTCGACTTCGCCGAGGATGACGGCGCCAATGGAGTCCTCGTCCAGGTTGAGGGCCAGGCCGACCACTCCGCCTTCGAACTCCAGGAGCTCGTTGACGGCGGCGTTGGCGAGGCCGGTCACCCGGGCGATGCCGTCCCCGACGTCGCGGATGCGGCCCACCTGCTCGGTGGTGACGCCGGGGGTGAAACCCTCGACGTTGCGGCGGAGGGCCTCGGCTATATCCGAGGCATTGATGGTCAGCTCGGCCATGTCAGCTCGATTCCCCTGTTCCTGTGAGTAGATCTACCTGCGGAAGGCTGAGCCGCTCCTTGAGCAGCTCCAGCCTGTGACGGGCGCTGCCGTCGACGATGGTGTCGCCCACCGAGGCGATAAAACCGCCCAGTAGGTCCCGGTCCACGCTCACCCGCACGTCCACCTGGCGACCGGTGATGCGAGAAAGAGCCTGGGTCAGACGGGCCCGCTGGTCATCGTCCAGCTCGACAGCCGAACGGACCTCGGCCACCCGCCGGTTGGCCTCGGCGGCCACCCGGTCCACCAGCCAGCTCAGGCTGGCTACGTAGTCGCGGGGCCGGCCGTAGAGGGCGGTATAGGTAGCCAGGCGGACGGTGGGGGGCGAGGCCTTGGTGCCGAGGAGGTCGCTGACCAGGCCGGCCCGGCGCTCGGCCGGCACCTCCCGGTCGGTCAGCACCGCTTTGAGCTCTTCGGAAGAATCGACCACCCGGCCGAAACGGAACAGCTCGTCCTCGACCTCGCTCAGGCCGCCAGCGGCGGCCAGCGGGGACAGGACGGCGGTGGAGTAGCCCTCGATCCGCTCCCGAGAGGCGCTGCGGCCCAGCATGTCAACCTCGCCCGACCCACGTCCGAGCAGGCCGGGCTGGCCGGGCTCACCGGCCCCGCCCGAAGCGGCGATGGCAGCCGCAGCCGCCGACGCCAGCCAGGTCAGGTCGGAGACAATCTCCGGGGCCCGGTCTACCTCGATCACGTAGGACAAGAGCGCAGCGGTGGCCGGGGCGACCTTCCCCTCCAGCAGGTCACTCACCACGGCCCGGCGGGCCCGGCTCGGCAGGCCCGGGTCGGACAGGGCGGCCCGCAGGTCCTCCGAGGAGCCAACGGCGCGGCCGAGGGCGGACAGATCGGCGGCCACCGCCTCGGCGCGGCCCTCGGCCCCGGCCGTCTCCATGACGGCGTCGAAGTAGCCCCGGACGGCCTCTCGCACGATGCTCCTGCCTAGCGGGAGGCGCCGGCGCTGCCGGCCCCGCTGTCTGCCCCCGCCTCGCGCTCGACCTCACCGATGGTGCGGTCGATGAGCGCCTTCTGGGCCGACTGGTCCATGGCCTGGCCGATGACGCGCTCGACCACGGTGAGAACAAGGTCGCCCATCTCGCCCCGCAGTTCCTCAGCCGCCCGCCGGGCGGAGGAGTCGATGTCGCCCTGGGCCCGGGCGAGGATCCGCTGGTACTCGGCCTCGGCCCGCTCCCGAGACTGGGTGCGCAGATCCTCACCGAGGCGGTTGGCCTCCTCGACCAGCTGGCGGGCCTGGGTGCGGGCCTCGTCCATGGCTTTGCGGTACTCCGCTTCGGCCTCCTCGGAACGCCGCTTGGCCTCCTCGGCGTCGCTCAGGGCCTGGCGGATGGTGTTCTGGCGCTCCTCCATGACCTCGTTGACACGGGGCAGGACATAGCGGGCCAGGAAACCCAGCACCAGGAAGAAGATTACGAGTTCGACAATGAACGTCCCGTTGGGAACGAGGAAGTTCGAAGCGAAGACTGCCTTCACGGGCGATCAGCCCTTGGCCAGCACGAATACGAACAGGGCGGTGAAGGCCAGGTTGATGAAGTACATGCCCTCGACCAGACCGATGATGAGGAACATGGTCGTGTAGAGACGGCCCTGCACCTCCGGCTGACGGGCGATGCCGGCGATGGTCTGGCTACCGGCCAGACCGTCACCGACGGCGGCACCGATGGCGCCACCGCCGAGGGCGAGGCCGCCTCCGGCGAAAGCGCCGGCCAACTCGATTGCCTTCTGGGTCGTTGCTGCCATGGGTGGTTCTCTCCTGTCTGGATGAGCTCTGGTGAGACTCAGTGCCCGCCGGTATCGATGGCGAACTGGTAATAGAGGATGGTCAAGAGGGCGAAGATGAACGCCTGGATGACGCCGATGAACATGTCGAACGGCTTCCAGATCAGGGTGAAGACGACGGAGGCCAGGCTCAGCTTCAGAGGGAAGGAGATGAGCAGGGCGATCATGATCCCGCCGGCGAAGAGGTTTCCGAAGAGCCGCAGGCCCAGTGTGAGCGGCTTGGCCAGTTCCTCGATGATGTGGATGGGGAACATCACCAGGGGCTTGCGGAAGTAGTGGGCGAAGTACCCCCCTATCCCCTTGACCCGGATGCTGGCGGCGGTGGTGAGGACGAAGACCAGGATGCCGAGGGCGTAGCAGAGGTTCACGTCGGCGCTGGGTGAGGGGATGTAGTCGGTGTTGTGGAAGATCCCCGGGAGGATCTCCAGCCAGTCGGCCACCAGCACCAGGAAGAAGATGCTGACGGCCAGGGGGACGACGTGGCGGTACTTAGGGCCGAGGTTGGTCTCGACCTGGTCGGACACGCTGCTGACGATGGTCTCCCAGGTCAGCTGCAGCTTGCCCGGGACCCCGGCGGTGGCCTTGGCCCGCATGCGCCAGCCGAGGCCCATCACGATGAGGGCGGCGGCGGCGGTGGTGTAGATGGTGTCGATGTTGAGGGTCCCCAGGCCGGGAACCTTGGCGGTGATGTGGTCCCCGACGGGGATGTTGGCGATGGCCAGGACTGCGTTATGCACCGAGACCCCCGGAGGACTGCCCCTTCTGGAAGGCCAGCAGCACCTTGAGCATGTGGACGAGGAGCATCATCTGGAAGACGGCCAAGCCCACGATGACGCCCCAGCCCATCGGACGAACGAAGAGCATGAGGAGCAGGGCGACCGCGGTCACGGCCCCCAGGCGGAGGAAGGTGGCGCTGGCGAACGGGCCCCGGTTGATCTTGCCCTCGGCGGTGGTGTTGCGGGCGGCCGACACCTGGAAGATCCGGTTGTTGAGCAGGCCCAGGGCCAGGCCGATGACCGCGCCCGGGCCGAAGAGGGGGTAGCCGAAGCCGATGCCGGCGCCCACGGCCAGGATGCCGACCGCCACCGAGGACCACAGGGTCCGGCGCATAACGCCATCGATCTCGGCCACGGGGAAGCCCTCGAGCCTCATGGACACGACCGGACCCCCTCGGTCGTCAGGAGTAGTGGCGAACCTCCCGCCAGGTGAAAACGGCCCCGGCAGCCATGCCGGCCAGCATCCCCACGAAGAGGAAGAGCGGCAGGGTGCCCAGGAGCTGATCCAGGCCCCATCCGGCGGCCAGGCCGCCCAGCAGACACAGGGCGGCGGTCAGTCCCAGCTGGGCAAAAGCCATGATGCCAGGAGGCCGGCTGCTCAAGTTCGCACCGGGGGGCCGAAGCGGGCACGGGAGGATGTTGGCACGAAGTGCATGGGGGGTGCAAAACGAAGGTTGGGGGGGCCAAAACTTGGTCTCACGTGTTACTTCGCTGACGCAGGCCGGGGTGGAACAGGGTGTAGAGGGCCACGGCCAGGGCGAGGATCCCGAAGGGGATGATGGCGTTGGCCGAGCCCGATCCGGGCAGGTTGAGAGTCGGATAGAGGACCAGGCCGGAGAGGATGGCGGTCCAGATCCAAAGGATGACCACCGAGCGCAGGTGCCCGTGGCCCAGGCGCATGAGGCGATGGTGGAGGTGCTCCTTATCCCTGGCGTGCCACTGGCCCCGACGGGCCAGGCGGCGGAAAACGGCGAAGACGGAGTCCACCATCGGCACCCCCAGGATCACGAAGGGGATGAACAGGGGGGCGAAGAAGAAATACGTCTCCCCGCTGAAGCGGAAGTCGTTGGCCGTCTGACCCCCGACCGACATGGTAGAGGCGGCCATGAGCAGGCCGAGCATGAGGGCGCCGGCATCTCCCATCATGATCTTCCCGGGGTGGAAGTTATGGGGCAGGAAGCCCACGCAGATGCCGCAGGTGGCGGCCGCCACCAGCAGACCGACGTTGTCGGGGGTGAGCAGGCCCAGGTCGTGCAGGCGCCAGGAGTAGACGAAGAAGGCGCCCGAGGCGATGGTCACAATGCCGGCGGCCAGGCCGTCCAGCCCGTCGATGAGGTTGATGGCGTTGGACATGACCGCCACCCACAGAGCGGTGAGCAGCGGCGTCACGTCCGGTCCCAGCACCACGAAACCGGCAAAAGGAATCCGGAAGTAGAACAGCGTCACCCCCAGGAAATAGAGGATGGTGGAAGCCAGAACCGTCCCGGCCAGCTTCCCTGGGGGAGACAGCTCGCGGAGGTCATCGACCACGCCCACCGCGAAGATGACCGTCGCCCCGAGGGCCACCCCCATGGGCTCAGAAGTGGAGAAGACGGGCTTGAGGGAGGGGATGAGCGACGCCACGCCCAGGGCGATGAGGAAGCCGACGTACATGGCCGCCCCGCCGACGGTGGGCATGGGCTTTTCGTGCACCCGGTTCTTATCGGGCTGGACGATGGCCCCGAGGGTGACCGCCAGCCGGCGGACCGGGAAGCAGAAAAAGTAGGTCGCCACCGCCGCAATGGCGAAGACCTCGAGATAGACGGTCACGAAGTGACCTGGCTCCTACACCAGCTCCGGATAGGGCGTGAACTTGGAGCAGAGGACGTTGACCTCGTCATGCACGTCGGACACGTCGGCGTCGGCGCCCTGTTCGGAAACGGTGCGCAGGACCCGGCCGATGAGCGAAGCGATCTCGCCCATCTCGGCGGTGCCCATGCCGGAGGTGGTGACGGCGGCGCTGCCCAGGCGCAGTCCGCTGGTGACGAACGGGGAGCGGGGGTCATCAGGGATGGTGTTCTTGTTGCAGGTGATGCCGGCCCGGTCCAGGGCCTCCTGGGCGACCTTGCCAGTCAGCTTGGCATCCAGCGGGCGGAGGTCCACCAGCAGCAGATGGTTATCGGTGCCTCCTGAAACCAGGCGCAGGCCCTCCTTGGCCAGGCCCTCGGCCATGGCGGCGGCGTTGGCCACGATCCGCCTGGCGTAGTCGGCGAACTCCGGCGTCGATGCCTCCTTGAAGGCCACCGCCTTGGCGGCGATGACGTGTTCGAGGGGTCCGCCCTGCAGACCGGGGAATACGGCCTTATCGATCGCGGCGGCCAGCTCCGAATTGCACAGGATGGCGCCGCCCCGGGGGCCGCGCAGGGTCTTGTGGGTGGTGAAGGTGACGATGTCGGCGTAAGACACCGGGTTGGGGTGCACGCCGCCGGCCACCAGGCCGGCGATGTGGGCGGCGTCGAAGAGGAAGAGGGCCCCCACCTCATCGGCGATGCGGCGGAACGGCTCCGGCTCGATGATGCGGGAGTAGGCAGTGGCGCCGGCCACGATCAGCTTGGGCCGGTGCTCCCGGGCCAGCTCGGCTATCTGGCCGTAGTCGAGGCGCTCATCGCTGGGGGTGACCCCGTAGGAGACGAAGTGGTAGAGCTGGCCGCTGGCGTTGGCCGGCGAGCCGTGGGTGAGGTGGCCGCCCTGGTCCAGGCGCATGCCCAGGACGGTGTCGCCCGGCTTGAGCACGGCCATGTAGACGGCCATGTTGGCGTTGGCCCCGGAGTGGGGCTGGACGTTGGCGTGGTCGGCCCCGAAGAGAGCGCAGGCCCGGTCCCGGGCCAGCTCCTCAGCCTGGTCGATGACCTGGTTGCCCCCGTAGTAGCGCTTGCCCGGGTAGCCCTCGGAGTATTTGTTGGTGAGGACCGAGCCGGTGGCGGCCATGACCGCCGCCGACGTGAAGTTCTCTGAGGCGATCAGCTGGAGGGTCGTGTTCTGGCGCTCGATCTCGCGCCGGATGATGGCCTCGAGCTCGGGATCCTGGGCCAACGGGTCAGGGAGGGTCATTCCAGGCAGGGTACCCTCGGCGGCCGTGCCTTTGGACCCCCGTACCCCGGTAATCGTCGGCGTCGGCCAGCTCACCCGCCGCCCTCCCAACCCGGCCAGCGCCGAATGGGTGCTGGGCGCCGATGAGCCCATCGACATGATGACCGAGGCTCTGCGCCGGGCCGGGCGGGACAGCGGCGGGGGCGACGCCCTCCTGGCCCGGGCCGATCGGGTGGCGGTGGTGTCGCTCATGTCCTGGTCCTACCGGAACCCGGCCCTGATCCTGGCCGAGCGCCTGGGCGCCTCACCGGCCGACCTGGTGCTGACCGGGACGGGAGGCAACAGCCCCCAGAGCCTGGTCGACCAGACGGCGGCCGACATCCTGGCCGGCCAGCTGGACGTGGCCCTCCTGACCGGGGTGGAGGCGATGTACACCCGGCGCCTGGCCCGCCAGCACCAGGTCCAGCTGGCCTGGACGACCCAGGGCGAAGACACCCCGGCCCCCCGCACGGTGGGCTCGGACCGGGCCGGGACGTCCGAGGCGGAGTTGTCCATCGGCATGGTGCTCCCAATCCAGATCTATCCCCTGTTCGAAAACGCCCTGCGCGCCGCGGCTGGAGAGGGCGTCGAGGAGCACCAGGTCAAGGTGTCCGAGCTCTACGCCCGCTTCAGCGAGGTGGCCGCCGGAAACCCCTACGCCTGGTCGCCCGAGGCCCTCAGCGCCGAGGACATCCGCACCCCGGGGCCGGATAACCGGATGATCGGTTTTCCCTATCCCAAGCACATGAACTCCAACATGCAGGTGGACCAGGCCGCGGCGGTGGTCATGTGCTCGGTGGAGGCGGCCCAGGCGGCCGGAGTGCCCGAGGACCGCTGGGTCTTCCCTCGCTCGGGCGGGGAGGCCCATGACCACTGGTTCGTGAGCGAGCGGGACAACCTGCACAGCTCCCCCGCCATCCGCCTGTGCGGGCAGAAGGCCTTTGAACTGGACGGCTCGTCCATCGATGAGGTCACCCACATCGATCTGTACTCCTGCTTCCCCTGCGCAGTTCAGTTCGGGGCCGATGCCCTGGGCCTGGGCCTGGACGAGGCCGACCGTCCGTTGACGGTCACCGGCGGCCTCCAGTTCTTCGGTGGACCCGGTAACAACTATGTGATGCACTCGATCGCTTCGATGTGCGAGCAACTTCGTCGGGACCCGGGGTCGCTGGGGCTGGTGAGCGCCCTGGGCTGGTACGCCACCAAACACGCCGTCGGCCTGTATTCGACCACCCCGCCGGCCCGGGCCTTCCGGTTTGAGAACGTGCAGGACGCGGTCCACGCCCTGCCCTCGCGCCGGGCCACCAACGACGCCGAGGGCGAAGCGGTCATCGAGACCTACACGGTCATGCACGAGCGGAGTGGTCAGCCGGAGTACGGAATCGTCACGGCCATCCTGGGGGACGGCACCCGGGCCGTGGCCAAGGTGGAGGACCCGGTCGCCCTGGCCTCGCTGGTCGAGACAGAGGGATGCGGCCGGCCCATGCGCCTACTGGGCCAGGCCAAGGCCGAACTGATCTAACCCCAGGCGGCCAGCACTTCCTCCCAGGGGACGGCCCCGGCCCGCAGGAGGCGGGGTTCGTCCTCGGAGGCATCGACCACGGTGGAGGAGACGCCCCGGCACTCCCCGCCGTCGAGGACCAAGAGGCCAGGGAAGATCTCGGCCACCTCGGAGGCGCTGGCCAGGTCGGGCTCCCCGTGGCGGTTGGCGCTGGTGGCGGCCAGCGGGCCCGACTGCCGGCACAGGGCGAGGGGGACGGGGTGGGCCGGGCAGCGCAGGCCGATGAAGTCGGGCCGCCCGCCCAACTCCATCTCCACGCCGGATCGGCGCCCGACCACCAGGGTCAACCCACCCGGCCAGAGGCTGCGGGCCAGGGCGTGGGCCCCATCGCTCAGATCACCGAGACGGTCGGCCTGCTCGACCCCGGCCACCAGGACGGGAAGGGCGGTGCCGACCGGCCGGCCCTTCAGGGCGAAGAGGGCGCCGGTGGCGCCGGCCACGGCCGGATCGACGGCCAGGCCGTAGACGGTGTCGGTCGGCAGACCCACCACCCCTCCGGCGGACAGGGCCGCCCGGGCGGCGGTGATGGCGTCCGATGAAGGTGGGTCCCCAGCAGCTTCTACCAGTGGCAAGGTGCGCATCTCTCCAGTTCGGGGCGACCAGCATGCTCCATCACGGGGCGTCCGAGGGCGGACCGGTGCGGGCGATCAGGACCCGGACCCGTCCAGTCAGGTCGGGGTGCACCTCGGTCTCGAAGCCGTAGGTCTCGGCCAGTGCCACCGACTCGGCGGCCCGCTGGGAGGCGATCTCCACCACCACCGAGGCCGGCGGACCCAGCCACGCCGGGGCCCCGGCCAGGATGCGGGCGGTGGCCTCCAGGCCGGTCGGCCCCGACCACAAGGCGGAGGCCGGCTCCCAGGCCGACACCTCGGCTTCGACCTCATCGGCCTCGGCCACGTAAGGCGGGTTGGACACGGCCAGGTCCACCCGGCCGGCCAGCTCGGTGGGCAGAGCGTCCCACCAGTCCCCCCGAACCAGGCGCACCCGGGTGGCGGCCGCCCCGGCCAGGCCGGCCAGGTTGGCCGCGGCCACTTCCAGGGCGGCGGCAGAGAAGTCGGTAGCCCAGACCTCGACGGGGCCCGCTAAGGGCGGCGCCTCCAGGGCCAGGGACAGGGCGATGGCCCCCGACCCGGTACCGAGGTCGACCACCACCAGCGGCCGGCTGCGGGCCCGCTCGACACGGAGGCGGCGCAACTCGGCCAGGGCCACGTCGACCAGCACCTCGGTCTCGGGCCGGGGAATGAGCACCCGGTCATCCACCATGAGGTCCAGGTGGCGGAAGCCCCATGCCCCGGCCACGTACTGGAGGGGTTCGCCCCGCCGGCGGCGCTCGATCATGGACTCGAGGCGGACCACCGCCCGGTCGGGGGCCCCCTCACCGAGGATCTGCATCAACTCGGCGGCGTCGGCACCGGCCACCGTCTCCACCAGCCGGCGGGCGTCGCGGCGCGAGCCCAGGGCGGCCGTGGCCGAGCCCAGCAGGTCGGACCAGGTGAGCGGGGTGTTCAGCCCTCGCCCCGGAGCTGGCGGGTCCGCTCATCGGTGACCAGGGCGTCGACCACATCGTCCAGCTCACCCAGCAGGATGCGGTCGAGGCGGTGGAGGGTCAGGCCGATGCGGTGGTCGGTGACCCGGTTCTCTTTGTAGTTGTAGGTCCGGATCTTCTCCGAGCGGCCCCCGCCGCCGACCTGGCTGCGCCGCTGCTGGGAAGCCTCGGCCGCCTGCTTGTCCTGCTCGGCCTTCAACAGCCGGGCCCGCAGCACCAGCATGGCCTTGGCCCGGTTCTGGATCTGGCTCTTCTCGTCCTGCATGGCCACCACCGTTCCGGTGGGGAGATGGGTGATCCGCACGGCCGAGTCGGTGGTGTTGACCGACTGTCCGCCGGGACCGGTCGAGCGGTAGACGTCGACCTTGAGGTCGTTGGGGTCGATCTCCACGTCTACCTCCTCGGCCTCGGGCAGAACCGTGACGGTGGCCGAAGAGGTGTGAATGCGGCCCTGGGACTCGGTGACGGGCACCCGCTGGACCCGGTGGGGCCCGCCCTCGTGCTTCATCCGGCTCCAGACCCCGTCCCCGTGGAGCGAGAAAGTGACTTCGTTGAACCCACCCATGTCGGAAGGGTCGGTGCCGAGGACCTCGAACTTCCAGCCCATGTGCTCGGAGTAGCGGGAGTACATCTCGAAGAGGTCCTTGGCGAAGAGGTTGGCCTCCTCGCCACCTTCCGCCCCCCGGATCTCCACGATGACGCCCTTGTCATCGTTGGGGTCCTTGGGCAGAAGCTCGACCTTGAGCTCCTCCTCCAGAACGGACATGCGCGACTCGGCCGTTTCGATCTCGTGGCGGAGCATCTCCCGCTCCTCCCCCGTGGCCTCCCCGTACAGCTCCCGGGCGGCCTCCGCGTCGGCCGCCGCCCGGCGGTAGCCGCGATAGCGCGACACCAAGGCGTCGAGCTCCTTGTAACGGCGCGAGACCGCCGTCAGCCGGCGCTGGTCGGCAATGATCTCGGAGTCCGAGAGCTGGCCCAGGACATCCTCGTACTCCTGCTCGAGGTCATCCAGGCGGTCGAACATGTTCCTAGTAAAGCCGGACGGGGCCGGGGCCCCGACGGCGATCGGGCGGGAGGGAGGCTACGGACGGGTCTTGCGACGGCCGTAACGGCGCTCGAAGCGCTCCACCCGGCCACCGGTGTCAACCAGCTTCTGCTTGCCCGTGTAGAACGGGTGGCACTCGTTGCAGAGCTCGACGTGGAGATCGGGCTTAGTCGAGCGGGTGGTGAACTGGTTCCCGCAGGAACAGCGGACCGACGCCTCGACGTAGGTGGGGTGGATTTCGGTCTTCATGGCTCCTGAATTCTACCTGGTCCCCGGCTCATGCCGGAGGGGTTGGACCCTTGGCTATATCGGCCAGGAACTCGTCATTGCTCCGGGTCGACTTGATCTTGTCCATGAGCAGCTCGAGGCCGGCGGCGGCGCTGCCCTCGCTGCCCAGGGCACTGAGGACCCGGCGCAGCTTCCAGACCTGCTGGAGATGGGAGCGGTCGAAGAGGAGCTCCTCGTGCCGGGTGGAGCTGGCGTTGACGTCAATGGCGGGGTAGATGCGCCGCTCGGCGAGCTTGCGGTCCAGCCTGAGCTCCATGTTGCCAGTGCCCTTGAACTCCTCGAAGATGACCTCGTCCATGCGGGAACCGGTTTCCACCAGGGCCGTGGCCAGGATGGTGAGCGAGCCGCCCTCCTCGATGTTCCGGGCCGAGCCAAAGAACTTCTTGGGCGGGTAGAGGGCCGCCGAGTCCACTCCACCGGAGAGGACCCGGCCCGAGGCGGGGGCCGAGAGGTTGTAGGCCCGGGCCAGGCGGGTGATCCCATCCAGGATGATGACCACGTCCCGGCCCGCCTCGACCATCCGCTTGGCCCGCTCGATGGCCAGCTCGGCCACCTGGGTGTGCTCCTCGGAGGGCCGGTCGAAGGTGGAGGCAACCACCTCGCCCTTGACCGAGCGACGCATGTCTGTGACCTCCTCCGGGCGCTCATCCACCAGGAGGACCATGAGGTGGACATCGGGGTTGTTGGCCTCGATGGAATGGGCGATCTGCTTCATGACCGTGGTCTTACCGGCCTTGGGGGGGCTCACGATGAGGCCGCGCTGGCCCTTCCCGATCGGTGAGAGCAGATCGACTATGCGGGCCGTCATATTGGCCGGATCCCCCGGCATCTCCAGCCTCAGGCGATCGTCGGGGAAGAGGGGGGTGAGATCCTCGAAGCGGGGCCGTTGGCGGGCCTCGTCCGGGGTCATGCCGCTGACGGTGTCCACCCGCAGGAGGGCCGGGTACTTCTCGTTGCTCGACGCCGGGCGGCTGGCGCCCTCCAGGTAGTCGCCTTTGCGCAGAGCGAAGCGTCTGACCTGGCTCATCGAGATGTACACGTCGCGGGGGCTGGGCAGATAGCCGCTGGCCCGCAGGAACCCAAATCCCTCGTCCCGCAGATCGAGCAGGCCCATGACCGGCACCGGCTCGCCCTGGAAGGGCTGGTCGGGGCCGGTGCCCTGTGCCTCACCCCGCTCGCCTGGGCGGTCGCGGTCCCGTCCCCGGCGCCGGCGGTTGCGCCGGTTCCCGGCTTCGGAGTTGGGGTCGAAGGGACGGGCAAAGCGCTCTCCCTCCGGGTTGGCCTGATCCCCACCTTCGGCCGGGTTGGCCTCGGAGGACCCGGGGCTCTGCCGGGAGAAGGTCTGATGGCCCGAGCGGTTGTTGTCAGCGTCCTCCCCGTCGGGGCCGTCGAAGGCATCATCGGAGCGGGACGAGCCCGCCGACCCGTTGGTCGAAAGGGCGCCGTCGTCATCCGCCGGCGCCGCGCTCCCGAGGCGCCGCGAGTCCTCAGCGACGTCGGAGGTCGCTGGGTCAGAGGCTTCCGGGACCTCGGCGGCTGTTTCAGCCGCGGCCCGGGCCGCCCGGGACACGCGGGGCCGGCGCACCCGCCCGGCGGGCTCGGCCGGGGCGTCACCCTCTGGGGAGGACGAGGAGGAGTCCTCGCTGGGAGATCCCGGGTCCTCGGCACCGCCGGTCACGATGCGGAGGATGCCGTCGATCAGGTCGGACTTCTTGGTGCGGCTGGCCGGCTTGAGACCCATGGCCTCGGCGATGGCGTGGAGCTCGTCCCGCTCCTTGCGCTCCAGAACCGAGCGTTCGAGCTGCTGCTCTGCGCTCATGTACACCTCTCTCGGGCCGCCGGAGGCAGAACACCGGGGGCAATCGTGGATATGTCGCCACCCGGTCGGGAAGCGGCGGGTGCCCGCCATTCCCCCTGCCGATGGCCTCGCCATCCGGCGCCCGGCGTGACAAACCACGCTCACGCAGGGAGGGAACGGTCGCAATGGGGCTTAGCCGTTAGGCACCGCCCCCTAGACGACACGCGGTGCGCCGCGCATGTTAGGCGGCCACACCCCCCGTCTACAAGCCGACCGCCCGGCGGGGAGGGGAACCTACAGGCCGAGCTCGGCCCGGATGGCGTTGAAGTCGGGGTCGACGGCCATGGGTACCGGGATCTGTCCGATGGCGATGTCGGGATCCTTGAGGCCGTGGCCGGTGAGAACGCAGACCACCCGGGAGCCGGCGGGCACTCCGTAGCGGATGAGGCCGGCCACCGAGGCGGCCGATGCGGGCTCGCAGAAGATGGACTCCTGGCCGGCCAGAAACCGGTAGGCCTCCAGGATTTCCTCATCGGTCACGGCCCGGATGGCGCCACCCGACTCGGAGGCGGCGGCAGTGGCCCCGTACCAGGAGGCGGGATTACCGATGCGGATAGCGGTGGCCACCGTCTCGGGGAACTCGATGGGATGGCCCTCGACTATGGGGGCGGCCCCGGCGGCCTGGAACCCCAGCATGGCCGGGAGGCGGGACGAGCGGCCGGCCTGGCGGTACTGGAGGTATCCCTTCCAGTAGGCGGTGATGTTGCCAGCGTTGCCGACCGGGATGCAGTGGTACTCGGGGGCGTCACCCAGGGCGTCAACGATCTCGAAGGCGCCGGTCTTCTGACCCTCGATGCGGTCCGGGTTGAAGGAGTTGACCGCTATGACCTGGCCGAGCTTCTCCAGGTCTCTCACCATCTGCAGGCAGACGTCGAAGTTGGCCCGCACCTGGAGGACCCGGGCCCCGTGGATGAGGGCCTGGGCCAGTTTCCCCAGGGCGATGTGGCCCTCCGGGATAAGAACGGTGCAGGTCAGCCCGGCCCGGGCGGCATAGGCGGCGGCCGAGGCCGATGTGTTGCCGGTGGATCCGCACACCACCGACTTGGCCCCCCGGCCCAGGGCCTTGGAAATGGCCATGGTCATGCCCCGGTCCTTGAACGAGCCGGTTGGGTTGGCCCCTTCGATCTTGAGGTGGACTTCGGCGCCCACCCGCTCGGAGAGCCTCGGCGCCGGCACCAGCGGGGTGCCGCCCTCATAGAGGCTGACCACCGGGGTGGAGTCGTCCACATCGAGGATGTCGCGGTACTCCTCGATCACCCCGCGCCAGCCCGGACGGGCCACTACTCCCCTCCCACCACGCGCAGCAGGCTCCCGACCCGCTTCACCGCGCCGAGCTGGTGCAGACCGGTGACGGTGGCCTGGACATCGCTCTCCTGCGCGGTGTGGGTTATGAAGATGAGGCGGGCGTCGTCACCCAGGCCGGCCTGCTCCATGGACCGGATGGACACCCGGTTCTCACCGAAGACCTCGGCCACGCTGGCCAGCACGCCGGGTCGGTCGAGGACGTCCACGTTCAGGTAGTACTGGGTACTCAGCTGGTCGATGGGCACGATGCTGGCCCGGGGCCGGTGCGGCGTGGGTGAGGTGGAGCCGGACCGCAGGTTGTGGGCGGCGTCGATCAGATCCCCCAGGACGGCGCTGGCCGAAGGCATGCCCCCGGCGCCACGGCCGTAGAGCATCAGCTCCCCCACCGCCTCACCCTCGATGAACACGGCGTTGAACGATCCCCGGACCGACGCCAGCGGGTGGGACTTGGGAACCATGGCCGGGTGCACCCGAACTCCGACGGCGGCCCCCGCCGTGCCCCCCTCCGACTCGGCCACGGCCAGGAGCTTCACCACGTAGCCGAGGCGGCCGGCCACCTCGATGTCATCGGCGGTTACGGCGCTGATGCCCTCCCGGTAGACGTCGCCCGCCATCACCTCTGACCCGAAGGCGATGGTGGCCAGGATGGCCGCCTTGGCGGCGGCGTCGAAGCCCTCCACATCAGCGGTGGGGTCGCCTTCGGCGTAGCCGAGGCTCTGGGCCTCGGCCAGAGCGTCGGCGTAGGACGCACCCTCCTCGGTCATCTGGGTGAGGATGTAGTTGGTGGTGCCGTTGACGATGCCGAGCACCCGGTGGATCCGCTCCCCGGCCAGGGACTCCCGCAGCGGCCGCAGCAAGGGGATGCCTCCACCCACGGCCGCCTCATAAAGGAGGTCCACACCGTGGGCCGAGGCCAGGTCCGACAGCTCCCGGCCGAAGTTGGCCAGCAGCTCCTTGTTGCCCGTCACCACCGGCTTGCCCGCCGTCAGGGCAGCGGTGACCAGGCCCCGGGCCGGCTCGGTCCCCCCGATCAGCTCCACCACCACATCCACGTCCGGGTCGCGGGCCACGGCGGCGGCGTCGTGGGTGAGCACTCCCTCGGCCAGAGCGACACCCCGGTCCTTGGCCAGGTTGCGTACCGCCACCCGGGTCACCTCGAAGCGCAGACCGCAGCGAGCGGTGATCAGGTCCGCGTCGGAGTGCAGCAGCTTGAGCAGGGCGCCGCCTACCGCCCCGCAGCCCAACAATCCGACCCGTACCGGTTCGCCCACCGGACCAAGGTACCGGAGCTAACCGTCCAGGACCTCCAGCCTCATCAGGTCATCCGGGGTCTCCCGCCTCACCACCAGCCGGGCGACGCCACCGCCAACGAACACGACGGCGGGGCGGGTCACCTTGTTGTAGTTGGAGGCCATGGAGTGGCCGTAGGCACCGGTGACCGGCGTCACCAGGATGTCATCGACCGCCACGTCGGCCGGGACCCGGGCGGTGCGGACGATGAAGTCCCCCGATTCGCAGTGCTTGCCCACCACCGTCACCGTGCGGGCCCGCTCGTCCTCGGGGCAGCGGGCCAGGAAGGTCTCGTATCCGCTGCCGTAGAGGACGGGGCGAGGGTTATCGCTCATGCCTCCGTCCACAGCCACGTAGGTCCGCACCCCGGGGATGTCCTTGATGGTGCCCACCCGGTAGAGCGTCATGCCGGCCGCGGCGACTATGGAGCGCCCCGGCTCGGCCGTCACCCGGGTGGAGTCCGGGATGCCGAACTCGGCGCAGGCCGCCTTGACCACATTGGCCCACAGGCCGAGAGACGGCGCCGTTTCATCCGCTACATAGGGCACGCCCAGGCCGCCTCCGACACAGAGCTCGGGCAGGTCCAGAGGGCGGAAGAAGCCGGCCAGAACCTCCACCTCCCGCCGGTAGGACTCGGTCAGGAAGATCTGGCTGCCGATGTGGGCGTGGATGCCGACCAGCTCCACCGCCTCGGACCGGGACAGCCGCCTGACCGCCTCGGCCGCCTGGCCCCCGGCCAGCCCGAAGCCGAACTTGGAGTCGGCCTGCCCGGTCATCACGTACTCATGGGTGTGCGCCTCGATGCCAGGAGTCACCCTCACCAACACGCGGGGTCGGCGCCAGCCCGGGGATGAGGCCAGCGCCTCCAGCCGGTCGATCTCATCGAAGGAATCCACCACTATCCGGCCGACTCCGGCTCCCACCGCCGCCCGCAGCTCCTCGGCTGACTTGTTGTTTCCGTGCATGACCACCCGCCCGGCCGGTACGCCGGCGGCCAGCACCACGTGCAGCTCCCCGCCGGTGGCCACGTCTATCCACATCCCCTCCTCGTGGGCCAGTCGGGCCATGGCCACACACAGGAAGGCCTTCGATCCGTAAGCCACTCCGTCCCCCCAGGCCGCCACCGCCTGGCGGCAACGCTCCCTCAGGTGGGCCTCGTCATAGACGAACAGCGGAGTGCCGTAGTGGGAGGCCAGGTCGAGCAGGTCGACCCCGCCCGCCGACAGGTGCCCGCTGACCGGATCCACGGCGGCGGTATCGGGCAGGAGGTAGGTAGGTATCCGCAAGGGATCGAAGCTAATGCCGGTCCTGGTCTCAACTGTGTTGAGGTCCCGGGCATCGGCCTGGGAACATGGCTGATGCCCGATCCGTCGCAGACCATCGTCCCGCTACTCCAGGACGCCATGGCCGCCGCGCTGGGTGAGGAGTTCCGGGCCACCGATCCGATCATCCGGCGCTCGGCCCAGGACAAGTTCGGGGACTACCAGGCCAATGCGGCCATGTCCCTGGGCAAGGCCACCGGAAGGCCACCCCGGGAGGTGGCCGAGGCGGTGGTCAGCCGGCTGCGGGCCGAAGGGGTGGTGGCCCGGGCCGAGGTGGCCGGCCCGGGCTTCATCAACCTGACCCTGGACGACGGGTTCCTGGGCCGCCAGGCCTCGGCGGCGGCGGCCGATCCTCGCCTGGGGGTGGGCGAGGTGGGCGAACCATCCCGCTTCGTCCTGGACTACGGCGGGGCCAACGTGGCCAAGGAGCTGTTGGTCCACCACATGCGCTCCCCGGTCATCGGGGACGCCATGGCCCGGGTCCTGGAATACCTGGGCCACGTGGTCATCCGCCAGGACCACCTGGGCGACTGGGGCCGGCAGTTCGGGATGCTCATCGAGCACCTGGTCGATCTGGGCTGGGAGGCCAACACCTCCTCGGAGCGGACCATCTCCGACCTCAACGTGCTCTATCAGGAGGCACAGACCAAGTTCGACGCCGGGGGGACCTTTGCCGAGCGGGCCCGGCGTCGGGTGGTCCTGCTGCAGGCGGGCGACGCCGGGACCATGGCCCTCTGGCAGGCGCTGGTGGACGAGTCCGAGCGCCACTTCCAGGCCGTGTACCGGAGGCTGGGCCTGACCATCGGCCCGGCTGACATTCGGGCGGAGAGCTTCTACAACCCCATGCTCGAGCCCATGGCGCGCGAGCTGGAGGAGAAGGGCCTGGCCCGGATGGACCAGGGCGCCCTGTGCGTCTTTCCGGAGGGCTTCACCGGCAGGGACGGCCAGCCCCAGCCGGTCATCATCAGGAACTCCGAAGGCGCCTACCTCTACGCCGCCACCGACGTCGCCGCGGTGCGCTACTCCACCGAGGATCTCAACGGCGAGCGGCTGGTCTACTTCACCGACGCCAGGCAGGCCCAGCACTTCGCCATGGTCTTTGCCGTCTGCCGGGAGGCCGGATGGCTCGGACCGGCATCCACCGCCGAGCACGCCCCGTTCGGGAACGTGGTCGGCCAGGACGGTCGTCCCTTCCGGACCCGCTCGGGCGACTCGGTCAAGCTGGCCGACCTCCTGGATGAAGCGGTGGCCCGGGCCCGGGCCGTGGTGGTGGAGAAGAGCCCCGACCTGGGCCCCGATGAGCAAACAGCCGTGGCCGAGGCGGTCGGGGTCGGCGGCCTCAAGTACTACGACCTGGCCAACGACCGGGTGAAGGACTACGTCTTCGACTGGGACCGGATGCTGGCGCGGGAGGGCAACACCGCTCCCTATCTGCAGTACGCCCACGCCCGGATCCGCTCCATCCTGCGCCGGGCGGAGGCGACCACCGCGGCCGATCAGCCGGCGGTGCTGGTGGCCGAGCCCCAGGAGAGGGCCCTGGCCCTGGCCGTCCTCGGCTTCGAGGCGGCGGTGGAGTCAGTGGCCGAGGGCTTCGCCCCCCACCGGCTCTGCACCTATCTGTTCGACCTGGCCAGCACCTTCACCTCGTTCTACGAGGCGTGCCCGGTCCTGCGGGCGGAGCCGGAGCTGCGGGACAGCCGGCTGGTCCTCTGCCGGCTGACCGCCTCGGTCCTGTCCACCGGCCTGGGCCTGCTCGGGATCGAGGCGCCCGAGCGCATGTGAGGCTCGGGGCGGCTACCTGCCCTTGATGAGCTCGGCGGCCCGGTCGAGCAGGTCGAGCGGGTCGAAGGGCTTGGTCATGTAGAGGTCCACCCCGGCTTCCTTGCCCGCGTCCTGATCCATGTCCTGGGCCTTGGCCGAGAGCATGATGATCGGGATGGAGGCCGTCTTGGGATCGGCCTTCAGGGCCTTGGCCGCCTCCAGCCCGTTCATCCTCGGCATCATCACGTCCAGCACGATGAGGTCAGGCAAGACCGCCTGGGCCTTCTCCAGTGCCTCCAGCCCGTCGCCCGCCAGCTCCACCTGGTAGCCCTCGATGGAGAAGTTGACCTGCAGGAGCTTCTGGATGACGGGGTCGTCGTCCACCACCAGGATGGTCGAGTCGGGCATTCCGGCATCCTATGGGCGCGATCGGCCTTCCACTGGGCCCGAACGGCGCCGCCAGCGCCTATGGTGTTCGTCCCTGCCCTCGTAGCTCAGGGGATAGAGCACTGGCCTCCGGAGCCGGGTGCGTAGGTTCGAATCCTACCGAGGGCGCTCAAGAACCCGACCACCTGATGGCGGGCCGCCTAGGCAGGATCCACCAGCTTGGTTGCGGCTTCGACAGCCAACCAGAAGAGATCGGTCCGGGCCGACGAGCTATTCCAGCCCCGGTGGTCCCAGGCCTCCCCGCTGACATCATCTCCGGCGTATAGATACTGGGCGAAGCTCACCCCCCGAAAGCGGGCCACCGCCGCCAACGCGGCCGTCTCCATCTCGACCGTGAGGCATCCCTCCTCGCGCCTATGAGCGATGCGGCCAACCGTCTCCCGATAAGGGGCGTCGGTGGTCCAAGTTTTACCCGTCTGGTGGGGGACATCATGGCCGATGAGAACAGAGGTCAGCACGTCGACGGCACCGGGCTCCAACTCGATCTCGCGAGCGGGAGCCAGGTAGTGATAGGAGGTCCCTTCGTCTCGAATGGCGGAGGTCGGCACCACCACGTGACCCAGCGCCAAACCCGGGATGACCGCTCCGGCTCCTCCGCAGGCCACGAACCGGCGGCCACCGGCGGCTATGGCTTCCTCCAACATGCCGGCGGCCATGGGAGCCCCGACTCCAGGGTGATACACGCCGACCGTGCCCCAGTCGGTCTCCAGAGCGTAGAGGGAGTGAGTGCCGTGCTCCCAGGAAAAGGCGGTCACCTCCTCTGCGCGGCCCCCTCCGCAGACGGCCTCGATCACCTCCAGGAAGAAACAGAGGACCACCGCTTCGGGAGCGGCCTGTCGCCCGCGGCGACGCCGCGGCTCGATCAGCGCTGTCCGGGTGGGGTCGAACTCCAGGATCGGGAACTCAGCTTCGTTCCATGGCACGAGAAGATGATGACCTCAAGTCAGCGCTCTGGCCAGGGCCTTAATAAACCCGTAAGGTCGGTTCCTTACGGTGAGCCCATAGCCGGCACCGACGCCTGAGGGTGTCGACGTCTCCCCGACCAAGTAGCAGGATCGGGCCGTGAGGATTCTGATAGCCGAAGACGACGCCGGCCTGCGCTCGGTCCTCGAACGCGGACTCAAAGAGAGCGGCTATGCGGTGGACGCGGTGGCCGACGGCACCCTGGCCCTCGCCTATCTGCGAACCTATGACTACGGCGTGGTGGTGGTCGACTGGCGCATGCCGGGGACCTCGGGGCTCGAAGTGGTCCAACAGGCGCGCGCCCGGGGATTAGCGACGCCTATCCTGATGCTCACGGCTCGGGATACCACCTCTGATCGGGTGTCCGGCCTGGATGCCGGAGCGGATGACTATCTCATCAAGCCATTCGAGTTCTCCGAGTTGCTGGCCAGGTTGCGCGCTCTTCTCCGCCGACCGGCCGACACCCGGGGCCCTCTTCTCGCCTGTGGAGACGTGAGCCTTGACCCAGCCACGCACGAGACCCGGATAGGTACCGAGCCGGTCGTGCTGACGTCCACCGAGTTCGCCATCCTGGAACTGCTCCTGCGTCGGGCTCCGGCCGTGGTCGACCGCCGGATGATCGCGGTGCAGGTGTGGGACGAGGAGGCGGCCGCGGTGGGCTCCAACACCATCGACGTCCATCTGGCCCGACTTCGGTCCAAGCTGTCCGGCGGCGGCACTCGGATCGAGACCGTCAGGGGCGTCGGTTATCGGATAGTCCCGTCGTGACAGCCCTGGCCGGTCAGAACGTCACCCACTCTGCCCGCGTGGCCGCCATCGCCACGGTCCTGATCGCGGCGGTATACATCCTGGCCGTTGGGGCTCTGGACGTCGTCGTCAACGAGAGGCTGTCGGTTCAGGTCAAGACCCGAGTGGCCGAGGCGCTCGCCGCTGACGCTTCGCTTCCGCTAGTCATCTCCCATGCCCAGAGCATTCACAGCGGCCAGGACCCCGACGACGTGCCTGTTCTCGTGTGGCAGGTGGACGCTCACGGCCGCTCCAGGTCGGTCACGGCTGGTGCCCCTGCGTTACCGACTCGGGTCTGGTCCCCTACGGGCTCCGTGACTCTCTCGCTGGGGCCGAGCACCTTTGACCTCCAAGCCCGGAAGGTCCCGGGGGGCGGATGGTTGGTCGCGGGCGAGAGCCTGGCTGACGTACGCCACGTCCGCTCCATACTGCTGAGCTTCGAAACAGTCGTCGGGCCGATCATGCTTCTCGCCATCTTCCTGGGTTCCTGGGTCGTCGGGCTCAGCGCCTCGGCTCCGATCGAGCGGACCCGACGACGGCAGCTCGACTTTGCCGCCGACGCATCTCATGAGCTACGCACGCCCCTTAGCGTGATCGAAGCCGAGGTGGGACTGGCTCTCACCATGAACCGCCCGGCCTCCGACTACCGAGCCTCCCTGGAACGGGTATCCGGGGAGGGAAGGCGGCTGCGAAGAATCGTGGAGGACCTGCTTTGGCTGGCGCGTTTCGACTCCGAGCCTCCGCCCCCCGGTGAGGAACCGGTAGATGTCTCCGTCATCGCGTCCAGCTGTTCCGACCGCTTCAAACCGGTGGCCGAGGCGCGCCTGATCCACCTGTCGGTCGATTGCGCCTCGGAGCCTCCCGCCCTGATCAAGGCGCCACCGGAGTGGGTCGACCGCCTAATCGGTGTTCTGGTTGACAACGCCTGTCGGTACACCCCCAAAGGGGGGTCAGTGAAGGTGTCCGTATCCTCGGGGTCCAACCGGGTAGGCCTGATAGTCGAGGACAGCGGCCCTGGCATCCCGCCGGCCGAACGGGACCGGCTCTTCGACCGATTCCACCGGCTCAGCGACCAGCAGGGCGGAGCGGGGCTCGGCCTGGCCATCGCCGATTCGGTCGTTCAGTCCACCGGGGGACACTGGCGCGTGGGGGACTCCCGGTTGGGCGGTGCCCGGATGGAGGTCGACTGGCATCGGGCGGGACCAGCCGAACGGCTGTCCCACCGGCGCGGGCGCCAAGGACCGGGCCGGCCGGAGTCACCGCTCGAGGCTGCACCCCGTCCTAGCGGTGTACCGAGCTAGCTACAGCCGGGTCCTACTGGGCGTAGAGATCCCCGTCAGAGCCTTCGGCGACGGCGATGCGGGTAAGGCCGCTCGAGGCCGGTCCGTTGAGAACGTCCCCGGTCTGACCGTCGAACTGCGATCCGTGGCAGGGGCAGATGAAACCGCGGCTGGAGGCGGAGTACTCCACCGTGCATCCCGCATGAGGACAGACGGCGTCGAAGGCCAGGAAGGTCCCCTTACTGGGTTGGACGACCAAGGCCGGGTCACCCGTCCCGGGGTCCTGGAACGAGGCGGCCCCACCCACGGGCACGTTGCTGGCCGGGCCCAGCTTCTGTCCGGGAGGATGGCTCGCAGCAGATGTCGAGGCGGTCGTCCCGGCCGGACCAGGCGAACTGGTCGTAGTGGAGGCCGTGGCCCCGGAGCCGCCGGCCTGGAGGGACGAGGACGACGCCGCGGTCGTGGAGCTCCCGCCGATGAGCCGGGCCACGCCGGCTATCAGCCCCGATCCGACCAACCCCACAGCTCCGAGGCCGGCCGCCATCGTTCCCTTCAAGACCAGCGTCCGGCGATCCAGGGAGGCGCCGGCCCGGCGGCTCGGAATGGGCGAGGTGCGGCTAGCCAGATACGGACAGGGGCCTGGCTCGCACGGGGCATTCCGTCGGGCGGCGCACTGGCCACCCTCGTACGAACCGCACACCCGCTGGATGTCGGAGAACAGGACAGGCACAGTCTCTTCCGCCCCCAACCCCTGGGATTGGCGGGCTGCATTGGCCAGCACGGCATCGGCCGATAAGGGCCCGGGTTCGGCCACCAGGAAGGGGATCCAGGCAAAGACAAAGACGATGTCCGAGCCCGTGTAGTACGGGTTGGTGTGGAAACTCACGGCCAGGAAAAGGCTGAAAGAGATAAGGGCGCCCCCGGCTGCCGCCAGCCGGCTGAAGAGGCCGGCCAGGGTGCCGAGACCGACCGCCAGCTCCCCCAGGGCAATGAGGATGCCGAGAGGCACGGCCAGATGGACAAGCGGGTGGATGAAGGCGTGGATCGGGCTGCGGTGACTGGCGGCCAGCAGCTGCGCCTGGATGGAGGCCGGGTTGCTCGAGTTGAAAAAAGCGGAGTTGGCCAACTTCTGGAGGCCGGCGAAGCAGAAGGTCAGGCCCAGAAAGGCCCGGAGGGGTAGCAGCGCCCATGAGGCCAGGTGTCTTGCTCGCGGTGGGGGTGCCAGCCAGAGCCAGGAGGCACCGCCTTCGCGTCGCGGAGATGCCGTGGGCACGCGACGGATGGCCGGGCGAGGAGGGGCGGTCTGTCGCTGGCTCACGTGGGGTTCCTCGGGTTGGTCGGGTTCAATGGAAGAAGTGCGGGGTACCCGCCAGATAATGGTTGGCCCGTCCGACCAGGGCCAGACCCAGTACCAGGCCAGCCGCCAAGCTGACCACCTGGAGAAGACCGCGACCGCCTCGACCGGATAGGCGCTGGCGGGCGGGGCCGGCCCAATCCCGGATGGTGAGTCTGGCTGTCTCGCTCAGGTGGCCGAGGACGTGGATGGCCATGGCGCCGAACCAGAGTACGAAGCTGGCCTTGTGGACCAAGAGCGCATTGGAGCGGAGCGATCCGGTAACGAACAGGAGAAGCACTCCACTGGCCAGGAGGAGCCCGGTGAGCCCGACCACGAGCGGGCCCAGTAGCCGCAGAAACCAGGTCGGAGGTCCTTTGTGCCGATAGCCGGGGTCCCCGACGTAGTAGCGGACGAAGCGCCAACCCGTGCTGGCCAGCTTGAGTAACACCGGCGGGATCATGAGGGCGCCAATGAAGATGTGAGCGCTGAGCAGGGACCTGACCCGCAGGACGGTCACCCCTTCGGCGGCCAGGAGGAACAGAAGTACGGCCGCCGTGGTGGCCGTCAGGCGCGCATTCCGCTCGACACCGTTCCGCTCGACACCGTCCCGTCCCGCGATTTGGCGCGACTTTGAGATCGATTGTCTCATCACCAACCAGCGTAGAGTTGCATCCTTAAGGTCCGATGAAGATGGTTTTCTTCATCCCGCTGTCAGGCGGAACCTTTATCTTCCCTTCCATTATGGCCATCCACCGGCCCCCCCCTGCCCCCACCAGAAGTCGGCCCAATCCGGTCATCGCGCCACCACGCCCCCGGCGGCGGCGCCACCGGCTCCGACGGTTCTTGGCTGGCGCCTTGACGCTCTTTCTGGTGGTGGCCGGAATCTCCTTCGTCAGCTCGGTCTATGGCCAGCCTGGATCTCTGGGAGCCCGGGCGGCCGAATGGGTCCGTGATCACGGGGGAGCCCAGGTGGTGGCTACCGCCGAGAACTTCTGGTACTCCCATCACCAGCCCCCGGTCGGAGGCAGGCCCAAGGCAGGGCTCATACCCAAGGCATCCTCACCCGCCGCCCCAGCCCCGTCGGCAAAAGCGCCGGCCCACTTGGCTGAACCGGCTCCCATCGCTCCGATCGCATCTCCACCGCTGCCCGGTGAAGGACTGTGGCACCCGGCCGGCCGGGTGGTACAGGGGGTGCCCACCATGTACGAGGCCTTCCTGCGCCCGGACCCGGTCCACACCAGTCTGGTGGCCGGGGTGACCTGGATGGACACCAAGCTGCTGCGGGCATCGCTCTACTCGGGTAGCTACATACCCGGTGGCGGCCCCTGGGCTTTATCGGCACCAATCGGCGCCCAGGCGGCCACAACCGTGACGGCGGCCTTCAACTCCGGCTTCCGCCTTCGAGATGCTCAAGGTGGCTATTACACCCAGGGGCAGCTGGTCGCACCCATGAGGAACGGGGCCGCATCGGCTGTCATCTATCGGGACGGCACCATCACTGTCGGCCAGTGGGGAAGGGACGTGTCCATGACGCCGAACGTGGTGGCCGTTCGCCAGAACCTCCGCCTCATCGTTGATGGCGGCGCCCCCGTGGCCGGCCTCTCCTACAGCGGAGCTTGGGGTGGGACCATCGGCAATCAGATCTATGTATGGCGCTCCGGACTGGGGGTCACTGCCAATGGAGCGCTGATCTATGTCGGAGGTCCGGGGTTGGACGTGCCGTCGCTAGCCGGCCTGCTGGTTCGAGCCGGGGCGGTGCGGGCCATGGAGCTCGACATCAACACCGACTGGGTCAACTTCACCGCTTACACCCCCTCCAGCCCCGAGGCGGCCGCCACCCCCAACAATGGGACCGAGCTGCTGTCCAGCATGTCGGGCGGAACGGGGCGATACTTCTTGCCTTATTGGAACCGTGACTTCTTCACCATGTCCGTGGCGACGCCCACGACCAGGGCGTCCTAAGCGACCTCCGGTCCGATCCTGGCTTGTCCTGGTTGGACTCTTGGCAGTGGTGGCGGGCTGCGCGGGGTCGGTGACTCCCCCCCATGCCTCCCCCGCGGGGAGCTCCGGGGCCACTCTGACGACTGACCCCGCCGGTTCCGTCACTACCGCCCCGCCCAGCATCTCCCGGAGTCAGGTAGAGCTGGACGAACCGGTGCCCGGGTCGGCCCATCGGAACATACCGGTCTACCTCTTCTACCTGACCCCGACTCCGACAGCCACCGCGCCGCCCGTGCCTCTGGTCGTCTTCTCCCCGGGCTACGACATCGACCCGCTCGGGTATACCCCACTACTGGAGGCCTGGGCCCGAGCTGGCTATCTGGTGGCCGCGCCCGAGTACCCCTACACCACTCCTGGTGCGCCGGGTGGCCTGGACGAGGCCGATATCCTGAACCACCCGAGGGACCTGGCCTTCGTTATCTCCCAACTGACCACACCGCGGTCATCCCTGCTGCCCGGGGGTTTACAACTGATCGGACCGGGGGACGTGGCGGTGGCTGGACACTCCGACGGCGGGGACGTGGCCCTGGCCCTTACGGCCGCCCCGTGCTGTCGGTTCTTCACACCTCGGGCCGCCTTGATCCTCTCCGGGGCCGAGTTGGCCAGTTTCGGATCCGATTATTTCAGCGGGGGGTCGGTCCCCCTGCTGGTGGTTCAGGGCACCGCCGACGCCATCAACCCGCCCGAGTGCAGTACGGAGATCTACAACCAGGATCCCGGTACCAAGTACTACCTCAGCCTGGCAGGGGCGGATCACCTCGGCCCCTATGCGAATGCCGGCCCCGCCGCCTCAGTCGTGGCCGCCGTGACGATCGACTTTCTAAACCGATTCCTGCGCGGTGACGCTTCGGGCCTGGCCCGGGCCCCGGCCGCCGTGGGTGGGACGGGGACCCTGGTCAGCGGCGGGACCGTTCCTCAAGCGCCTGGGGGCTGTCCGGGGGCGCCTGAGCCCTGAATCGGAGGCGGGGGGTACCCCGGTCCTGGGGTGTCGCAGCCGGGCGTAGGCGTCATCAGCGGGTGGGCCAGCTGAGGTGCCGGGGGTAACCCGAACAGGGCCGTGGGCACGGCGTTGGCCAGGGCAACATCCCCGGCGGCGTCGGGATGAAGATGGTCCCCTGAGTCGAAGGCTGGATACAGAGCATCCGGCTGGCAGGCCCCGTTGTAGACGTCGGCCACGGCGGGGGCCAGATCGATCACCCCGTCAAAAAGGCCGGAGCCAAGTATCCATTGATCGACCTGCACCAGGGCGGCTTGCTGAACCGAGGTCCAAAGCTCGTCTCCGGTACGCCGGGGCAGAAGGGTGGCGATGAAGAGCCGCCTTCCGGCCGAATGCAAGGTCGAGGCCAGCTGTGTGTAGCCGGCGATCAGCTGGGACGCCGGGGCCCCGAACCACAAGTCGTTGGTGCCCAGCAGGACGACGACATCGGAGATCCCGGCCAGGTCGATGACATCCGGCGCCAGCCGGGTCAGGCCAGGCGGCCCGCCGCCCTTCTCCTCGTCGTCCCGGGGAGCGACGGTCAGCGTGTTGGCGGTGATGGCCTCGTTCACCACGGCTACTTGGTCGGCGGGCGGCAGTAGGTCGATGCGCTGCTGTAGCAGCTCCGGCCAGCGCCCGGAGCTGTTGTAGCCATCGCTGATTGAATCCCCGAGGATGACGACCCCGGGACCGGCCGGACTGAGGACATCGACGGCGTCGACCAGTCGAGACCAGGGACTGGAGTAGGGCAGGGCCCCGGCAGACGCGTCGGTGATCAGGTCCCCCGCCCCGTTACCGCCGAAGTAGGAAACAAGGGGCGACTCACAGCACGGGTGGACCGTCATCAGATCGGGACCTCGAACGAAGACGCTGACGGCCAGCGCCTGACCGGCGGGCACCGACATGGGTAGGGGATCGGAATAGATCTCCTGTCCGATTGGGATGGCGACCGTGGGTTCCCCACCGAACAACAGAGTCTCCGCCGGCCCGGCCAGAGAGCCGCGCGGTCCAGATGGAGCCACGGTGACCCCCCCCAGCATCAGGGGCCTGTTCCCGTACAGGTTGGAAAGCCGTACCCGGAGAGCAGTTCCGCCCACCGCGACGGTGGCCACCTGGCGGACAGTCGTGTCCACCGCCTCCCCGTACCCCCAGGCCATGGCTGATCCCCAGGCGGTGCGCCACTGGTCGGCGGGCGCCACAGTGGTGGGGGGCTGAGTGGAGCCAGCGGCACTGGACGCGCTGGTGGTGCCGTGCCGGACGCGGAGGGTGCCCTGACCGCAGGCCGCGAGGGTCGCCCCGACCACTACTGCTGCCAGGATCGGAGCCGCCAGCAGATTTCGTCCCCGGCCCGGATGGGACCGAGAGCGGCCCCCCATCAGTTCCTGGTTGATTCCGAAGTAGCCGCCAGGTTCCCCGGTCGCACTCCGCGAACGATCGAAGCCTCGCCCAGCACTGGAGAACAGCTGACCTCGACCAGGCCCGCCTCCTCTAACAAGCGAACCCAACGGCCCGGCGGAAGCGGCATCTCCTGCACCCGCAGCAGAAAGCGCACGGCGTTCTTGGCGATCCGCCACCAGCCACCGGGTCCTTTCCGGGCCAATGCCACCACCTTATCTCTGATGATGCGACGGTCCTGGTGGGTGGCGCCGCGGCCGAACATCATGTCCCCCACCAGTAAGACGCCCCCGGGTTTCAACCACCGAGCCGCCGAGCGGATCAGCGCCTTCTTGTCCGGGTCGCGCAGGTGATGCAGGGCGTAGTTGGAGATCACCGCGTCGAGGCTGGCGTCCGGGAATTGGATGACGTCGGCCGAAGCCGTGACCACCGTGAGGTTATCCAGCTCCGACTCCTCGGCCAGAGCCTTCACGGCCCGGGTCATAGCCGGGCTGACGTCCACGGCAGTGACGATCGTTCCCTGCAGAGCCAAGGGGAGAGCCAGCGTTCCGGTCCCGCAGCCGATGTCCAGGACGTGCGCGCCCGGGCCACGGGGCGTCTGACGCAGAATCTCGTCCACGACGGGCTGCACGGAAAGGCCCCCGTGATGGCCCCAGGAGGACGCCCGGCGGCTCCAGACCAGCCTCTGGACGGCAGCGGCAGCCCGGCTCAGCAGCGACTGACCGGAATGATCAGGGGACGCAGCTAGGACCGCGCCCGGGGTCACCGGAAGGCTGCCACAGACGGAACCACTTCTCACGAAAGGACTATCACCAAATGTATCCGACGGCACACCTTCACACGATGACGCCCCAGGCTTACGAGAGCATTACGACCGATGAAGACCGCCCGGTGCGCCTACGGTGATGAACGTGGACAGCGTGGTGACGGTGGGCGAGATGCAACCGACCGACGCCGCGGAGGCGGCCGCCATTCACCAGCAGGTCCTGGGGGCCGAGTTCATAACCCGAGCGGGTCCTCGCTTTTTGCGCCGCTACTACCTGGCCTGGGTACGCAGCGAAGGTGGCATGGCCCTGATCGCACGAGCTGGCGGCACATCGGCGGGAGCCCTCCTGGGCTCCCTCAGACCGGCTCGCCACTACCGAAGCATGCTCCGGCAGGACGGGTGGCGACTGGCGGCCCTGATGCTTGGCCGCAGCGTGACCCATCCCGCCTTCGGCGCGGAGCTGTTCATCACTCGGGGCCCGCGCTACAGCCGGGCCCTGATCCGAGTGGCCAGGGGCCAGCTGTCGGGCCGCCGGGCCCGGGGCCACGAAGCGGTCCCCGTCACCCCCGCTTCCAACCCGGGCGGGGTCGGGGAAGTGACCCACGTTCTGGTTGACCCCGCCCATCAGGGCCGAGGGGTGGCGCGGGCCCTTCTGCGGGCTGCCGAGGACCGGGCGCGCCAGGCCGGACTGGATCGCCTGGTCCTGGTGACAACGGCCGAACTAGCCCGCAGCGGCCTCTACGACCGTCTGGGCTGGGTTCCCAAGGGCGAGTTGACCAGTCGCAGCGGGGAGGAGTTCTGGCGCTACGAGAGGAACCTCGGCTCCGACGAGACTTGAGGCCGGCCCCCGGTCTGCCAGCTCAACCGGTCTGAGGGTGGGTCGGAGTGGAGCCGTTGGCGAGCAGCAGATCGAACCCGTCGGGCGTATTCAGCTGGCCGGGACCGGTCCCGGCCAGTCCTGTCTGGCCGTACTGCCAGACAATGCGGTCGTTGGTCGGATCGATGAGCAGGACGCGGTGTCGGTAGTCGTCATTGACCCCGATGAGCCCGTTCGGCAGACGCTCGGCCAGACTGGGGTGATCCAGCATCCCTTCCCCGCTGGTGACGTGGTAGCTCCAGAGGATGTCACCCTCCCGATCGAACTCGTAGAGTCCCCCGGGGCTCGAGTAGTCAGCGATTAGGTAAAGGTCCGGGCCCAACTGCTGGGGGTCGGACGGATAGCTGATGGGCAGCTGGAGCGTCCAGACCAGACTGCCAGTCCGGGTGTACTCGGAAACCCATGACCCATGGATTTCTGAGATGAGGAAGTCACCGTTGGCCAGCGGAGTGTCGCCATTCGGGTATCCCAAGCTGGCCGGTGGGTTGTGCACACAGTTGCCGGTTGTGCCGATCTGCCCGGTCGGAACGCCAGAGGGGGATATGAAGAGGACCCGGCAGTTGATGGCATCAGCCACCGTGATCGTTCCATCCTTGAGCAGGTAGGCGTCATCGGGTTGATCTAGGTAGCCGGCAGCGGCTCCGGGCGAGCGGGGATGCCCATAACTCCAGAGGATCCGGCCCGACGGATAGGCGATCTGGACGATGGTGTGATTGTCCTCCTCGTTCGAGATGATCTCGGTCCCCCGGCGGGCGAAGAAGGCATCGTCCGGGAAGTAGAAGCCGCCGGCCGGCGGCGGCGCCGAGGCGGACGGGTAGGTCCAGAGAATGGTCTTGGCCGTGTTCACCAGGATCAGTCGGTTGTTGCCACGATCGGCGATCAGCAGGCGCCCGGAGAAGGGTGGACCATGGGCAGCCGAGGAGGTGACCTGGGCGGCCCCACCCGCCGGGCGGACCGAGATGACGCCCGAGAGGGGACTGCCTGACTGTTCACCGCCTACCAGGAAAGTGGCTGGGCCGAGCTGGGCCACGGAGGCGTCAGAGACCGGATAAGGAAGGGACTGGGGGCTGACTGTCACCTTCGAGGCGCCAGGCTGGTAGCGCCAGATCGAGGTGAGCGTGCCGGTGCCGCTGCTTCCCCCCAGCAGGTAAATCTGACCGCCGACAGTGGTGGCCATCCCGTGGGCCCAGGGCTCAGGCAGATGGCCCACGACCCGGGAGCGACCGGTTCGAGGATCAAACTCCTGGATCAAGGTGGTCTCGGTCGTACCGGAGGCCAGAGCTCCGCCAAAGACGTAGACAGCACCCCCATCGGCCAGAACGGCGGGATATCTGACCGGCTGGACCAGCCGGCCCGCGGTCTGGAACGACTTCCCATCCTCCGTGACCAGAATGCTGGGATCCGTCACGGTCCCGTCGTAGCCGCCCAGGACATAGGCGCGACCGTTCAAGGCCACGGCGGAGAGGTCGGAGCGAGGCTTGGGAAGGGTTCCGATGACCTGGCCGCCACCGGCGCCGAAGCTTTGGACGGTGCCAACCGTATTGGGGGATCCTCCCCCGAAGACCAGGGTCGAGCCGTTCAACACCACGGCGGCGGCGTCGTGCACCCCCTCGGCCAACTGGCCCACCGGACGGAGTTGTCCCGACTTGGGGTCCAGGTCGAACACTCCGGACACAGTCGACTGGGCGGCGGTCAGCCCGCCCATTATGCGAATCGCTCCCCCTGCGGGGACCGCTACCGCCCGGGACAGTGGGGCCGGCAGCTGGTAGGGCTCAGACAAGGCGACTACGCCGGTCGGACTAGCCGGAGTAACTGGGCGCGGTAGAACGGACCCGGAATGGGTGGACGAGCAGGCCGCCACCAGCACCACAAGGGCAATCACACCACTGCGCCGTCTCACGGACGTCAACTACCAGGCGCCAGAAGCATCCGACCAGAATACGGAGGGGGACCTTACGGACTCATGACGGGAGCACGTACGCTGGATCGGCCTCCGGCCGAGCCAGGTCCACCGAGCCCGTAGGTTCATGACTAGGACTAGGTGCAGAGCCGCGTTCATGATTGAGTAAGGTTGGAAGGCAAGGATGCGGGCGGTCATGAGGCACGGACGACAGTTGGGCATGTCGGCGTCGGTGCTATTGGCGATCCTTCTCGCTGCCTGCGGGACGGCGCGCCCGGCGGGGCCGGCGGGTCATCCGATCGCCAAGTCGTCCTCCTCGCCCTCCTCGACCGTCCCCGCCGCCCTCGAGCAACCCCTGACGGCGCCGGCGCTACGCCCCAGCTCCGAGCCTTCCGTACTACCCGGACCGGTGCTCATAGCCGACCGGTCGAACAACCGTCTGATCGTGGTCAATCCGAAGGGTCAGATCACCTGGATCTTCCCTCGCCCCGGGGATCTCACTCCCGGGCAGACTTTTCTCATACCGGACGACGCCTTCTTCACTCCAGACGGCAAAGAGATAGTTGTAACCGAAGAGGATGACTTCGTTATCAGCGTGGTCGATGTCGCCACCCATCGGATCGTCTACAGGTACGGAACACCCGGAGCCGAGGGCATGGGGCCCAACCAGCTCTGGAACCCCGACGACGCCATGATGCTGCCCGATGGGTACCTCATCACCGCCGACATCAAGAACTGCCGCATACTGCTGATAGCTCCGGGCGGCCACGCTCCGGCCTCGATCATCGGCACCTCGACCAATGCCTGTTACCACGACCCGCCAGCTCGTTGGGGAAGTCCGAACGGAGCGTTCCCGATGGCCAACGGCCACTATCTGGTGACCGAAATCAACGGTGACTGGGTGGACGAGATCGACCTGACCGGCGACGTTTACAACTCCATCCACCCCCCGGGGGTCAGTTACCCCTCGGACACCAACGAGGTCAGCCCCGGGGTCTACGTGACGGTGAGTTACAGCAATCCCGGCGTCCTGGAGACGTTCAACTCCAGCGGTGAGCTGCTCTGGCGGTACGCCCCTCTGGCGGGGCAGCCCCAGCTCAACCAGCCGTCCCTGGCCGAGCCCCTGCCCAACGGGGATTTCCTCCTGAACGACGACTACAACCATCGCGTGATCGTCATCGATCCCCGGACGGACCAGGTGGTGTGGCAATACGGAGTCACCGGCCAGCCTGGTTCATCCCCGGGTTATCTGGACAAGCCCGACGGCGTTGACCTGGCTCCCCCGTATTCGCTGGACATGCGGCACGCCTCCACCATGGGGCAGCCGTAGCCCGATAAGCGGGGACGGGCCGACAGCCTTGACCGGACCCGGAGCCGGTGCTACCAACCTGGCCTGTGGCTACCCCTCCGGTCATCGACCTGCTCTCCCCCGTCTCCTTCGCCAACGGCCAGCCCCATGAGCAGTTCCGCTGGCTGCGGGCCAACGACCCCGTCCACTGGCACGAAGAGGAAGCCGGTCCGGGATTCTGGGCCGTGACCCGCCATGAAGACGTCCGCCGGGTGGGCCGGGACCCGGTCAGCTTCTCCTCCGAGCCCACCATCATGATCCCCGATGACAGCGGCATCGACATGGGCGGTCACCGGATGATGTTGATGATGGATCCGCCGGGCCATACCGGCTACCGCCGCCTGGTGATCCCGGATTTCCTGCCTAGGGCCGTCAAAGAACTCATCCCCCGGATCGATGCTCTGGCCACCGCCATCATCGACGGGGTCATCACCCGAGGCGAATGCGACCTGGTCGAGGAAGTAGCCGGGCTCATGCCGTCCTACGTGATTGCCGAGATGCTCGGGATGCCCCGTTCCGACGGGGTCGACCTGTACCGCCTGACCGAGACCATCCACGCCGCCCCCGAAGGCCAACCACCCGGTGCCGCCATCCAGGCGGTGGCCTCCATGTTCAACTACGCCCACCAGGTGTGGGAGGAGAAGCGCCGCCAACCCGCTGACGACCTGGCCTCGCGCCTCGCCCACGGGGAGGTTGACGGGCGGCCTCTGGACGAGATCGACTTCAACCTGTTCTTCCTGCTCCTGGTCGACGCCGGGGGTGACACCACCCGCAACCTGGTGGCGGCGGGCACCCTCGCTCTCCTCGAACACCCGGCCCAGTTGGAGGCGCTGCGCTCCGACCTGCACGGCACTCTGGACTCAGCCGTCGAGGAGCTGCTGCGCTGGGTGAGCCCGGTGATCTACATGCGCCGCACCGCCACGACCGACCTGACCATCGGCCAGACCAAGGTGGCGGCGGGGGACAAGGTCGTCATGTACTACGGCTCGGCCAACCGGGACGAAGCCGCCTTCACCGACCCGGACGCTCTTGACGTCCGTCGGCGCCCCAACGACCACGTGGCCTTCGGCGGCGGTGGACCACATTTCTGCCTCGGGGCCCGGATCGGAAGGGCCGAAATCCGGTCGGTCATGAGCGAGGTGCTGACCCGCCTGGTCGACCTGGAACCGGCCGGGCCGGTGGAATGGCTGCCCTCCAATTTCATCTCCGGGCCCAAGCACTTTTCGGTGCGGTTCCGTCCCGGCGCACCGGTGCTCAGCTGACCGCCGACGGTTGGGTCAGCTCGAGGACCTCCCGCCCAGGTGGCGGGCCGCGCCCCGAGGCCCGAGCCGGTAGGCCAGGATGACGAGGTGCCCCCTACGCCGCCCACCAGTCGAAATCTGAGCCGACGGGCCCTCCTGGCCGGGACGGCGGGAGCGGTGGCGGTCACGCTGACCGAGCCGCTGGTCCAGGGTGCCTTCGGGGGACCGGCTCAGGCGGCCACAACCGCGGCCCTCCGGACTCCCGGCAGCCTCCCCTTCCCCAGCCTCCCCGCCGGGACCGACACCATGGCCGGTGTCGAGCAGATCGTCATCCTCATGATGGAGAACCACTCCTACGACAACTTCTTCGGCATGCTCGGCCGGGGGTCGGGCGAGAAGCCCCGGGGCGATGGGTTCACCATCGGCACCGACGGCCTCCCGACGGCCACCAACCCCTACCCCGACGGTCGGATCCAGAAGGCATTCAGGATGCCCACCACCTGCCAGCTTCCCGGCCGGCCGAGCCAGGAGTGGAGTGCATCCCATCACGCCTACAACGGTGGCCGCAACGACGGCTTCGTCAGCACTCCCATCAGCCCGGCCACCACCGAGATAGTCGGCGGGGTGGCCATGGGCTACTGGACCGGGGAGGACCTGCCGTTCACCTATGGACTGGCGAAGACCTTCCCGATCGGGGACCGATGGTTCTGCTCCGTGCTGGGCCAGACCGATCCCAACCGGCGGTACCTGATAGCCGCCACTTCGGCCGGGATGGTGGATGACATCGGTACCTCCCCGGGCAACGCCGAACAGGACTCGCTGCTGACCACCCCGGCTCCGGCCGGCACCATCTTCAACCAGCTCGATCGTCACGGCATCAGCTGGACCGATTACGTGTACTCCTATCCCACCGGCGCCACCCCGGAACTGTTCGTAACCAATGACGCCGCCACCGAGGCCAACAACCACAAGCCCTTCAGCCAGTTCTTCACCGACGCCGCCGCCGGCCGGCTCCCGTCTGTCGCTCTATTGGACGAGAACTTCTCCACCCAGTCCCAAGAGAACCCCCAGAACATCGTGGAGGGCGAGGCCATGATGGCCCAGGTGGTCCGGGCCATCGGTGCGTCCCCCCAGTGGTCAACCACCCTTCTGGTCATCGTCTGGGACGAGCACGGCGGCTACTACGACCACGTGCCGCCCCCCGCAGCCGTGGCTCCCGATGACATACCGCCGGTGGTCGAGCCCACCGAATCGCTCTACGAGGGCTTCGCCCGCTACGGGTTCCGGGTGCCGTCGGTGGTGGTCTCCGCCTATGCCAAGCCGAACTACGTCAGCCACAGCATCTACGACCACACCTCGATCCTGGCCATGATCGAGCGCAAATGGAACCTGCCCGCCCTGACCTACCGGGACGCCAACGCCAACGACCTGACCGACTTCCTCGACCTGTCCGCCCTGGCCGGCCACCGGCCCACGTTCCCCACCCTGCCAGACCTCCCGGCGGCCGGGGACACGCCGGCCGCCCTTCTGTGCTCGAAGGAAGGTCCTGGGGTCATACCTCCCGCTGACTCCGTCCTGGCCGCGCCGGGCGGGGCTGCGCCAACAGCAGGGTCTGCTCCGACCGGTCAACCCGGGTCCCCGCCTGGCAGTTCGAGGCCCGCCTCCCTACCGCGCACGGGCGGCACCAGCGCCACTGATGAGACGCTGGGGGCCGGAGCGGTCGTGAGCGGAGCTGCGGTCCGCTGGTGGTCGAGGTTCAGGCGGGCCGGCCAGGGGCCCCGACCCGAGGTTGCCCCCACGCCCCGCGCCACTCGGTGAGCTTTCCGGCGGGTTTCTTCGACCGTAGCGACCCCGAGGCCGATCGGGCGTTCTACGCCTCGCCTCGATTCGTGACCCATATAGATAACCGGGCCATCGCAGCCGTAGGCGCGCTCTATGAGGAGTTGGACGTCCCCGACGGAGATGTCCTGGATCTCATGAGTTCCTGGGTGTCGCACCTGCCCCGGCGTCCCAAGAGCCTCTGTGCCCTGGGCATGAACGAGCAGGAATTGGCCGCCAACCCGATGGCCACGTCGACCTTGCAACAGGACCTGAACGAACGTCAGCAGCTGCCGTTCCCCGATGCCAGCTTCGACTCGGTCCTCTGCTGCGTCTCGGTCGACTATCTCACGGCTCCGCTCGAAGTCTTCGCCGAGGTCCTCCGAGTCCTGCGCCCAGGGGGGGTCTTCGTGTGCACCTTCTCCAATCGCCTGTTCCCCACCAAGGCCGTGCGGGGATGGCTGTACGCCACCGACCGCGAGCGGGTGCGGGTCGTGGAGGAGTACTTCCGCCGATCCGGTCCCTGGGACGGGCCGATGAGTCGAACCTGTCTCCCGCCCGACAGCCTCGGGGATCCCCTCTACGCCGTCTGGGCCCGCAGGCACGGAGCGGACCTGGTCGACCCGACATCGGTTCCCTTCGGCCGGGCGTAAAACCTAGGGAACGGCTAGGCCGAGTTGGGAGGCCAGGAAGCCCAATTCGTCGGACTGGAGATCGATGGACCTGGACACGGCCCTGGCGCCGTGGCCGACGTCGGATTCGCGTCGTATGAGGATCGGTCTCTCTTCGGGGTCGGAGCTGGAGGCCGCCTGTAGGGCGGCGCACATCTTTCGGGCGTGGAGCGGATCCACCCGGGTGTCCCCGTCGAAGACGGTGAAGAGCACGGCCGGGTAGGGCACATCCGGCTCCACGTGGTGATACGGGGAATAGGCGGCCAGCCATTCGAACTCGACCGGGTCGGCGGCCGTGCCGTACTCGTCATTCCAGGTCTGGCCCAGACCGAACTGCTCGTATCGGATCATGTCCAGGAGAGGGGCGCTGCACACCACGGCCCGGAACAGCTCCGGTCTCTGGGTGAGGGCGGCGCCGACCAGGAGACCGCCGTTGCTCCCCCCGAAGATGCCCAGGTGGGCGGAGTCGGTGAGGCCCCGCGCCATCACCTCCTCGGCCACGGCCAGGAAGTCATCGAACCCGTTCTGCTTGTGCTCCCGCATGCCTGACCGGTGCCAGGTTTCCCCGTACTCGCTTCCTCCCCTCAGGTTGGCCACCACCACCGCGCCTCCTGCCGCCACCCAGGCGCAGAACAGCGCCGAGTACTCGGGGGCCAGAGCCACATTGAAGCCGCCGTAGCCATAGAGAATGGTCGGCTTCCGGCCGTCCCGGTCGCCCCGGTCGGTGATGATGAAGGCCGGCACCCGGGTCCCGTCTTTGGAGGCCACGAATACCTGCTCGGCGGTGGCTTCGATTTCCACCGCCCCGGGCGTGACCCCCCAGGTCGAGGTCCGGCCCGACCTCAGGTCATGGTGGAGCACCACTCGGGGGTGGAGGTAGTCGGTGTAGCCGACCCAGACCTCCGGAGCCCCGTCGGGTGGGCTGGTCACGCCGGCCACCCCCAGACCGGGGAGGTCGATCCGGCCGGTCAGCTCCCCCGTCCCGGAGTCGTGGATCTGCACCTGGCTGACCACATCCCGGGTGTAGACGGCCACCAGGCCGGCGTCGGTCACGGCCAGATCAGACAGGACCTCCTCCTCCTCCGCGAGCACCTCGACCCACTGGGTGGCGTCGGGCCGGGAGGGCTCGCTCCGGCACAACCGCCACCGGGGGGCGTTCCGGTTGGTGAAGAGGTAAAGAAGACCGTCAGCGGCCACCCAGGCCCAGGTCTCGACGTCTTCATCCTCCTGCACCGTCAGCCAGGTTCCGGCCAGGTTGTCCAGCACGTAGACGTCGTTGCGGGGGGCGGTACCCAGAGCGGCGGTGACGACCAGCCATCGGCCGTCCGGAGAGGCCTGCAATCCGTAGTAGGTCGTCTTGTCCCGTCCCTCCCCGAAGATCATCTCGTCCTCGGTGATGTCCTGGCCGACTACGTGGCGCCACACCCGGCGGTGGAACTGCTCCTCACCTTCGGGAAGCCGGTCGGCGGGCAACCGCCTGACGCAGAACAGCTCCTGGCCCCCGGCCCTCCAGACCATGGTGCCGCCCCGACCCAACAGGCTGGGTGCTTCCAGAGGCTCGCCCGAGTCGACGTCGATCACGTGGAGCCAGCTCTCCTCCCTGCCACCCCCGGAGAGGAGGTAAGCCAGCCGGTCCCCCTTCAGCGAGGGAGAGGCGCCGTCCAGCACGGTGGCCAGGGTGGGGTCGATCCGCGACGGATCGACCAGGGCCCGCTCGGACCCGTCAGTCTCCCGCAGCCAGTACACGGCGTGTTCCTGCCCGGGCTGGCGCCGATGGAAGAACTGCCGGCGGCCGCGGACCTGGGGTGGAGAGATGAGGCCGGGGGTCAGTTCCTCCAGGCGTCTGCGCATCCCCTCGCGACCGGTCCACCGAAGGCGATGCGCCGCGACCAACTGGTCCTGGGCTTCCTGCCAGCGCCGGGTGGCTTCAGCCGCTTCTTCCTCCAGCCATCGGTACGGATCAGGCACCGTGCGCCCGTGCAGGACGTCGGCGGCCTCGGATCGGGCCGCGGCGGGATAGTCCATGGCCGAACCTACCCTGCCCCGGTTGCCGGCTCGGCCCGAGCGGGCTCTCGACCTGGCTCCCGGGGTACCGACTCAGTCCTCAGCCACCGCCGCTTCCAGTATCTGATCGATCTGGTCCAGATCGGCTTCGCTCAGCGACCACCCGGCGGCGGCCGAATTGGCCCTGACCTGGTCGGCCTTGGTCGCCCCGGCAATGACCGAGGTCATCCCCGGCAGGGCCAGCAGCCAGGCGAAGGCCAGGTCCAGGAGACTGTGACCTCGCTCCTCGGCAAAGGCGCTGAGGGCCTCCAACCGGGAGTAGTTGCGCTCGGTCAGCACCTGGGAACGGCGCTCCTCGGGCATGGAGGCCAGGCGGGTGCCCTCCGGGGTGCCCTCTCCCCTCACGTACTTTCCGGTCAAGAGCCCGCTGGCCAGGGGGAAGAAGGGGAGGAAACCCAAGCCGTCCTCCACACAGGCCGGGAGCACCTCGTCCCGGGCCCGGCGTCGCAGAAGGTTGAGCTCGTTCTGGGCCGAGACGAAGCGGGCCCGGCCCTTGTCCCGGGAGATGGCCTCGCTCTGGTGGATCTGCTCCGAGGAGAAGTTCGAATTACCGATCTCGAGCACCTTGCCCGACTGCACCAACTTGTCCAGGGCTTCCAGGGTCTCCTCCAACGGCACGTCGGCATCGGGCCGGTGCTGCTGGTAGAGGTCGATGCGGTCGGTGCCCAGCCGGCGGAGGCTGTCCTCCACGGCCTGGGCGATCCAGCGGGCGCTGGCGCCTCGGTGCTCGGGATCGCTGTCGACCGGGCTGGCGAACTTGGTGGCGATGATCACCTCGTCCCGACGGCCGCCCAGGGCCTGGCCCAGGAACACCTCGGACTGTGTCCCTCCGTAGACGTCGGCCGTGTCGAAGAAGTTGATGCCGACCTCCAGGGCGGAGTCCACCACCCGGGCCGACTGCTCCTGGTCGCAACGCATGCCGAAGTTGTTGCACCCCAGGCCGATGACGCTCACGTCCAGGCTTCCCAGCTTCCGAGTCTTCACTTGGCTCCCCCTTCGAGGGCCCGTCCGCCGACCGGATAGGACCGCCGGTCCAGGATATAGGCGGGGGTGACCCGAGCCGGGCGGCTCCACGGGGGATAATCAGCGGGCGATGCACCGCCACCAACGCCTCATCCTCGGCATCGTGGCCGCGCTGATGGTCGGCCTCGGGATAGGGATACCTCTCGGTCGCCAGCTGCTACGGACGCCGATCGATGGTGGTCCGACCCGGCCCCGTGCCTATCAAATCCTCTACCGCACCGCCTCGTCCCCGACCGGCTCCACCGCGGCCGCGGGCTGGGAACTATTGACGGTGCAGCGACCCTTCGTGGCCAGTGACTTGGATTATGCCGCTCGCCCGATGTCCGGATCGGTGCCTGACGGTGGCTCGGCCTTCACCAGAGACCGCTTGTATGCCTTCGCGGCGGGAGGGTTCCGGCTGATATCCGATCGTCAGCCGGGACCCCCCGGCTATGACCAGGACCTGCTGACCCAAATGCCTGAGCTTCAGTCGCGCCACCTGGCTTCGGACCTTGGGCGCTCAGAGATGGTGGCCGGTCACTCCTGTGAGCTGTACCGGTTCCTCGATCCTCCGTCGGGGGCGGTGGCGGTTCTGTCGGGTTCTGAGCACGATGACGTCTGCATGGACAGCCAGGGACTGGAGCTGGCCGAGACCTGGTACCTCAAGGGGAAGGCGGTGGAGACCCGCCAGGCGGCCACCATCACAGTCGGGGCGGTGAATCCGCCGATCTCACCAAGCGGATCCGCCAGCCTCCCGAGTGCCGCCGCCGCGGCCGCTCGGCCCGACCCCACGCCGAAGAGTTTCCTGCCCTCCCCACCGACACCGCCGGGCTTCCAGCGCGGCGAGCCTGAGGACGTGATTGAAAGCAACCCGCAGCAAGTCGGTCAGCTCGAAGCGGCCGAGGTGGTCTGGTATTTCGTCAAGGGCCCCGACGTCATCACCGTCGAGGCCGGGGAGAACGCTCCGGGCCAACTGCCGTGGGACAACGAAAAAACCGTAACCCGCTCGGTCCGACTGACCCGCCTGGGCGCAGCCCAGTCGGCCATACGCTCCGATGGAGCTGAGCTCCGGATCGATCTGGGCGATGGACAGTGGATCCGCATCCGAGGAACCGTCCCCCTGGCCGGGCTGGTCGTCTACGCCGACACCGTGGCCCCCCCGGCCTGAGTACCCCGGTGAGCTCCGGAGCCCACCGGCTGGAGGTCAGCCGTGGCTGGACTCCCGGCGCCGGGCCGGCCGGCTGGAGAGGGAGCGGATACGTCCGCCGAGGACGCCGAATCCTTCCGAGTACAGGATCAGGGCGATAAGCAGGGCGGCCAGCCCGAAGATGCGGGCCCAGGGGCTGTGGTGGACCGTATCCGTGACGGTCCCAGCCGTGACCAGAGACGATGACACCGTGCTGGGAGCAGGTGCGGTGGTCGGCGCCGCCGACGTCGTCGTTGTGGTGGTCGGCTTGGGGGCCGCCGAGGTGGCCGGCTTGGGGGCCGCCGAGGTGGCCGGCTTCGGAGCCGCGGAGGTGGTCGGCTTGGGGGCCGCCGAGGTGGCCGTGGCGGACAGAGGCCGTGTGGTCGGCACGGAAGAGGCCACTTCGGCGGCCACAGCCGGGCCGACCGGCCCCGCTAGCGCCCCGCCGGTCCCGAAAGCCAGGGCCGCGGTCAGGCCAAACGCGGTGAGGTGGCGCCGGCTGCTCACGACCGTACCCCCGCCGGCGCCCGCTTCTGCGCTGTCGTCCCGCTGCCGGCGCTCCCGGAACCGAGGTGCAGATTATCGGGGGTCGTCCCGAGGTACGACTCGACCACATGAGGGTCGTTGAGGACGTCGTGGGGCGTTCCGAAGGCGACCACGGTGCCTAGATCAAGGCCGACCATGTGATCGGCCAGGTCGTTAATGAGTGGGATGTCGTGTTCGATGATCAGCACGCTGCAGGACAACTGCTCGCGGATCCGCCGGATGAGCGGTCCCAGAGCCTCGGTTTCGCGCTGGGCGATGCCCGAGGAGGGCTCGTCCAAGAGCAGCACAGTCGGGCGATGGGCCAGCATGCAGGCCAACTCCACTATCCGACGCGACCCGGTGGAGAGTTCGGCTATGAACTTGTTGCGGAAGGCCACCAGGCCCATCAGTTCGACCAGGTCATCCACCTTCTCGGCCAGGGCATCCTCGGACTCCGCCACCCGGGGAAGTCCCATCAGGGCGGGGATGGCCGACTCGATCTCCGACTCCTGGTGCAGAGCCACCGCAATCGATTCGGCCACAGTCAGGGAGGGCCACAGTCGGGCGTCTTGGAAAGACCTGCCCATTCCGTGAGCGGCCCGCCCGTAAGCGCTCAGCTCGGTGACGTCCTGTCCATGGAGGATGACCCGGCCCCCGTTGGACGGGGTGAAGCCGCTGATCAGGTCGAACAGCGTGGTCTTACCGGCGCCGTTGGGTCCGATCAGCCCGAGGATCTGACCCTGCCGGAGCTGGAGGTCAACACCGTTGACCGCGGTCACGCCTCCGTACCGCTTGGTCAGTCCGTGGGTCTCCAGCACCACCGGTGCGTCGAGGAGCGCGGCGCGTTCCGCCTCCCGGGTACGCAGGGCGGCCGCTATCGAGCGAGCCGACGGCGGGGCCCCCTTGCTTCCGTTGGTCCCGATCCCGGCCAGCTCCTGGCCCACCGCCGCCCCCTGGAGGAAGACCGCCCGGAGGATGTCGGGGCGTTCGAGGAGCTCGGCCGTTGGACCTGAGAATCGGACCTCACCCTTCTCCATGAAGATGGCCCGCTCGGCCAGCTCGAGAGCCGTGTTCACGGACTGTTCCACCAGGATGATGGTCGTGCCCTTGGCGTGGATGTCGCGAACGATCTCCAACAGACGGCCGACCACGGCCGGGGCCAGGCCAAGGGAGAGCTCATCGATGAGCAGGAGCTCCGGCTCGGCTATGAACGCCTGAGCGAGGCTGAGCATCTGTTGTTCACCCCCGGACAGGTCACCGGCCAGGGCAGAGGACCGCTCCTGCAGGATCGGGAAGTAGCCGATGACCTTCTTCGTCTGCTCGGCCACGTAGCGGCGGTCCTTGCGGAACATCCAGCCCGCCACCCTGAGATTGTCGGCCACGGACAGGGTGGGGAACACCCCGCGGCCACCCGGGACCTGCATGATCCCCAGCTTGGCGGTGGCCATCGGGTCGGAGTGGGTGACGTCCTGGCCGTTGAAGTACATGACCCCACCGACCGGGTCGAGCAGGCCACTGATCGCTTTGAGGAAGGTGGACTTGCCCGCGCCGTTGGTGCCGAGGAGGGCGACCATCTCGCCCTTCTGGACCTCGAAGTCGACGCCGAAGAGCACCTGAACCCCACCGTAGGCGACGTCGATGCCGCTGCAGGCGAGCAGGGCGTCGGACTTCCCCGCCTCCCCCTGTTTGCGGGCCTGGGTGATGTCCCCGTCAACGAACCGTGCCGCCGACAGACCGAAGAGGCCCCCCAGACCGACCAGGATGGCCAGCACGATCATGGCCGCCCGTTGGCCGTCGGAGTTGACCACCGGTCCGATGACGAAGAGCTGGATGGATATGGCGCCCAACCCGTAAAACAGGAGCGTCCACCCATAGGTCTGGGTCCGCAGGGTCGGCGGTGAGATGATGGATACGAGAGTGGTGTAGATCGGCAGGAACCCGATGGCGCCGACACTGAGGAGGGTGGCGCCGGCTATGGCCACGATCGAGTTGTGGACGCTCACCATGATCAGGATGCCCATGGCGAACTCGAGGATGAAGACGCCGTTGGCGATGGCCATCCCCTTGAAGTTCCAGCGGTTGAGCAGTCGCTGGGTGATCCCACCTCCCAGAGCCACGCCGACCAGGCCGCCGATCCCGTACAGAAGGACGATGCTGCCGCGGGCCGTGTCCCCGTAGTGGTACACGTCCTTGAAGAATGTTGACAGCAGGGTGGCGAATGGGAGAGTGCCACCCCCGAACAGGAAGGCCGCCAGCCAGGTGCGACGGGCCGTACGGATGGAGCGGACCCGCCGATAGCCCTCCAACACCCCGATCTTGGTGGGCGCTTGGGGCATCAGGCCCATGGACACCCCGCGGGGGGGTTCCTTGAGCAGGCGGAGGAAGCCCACGAAGACGAAGGTCGGCACCGCCAAGATGACGAAGGCAATGCGCCACCCGAAGATGGCCCCGAAGATGCCCGCCAGCGGGCCGGCCGCTATGCCCAGGCCCTGACCCCAGAACCGGTAAGACCCGAAGATGACCCCCAACCCCTCGGGGGGGTAGAAGTCGGCCAGGAGGCTCAGGTAGATGGTCTCACCGGTCAGGAGGCCGACACCACCGACCACCCGGGCCAGGATCAGGATGATCAGGACCGGAGCCAAGCCGGTGAAGATGGCCGTGATACCCCAGATGATCCCGGCAATGGTCGAGAGCCGGATGCGATTCATCCGATCGCCCAGCACTCCGACGTAGACCGACAGCATGATCGGCACCGCGCCGGTCAACGAGGCGATGGTGTCGGTGGCGCCCGTGCTGATGTGGAAGGTCTGGCGGATGTCAGGAGCCAGAACACCGAAGGCGGTGCTGTCGAAGCTCGTCACGCCGGCCAGGCAAATCAGGATTCCGAGCGGGAGCAGACCGGTGGATCCGGCCGCGCCGACCAGGGCGGAGAACCGCCCGGCCAAACCATTGTCCTTGGAGGTGGCGGCGGTCATGACGGCTGGCCCACGCCGAGGGCCTGGCGGGTGTCGGCCAGGAGGATGGTCTCCCCGCTGATGGAGATTCCGGCCAGGGCGGCGTCCTCGGCCTCGTCCTCGTTGTCCTCCGCCGCCGTCGGCCGAGCGGCCGGCGGGGCCTGGGCCTGGCGCACGTCGGCCACCAGGCTGGGAACGTAGAGGTGATTCCGAGCGGCGTAGGCGCGCAGCAGGTAGTCACGGATGTTGAAGAACACCTCTCCCAATCCGCCCGGGATGAACATGAGTATGAACACCACACCGCCGCCGGTCACCAGGGTTCCGTAACCGCTCGGCAGCAGGTACTGCGCTCCGTAGACGAAGACGGCGCCGAGGACCGCTCCGGGCAGTGACCCGAGGCCGCCGATGACCACCATCAGGAAGAAGTAGATGCCGTTCTCCGGGGCGTAGTCCCCGGAATTGAAGCCCTGCTCGAGGATCACGTAGAGGCCACCGGCCAGACCGGCCAGGGCGCCCGAGATGGCAAAGGCCATGAGTTGCACCCGGGTGGTGCTGATGGCGAAGGACTGCGTGGCCTGACGGTTGTCGTTGCTGGAGATCATGGCCCGACCGGCGTGGCTGTTTCGCAGACCCCGCACCGCCACCAGGGTCAGGACCAGCACGATCAGGCAGAAGTAGTACATCTCCGAGTCGTTGGCGATAGACAGCCGCCCGAACAACGGATTCTTCGGGACCTCATTGGCCGGGATCAGCCAGGGGAAGTACTGGGGAAGGAAGAAGTACCCGTTGGCCACCACGGCCAGGCCCAGGGTCACGACGGCCAGATAGGGCCCGCTCCCGAAACGGAGGGCGGGTATGCCGAGAAGTAGAGCCAGCACGGCGGTGACGGCCATCCCGGCGGCCAGGGCCAGGAACACGTTGAGGCCGTGATTGGCCACCAGGATGCCGGTCACGGCCGAGCCGAAGCCCATGAAGGCGATGTGGCCCAGGGAGATGTGCCCGGCCCAGGCCGTCAGGATGACCAGCGAGGCGGCCACGATGGAGTAGAGCAGGATGATCGAGGCCAGCTGGGTATGCGCCGGGGTCTCGAACAGGGGAATGCACAGAGCGAAGGTCAGGATGGCCAGGCGCAGGCCCGAACTCGCCAGGCGCACCGGGCGTCGGTTGGCCAGCTCCGGTGGGATCGGGCGGATCTGGCGGATGGCCTGCCAGGTGGTGATGCCGGCGTCCACCGCCCGGGTCAGGCGCTCCCGGCGCAGTAGAAGGGCCACCAGGACCACCACCAGCTGGGTGAGATAGACGTAGGCCGCGTTCTGGAAGGTCCAGGCCCCAAGCTGGTCGACAATGCCGAGGCCGATGGCCGCCACCACCGCCGTCGGCATAGAGGTGAGGCCGGCTATGACTGCGGCGGTAAGGGTCTCGAAGAGCAACGGGGCGCTGTTGCCCGAGACACTTCCGAAGGAGACGAAGCCCAAGATGGGCACCCTCAGCAGGGCGGCCAGGGCTGACATGACCCCGGCCATGATCCACACGACCGTCGAGAGGCGCTTGACCGGGACGCCGAGCAGACGGGCCCGGTCACCGTTGTCGGCGGCGGCGCGGATGGCCACGCCGTAGTTCGTGTAGCGCAGGAACCAGGTGAGACCGACCATGACCAGGGGCACGACCACCAGGGCGGCTATGTAGTTCCCGTTGAAGAGCACGGGGAAGACCCGGAAGGTGACGGTGAACGGTGTGTTGAAGGTCCCCGAGTTCGAGCCGTTGCTCCAGACGACGGGGATGATGATGCTGAGGGCGTTGAGGATCTGGCCGACCCCCAGGGTGATCACCGCCACGATCAGGCGGGGGGCGTTGGAGAACCGGCGCAGGACCAGAGTCTCGACCAGGCCGCCGATGAGGGCTGCGGCCACCAGCCCGGCGCCGACGGCCAGGAAGTAGTTGAGGTGATATTTGATGTGGAGCTCGATGGCCAGGATGGCCGCCACCGCCCCCAGGTCGGCGGCGGCGAAGTTGAGCACCCGATTGGCCCGGTAGACCAGGACGATGGACAGGGCGATGAGAGCGTTGATGGCCCCGAGCACCAGCCCGGAGAGCATGATCCCAGTCGGGGCGCCATGCTTGAGCACGGCGGCCAGGACGGCCCAGGCCACCAGGGCGGCCACTGCCCACACCAAAGCCCGGCCGGCGGGCCGGCGGGCCAGTGCCGCCCGGGCACCTTGGAGGCGCTGCGCCGTCGCCGCGAGGGCCTCGGTCACAACCGGTCCCCGACCGGTGGGTGACGCCTCACGGGTAGTAGGGCGGTTGGCTGGTGGGGAACTGACCGAGCTGGAAGCGCTGGCCGTTGTAGATCTGGATGTAGGTGCCCGGCTTCCCGTCCACTGGGGACGTGGTCGAGGCGTCCCAGTAGATCTGCCGGGAGTCCACGATGTCCGTGTGGGCGTGCCCGAAGTTCCAGGTGCCGAACTCCCCGGTGCCCGCCGGGATGCTGGGGGTGGCCGCGGCGATGTTGGCCGCCGTCAGGTCGGGCCCGGCCGCCTGGAGCTGGTTGAACATCGACAGCAGCTCGAAGTAGTCGGTGGCCGAGGAGATGTTGAGGGGCACCCCGGCGGCCTTGAGGGCCTGGCCGGCCTCACCGGTGGGGTTGAGGATGGCTGAGGTGGCGGCCAGCTGGGACAGGCCGAAGAGATGCCCGGTGATGGCCTTCGAGTCCCAGAGCTGGCCGTAGCTGTCCGTATCGGTCTCGGCCACCCCGATAAGCGCCCACTCCGGGTAGTAGTTCTGCTGGACCGCGTCCTGGGTCATGAAGATGGGTGAGATGGGGTCACACGCCAGTACCACCGTGGTGTCGTCGTTGGCGGCAAACTGGATGATGGCCTTCTGGGCGTCCTGGGGGAAGGTGGCGATGTCCAGGGCGTAGTTGTACTCGTCCTCCCGGCTCTTGGCGATGTGGTACTGGTTCTCCTCAACACCAAGCGCCGCCTGGGTGCACTCCTGGTAGCCCTGGTTGTTGGGAACATAGGTGGCGAACTTGCGCTGCTTACCGTTAAGGGGCACGACACCGTCGGAGGCCGCCCACTTGGTCGGATACGGTCCCAGCTGCTTGCCCACCCACTCACCCACCTCGAGGGAGATGAGCGTGCAGTTCATGGTGATACCCCACACGTAGGGGTTCCAGGACTGGTAGAACGCCTCGGGGTAGTAGGCCGCCCCTTCCGGGACGTCGAGCTGGTAGCGGGCCGCGCAGGCCGAGAAGGGCTCGGACTCGAAGATGCCCGACCAGTTGATGCCCCCGAAGGCGTGGATGCTGTTGGCCTCGGTGTCGGCATCGGCGCAGGCCTGGGCCTGGCCCTGGCCCAAGGCCTCATTGGTGCTGCTGCCCTGGCCGGTGAACATGTCCAGCTTGACCTGACGGCCGTAGAGCTCGAACTGGGAATTCATCCATTTGACGATCGATTGGTCATAGCCGTAGCTGGTGGCGTAGCTCACGCCGCCGGCCGCCTCAACCTCAGCCTGGGTGGCCAGGGAGTTGGCCCCGGTGGCGTCGGAGTACTGGCGCACGGCCATGGTGATGGTGCTGGCCGTCACCCCCCGGGCCGTGGTCCCCCCGTTGTTGCCCGAGAACTTGGCCACGCAGTTGTCGGCGTAGGCCGAGAAGGGGATCTGGCGCACCCCTGACCCACACGTCGTGCCGCCCCGGGTGACGCCGGTGCCGGCCCGCACGGTGCCGACCGGACCCGAAGCAACCGATCCGCCGGTCCCGCCGCCACCCGACGCGCCTCCGCCTACGGACGAACCCCCGCCGGATGCCACCGCCCCGTTCGAGACGCCACCGGTGGATGCCCCCACGGAAGAGCCGCCCGAAGACAGCCCGGAGCCGCCCGAACCAGACGAGCCGCTGGAGGCCGAACCCGGGCCCGATCCCGCCGCCACCGAGCTGCTGCCGGGCACGCCCGGCAAAGAGCTTCCCCCGCTGCCGTTCACAGCCGGGAAGACGGCCAGGGCCAAGGCGCCCAGCATCCCGCACACGTACAGCAACGCGTACTTGCGCACGTGGTAGGCGCCCCGCAGCGAGTTGCGGGCGAACGGGTCCTGCAGTGAGTTGATCTGTTCTTTCTGCTCACGGGCAGACGTGGGCATGCGGTTTACTCCCTTCGAGGCCCCGCGGCGCTAACTCGACTGGACCTTGTCCGGTCGCTCCCAGCCGGCGGGGATGGGTGTGACGTTCGACACATCGGCGGCGTGCTCCTGCTATTTCCCAGAATTCGGACTTCTGCAACCGCGCCCAGCCACGGGCGTGGCCCCTCCGCTGCGGTCTCCGCGCCCCCCTCCTCGGTAACGTGGCCTCAGTGGACGAGGCTGACCGTACCCCGCTCCAACGTCTGGCGGTAATCGCCTCCCAGGAGGTGGAGGTGGCCCCCGGCCTCTCCCATATCGAGGCCTACACCCGCCACGGCCTCCTGACCATCCTCTGGCACGGTCCGGCCGAGGCGGAGACGGCCGTGGTGGCCGGGGGCGGCGGCATGGGGGGCCTGCTCGGTCCGGCCGACGGCTTCTACCACTGGCTGGGCTGCCATCTGGCCGAGGAGGGGATCGCCACCCTCCGGGTGGGCTGGCGGGTCCCCAACGACCTGGACTCCTGCACCCTGGACCTGGCCGCCGCCACCGAGATGGTCTGCCGGCGGGGGGCCCAGAGGGTAGTCACCCTTGGGCACTCCTTCGGGGGCGCCATTGCCGTGCGGGTCGGGGTGGCCATCCCCGCCGTGGTGGCCGGGGTGGTCACCTTCGCCACCCAGTCGGCCGGCTGTGAGATGGCCGAGGGCCTGGAGGGTCGGCCCCTCCTGCTCTTCCACGGGGACGCCGATGAGCTCCTGCCCCCCGCCTCCAGCGAGATGGTGCGCTACCTGGCCGGGTCGGGGGACCTGGTCATCCTCCCGGGCACCGGCCACCTCCTGAGCCAGGCCGCCGAGCAGCTCCGGGCCCTCACCCCGCCGTGGATTCAGGACGTTCTGGCCGGCCGGCCGCCGGCCCGGCTGGGTCCGCTCAGCCCATCACCCGGGTGAGGATCAGCACCCCGACCAGGGCCAGGACCGCGCCGCCGATCTCCTCCGCGTAGCGCTCGACCCGCCGGCCCAGGCGGGCTCCGATCTCCAGTCCGACGAGGGAGAGAGCCACGCTCACTCCGGCGATGATCAGGGCGGCCACCGGCATCGGCACCTTGAGTGTGCCCATGGCGAAGCCGACCACCAGGTTGTCGATGCTCAGGGCCAGGGCCGAGAGGGCCAGCCGGCCGGTTTGCTGGGAGCCGCCCTCGCCACCCTTGGAGAGGGCGGTGTAGGCCCCGGTAGCGATCAGCAGTCCCCCGCCTATGTATCGACTGGACCCCCCCAGGGAGCCGGCCAGGTCCGAGCCGATGATCAACCCGATCACCGGCATGCCGCCTTCGAACAGGCCGAAGAGCAGGGCGACCCGGAGCCGTAGCCCAGCGTCCACGCCCCGAAGGCTCAGGCCCACCGACGCGGCAAAGTTCGACATCCCCACGGACACAGCCACCAGCAGGAGCTTGAGCACGATGGTCCTGGCCCTACCCGAGCCGGTTCAAGACGAAGCGAAGCGGGCCCGGCCGGGTCCGTGCTCCAGGAATGAGGCCACGCCCGTGGCCGCGTCAGGAGTGTCGAACACCTCGGCGAAGTTGGCCTCCTCCACGTCCAGCCCCTCCCCCAACTCCAGGTCGGCGCCCCGATCGATGGCCCCCTTGGCCAGGGCCATGGCCCGGCGGGGCCCGGCGGCCAGGGTGACGGCCAGGGCCAGGGCCTCATCGATGGTGGAACCAGCCGGCACCACCCGGTCGGCCAGGCCGATGCGCAGGGCCTCCTCTGCGCTCACCTGCCGGCCGGAGAGGATCAGGTCCTTGGCCCGGGCCGGACCGACCAGACGGGTCAGGCGTTGGGTGCCCCCGCCGCCGGGGATGATGCCGAGGAGGATCTCGGGCTGTCCGAACTTGGCCGCGTCGGAGACGACCCGGAGGTCACAGGCCATGGCCAGCTCGCAGCCGCCGCCGAGGGCGTAACCGTCGACGGCGGCCACGGTGGGCACCGGGATGGCTGCCACCGTGTCCAGGGCGGTGCGGAACCGTTCGGCCACCTGGCGGGCCCGAGCCGAGGTGGGCCGCCCGGAGTCCGGGTCGATGAATTCGTTCACGTCGGCCCCGGCGGCGAAGATCCTGGGACCGCCCCAGACCACCACCGCCCCGGGCGGGTCCTCGATCAGTTGGGCGGCCAGTTCGGCCAGCTGGCCCAGCAGCTCCGAGGAGAGGGCGTTCATCTTGGGCCGGTCCAGGCGGACGACGGTCACGCCGTCGGCCCGGCGCTCGAGGGTGACGTACGGGTCGGGCATGGGCCAACAATAGGATTCAGTCCCTTGAGGCCCATCCCCGTGGTGTTCCATCTCGGGCCGCTCCAGGTCCATACCTACGGGATCGGCCTGGCCCTGACCTTCTGGTTCTCGCTCTGGTACATGCGTCGGCGCTTCGACGCCGTCGGGGTTCCCTCGGAGTGGCTGAACCGGGCCTTCCTCTGGGTGGTGGCCGCCTCCATCATCGGGGCCCGGGCTGTCCACGTGGTCGCCAACCTGTCCTATTACAAGTCCGATCCGGCCGGGATTCTGGCCGTCTGGCACGGCGGCCTCTCCTCCTTCGGGGGCCTCCTCCTCGGGGTTCCCACCGGTATCTGGTTCAAGCGGAAGTACCTGCCCGAGCTGGGCACCATGGCCGGCCTGGACATCGCCGCCCCGGTGCTCATGGCGGCCTGGACCATGGGCCGCATGCTCGGGCCCCAGCTGATGATCGACGGCGGCGGCCACCCGACCGCCGGCTGGTACGGCCTGCGCTACGCCTGCACCATCGGTAAGTACGGATGCATGGCCAACGGCGTGACGGTGCGGGAGATACCCGTCCCCCTATTCCAGGCAGCCGAGTGCCTGGCCATCTGGGCCATCCTGCGCTACATCGAGGAGCGCACCGGGAGGAAGCCGACCGGAGTGGTGCTGGCCGCCTTTGCCGGGCTGTGGGGCATCGTCCGCTTCACCGACGAGTTCTTCTGGCTGGCCCGGCCTCGGCTATGGGACGCCGTGGAGGTAACCGCCATCGTGCTGGCCGTGGCCGGCTGGGGGACCATGGCCTGGCTCCTCCTCCGGAAGCGGTCGGAGCCACCCGACGCGGCCGAGCCGCTGGTGCCCCTCAATGCTGGTGGGCCGGACACCACCACGTAGTCCGGCCGCCGATGGTGGCCCGCCGGAGCTCCCGACCGTCCTTGGGGCACACCGCCCCGGGACGGCGGGCCGTCATCAGGTCCCCGGTGTGGGACCCGCCCCGGCCCGAGAGCTGCTCGACCGTCGAGAGCAGGTGTCGGTGCAGCCGGCGCAGCTCGGCCCCATCGAGGGAACCGGCCTCCCGCTCCGGTGACAGACCGGCCCGCCACAGCATCTCGTCGGCCAGCAGGTTGCCGATCCCGGCCACCCGGGACTGGTCGAGCAGTCGTGCCTTGAGGGCCACCCGTGAGCCACTCACGGCCGAGCGGAGCTCGGCCAAGGTCAACTGAGCCGCGTCCGGCCCCAGCCGTTCCTCTTCCGGCTCGAGGATCACTCCGCCCAACCGGCGCGGATCGGACATGACCAGCCGGCTCTGGTCGGTGAAGATCAGGGCGAAACGCTCCCAGGCCGGCTCGGCCCGGCGGGACGAGTAGATCAACTCTTCGACTCCCGCCCTCCCGTCGAGCACCAGCCGGCCGGTCATCCCGAAGCGCAGGCCCAGGCTCGGCCCGGCGCCGGAGGACCGGGGGCGGGCGGTGTCGAGGACCAGCAGCTTGCCCCTCCGCCGTGCCGCCGTGAGCTTGAGACCGGGCAGGGCGGAGTCGAGCACCGCCCCCGTCAACCCGCCCTTCAGGTACCAGGCGTCGGGAGCTTCCACCCTGGCGATGCGCCGACCCAGTGCCCCCTCGGCCAGCCGGCGGTAGGCCTCCACCTCCACCAACTCAGGCACCCGATCGACCCTACCGGTAGTTAGTGTGAGGCCGATGCCCCCTGAAAAACCCCACTGGGCCCACCTGTTCCGCGAGGTGGTCACCTCCGGCCTGTGCACCGGATGCGCCGCCTGCGTCATCGCCTGTCCTTACGACGTGCTCGAGTACGACGACGCCGGGGGCCGCTACAGGCCCTGGCACATCGATGACATGGGAGGCCGGGAGGACTGCACCCATGGGGACAAGGGCTGCACCCTCTGCACCCGGGCCTGCCCCCGCTTCCGCAGCTGGGAGACCGAAATCGACACCTACCTCTTCGGCCGCCCCCGGGAGGTCGAGGAGGTAGCCGGAGTGACCAAGGACGTTCTCCTGGTCCGGGCCACCGACCCCGAGATCCACGAGCATGGTCAGGACGGTGGCCTGGTCTCGGCCATCCTGTTGTGGTCCCTGGAGCACGAGGTGATCGACGCCGCCCTGGTCTCCTACTTGGAGGGCGACGGCTCGACCTGGAAGGCCAAGCCCGGGGTGGCCCGCACCCGGGAAGAGATCCTGGCCGCCGCCGGCAGCCGCTACACCTACTCGGCCAACACCCTGGCCTACCGCGAGGCCATCGAATCCGGCGCCGAAAAGCTGGCCATGGTGGGCATGAGCTGCATGGCCTCGGCGCCTCCCACCATGCAGGCCCGTAAGGCCGGCAAGGTGGCCCGCCGCTTCACCTTGACCATCGGGCTGTTGTGCTCGAAGACCTTCGACGACGCCATCTTCACCGAGTTGTTCGAGGCCAAGTACGGACTGGCCCGCCAGGACATGGTGAAGATGAACATCAAGGGCGTGTTCCAGATCTGGATGCGCAACGGGGACTACCACGAGATCCCCCTCAAGGAATGCCACGCCTGGACCCGGGAGGGGTGCAAGTCCTGCCCCGACTTCGCCGCCGAGCACGCCGACATCTCCACCGGCGGCATCGGCGCCTTCAACGACTGGACCCTCACGGTGGTGCGCACCGACCGGGGCCGGGAGGTCATGGACGGGATGCTGGCCGACGGGGTCATCGAGACCCGTCCAGCCGATGAGGACCCCGGCGCGGTGGCCCTCATGCACCGCCTGGCCCGGGTCAGCCGAAACCGCTGGCCGGAGACGGCGGTGCCCGAGCCGCGGATGATGCCGCCCAAGGCGATGCCCGTCGGCTGAGCTCCGCCTCCTAGAGCCCGCTAGGGCCCGGGGTTGGGCCCCCGGGCACAACGGCGGGCGTGGTGCGAAGCACCCGGGTGCCCGCCGTCACAAGCAGAGCTCCCGGGCCCGGGAGAAGACGGCGTCGATCATCTCCTCGGTCAGGGTCCCGGTGAAGGTGTTCTGCTGGCTGGGGTGGTAGCAGCCGAGGAGAAACCGCCCGTCGGCCAGGCGGTGCTCGGCGCCGTGGCCGAAGCGGGGCTTGGGCCGCAGCGCCAGCACCCGGCAGACGGCGTCATGGCCAAAGTGGCCCAGGGCCACGATGACCCGCCGTGACCCCAGCAGGGTGAGCTCGCGCTCGAGGTAGGGCTGGCAGGTGTCCCGCTCGAGGGTGGTGGGCTTATTGGCCGGCGGCGCGCAGCGCACCGCGGCGGTGATGTAGGCACCGGTCAGGGCCAGGCCGTCATCGACCGAGACGCTGGAGGCCTGGTTGGCGAAGCCGGTGCGCCAAAGCGAGGCGAACAGCCAGTCCCCGGAGCGGTCCCCGGTGAACATCCGCCCCGTCCGGTTGGCGCCATGGGCGGCCGGCGCCAACCCGACTATGACCACCCCGGCGCCGGGGTCCCCGAAGCCGGGCACCGGCCGTCCCCAGTAGCGCTGACCGGCAAAGGAGGCCCGCTTTTCCTCCGCCACGCGCTCCCGCCACGCCACGAGGCGGGGGCAGGCCCGACAGGCGACCACCTCCCGGTTGAGAGCGGCCAGTGAGTCCCGACCGGCCACGGCGGGACATTAGGTTGCCTGCAGATGCCTACCCGCCGCCCCAAGCCTCCCCCGGCCACAGTGATACTCCTGGTCCGCCACGGCCAGACCCCGACCACGGGATCAGTGCTGCCGGGCCGGGCCAAGGGCCTCCACCTCTCCGACACCGGCCGGGCCCAGGCCGAGGCGGCCGCCGAGCGCCTGGCCGCCCTGGGTACCGTCGACGCCATCTATGCCAGCCCCTTGGAGCGGGCCCGGGAGACAGCGGCGCCCATCGCCAAGCGCTTCGGGCAAAAGGTGGTCATCGAGCGGGGACTGCTCGAATGCGACTTCGGGGCGTGGACGGGCGGTGCCCTCAAGGAGCTGTACAAGAAGCCGGAGTGGCGCACCGTCCAGCGCTGGCC
>Ga0307374_10000928_pt1 | contig 55282 bp, 51 predicted proteins | sample OX3MG_FD_202532 | JGI IMG/M metagenome (GOLD analysis project Ga0307374, IMG submission 202532) | Soil microbial communities from Risofladan, Vaasa, Finland - OX-3 | ecosystem: Environmental > Terrestrial > Soil > Coastal area > Acid sulfate soil | place: Finland: Risofladan, Vaasa | collected...
CGACCGAGTCCGTCGCTCTTCACCAGGATGTCCACACTGAGAACACCTACGATGTCGCCGGAGCGAATATCGGCGTTCAATGCGAGCTCACGTTGGCGCACTGGTGCGCCCGACAGGTGTTGGGCGCGCGATTACAACCTACACCCTGCCAATCGAGGGCCGCGATGAGTGGCTGGCTGCGGCAAGGCGGCTGGCATGAGGGACGATCACTTGCGAGGCGCTCGCCCATCGCATGCGACGCAGCGCCAGATGGACGTCCTAGCGGCCTTCGTTGCCGCTGGCGGATCGGTCCCGAACGCCGCCGAGCTCGTGGGCATCCGACCGAGCACCGTGAAACGGCACCTCGCCGACCTGCGCGCTCGGTCGGGTCTCACGACCGAGCAGCTGATCTACGCCGGACGGGCTGGCGGCTGGCTCGTCATCCCGAGTCTGGAGCCCAGCTGAGCGACGAGGCGTCCCACCTCGCCCGGCCACCTCTTCGCGGCCTTGCAGCCCAGGGCATCGGTTGGTAAGGCATCGACGGCCAGCTTCGAAGACCGCGACTGCGAGCCGATCGAGCGCACCTACGCAGGCTTCGAGCCCTCAACGGCGATCGTCCGATGAGGGGAGAGCGGGCTGGCCTCGACCCGGGTGTGGCCAGCCTGCTTGGCGCGGTAGAGCGCGGCGTCTGCCGCGCGCAGGACCTCGTCTTCATCGTGAGCCGCGCCTCGCCCGAGAAGGGCGATGCCGGCGCTGATCGTAAGGACCTGAGGCCCGGTCGGCGTCGGATAGTGCAGCCGGAGTTCCTCGATCGCACGCCGGATCCGCTCGGCGGCCGACACGGCCCCCTCGAGGGACTGCTCGGGCATGAGGATGACGAACTCGTCGCCCCCGAAGCGGCACGCGATGTCGGTCGCGCGCACGCTCGCCGCCAGGGCTGCCGCGACGGCCCGGAGGGCAGCGTCGCCGGCGACGTGTCCGAGTGAGTCGTTGTAGGCCTTGAAGCCATCGAGGTCGAGCAGTGCGATCGCGCAGTCGTTGCCGTAGCGGGTCGCCCGGGCTGCCGCCGCAGTGAGCTCCTCGTCCAGCCGCCGCCGGTTGCCGAGGCCAGTCAGGGGATCCGTTCGCGTCACCCGAGCCAGCTCGCCGTTGAGGCGCTCCAACTGGGCCTCGCGAGCGGCCATGAGGACGTGAACGCGACGGGCCTCCATCTGGAGCCCGAATGCTCTCCTTCGCACGCTCGAGTTGCCGAAGGAGCCAAGGAGACTCGCGATACCGGAGACCGTAAGGACAAGCCAGCCGCCGAGCCAATCAGGAGCCGGGATGCCACGACCGGCGGAGGCCACGGTGAAGACGGCGAGTGCCGGGGCTCCGGCCAGCAGCCAGCCCGCCTGGACCGGGACGCCCCAGGGCAGGAACAGCGCGACCGCCGGTGGGAGCAGCGCGAGGAGCATCATCGACGGCGTCCGAATCTCTGGGACGAACACGAGCAGGCCGCCGGTCGTCACAATGGGCGAAAGGGCAAGCGCGAATGCGAGCGCGAGCGGCGGCACTCGCCGGCGTCTGTAGGTGAGGACAGCCGCGCCAAGGCCGATTACCCCCTCAATCCCAAAGATCGCAAACAGCGCGAACTGCCGCTCCGGGAGCGCGAGCGCCATGCCACTGGCGATGAATGGCGTAAGGGCGGCCAACGTGATCCCGGCGAGCCCAGTCGCCGCCCGGAGGGCCCGGCGTGTCGCAGCCCGGAACAGCGATTGCTCGCGGATCGTGAGCGACCGGTGGGCCGGCTCGAGTTCCGTTGACGGGACGCGCGCGAGGGGTAAACCAAGCGTGGTTTGCACCAGCCGGGCGAGGTCGCCCGCTCGCGAGCTCTTGGCATCGGCCGTTCGCGTCATCCTGGAGGAGCCGTCGGGCGAGGGCTACCGCCGCGCATCCTGCTCACCGGCCTCGAGGACCGCAAGATGCCTGCGGCGGGGAGACCTCGGGGCGCTAGAACCCCCGTGCGCTCGCCGACCAACCGGCGGACGGTTGGTGGCGGCCCGGAGCGCCTTGCCCTGCCGGATGCCGGCTGGGAGCGGCTCCGGACGCCCGAAGAGATACCCCTGGCCGAGCGGCACGCCGAGCTCGCGCAGCATCTCGCGTTCGGCCGAATCTTCGATCCCCTCCGCGATGACGATGCAGGCCGTCCGGCCCGCGAAGTGCGCCAGGCCGGCGATCATCGCCTGGCGGGTCGGGTCGCCGTCCACGTTGCGGACCAGGCTGATGTCGAGCTTGAGGAAGCGAGGCGCCAGCTCGACGACATGGTAGAGGCTGGCAAACCCGGCGCCTGCGTCGTCGACGGAGAGACTGACGGTGGGCCCCAACGCGGCCAGCGCCGCGCGAACGGCCGCATAGTCGGCAATCGCCGCGTGCTCGGTGACCTCCAACACGATCTGGCGCGACCGGCCGCCGATGAGCGTCGGCAAGGCGCTCGGCTCCAGGATGAGGTCCGGCGAGGCATTCAGGCTGAGCCAGGTCTCCGGCGGCAGCGCATCCGAGGCCTTGATGGCCGCGGCCAGGCAGGCGGCCTCGAGCTCGAGCCCGAGGCCCACGGCGTGGGCGTCGGCAAACACCTCGTCCGGTCTCGTACCGTCGTCGAACCGGGTCAGGGCTTCATGGCCGACGGTGCGGCCGGAGCTGAGCTCGACGACCGGCTGGAACACCGGGTGGAAGGCGCCAGTGGCGAGGATGGCCTTGATGCGCGCCTGGACCACGTCCGTTCGGCGGCCCTGCTCGACCTGCCCCGCGAGCAGAGCGCTCGCGGTCGCGGCGAACTCGCCCACGATCGGCAGGTGATCGACGAGGTGGCTCGCGAACGTGGCGTCGGATGTCCCGGCGAGGATGAGACCGAGCAGGCTCTCGCCGTTGCGGATCGGCGCGTAGGCGGCCGCCTTGACCCCGAGGTCGGCGAGCCGGCGGCCGTAGGCACCGTCCTCCGGCCGGGCGCGGAACGCCTCGGCCCAGGGGCCCAGCGCCGCTCGCTCGTACAGGTAGGCGGCGCGGGCGGCGGGCAGCGGCCGCCCGGGTGCCACGGGCAGGCCATCGGGTCCGGTCACCGCGAGCGTGAAGCCACGGCCCGGGTCCTGGAAGGTGAAGATCGCCGCGATGTCGATGCCGGCCAGGGCGGCCAGTTCGTCGCAGATCGCGGCCGCCGTCGCCTCGGCGCTCTCGCGAGGCTGGAGGCGGCTGAGCGCGGCGCCAACCGCGGCACGTTCGCGGACCTGGTTGGCCAGGCCGGACTCCGCGGCGCGGAGTGCCGTGACGTCGCGCTTGACCGCGACGTACCCGGTGATCTCGCCGCCCGGGCCGCGGATCGGCGAGATCGACGCCGCCTCCTCGTAGAACGAGCCGTCCTTGCGACGGTTGATCAGCGTCCCGATCCAGGTCCGCCCACCCGTGAGGCGGCGCCACATTGCACGGTAGAAACCCGCCGTCTGCTTGCCGCTCTGGAGGATCCGCGAGTTCTGCCCAATGACCTCGTCGCGACGGTAGCCAGACACCTTCTCGAAGGCCGGGTTGACGTATTCGATTGTCCCCGCGAGGTCGCTGATGATCACCGAGTCGGCCGTCTGCTCGACGGCCGCGATGAGTCGGCTTCGCTCGTTCTCCGCAGCCGTCCGCTCCGTGACGTCCTGGACGGTGCCGATCATCCGGACCGGAACGCCGTGCTCGTCGCGGATCGTCTTGGCCTCGTCGCGGAGGGTCCGAATGCAGCCGTCGAAACGGACGATCCGGTACTCGAGGACGTAGCTGGCATCGCCGCTGAGCGCCGCCCGCTCGGATTCCCGCACCCGGGCCAGATCGTCGGGATGAACAAAGGCGCGGAACGCCTCGATCGTCTCCGGAATCGTGCCCGGCTCCACCCCGTAGATCTTATGGAGTTCCTCGGATCGCACGGAGGTGTCGGCCACGAGGTCCCATTCCCAGCTCCCGATGTGAGCGATCCGCTGGGCCTCGGAGAGATTGCGCTCGCTCCGGCGGAGCCCGTCCTCCGCCTGCTTGCGTTCGGTGATATCGCGAGCGACAGCGACGACGTAGCCATGATCAGCCTGGACGTATTTCAGGCTTACTTCTACGGGGAAGACCGTACCGTCCTTGCGCCGGTGGGAACCCTCCCACGTCTGGGAGCCGGATCGGCTGAGCGCCTCCACAACCTCGGTGAAGGCAGATGGGTCGACCGTGGGATCAATATCGAAAACGCTCAGAGACAGGAGCTCCTCGCGACTGTAGCCGAGACCCAGCCAGGCGTGCTCATTGACATCGAGGAAGCGGCCCGTCTGCGCATCGATGACCTCGATGGCGTCATTCGACCGATCGATCAGGGTTCGGAACAGCTTGAGTTGATCTTCCGCCTGCTCGCGCGCGGTGACATTCCTCTTCAACTTCTTGTTCGTCCGGCGGAGCTGATCGATCAGCTGGGTGCGCTGATGCTCAGCCTTGTCCTGTTCCGTGACGTCGGCGATGGTGCCGAACAAGCGCACCGGGGACGCGGATCCATTGAAATTCACGGTCGCGCACCCGTGGACGTGGCGTTCCGCGCCAGTGTCCCGTCGGACGATCCGGTATGGCCTGTCGAACGAGCGTCCCTGGCCGAGCACGTCGTCCATGAGGTACGCGACCATCGCATCGCGGTCGGCCGGATGGATGAGCGAGACCCCGACGCGATCTTCGGGATCGACACCGAGTTTGATCGAACTGTTGAAGGCTGGAGGCCGGGAGAGCTCGTCCAGCGGCCCGAGGCTACGTCGAGGGAATACGAGCCGACCCGGGCGACCGACTCCACCTCGTCGAGCGCGAAGTCGTGGGCGGGCGCACGGCAGTGTGGCGTCGGTGCGGAGGCCGAGGTCGCACGGAATGGCCCGAGGCTCCGTTGGCTTCGGTTGTCGGTGGGTCTGGTCTTGAGTTGTGTCATCGCGGTTCTCGGTTCCGCTCGGCAACGGCGATGGCGATCACACGCTAGGCCGACGGTGCATTAGGACACCGGGTCGAGCATGGCCTCCCCCCTCCCCCCACGCAACGGAGCGAATCGCCTAGCTGCAGCCGCCGATGGTCCTAGCCGCGGTGCCTCTCCGTGGGTCCAGCTGATCTGTTCGACCGTCTGCCAAGGATTGCGCCGGGCGATGCGCGCCCTACCCGCCCGAGACTGGTCCCGCGGGCGTAGCACCGCAGGCGAATAGACCCCGGCGCCGACCTCGCTCACGCTTGTCGCGATGTCGACGGGCCCGCAATCGAGCGTCACCAGCGTCAGAAGCGTCAGGCCTCGCACCCTCCTGAGCTCAGCCGTGGCCGGTAGGGGGATCGAATCGCTGGCGGGCGACGCGGCGGTAAGGACCGCATGGCAGCCGCGCTTTCACGCGGCCGAAACTCTCGGTTTTTGTGCGCGCGCTCAGAGCGACCGGTCGGCGCGCCATTCCGTGCGTGGGAGGGCCCACTAGGATGCCGTGGGCACCGCTGCGGACGTGCATCGAGCCGGGGTGCAAAGGCCGTCAATCGGCCCTCAGATGCACCCGCCACGACCGGCGGAACCACGGTGGCGTGTCCCGCCAGGCGCGTGGCTACGACCGGGCCTACGAGCGCGAGCGGGCCCTCCTGCTCGGCCGGCCCTGCGCCCTGCGCCTCGCGGGCTGCACCGGGACCGCCAAGACCGCCCAGCACACCGACGACGACCGGCTCGTACCCGCCTGCGGCCACTGCAACTACGCCGACGGGGCGCGACGCGCCCGCCTGGCGGCCGGAGCGGCGCGATGAGTGTTGCCGAAGCGGCGGGCCCGATGAGCGCACCTTCGCCCACGCCCGCGACGGTTGGCCCACGTGCCGCGATGAGCAACGGCTTGGCCACCCGCGCCACCGCACGAAGAAGGGCCCCGGGCGTGCGCCCGGGGCCCGAGGGTCGGCGGTGGGGTGACCTACGCGATGCTGGCCTCCGTGACGGCGTCGACGACCAGACGGTCCTCCGTCGTGCGTCCCCGCGCCGGCTTCGTCCGGATCGGCTCGGGCTTCCCGCGCGCCGCCTCGGCCCTCCGAGCGTCCCGTTGCACGATCCGGCTGGCCTGATCCACCGCCGCTTGGAACTCGTCGGCCTGAGCGGCCTTGCCACCCGCGGCCTTGCGGAGCGCCCGCGTGTACTCGGTCCAGTGCGGCCGGCACATCCGGCCGAGGCCATCGGGCTGGGAGGGTTGGACCGGGAAGTCCTCGATCGCTGCCTCGTGGCTCGCGATCCCGAACTTCGCCGACCCGCTGCACCTCCGCATGTGCGCCATGTCCGTCGTCCTTTCGCTCGGCGATGCCGATCTGGCATCGCGACGTCAATCCATCACTCCGATCGCACCCTGATGCAAGCTCGAAGATCGAGGGCCAAGTCATGACGACGTCCACGCCGGTGGCCAGCCCGCCGACGGCCTGGCGCAACCGGATCACCGGCCACGCCGATGTCCCACCCGCTGAGCTCGTCCCCAACCCGGCCAACTGGCGGACCCACCCCGCAGCGCAGCAGCACGCTCTTGCCAGTGCCCTGTCCGAGGTGGGCTGGGTGGCCCAGGTGCTGGTGAACACGACCACCGGGCACGTCGTCGATGGCCACCTCCGGATCGAGCTCGCCCTCATGCGGAGCGAGCCGAGCGTCCCGGTGACGTACGTCGAGCTCACCGAGGACGAGGAACGACTCGTCCTCGCGACGCTCGATCCCCTCTCGGCGATGGCGGAGGCCGAGCAGGATGCCCTTGCATCCCTCCTCGCGGGGATCAGCACCGGCGATGATGCGCTGCGGGCACTCCTCGCCGATCTCGGTGAGCGCAATGGCATCCGGCAGGCGCTCCTCGGCGATCCGGACGAACTCCCGCCGCTCCCCGAGCCGGCCGACCTCTATGTCCAGCCCGGCGACCGCTACCGGCTCGGTGATCACGTCCTGCTGTGCGGCGACGCGACGAACCCTGCCGATGTCGCCCGGCTCCTCGCTGGCGCGACCCCGACGCTCCTCGCCACCGACCCGCCGTATGGCGTGTCGCTCGATGGGACGTGGCGTGATGGGGTGTACAACGGCCTCGGACCAGCGGAGACACCGTACATGCGCCTCGATGGCAAGGCGGAGGAGAACGACGCCACCCGAGCGCCCCGTGGCCGCCGTGGGCGAACGGAGGGCCATCGCAACACGACGGTCTCGGGTGACACCCAGGTCGACTGGTCCGCCGCGTTCGCCCTCGTCCCCTCCCTCTCCGTTGGCTATGTCTGGCACGCCGGGGTCCATGCGGCAGAAGTGGCTGCTGGCCTCATCGGGATCGGTTTCGAGATCGTCAGTCAGGTCATCTGGGACAAGGGTCTCTTCGCGATGGGCCGCTCTTGGTATCACTGGGGCCACGAACCGTGCTGGGTCGTCCGACAACCGGGTATCCCGAACCTGTTCCTCGGTGGCCGCGACCAGAGCACGATCTGGCGAGCCCCCTCCCCGAAGATGATCATGGGTGGGAGCGACGAGGAGAAGCTCGATCATCCGACCCAGAAACCGGTCGTCCTGTTCGAGACCCCCATCGCCAATCACCTCCGGCCGGGCGAAGCGGTGTACGACCCGTTCCTCGGCTCTGGCACATGTCTCATCGCGGCCGAGACGCTCGGTCGGCGCTGCTTCGGGATGGAGATCGATCCGCGCTTCGTCCAGCTCGCGATCGAGCGCTGGCAGCGGCTCACCGGACGGCAGGCGGAGCGGGTGCGATCCACATGACCATGACGTTCGATCCAACAGTTCGCATCGCGCACAACCGCGCCGACCGCGATCGCTACGACGGCGCCCCGGATGACGTCATCGACGCCATCGATGTGGCCCGCCTCACCGTCGCTTTGGGTGATGGCGAGTGGATCACCCTCACCCCCTCGACCGACGACCCAGGCACCGATCTGGACGACGTCGGGATCGACCTCGATCCAGACGCCAGGCGACGCCTCCTGGACCGGCTGCGAGCGGCACTCGACCGGCTGGAACACGGCGGTTGACCATGGTCAGCGCCCCACACGATCGCGGGATCGTGACCCGGTTCGGTCAGTTGGAGGGTTATCGGTGACCTGGCGGGTGCCGACAAACTCCGCACCAAAAAGGCGGCGCGACTGGCGGCCGGGTTTCCTCAGCCACTTCGCCGCCAGCGGGAACGTCATGCTCTCGGCGAAGGCGGCCGGGATCGATCGCAACCTGCCGTACCTCGAGCGGCGCAAGAACCCGCGCTTTGCCGAGGCGTGGGAGCAGGCCGAGGAGGACAGCATCCAGCTCCTCGAGGCCGAGGCGCGGCGGCGGGCGATGGCGTCGTCCGACACATTGATGATCTTCCTCCTCAAGGCTCGCCGCCCGAGGGTCTACCGGGAGCACCAGCGGGTCGAGCTCACCGGCCTCGCCGACTCCTCCCTCATCCCAGGCCCGCTGGCCCACCTGACCGATCAGCAACTCGCCCTCGCCCGCAAGGCGATCGACGACCTCGTCGAGAATGTCGAGCGGGAGGCCGCGGCCGGCAAGGCAGATGCCGAGCGTGATGTGAGTGGCGAGGGCACAAGACAAGGATGACGCGCCGGCACCCCATGACTCCGTGGCGCGCACTGGCTCACCCGCGCGCTCTCGCCGCTGTTATGTTGCGCAGGTATGGAGGGGCACGAATGACGATGCTACGCGGGCGGGATTGGACCCTTCTCGCAATCGCGTGCGCCGAAGGCGCGCCCCTCACCCCCGTCCAATTGCAGAAGGTCCTGTTTCTCCTTGGTGAGCGACAGAAGAAGGTCGTCGGGAGCGGCTTCTACCATTTTCGGCCGTATAACTACGGCCCGTTCAGTCCCGACATCTACCGAGACGCCGAGACACTCGAATCCGAGGGGCTCGTGCAAATCGACCGCGATGCTCCGCAGCGTACATGGGCGCTCTATCGCGCCACCCCGGAAGGCTTGCGATGGGCGCAGGAGCTCGCAGCCACAATCCCACCGGTATCGAGCGACTACCTGCGGAGGCTCGTGGAATGGGCCAGGTCGCTTTCATTTCACCAGCTCGTGAGCGCCGTGTACCGTGCGTACCCAACCCAGCGAGCCAGAAGCATCTTCATCGATTGACCGCGAGCTGATGTGACTCTGCTCGTCGGCGTCCTCTGCGAGGATGGCGTCGTCCTCGGCGCCGACAGTGCGGCGACGATGGGTTCAGGCGGCATGCCGACCGTGCGGCAGCCGGTCGCGAAGATCCGCGCGATCTCGAACGACGCGCTGATCGCGGTGTCCGGGCCCGTGGGACTGGGGCAGCGGCTGGCGGGCGAACTCGAGCAGATCCTCAGCGAATCGCGGATCCCATCGAGCATGAAGGCCCACAAGGCGACCCAGCTTCTGCGGCAGTCGTTCATGCCATACATCGCCGGCGAACTCGAGGCCGCCCGCATCGCCGCGCCCGTCGTTGGTGCCCAGGTGGCCCAAGCCAGCGCCCTCTCGTCCACCCTCCTGGCGATCCACCTCGACGGTCGCATTCGGCTCGTGCAGTTCGACCAGCAAGGCGCACCGGAGGAGGCAACGGTCGACTTGCCGTTCGTGTGCCTTGGAAGCGGCCAGCTCCTCGCTGACCCCTTCATGACATTTCTGAGAGGCGTCTTCTGGGACAAAGGGCGGCTACCAAGCCTCGCCGAAGCGACTTTCGCGACGGTGTGGACACTGACGCAGGCGATCGACGTTTCACCCGCCTATCTCGCCGAGCCGATCCACGTGTTTACGCTGACTCAAGAGTCCACCCTGCGGGTGGCTCGGGAGCTCGAACCGAGCGAGCTTCAGGAACACCGGCAGGCAGCCAGCGAGGCCCGTGCCGTACTCCGGTCGTGGCGGCGTGTCGACAACTTGGTGCCCCCACCTCCCGACCCGTAATCATTCGAGGGCCAGGCCAGGCCAGGCCAGGCCAGGCCAGGACAAACGCCCTCGACCTGACGGCAATCCAGCACGATGGCCCGATCGTGGCAGCTTGCGGATGACGGTACCGACTCACCACGCACGGGACCCGGAGGTCAGACGACGGTGAGGGTGCCTTCCATATAGCCACTCGTCGCGGCCATCGGACCGCCATACCCAGCGGGTGCGGTCCCGCACGGGACGAGGCAGTGCCAGGCGCAGTTGCAGGGATTCCCGGTATGGATCGTGAACGTCGTCCGTGCGTTCGGGGCAATCGGCACGTTGATGCCGAGCTGGGGGACCGTGAACGTGTGGGACACCTGCCGCGGGTCGAGGGCGCTCGCAGTCGTCGTCGGGCCGGCGCTGCCATTCGGATCCCATGAGTCGATCGGGGTCACGATGAACGTGCCGCCCACGATCCCAGCCGCCGCCGCCAACTGCTCGCTCCCCTTCGGGAGCCGCGTCGCGTTATCGAAGTTCGTGATCGTCACGATCAGGGTCGAGTTCGCAGGCAGGGTGAAATCGGAATGGAGGAACACCGGCCAGCCCACTTTCCCCGTCATCGTGTCGCTGAGGATCGTGAGGGTCAGGTACAGCGGCACGGTCGGCGGCACGGACGTGGCAAGAGCCGGCTCCGTCGTCGGCGACCCAGCCGCGACCGACGCCGCCGCCGTAGACGGGAAGGTCCAGCCCGGCGCCGCGCTCCCGGAACACGCTCCGGCCGTCATCGCGACGGCACCCACGAGGAGGAACTTGACGAGAGGTCGGGCGGGACGCTTCATCGGGATATCTCCGCGGTGGGGGATCGGTGTCTCCAGAGGAGACTGCGGCAGTCCCCCGTCCGACAGGGCCGTTCGGCTCCCTCGATCCGTGACGGTGGTCATGCAGTCTGGCGGGAGCGGGCCCGGCCGATCCGCACGGCCGCCCTCATCGACGTCGGGCCACCTGCGGTCGTCGTGCGGGCCGTGCACGTCGAGACCGGCTGGCGATCGGCGACACTTCGCGCCGCTCGTCCCGTCTTCGCCGGGCGGCTCGGATCAGCGCGACCGGCCTCGTCCTCGATGGGCTCCGTGCCGCCCTCGGGGTCGGCTCGGTCTGCTCCTCGAGGCGGGCATCATCCATTTCGTCCCCGGCGGACCGCCCAGGCACTACTCACCCGAGCGGCGGACTATCTCGAGGTCTGAGCCGGATTTCTCGCCACGCAGCGCGCCACCATGAACCCTGGTGAGCCCGCGTTATCTTGGCGCGATCCACAGCTTGAGGGCGAGCCCGAGTCCGGCCAGCCCAACGAGCCTCCGGATCACGTCGCCAGGCACGCGACGGGTGACCGACGGGCCGACAACGCCGCCGGCGAGCAAGCCAAGGGCGAGCGGGGCAGCGGCCGCCCAGTCGACCGGGCCGAACAGCACGAACCCGGTCGCGGCCAGGAGATCGGCGATCCCAAGGAGCATGTTCTTGAGGGCATTGGCGTGCGCGAAGTCAGCATCGACGGTGAGGAGCAGCACGGCTAGGGTCAAGACGCCTGCCCCAGCACCCCAGTAGCCGTTGTAGACCGACGCCGCCAACAGGCCACCGGGCAGCAGGAATCGACTGCTCCGCGCGAAGTGGGTCGCAAGGAAGGCCGCGATCCGGGGCTGGAACAGTAGCGCCAGCGCCGCAACGGCAATCAGGAACGGGACGACGCGCTCGAAGATCCCGGCTGGCGTGAGCAACAGCAACGCCGCGCCCGTTGCTCCGCCGGCGGCGGCGAGGAGCCCCCAGCGGCGGAGCCAGGGTCCCTGCCCACGGAGTTCGGGGCGAGAGCCCAGGGCCGAGCCTGGCCACATCGCAACGAACGCGACGGCGTTGGTCACGTTCGCCTGAAAGGCTGGGATGCCGACCGCGAGCAGGGCCGGAAAGGAGACGAGCGACGCCGTCCCGCCGGCCGACCCAAGGATGCCGGCGAGCGTCCCGGCGCCCGCTAGCAGAACGAGGTCAGCCGTGGAGGTCCCGATCATTGGCTTTGAGAATACAGACGGCCGAGTTCGGGCGAGGGTCCCGGGAGTCGCCCGCCGACGCGGGACGGGCGCAATCGCGCTTCTCCCGGACGACCTACTGCATCGCTATTCCGCACGATGAACGGATGGTGCGGGGGTGAAGGCGATCGCTGGCCGGTCCGCAGGAACCGGCATCTTCTCATCGCCCGAGACCAATGCCCAGCGAGCCCAGGGGCTTCGGAGCAATTGCTCAGCCCCGGATGACCTGCTGCCCAAACGCTCGATAACGTCGTGGTCGCGTAAGGGCCAGCAACAGAGGGCGGGATAGTCCTCACTCCGGGCTTACCGCGAGCCGGCCCGCGACGCCGTTCGTTCAGCGCGGCAGGGAGCGCTTGGCTGACGATCCGGCAAAGGTGCGGATCAGGGCGAGTAGCTGGCGTTCGGTGATCGAACCGCTCTTCTCGACCTCGATCCGCCGCTCGCGGCGGTGGGTGGCGTCGGCGGCGCGGATGTGGTCCGCGAAGTGCTCGACGACCTCGCCGTCCCCTACCAGGAGCAGGTCGTCGTCGACCGGCAGCACGCTGGCGACGTGATCGAAGAAGGCCCGCATGTGTTCGTCGCGATGGCCTTCGCCGGCGGGGTGCTTCTCGGTGGGTGCTGGCCCGGTGGAGCGGTGCCGGCCAGGGACCGTCGAGTCGATGCGGTGGCGCGCGATGAGCTCAGGGCCCCAGCTCAATATCGTGGCCGAGTTGGCGGAGATCCAGACACCGGTGGTTCGGGGACTTGTCATCGCTGCCCCTCCTTTCCTCGGGTGATCATCGAATCCGCGATCTCCCGCACCCAGTCTAGGCCGCGCGTTCGCCAGGGGAAGGTCGCCCAGTTCCGTGGCTCGGGACTCCCGTGCTGAGGTGGGTCGCGGTCCGCTTCGTGCCGGACGTCAAGCTCCCGGCCACCGAGGTCCTGGTCGCTCGTCGGTCGCCCCTGGCCTCCGAGCCCCGAAGAACACCTACCCGGCGCACGGACCGGCACGATGACCAGATGGTGGGCACGAGGGACGGTTCACCGTACTCCGTTCCAACGAGGACCGCCTACAGCCCGAACTCGCGCCTGGCGACAGCCTCGATGTGGTCGACGAGATAGGCGTAGATCCGGGCGCCGATGTCCGGCGAGGCGCCAGTCGCTCCGCGCAGCACACCCGAGGGCGGCACGAGCCCCGGTGGTTCGGGCAACACGGTGTAGGTGGCGAGCGGCCAGGCGACGTCTGGCTCGATCCGATCGGCGAGCACCCGGGCCGGATCGAGGAACATCATGAGCGACGTTTCGACGACCCCCGCGTGCTCGGCCTCCCAGCCTGGGAACTGGCCGGCGAAGATGTCCTGCAGGGTCTCGAGCGGGATCTGCTCCCACCAGTTGACGAGGAGCACCTTCACGGTCCCGGGCGGGAGCGCGCGGACCGCCAGATCGATGCCCTCGATCGCGAAGTAGGTGTTCTCGTAGTTGCCATTGAGAAACAGGAACTGCGACTGCCCCTGGCGGGCGAGGTCGGTGACGAGGTCACGGACGCAGCTCGTGAACGTCTGGCCGTCGAAGCTCGTCGTGCCCGCAAAGAGACCGCCTCCGCCGCTCGTCGGCTGTGATTTGTAGCCGTACTGGAACGATGGCATGACGGTGCCATCGACCCGTTCGGCGACGGCGAGCGCAAACCTCGTCGGGACCACGTTGTCCGTGTCGAGCGGCAGATGGTAGCCGTGCTGTTCCACCGCGCCGAGAGGAACGAGCGCCGGTCCGGCGGACATCCGGTCGCGGAATTCGGGCCAAGTGAGGTCCGTCGCCGCGTGAAGGTTTCGGGTCATCGAGTCCTCCTCAGGCCAACGTCCAGCTCCCGATCCGAGCGCTTGGTGGGCGAAACGTTGACACAGGGCTGGACAAATCGTCAAACTCGTACGAGTCGTGCAATTGGAGGTCAGACATTGGTGGCGTGGTCAATCGAGAGGCGAGGAGAAGGCCACGTTTCGTCGAGCGCGGTCGAACCAGAAGTAGGCGGTTTCGCGGAAGACGAGCTACCGGCGGTCTTTGAGCTCCTCGGACGGATCAGTCGCGCGGTCGCGACCACGGTCGGTCCAGACTGCGAGGTCGTGGTCCACGACCTTCGCCATCCGGAACACACGGTCGTGGCGATCAGTGGGCAGCTTACTGGCCGCCAGGTCGGTGCTCCAGTCCCTGACCCGGCGCTCCTCCCGGGCGAGGTCGACAAGTTCACCGCCGATGATCTCCGGCGGACGGCGACGACGATGGCCGGTCGCGAGCTCCTCGCCTCGACGGCCTGGATCCGCGACGCAGAGGGCCACATCGTCGGGGCGATGTGCATCAACATCGACCAGTCGGGCCTCCGGCGAGCACGGGACCTCATCGCGGACCATCTCGGCGACGACGAGGGCGCCGTCGAACCGATCACGACGTTCGCGATCGACGTGTCGGATTTCACTCGGGCGGCGGTCCACTCGATCATCGGGCGCTCACCTCGCCGTCGCCTCCGTCGTGCTGAGCGCGTCGAGCTCATCCGCCGGCTCGACACCGACGGGATCTTCGCTCTGCGGGGGGCGTCCGAGGCGATCGCCGCCCAACTCCACGTGTCGAGGTCGAGCGTATACAGCGACCTCCGCGTCGCCCGCCACGCTGAACTCGGGTCTGGCGCTCAGCAGGCAGCGGCCCCCCGACCGCAGACCCGAATTCATCGGCCGCCCACCCGAGGACTCTCGGCGGCTCGTGATCCCGGGCCTGCGCGGCAGCGAGAGCGTTGATGCGCAGGACGACCCCGGACGGGCGGGGCGGAAGGAGGAGACGCGACCGCACATCTGGCCTGATCGGCAATCGGTGAATGAGGTGGAGGAAGGAGTCTTTCGTGGCAACTCAGTCGGCCGGAAGCGCACCCGGCCTGTTCGTCCGAGCGAGCTCCGGGCTCGTCCGCGACGTCGGCACCCGCGACACGGTCATCTACGGCCTCAACGCGATCACCATCGCCTACGTCACGTTCACGATGACTTCGTGGGCCCTGTACCCCGGTGCTTCATATGAGGCGTCGACCGCCCTGACGACGCTCGGAGCGATCGGGGTCGGGATCGTCTACGCCCTCCTCGCCGGCGTCTATCCACGCTCGGGCGGGGAGTACGTGTTCCTCTCCCGGATCGTCCGACCAGACCTCGGCTTCGTCATCAGCTTCGTCCAGACGTTCTGGTACATCTTCTACTTCGGACTCAACGGCGCGTTCTTCTCGATTTACGGATTGTCGCCGATGTTCAGCACGCTCGGCATCCAGACCGGGAACACGACCCTGGTGAACCTCGGCACGTGGTTCTCGCAGCCGGCGGGGATCTTCGTCGCCGGCACGGCGGTGCTCGTCGTCGTCGCCTTCATGGTCTTCCGCGGCATGCGCGCCTACTTCACCTTCCAGCGCTGGGGCACGTTCATCGGTCTTGCCAGCGCGGTCGTCACGATCGGCGTCCTCGCCCTCGGCGCGGCCGGCGTCTTCCACTTCCAGTCGAGCTTCGACGCGGTCGCCGGGGCGGGCGCCTATCAGAAGATCGTGACCGGGGTGGCGGTGCCCGCATACACCGTGCCAGACACCCTCAACTTCATGGTCTGGCCGGCGTTCTCGATCCTCTTCTCGGTGAACATGGTCGCGTTCAGCGGCGAGATCAAGCACATCGGGCGGGGGCCGCTCGTAGGGATCGTCGGCTCGATGATCCTCGCCGGGCTCATCTTCATCGGCTTCATGTTCTTCGCCCGGGGCGCGATGAGCGATCAGTTCATGATCGGCGCGGCGACGTCCACGAGCTTCCCCCTGCCGATCGCGCCATTCATCAACTCGCTCGCCTCGATCCTCGCGGCGAACCCGGTCCTCACCATCGTCATGAACCTGTGGGTCATCCTCATCATCCCGTACGCCCTCGGTTCGAACATCCTCTACGCCTCCCGAGCGCTCCTCGCGTGGTCGCTCGACGGCGTCGCCCCGGCGAAGCTCAGCGAGGTCTCACCGCGCTACCACTCGCCGGTCGTCGCGATCCTCGTCGTCGCGGTGATCGCCGAGGGATGGCTCGCGATCTATGCCTTCACGACCCTCGTGACGATCCTCTCGGGACTCCTCGCGTTCTCGATCGCCTTCCTCGTCGTGAGCCTCACCGGGATCGTCTTCCCGTACCTCAAGCGCGAGCTGTTCGAGCGCTCGCCGGCCGCAATCCGGGTCGGCGGAATCCCGCTCATGACGGTTGCCGCGGTCGTCGGAGCGATCTTCTCGGGCTTCCTCTTCTATCGGACGATCGTCGATGCGACGTTCGGGGCGAGCACGACGTTCTCGATCGAGGTGACGGTCGGGGCATTCGTCGCCGGCTTCGTCTGGTTCTACGCCGCCCGGGCGTACCGCCGCGGGCAGGGGGCCGCGGTGGAGAGCGTCTTCAACGAGATCCCCGTCGAGTGACCGGGGGGTCGACGGCGCGGCTCGCATCTATCCGGTGCCGGGTCTCGGGAGCCGCTGCAGGGCGGCTCCCGAGACAACGTATCGCGCCTCCCCTTGACGCCCCGACCGCCGAGCACTAGCGGTGCGGCTGTATTTCTGCTCCGATATCCACGGCTCGGAGATCTGCTGGCGCAAGTTCCTCGCCGCGCCCGTGTTCTACAGCGCCGACGTCATCGTCGTCGGCGGCGACATCACCGGCAAGTTCATCGTTCCGGTCATCCGCCAACCAAACGGTCATGCCGAGGCGGAGTTCCTCGGTGTTGCGCGGCGCACGACCACCGCAACCGACCTCGTCGCCCTCAAGCGCCGGATCGCCGACGCGGGCCAATACGCGTTCGAGACGACCCGTGACGAGTACGCGGCGGTGGCAGCCGATCCGGCGGCCATCGATCGACTCTTCCATCGGCTCGTCTCCGAACGCGTCGGATCGTGGCTCGAGCTCGCCGAGGAACGCCTTGCGCACACCGGGGTCCGCTGCCTCGTGAGCGGTGGCAACGACGACTTCTTCGAGATCGACGAGGTGCTCGCCGGATCCTCGGCCATCGAGGACCCGAACGGGCGACGACTCGAACTCGCCGACGGGTTCGAGGTCATCGGGATGGGCTACGGCAACCCGACCCCGTGGGCCTGTCCGCGCGATATCTCGGAGGCAGAGCTTGCGGGGCGGATCACCGCGCTCGTCGAGGAACTGCGCGATCCGAGCCGGGCGATCTTCAACTTCCATGTCCCACCCCATGCGAGCGGGCTCGACATGGCGCCGCGGCTCGATGCCGAGCTCCGCATGACCCTCACGAGCGGCGGACCCGAACTCGTCCCGGTCGGCAGCACCGCGGTGCGCGCCGCGATCGAGCGATATGAGCCGATGCTCGCCCTCCACGGCCATATCCACGAGTCGAAGGGCGTCGGGCGGATCGGCCCGTCGACGATCGTCAACCCCGGCAGTGAATACGCGGAGGGCGTCCTCACCGGTGCGCTCATCGAGCTCGACAGAGGCATCGGCGTCCGCGGTGTCCAGCTCGTCTCGGGCTGATGACCGACCTGCCGATTGTTCAGTTCGTCGCCCGGCCCGGGATCATCGATCTCGGCTGGGGCCATCCCGACCCCGAGCTCCTCCCGACCGAGGGGCTGCGCGAGGCGGCGAGCCGGGTCTTCGACCGCTATGGACCCGATGCCCTGGCCTATGGCTACGCCGCCGGCCCAGGGCCGCTCATCGAGTGGCTCTGCCGGCATCTCGGCGTGATTGATGGCCGTGCCCCAACCCCCGACTCGGTCCTCGTCACCGCGGGCAACTCCCATGCCCTCGATCAGGTGGCCACGCTCCTCACCCAACCGGGCGATTGCGTCCTCGTCGAATCGCCGACCTACTATCTCGCCCTCCGGATTCTTCGAGACCATGGGCTCGAGCTCGTGGCGGTGCCGAGCGACGCCGAGGGCCTCCGGGTCGACACGCTTGCCACGACGACCGCTGCCCTCCGGCGGCAGGGCCACCGGGTCCCTCTTCTCTACTGCGTTCCGACGTTCAACAATCCGACCGGCATCTCGCTGTCGCCCGAGCGTCGCCGACGGCTCGTCGAACTCGCGGCCGAGACAGGGCTCGTCATCGTCGAGGACGACGTGTACCGCGAGCTCGCCTACGACGGGCCGCCACCGCCGTCGCTGTGGAGTCTCGGCCTGCCTGGGACGGTCGTCCGACTCGGGTCATTCAGCAAGTCACTTGCGCCAGGCCTTCGTGCTGGCTACCTGACCGCCAACAAGGGCATCGTCGACCGGTTCCGCGACGCCGGGTTGCTCGACTCGGGTGGCGGGGTGAGCCATTTCCCGTCCCTCCTGGTTGCGGAGTTCGCACGGACGGGCGAATACGAGGCGAACGTCGAGCGGCTCCGGGCCACGTATCGGGAACGACGTGACGCGCTCGTCGCCACCTTGTCGGCCGCGGTTGATCGCGAGGCAGCGTGGCAGCGGCCCGCCGGTGGGTACTTCATCTGGCTCACCCTGGCGCATGGAGAGGACGCCCGGGCCCTCCTCAAACGAGCGGAGTCTGCGGGCACATCATTCATGCTCGGCGAAACCTTCTATGTGGAGCCTGAGCAGGGCGATGGCCGGTCCCTGCGGATCGCCTTCACTCGATACCCGACGCCTACCCTTGGCGAGGCTGCTCGGCGCCTCGGCAGCGCGATCCGAGCGGCGTAGACCAATCCCACTCCGACACTATCTGCTCATCGTGCCGAGGCCCTTTCCGGGCGCGCTGCCGTGCGTCGGCCATCCCGTTCGCTCGCGGATGGGTGGTGGTGGCCACCGTTGGCCCAGCCAGCCGTCAGCCGCCCGAGGGCGGTTGACCCTGCCCGATGCCCTCGACCAGTTCATCGCAGATCTGGGCCATGGCATCGGGGAGGGTGCACGTCACCTTGAGCGCCGACGGGGCCAGCTGGCCGGTGCCGCCGGCAGCCGTACCGGGATCGAACACGAGGAACCCGAAGGCCCGATAGCGGCCGCCCGACGGCTCGCCCGTTCCGGCCACGCCGGGCGGGTCGGCGAAGACCGCAGAGCGGGGTCGGGGTCGGGTGACCTGCTCCCCGATCGGCAGTCTCGTCGGACACGAGAGCCCCGGTTGGGCGAACAGGTTCCAGGCCTCGGGGAACAGGCCGCACGCCATCGACGCGACGCAGCCGACGCACGCGCCACCGGATGACGCGGTGACGGCCTCCTCGTCGAGCGACGGGCTGCCCGACGGGGCGTGCTGGCCGGGCGGCGTGATCGTCATGCGGGCCGAGCCGTCGACGCCGACCGCGGCCGCGCACTGCCAGTCCTTCGGGCCGAGGAGGGTGAGGGTCCCGTTGCCGTAGTAGCTGACCTGTGCCGCCACGTCGGGCGTCACCGTCGCCGTCATCGTCGTCGGGACCGGGGGCATCGTCTCGCCCGGTAGCCCGAAGCTCGTCGGGCAGGGCAGCTCGGGAATGTGGGCACTGTGCGACGGCTCGGGCGTCGGCACGTTTGGCCCAGTCGCCGTGCTCGCACTCGGCGACGTCGTGGTGAGGGCAAGGGACGGTACGGATGCCGTGGCCGCACTCCCGGACGAAGCACTCGAGGTCGAGCTCCCGCAGGCGACGACGATCAGGGCGACCGCCGCGAGGAGGACGACCACGAGCCATCTGGTCTTCACCCTGCCCTCCTCACCACCCTTCCCGAAGCTCGGCAACCGTGAGCCGCGGCGGCGGGGCTGGCAAGAGCCGTTACGACCGAACGAGTCGAGATACGTCGGCGACACGGGCGGCAGCGCTCGCTCCTGCGATTGCCTCGCGGGCCGACGCTCAATCGACACCAGGCCTGATCGCGCCGTGGTGCCGGGCTCGGTCGTACGTCTGGCCACGGAGGGCATCGTCGCCACTTCTTCCCCACTGAACCAGCCCTGCGAGAATGGGTCGGTGGATGTCATCCCGGTGCGGCGCGATGGAACAGGCCGCCTCGTCGCGGTCGGCCTGATCGAGGTTGCGGACACCGATGGGGAGCAGCGCTGGACCACGATCCACCGAGCGGAGCTGGCCGGTGAGACGATCGACGAGGCGATCGAGCGCTCGCTCAGGGAGACGTTGGGTCCGGAGGCCCATGGTCAGCGCTCGAAGGCGCGGTCGATGGGGACCATGGGGAGCCGCCTGGCCGGGCGCGGCGATGGCGCGGGCCGCCACCGGGATCGGCGCGAGATCGACGACCCCTGCGCGGTCGAGATCTGGGGGAAACTGCAGCCCCAGGGTGTGGCTCGTCGGTTCACCTGGTTCATCGTCACCGCGCTGCCGGCGCAGCGGGAGATCGCGTCTGGCATGCGCCCGGTCCTCGCCAGCTTCCTCGAGGCGCAGGGGGAGCCTGGGCTGGCCGCGCGTCTGCGCCAGTTCTAGGCGTGCATGGCGCGGCCCGAGCCTCCGACACGAGGCTCCCATCGTGTGCGGCGGAGCTCCACGGATCTCATCATGTGGTTTGGCGTCGATGATCAGGCCTTCTGGAGCAGCCGACTGACGTAGGCGAGCCACAGCTTCGCCTGCCCGAGCGCGAACGCCGCATCGCGATGGTCGACTGGGTAAGCACCCTCGGATGCTCCCGCCTGGCTCACATGGCGTCCGTTGTGCATGTACTCCTTGGCGGTGCGGAGCGCGTCGTTCAGCCGGTCACGCTTGTCGACATCCAGGACCGTATCGAAGATCGCCTTGGGTGCGCCTTCGAGCGCCTCGAAGGCCGCATAGCAGCGTTGCAACACCTCTGGGTCGTTGCCCTCGCGGTAGTGCTGCTCTGCCTCGGCGACGTGCGAGAGCGCCTTCTCCCATCGAGCGCGGTCCGGTGCAGGCGGGATCGGAACCTCGAGGAAGACGAACTGCTCGACGCCCAGCGGCTGCACCACCCTGGCCACCCACTCGCTTCGCGGGATCGAGACCTGCGTCTGCGCAGGCCATGTCGTGACCTCGTGCCACGGACCTGGCTCGGGTGACACCTGGCCCGGCAGAGCCCTCGGCTCGGTGCGGAGCCGCAGGAACGCCTGCACCTCCAACATGAGCTGTACTGTCGAGTCGGGATGCTGGTCGACGAAATCGATGACCGCGCGGTTGATGGGGACCTCGACCCGAAGTTGGGTGTCCCAGCTCCAGACGTCGCTCACCACGTTCCGCGGGGAACCTGAGCCCAGGTACTCGCCGTTCGAGGTCACCTCGACGCGCAGTGCGTGGACCTCGGCGTGGAGATCGGTCCCCTTCGTCTCCGCCTGGAAGTCGAGGATCAGGCGCGGCTGCACGCGACCTTGCCCTGAGACCGAGTCGAGACGCAGCTGGACGAGCGTCCTCTGCTGATCCTTCAGGTCAATCACGGTGGCCATGGTCTGTCCTTCGCCTCGGTGAGGCACTCACGACCGGCGTGAGGGTTGGGCTGGCTCTCCCACTCCGTAAACCTTCAGCACCTCGTCGCCGTAGTGGTTGATCACCTTGACGGCGATGCGGCCAGATGGCGGACGGGGGAACGGTCGGCTCACGGTCGAATAGAGGGTGACCCAGGCAGCCTCGTCGATCTCGGCACGGAGGGCGCGTTTGAGCTTGTCGTATGGCTCGTCGCCGCCGCAGAAGTAGGCATGGCGGACGAAGAACGCCTCGCCGTTGTACGCCGTGTCGATGAACCAGCAGGCGATGTCGTCGGTGGAGGCCGAGCGGATCTCACCCGTCGTCGGGTCGTACACGTCGAGCCCTCGGATCTCGACGACGAGCTCGCCCTCGCCAGCATCTCGGACCTCGACGTCGGGTTCGCCGAAGACGGTGAAGAGGTTGCCGCCACGGGTCTTCTTGAGGAGATCCTCGGCCATGTGAAGATCGGGGTTCATGTTCGCCCGCAGGACGGTGAGCCGGCCGAGGCTCGTCGCCTGCTCGCCTGACTGGGCGTCGAAGGCGAAGCCGCACACGACGAGGAGGTCAAAGCCACCGTGGGCGGCCTCGAGGGCGGCGCTCCGGATGAGCTCGGCTCCGACGGTGCCGTACTCGGGGCCGAGGGCGATCGCGGCCCGCCGCTGAGTCTCGGACTCCAGGTACGTCCCCTCGGCCTGGATCCACGTGCCGGGGTACGGTTCGAGCGTCTCGAAGCGGAGACGCTCGTTCTTGACCCGGTTGTCGACGCCCGAGGCCCGGAGGTTGTCGAGGATCGTCGCGACGAAGCGGCCGCTCTCCTCGAGCGGCGCCTGCTCGGCCGCCGGCGCGTCCTCGGGGCCGTCGGCGACGACACGGTGGGGGGAGAGGCTCTCGACGGTGAAGGGACCGGCGACCCGGACGATCTTGCGGTCCTCGTACGGTCGATCGAACAGCGTCTCGGTCTCGGCGTGGCGGGCGATCGCGGCGTCGATCTCGGCCCGGCTCATGCCCTCCGAGATGTCGGGGTTCTGGGCGATCGACTTGAGCGTCACGTGGGGCACCCGCTCGTAGACGAAGCCCTGGCGGATGTCGCCCTCGGTCGGGCCACCGAGGACCGGCTGGCCGGTCAGTTCGGCCTCCTTGCGTTGGCCCTCGGGCGAGTCGGCGAGGAGGTAGTACGGGTAGCGAGCCGACATGAGGCGAGTGCGGGCGAGTGCCAGGGCGACGCGGCTCGTGTCGATCGTGATCCAGCGCCGACCCCACTGCTCCGCGACGTAGGCGGTCGTCCCTGAGCCGCACGTCGGGTCGAGAATGAGGTCACCCGGGTCAGTGGTCATGAGGAGGCAACGCTGGATCAACTTCGCGGCCGTCTGCACCACGTATGTCTTGGCTTCCGTGAAGCTCCCAGTGCCCATGTCCATCCAGATGTTCGCGATCGGTGATACCCGAAAATCGTCGAAGAAGCGGACGTAGGCGAGGCTGGAACCGGATTTCACGAGACGCCCTGCGAGGGCGAGCCGCCCCATGCCGGCTTTGTTTGTCTTCCATCCGCCCTTTCCGGGCCTGAATCGGTCGCCTTCAAACTCGTACTCGAACAGGGTCGTCGGGCCGGCTGTCTGCGAGGTGAGCGTGTCGATGCGATAGACGCGAGCCCCTAGCGGCGGTGCTTCCGATCCCCGCACCTCTTCGACAGTCATTCGGCGTCGGTTGCCCTCCGCCAGCTCGAGTCTCGTGTAGACCTGCTCGGCCGACCGGGACTCGGCCTTGTTGGTGAAGAGGCTCCGGTACTTGATCCTGTCGATGTCGTTCGCGTACCAAAGGACGTAGTCCGCGCTGGACGACAGAACGTTCGTGCGGGCGGTGGGACTGCTCTGAACGCTGGTCTTGAAGAAAGTGATAAGGGCGACGAAGTTCGCGCTCCCGAACACCTCGTCAAGGACGTTCCGCACGAGGTGGACGTTCTCGTCGCCGATCTGGACGAAGATCGAGCCGGACTCGGTGAGAAGCTCGCGGGCAACGACGAGCCGGTCCCGCAGGTAGCTCAGGTACGAGTGGATGCCGAGCTGCCAGGTGTCCCGGAAGGCCTGGACCTGCTCCGGCTGGCGGGTCGCGTCCTCGGCTTTGCCGTCCCTCACGTCCCGCTTGCGGGTGCTGACCTGCCAGTTACTGCCGAACTTGATGCCGTAGGGCGGATCGACGTAGATGCACTGCACCTGGCCCTTGAGGCCTTCCTTCTCGGCGAGGCTCGTCATGACGTGGAGCGAGTTGCCGAGGATGAGCCGGTTCGTCCAGTGCATCGGGTGGCGGTAGAAGTCGACTCGCTCCTCGAAGGCGACACCGTTGAAGTCGCTGAACAGATCGAGCTGCTGCTCGCGGCCCGCCGCCGTCTGCGCGCGGAGGTCCTCGATGATCGCCCGCGGCTCGATCTGCTCCTGAATGTAGATCGGCACCGCCGGGACCGCGAGGTCCTCCTGATCCTGGGCGTCCTTGCCCTGCCAGACGAGCTGCGGGTCGAGGGACGGGTCGCGCGGGTACAGGATGGTCTTGGGGTGTCGCTCGTCGTCGCGGGCGAACGACTCGAGCTCGGCCGTCGGGATGTTCACGCGCCGCTCCTTCGGGTGGCGGGTGGCCGTCACCTCCGTCGATGCGGCGGGTCGCCCGATCCTACGCGGCATCGCTTGACGCTCCGTTACTCGCGCCGTCACCGGCCGGCGGCGCGGCGATCCTCGCGATGGCCTCGCGGATGAGATGCTCGGCGTCCCAGGAGTCGGTCACCTCGAGAAACGACCAGCGCCCGAAACGGCCGTCGTTGTTGATCGCGGGCACCCACAGCGTCTGCGCCGTCGCGACCTTCGCTGCCTTGTCCTTCTTGCGCTCGCCGGTCACCTCGACGATCAAGGTGGTAGGGGCCTGCGGCTCCATGCCACCCTCGATCCGGACGAGCAGGTCGGGGACGTAGTTGTGGGCCTGGCCCTCGAACGCGTACGGGATCTTGAAGTTCAGGCCCTGGTTCTTCACGTAGGCCGCGACCTCGGGCATCCCCTCGAGGACATCGGCCACCTTGGCCTCCCAGCCCGAGTCGAGGACGACGAAGTTGAGGTGGCTCTTGGCGGTCTCGTAGACGGCCTTCGTCGTGTCGAAGTCGACCTCGCGGGTCGAGCCCGCCGGTTCGAATGGCCGGAGGATCGGGCGGAGTCGTTTCTCGCCTTGCGTGCCGCGGACGATCGAGCGGTAGATCCGGGCCGCGGCGTCGTGACTCTCCTCGGCGAGGAGGAGGAGCCCGGGGAACGCCCCGTCCTTGCAAACGACGCACTCGGCCAGCCAGCGGCGGGTGATCGCGAGGACCTGCGGGAAGAGCCACGGCTGGGCATTCCCATCCACGTCGAGGAGCCAGTCTTGGAGGGTACGACGGGCGAGGACGAAGGCGATCCGCTGGAGGCGGTACGCGGCAAGATCGGAGAGATCGGCGACCGTCGAGGCCCCGACGATCGGGTCGAGCTGGGTGCGGGTGGCGACCGCGTCGGTCGCGAGGACCTTGCCTGACTCAGGCGTGAAGCGGGCCTCGAGGCGCTCGATCGGCAGGTCGTAGCGGTAGCCGACGACCCTCGGGAACGTGATCTCGAGCGCCGCCCGCTCGGGCAGGGCATGGACCCGCCGGACCGCCCGATGGGTCGGGGGACCGGCGGCAGCCGTCGTCGGGATGAAGCTGAACGGGACCCCGTAGACCTCGGCGTACTCGGGCTCGAACATCCCGTCCGGGTTCGGCTCGTAGCTCATCCGGCGGAGACCGCGGCCGACGACCTGCTCGCAGAGGAGCTGGGTGCCGAAGGCGCGGACGCCGAGGATGTGGGTGACCGTCGTCGCGTCCCAGCCCTCGGTGAGCATCGAGACCGAGACGACGCAGCGGACCTGCTCCCCAAGCCTGCCTGGCTTGCCGATCGTGTTCATCACCTCGCGGAGGAGATCCTCGTCGGTGATCTCGTCGGCCGAGCGACCGGGCTGCCGGATCGCCCAGTCGCGCTTGAACTCGGTGATCTCGGCCGCCGCGATCTTCTTGAACGCCGGATCGAGCGCTTCCCCCGACTCGAGCTGGGCCGAGTCGATGAGGAGGCTGTTCGGGCGCTCGAGCCAGGCACCACCCTGGACGTTGCTGAAGACCGGAAGCTCACCCGGGACGAGGACGCTCCCGCCGCCAGCGAGTGGCTTCTCCCAGCCGGCGAGCCAGTCGAAGACGAGCTTGCTGATGGCGGTGTTCTGGCAGACGACGATGAAGACCGGCGGCGTGCCGACCCCGGCCGCCTGCCACGCCTCGAACGAGCGGTGGTAGTGGCCGTAGAGGCTGCGGAGGGCGCCCTCGAGGACCTTGGGGAGCGGCCGGGCATCGCCCCCGATCGCCTCGCTCGAGCGGCCCTTCCGGGGCAGGTCGTCGCGGATGCGGACCCACAGGTCGCGGTACATCGGCCCTTCGCCGGTCATCGCATCGTCGCTCACCGGCACCCGCGGGATCTTCACGATCCCGGACTCGATCGCATCGATGAGGCTGAAGTCACTCACGACCCACGGGAAGAGGGTGCCCTCGGGGTACCCCGAACCGCGGAGGAAGAACGGCGTCGCGCTGAGGTCGTGGATGGCCCGGATGCCGAGCTTCTCGCGGACCGCCCGGAGGCCGTTGAGCCAGATCCGGGCGGCCTCCTCGTCGCGGCGGGCCTCGGCCCGCTCGTCGGCGCCGAGCTTCTCCCGCTCGACCGTTGGCGCCGACTGGTAGCAATGGTGGGCCTCGTCGTTGAGGACGACGATGTTGCGCTTCGTCCCGAGCGCCCGACAGACCCGCCGGACCATCTGGTCGGGGGTCTCGCGGAACTGCTCGAGGTCGCCCTCGGGGCCCGCGAGGACCTTCTTCGTAAGCGCCGACACGCCCGCGATGTCGGCTCGATCGTGGCGGAGGAAGGCGTGGAAGTTCGTGATCAGGATGTGGGCTTGCTGGAGCCGGATGAGCTGGTCGGGCGTCACGAGGTCGCGCTCCACGTAGTAGTTGCCGGGCAGGTTCGGCAGCAGGACGGCAAGCCGGTCGCGGATCGTGATCCCCGGGGTGACGACGAGGAACGTGTCGCTGAAGCGGCGGTCCTGCGGGTTGGCGAGCTTGTTGAGGGTATGCCAGGCGATGAGCATCGCCATGACGACCGTCTTGCCCGAGCCTGTCGCCATCTTGTGGGCGATCCGGTACAAGCCGGGGTTCTTGCCCTCGTTCTCCTCGCGGAGGCGGTTCTCGATCCACGGCTGGGTCCGTCCGGCGACCTCGCTGAGGAAGATCGCCGTCTCGAGGGTCTCGACCTGGCAGAAGAACAGTGGGTTCGTCCGGTCGGGCGCCGTCCAGTACTCGAGGAGCTCGCGGCTGACGGCGGTCATCCCCGGGCGGCCGCTCCGGCGCCACAGCTGGAGCTGCTCGCGGACTCGGTTGATGAAGTCGTTGGGGGTGAGCCGCTCGGCCGTCCAGCCCTCGCCAGCAAGGGTCAGCTGGGCGGCCGGTCCTCTCTTGCGCGGCTGGGCGATCGGGATGAAGAACGAGCTCGGGCGGCGACCGTCGCTGATCGCGCTCGTGATGCCGTCGTCGTCGAAGGCGAAGTGGCGCGTCGGCATCCGATACGGCGAGTTGAGGATCGGGTTCTCGATGACGACCGGTGACACGAGTCCCCCTCAGGACAGAGGCGGTGTCGGGGCTTCATGCAGGATACTCGGCGGGCACGTCAGGGGACGAGAGAAGGTTATGAGACGAGGGATCCCGCCAGCGTGAGTTCGACGACCGAACTCACGATAACGTCGGCCGGTAGCTCGACCCCCTGCGTGTAGCGGCTTGTAATCGCGACCACGCGCATACCGGCCGCTCGAGCGGCTCGCATTCCATGGGGGGAGTCCTCAATCACGACGCACTCGCTGGGCGAAACTCCCAGGCGCCGGGCGGCTAGGAGGAAGATTTCAGGATCGGGCTTTCCCCTGCTCACTTCGTTGCCTGACACTGTCACCGCGAAAGCAGATGAGAGCCCAAGCGCGTCGAGTGTCGCAGCAACGACGCTCCGATTTGACGAGGAGGCTACCGCGAGGAGTACGCCTTCTGCCCTCAGCGTCGAGATGAGCTCGAGCACGCCTGGGGCTGGTTGGGTGTCCGCGCCAAGCAACGGCAGCAATGTCGCCTCGTACTCCGCATCGTACGCAGCCTGGTCTTCGGCCAGATGAAACCGGCGCCGTATCCACCCCCATGCCGCATGGTGGCCCAGACCCACGAGTTTGGCGTACTCGTCGACGCCAATGCGATGCCCACGCCGCGCAAGCACCTCTTCGAGCGCCATTTGATGGATAGGCTCAGTGTCCGCAAGGACACCGTCCATGTCGAAGATGACCGCCACTACCTCAGTCCTAACTCGCCTCCCTCGCGCCAAACCGGCCTCATCCCGCCAGAAACACTGCATGATCGGATCGCCGCCGTTCACCGCTGATAGCCGCGCGCGGTGTCTGATAGCCGCGCAACGGCCTTCTGCCCCAGTGCGAAAACGAGACCGACGTAAAGGAGATCCACCAGCGCTAGCTGCGCGACCCTTGAGGCAAGTGCCTCTTCGTCGAACTCCGCTACCGGGGCCACCGACCTGAGTACAACATCGGAGAGCTCGGCGAGCGGCGACTGGGCGTTCGATACGATCGAGATCAACGGAGAGCCAGCCTCTTTGGCGAGTTCGGCGGCCCGCATCACGGGATCTGTCTTCCCCGAGTGCGACACGGCAACCACAACACGCCCACGGTCGCGCGATGCGACCGTGATCGCCTGGAGTGTTGGGTCCTCGTTGTAGGAACAGGCGAAGCCGATCCGCAGCAGACGGTAGTGCAGGGCAAGACAAATCGGTAGCGAGTTCCCCGCGCCGAGGAGCGCGACCGTCTTCGCTTTCAGGAGCATCCGTGTGGCGCGTTCGACTTCTTCGGTCCTCGCGACATCGAACGTGTCATCAATACTTACGATGAGCGCTTGATGAAGCCGAGCCGAGAGAGCGTCGAGTGCCTCCTCGGCGCGTATATCTCCGAGGGCCGCGATCTCGCGACGGGCCAACTCGGCAGTTAGCGCAAGCTTCAGCTCTGGGAACCCTGAGTAGCCGAGGCGCTGTGCTAGACGGACGACCGAAGAATCGCTCACCCGTAGCTGCTTGGCGATCCGACTGGCGGACGCGTCCGTCGACGCCGCTGCGTCTGGTTTGCCCAGCATCCATTCGCCAATCCGGCGCTGCGTGCCCTGAAGCTCGGGCAGGAGCGCGCGAAGACGCGTCGTTGTGGGCACCCGTCCCTCACTCGCTGGGCGCGAGCCCACGGTCGGCCGCACGACTCGTGCACGAACGTCAGCCTTCACGGGCTGCCTCAACGACGACTTGCGCCAAGCCGGGTATCAACCCGCGACCGCCGTGCCGGATGATCGCCCGATGCCAGCCATTAGTTGGGCGACGTCACCGGGCGAAGACTCTCCTGGTCGCAGATCGCCAACCAGCCTTCCTAGGTACATCACGAGAATGCGATTGGCTAGGTTGAACGCCTGATCGAGGCTGTGGGTGACCATGAGGACGACGTTGTCCGCGCGGTGATGGTCGGCGATGAGCTTCAGGACCTCGGCAGACTCGTGTACGCCCAAGGCCGCCGTCGGCTCGTCTAGGAGCATGACTTTTGGGCTCCAGAAGACACCCCTAGAGACGGCCAGAGCCTGCCGCTGACCACCGGACAGCGATTCTGCCCAGGTTGTGGCGCTGGGTACGGCCACTCCAAGATTCCGCAAGAAACTTGTGGCCTCGTCTTGCATTCTGCGCTGATCCACGAAGCCCAGTCGCCGAAGGAGGGGGTTGGCGTGCCCGGGTTCGCGGCCCAGGAACATGTTGTGTCCAATGTCCAAGTAGGGTACCAATGCGACGTCTTGATAGACGCACTCCACGCCATGCGCTCTCGCCTCGGCCGGCGAGCCGAGCCGCAGCTCCCGACCCTCGACTGAGATTGAACCTCCGTCCGGCTTGATCGCACCCGCGATGGCCTTCAACAGGGTCGACTTGCCCGCGCCGTTGCCGCCCATGAGCGCGACCAGCTCGCCAGGGAAGAGACTCAACGAGACACGGTCGACCGCGTTGACGGCGCCATAGGCCTTCATCAGGTTCTGCACCGCGAGGAGCGGCTCGTGAGCTACGTTCACCGTGGCGCGCACCTGCCACCATCCCTAGTGCGTGCCAAGCGGAAACGCAGTCAACCAAGCGCGCGCGTTCGAGAGGCGTTCCGTCGCCAGGGTGTCTGGGTTGCGTCCGCGGGCCACGCCCATGAAGTACCCGAGCAATTGGAATGGCAGCGTTAGCAGGACCGGCGCCACATACTCGCCGACCGCTCCCGAGAGGTGCCAAGTCTCGTTCGCATACGGGGCCAGTCCCCCGACGTCGCCGTACTCGACGGCGAGTGTTGGGCTCAAGCCCTCCTTCGCGGCGCGAAGAACATCGACGATCCGCCGGTTCGCCGCCCCCTCCGCCGCTATGGCCACAACGAGCCTGGCTGGCGACAGCAGAGATAGCGCATCGTGGTGGAAGTCGCCTGTTCGATACGCTTTGCCGACAGTGAGGCTCTGCTCCTCGATCTTGAGGGTTCCCTCGCGCGCGGAGAAGTAATTGGGCCCACTGCCCACAAGGAACGCTGACTCGACGTCGACCGTGCGTCGGGCAAAGTCTTCCACCCGTCCCGTGAAGTCCTGCAAGAAGGCGTGCCCCGCCTCGGGCAACACGGAGACCTCACGCTCAAGCAGGCGCTGGTCATCGGCTGAGCTTGCAAGTGCGCTAGCCAGCATCGTCTGCATCAGGATCCGTGTCGAGATGACCGAAATACACGGTCCGCAATGCTGGCGCGTCACATACACGACAGCACGGTCGGCTTCATCGAGCACCGGGCTGACCTCGGTGTTCGAGAGCGCCACGGTCAACACGTTTCTCGCTTTGGCCGCCCGGATGGCCTCTACGGTCTCGATGCTTCCCCCGGTTCCGGAGTGGGCGATGACTGCGGTGGTCGCGGCGTCCACGCGTGGGAAGTAGTGGACGAGCTCGTACGACTCGATGACATCGGTGCTCAGGTTCGTGAACCTACGAAACAGCAGACCTCCGTGGATCGCCGTAAAGAAGGCTGACCCGCAGCCGGTGAAAATGATCCGCCGTATCCCGCGCTGGACCAACTCGCGAGCCAGCACGTCGATCTCGGCGCGCTTGGTGGCAAGGATCTCCCCCCATTGGGTCGGTTCTTTGACGATCTCGTCGTAAACGACGAACGGATGTTGCTCGCGTACGACATCCGATTCCCGAATGATGTACCAGAGCGGCTTCTTCCTGGCCTCCTCTTCCAGCCACGCCGGAATTGGAGCCTCCGCCGTCGGCAATGCGGCGCCCGGGTGCTTGTCCAAGAGGTTCTGTGCCCAACGGGGAAGCATCATTCACACCTCCAATACTCGCCTCTGGTCGTCGACGGCCGCTTGGTGCAGACTCGCCGCGATCAGGGTCACGCTCGTTCGATCGGTCGCACGCAACACGGCACCTGCGACTCGGTTGCCCAATGCCACGGCCACCGGGAGATCGTGGCCGTTTGCGAGGCCGTAGAGCAGGCCCGCGTTGAAGCTGTCACCAGCCCCCACGGTTCCTGCCACCGTCTCGGTCGCCTCGACTGGGATGAAGCGGGGACGCCGATCACCGGACCGCGAAAACGCCGATCCATGCGATCCGGCCTTCACCACTACTCCTGGAACTCCGAGGTCGTGGAGAATCCGCATCCCACGCCGCAACGATGTCGACCCGGTGAGTTGGCGAAGCTCGGCTCGATTGCACGTCACGACATCGAGCAGATCCGTCAGACGCGCTAGATCGTCGGATCGGAATGCTCGCGGAATGGCGGGGCCGACGTCCATGACCGTGATGACGTGAGCGAGCCGATAGGGTCGCAGGTAACTCCCGATGAGGTCGGGGTCCGGGTGCGGGCACCCCCCAATGAACACGACGCGCGTGTCTGGACCGGGCGCCGGAGAGGCGTACCGGGCCACTGGCGGGTGGAAAAATGAGAGGCGATTCCCCTCGCTATCCGTTGCGACGACGTTGGTGGAGCTGTCCTCGTCGACGCTGTCGAAGATCAGTTCGACGCCAACTTTCTCCAGCTGACCACGGAGCCAGTTGCCCCAGAAGTCTCGCCCTAGCCGCGTGTACAGGCGCGTTGGCTGGCCGAGTTTCGCGAGCAGAAACGCGGCAAGCCCGCCATCGCCGCCAATACTCAAGAGGGCCGCGCGGCCACACTGGGCCAGGGTGGACCGTCCAAACTCGCCACCGATTCCGCGGGGGAAGCGCGGCGCGGAGACGTAGATGTCGGCGGTCGTCCCTCCGATCGCATCGACATGCCCACTCATTGGAACGACGCCTGCAGGGCTGCCGCAAGGGCCGGGTGGTTCTCGGCGTAGGCTTCGACATCGATCCCCGCGGCGTGGGCGGCGGCGGCCTCGCGGAGCGCCTTCACCCCGGCCGCAGGTCCGTCAGGGTGAAGCACGATGCCCCGGCCGGCCAAGACGAGCACGTCAGCCCCGGTAGCCGCTAGGCTTCGGTGCAGGTTGCCTGGGTTCAGTCCGCCCGAGACTGCCGGCAGCATCGGGCGCATGGGAAGGTTGTCGTCCGTCATCATCGCGTGCATCTCCGCGACGGCTTCGGTTTCGGCGTGCACGAGGTCGCCTTCGACGGCGCTCAGTCGCATGATGTCACCGCCCATCAAACGGGCGAGTTGGACCACGACACCCGGCGCAATCCCCCGATCGCTGCCGGCCGTGATGACTTCCTTGCCGCCGCAGTGCGCGTAGACGGGCACGTTCACCTCGGGGGCTTCTGCCAGTACAAGGAGCGCCTCGAACCCGCTCGAAACGAATGTAACCATGAGCGCGCGAGCACCGGCCTCGATGGCGCGGCAAGCGTTGTCGAGCAGTCGGTCCACGCGGGTTGTGACATTGGGGGCATACAGCGGGCGGAAGCCCCGCTCCTGCTCGACGATGTCGAGCGCCCGCTCCACCGCGCGCACGCGCTCCACCAGCGGGCAGTACGTGGGGTTGAGCATCTTCTGGTCGTCTTTGATGAACTCGATGCCTGCGCTGCCCATAACCCGCACGTCGTCGGCCACGTCCGCGGGCGTTATCCCTGACACGGGTTTGACGATCGCCCCGATCGCGACCTCATTCTCCCGGACCGCGAGCATGCGCCGCACTCCATCACGTCCGAAGCGCGGCCCAGGAAACCGGGCGCTCAGGGTTGGGGGGATGCGCAAGTCCACGAGCCGGCTTCGCGCGAACCTCGCGGCCGCCGGCGCATACCCGCCGATCACCGATATGAGCAAGCTGTCCCAGGCGCCATCCGCCAAGTTGAAGTTCTCTAGCGGGAAGCCGATCGTGACGAGCCCCGAGCCGGCGCCGGTCTCGTGCACGTTTGCCACGACGCCTTGGCATCGCTTGAAGAGCGGGGGAGATGGCTCAGCTCCGTGCCATGGACCAGTTGTCTCCATCAGGGCAAGGAACTTCGCTGCCTCCGCTAGGGAGTTCTCGCGATCATGGATGTCGTAGGTGGCAAAGACGTACTCGTCCTTGTCGGTCATCAGAACCCTCCAAGCCGGATGCGTGGGAGTGTTACCAGCCCCCTCCGCAGGGCGTCAACGGCTACCACGGTAACGATGAGCACGCCTACGACTGCCTCTTGGATGAACGGGGACACGCCGATCATCACGAGCCCATCAGACATCACCGCGATTACGATCGCGCCGAGGAGTGTCTGCCACATGCCGCCCCGACCGCCGAAGAGTGATGTACCGCCGAGAACAACGGCCACGATGGCGTCTAACTCCATGCCACTGCCCATGTTCCCCTCGGCGGACCCGAGGCGACCGATTAGCACGAGACCGGCGATCGCCGCCGACAGGCCGCTCAGTACGTAGGGCACGATGGCGTACGCGCCGAGGTGGGGAAGAAAACGACGAGCCGTGGGAAGATCCGCTCCGATGGCCCGGATATAGATCCCGATGCGGTGCCTGCGCACAAGCTGATCGGCGGCGGCGTAGAGAAGAAGCATCAGAAGAACCGCCACCGGGATCGGACCCACGTACGCTGATCCAAGCCATGTGAGGACGGGTGAGGAGCCATACAGGATCAGGTTCTGGCCATTGGTGACCTGGAGTGCCACCCCCTCCCAGAGTGAGAGCCCACCCAGGGTCACGATGAGAGGCGGCACGGCGAATCGCCAGGCCACCCAGCCGTGCAGAAACCCCACCGCCGCGCCGACGAGCATCCCCAGCGCGATGGCCACGAAGGGGTCGACGCCGTTGAGCGCCAAGAATCCCATCGTCGTTGCCGACAGCCCGAGAGCTGACCCGCCCGCAAGGTCGATGCCGGCTCCCAGGATGACAAACGTCTGGCCGATCGAGAGGATGCCGATCACGGCGGCCTGGAGCAGAACCGTGAAGAAGTTTGTCTGGGTGGCGAAGTAGGGGGCCGTCAACGAAAAGACGACCACCAGAAGCAGAAGGCCTGCCAGTGGGCCGGCCTCCGCAGCCCGCAGCCAGCGCGGCCACGCTCGCGATACCGCCGGAGTCCCTGCGACAGGCACAGCGTCAACCTCGTCTGCCATGGCTGGACTCCCCCCGTCTCGACATCTGTGCTACGAGCGTGGCGTAGCCGGTGTGGTTGCGCTAGCTCACGGCGTGCATGTACTTGCCATGGCTGCCGGGATCTTGATGAGGTTCAGCGTCAGATAGCCAGCCTTGTGCCAGTAGTCGCACACGTTGGCAGGCGTGGTGATTTGCTCCAGCGTATCGACATACGTGGGGACGGTCTCGCCGAGGGCGGCCTCGATAGCTGTCTGGACGCCGTAGTAGCCCTCGTTGTAAAGGAATTGCGACGTTCCGCCCTGGATCTCGCCTTCGCCCATGATCTGACTGCAGTCAGGCGACGAGCAGAAGCCAGTCACGATGATCTTGTTCTGCAACCCCTTTTGAGCGATGTAGTTGTAGGCTGCGACGGTTCCTGTCCCCCAAGCGACGTAGACTACAGTCGTCTCGGGGTGGGCAACCAGGGCACTCTCGAGACCGCTTACCACGGTCGGCGTGTCCCAGTTCGTGGCAACCTGTGCTACCACGTGGATGCCGGGCGCATTGGTTTGGATGTACTTGAGGAAGCCATCGCGGCGGGCCGCGCCGGTCTGTTGCGCGACGTTCCCATTGACCATGATGACATTCGCTTGGCCGCTGACTTGCTTGATGAGCCACTGGGCCGCGAGGGAGGCTGCTCGATCATTGTTGGTCGCTGCGAACGACGTGGTCACGTTGCCACTCACAGCCGTGTCAACCGCAACAACGGGGATACTCGCGGCGATCGCCTGCTGGACCACGGGAACAACGGCCGCTGAATCGGTCGGTGCGATGGCGATTGCATTGACGTGACGCGCAATGAAATCGTCGACGATGGAGACCTGTTGGGCCGTGTCTTCGGGCGTCTGAGGGCCCTGCGTGATCAGCTGAGCTCCGCAATCCTTGGCCGCGGTCGTCGCCCCAAGATTGATGACAAGCCACCCCGTGTTGGTGGCTGACTTGGTTGCGTAGCCCACCACGATGTTCTTTCCAGCAGGGACCTTGCAGGAGAGCCCGCTCGCCGAAGCCCCAGGAGCGGAAGATGCGCCCCCTGCTGACGATGCAGGAGCGGTAGATGGGGTCGATGAGGGAACCGCGCTGACCGGCGAGCCTCCGGCCGCACTCGGGGCTGGTGTCGCCGCGCCACTGCACGAAGCGACGACCAATACCCCTGTGACAACGAAGGACAAAGAACGCAAAACTCGCATGCTTCCGCCTCCTCCATGGGATCCGCTTCAGGTGAGAAACCATGCACCGGACCCTCGGGGGCCGTCACCGGGATGGGCTGCGCTCCGTGCAGAACGCATCGACCCGTCACGGGCCCCGAGCCTGCTGCCTGCCTTCGGTGTTCTGTCCTCGACTGCCGGACCTCTGCACAACATCGTATTCAGACGCAGAGATCTGTCAAGCACCCGTACTCGTTGAGCACGTGCGTTGCGCATCGATCCCTAGGGAGCCAAGCATTCGGCCAGCGTGAGGTAGCCCAGAGACTGGTGGGGCCGGAACGTGTTCCGCTACACGCCATCGGGGCCTCGAACTCTCCGGGCGGACGATGCGCTCTTTCCTCCGCTCACAGAGACGGAGAGCTACGTCAAGACCGGAGATCCAGTCCGCCAATTCGAGGAGGAGACCGAGACGGCCTCCCACGTGGGGAAAGTCGTTCGCAGGTGACGGCAGGCACGGTTCCGGTCGGACGTGGTCGCTACGCGACGGCGCAGTCGCGGACCGACGCGGTAGCCGCAAAGACCGCCCTCCGCCCGGAACCAGGGGCGGATTCAGGGGGTCGACGCAACGACGGCGGCCAGCATAGCTGCCGGGGTCTGGTAGCCGAGCGTCTTGCGGGGCCGCGCGTTGAGCCGTGCCGCCACCGCGTCGAGGTCGACCTGGCTGTAGATCGACAGGTCGGTCCACTTGGGGAAGTACTGGCGGAGCAGGCCGTTGGTGTTCTCGTTCGTTCCCCGCTGCCAGGGGCTTCGCGGGTCGCAGAAGTAGACCGCGATGTCGGTGGCGATGGTGAAGCGGCGATGGGCGGCGAGCTCCACCCCGCGATCCCAGGTCAAGCTGGCCCACAGCTGCCGGGGCAGCGTCCGGACCTGGACGGCCAGGGCATCGACCACCCCCGCGGAGCCCTTGCCCGGCACCTTCACGAGGAGGAGGTAGCGAGTCTGACGCTCGACGAGGGTGGCGATGTGGCTGTTGCCGGAGCCCGCCAGCAGGTCACCCTCCCAATGGCCGGGCACCGCCCGGTCCTCGGCTTCGGCCGGCCGCTCCCGGATCGAGACCGCGTCGACGATCCCGCCGCGGCCCTGGCCCTTCGTGCTCGGGTGCTGCGAGCGGCGGATGGTGCGCCGAGTTCGGAGGTGGGCCATCAACTCTTTGCGCAGCACCCCCCCCGGGCCTGCACGAACAGGCTCTGGTAGATCGTCTCGGTCGACACCTGCAGAGCCTGCTCGCCTGGATACGTGCGGGCAAGCCAGCCCGAGATCTGCTGGGGCGACCAGTCGAGCAGGAGCTTGGCCGCCACGAGCTCGCGCAACGCGGGTGACATGGCCAGCCTGCACCGCTTCGGGCGACGGGCCCGCCGCCAGGCCCGCTCGTCGGCCCCGATCGCTCGGTAGCGGTGCCGCCCACCGTGGCGCGCCACCTCACGGCTGACCGTCGAGGGTGCCCGGCTGGAGCGGGCGGCGATTGTGCGGAGCGAGACGCCCTCCGCCAGACCCCGCGAGATCTCCTCCCGCTCGGCCAGCGACAACACCCGCGGCGAGCGACGCTGGTCCACCGGCACATACCCCCCGGTGGTCGCGACCATGCGGTGGATGGCGCTCCGTTCTCTCCCGAGCGCCCGCCCGATCTCACTGAGCGACTGGCCCGCCTTCCAGCGGGACCACATCTCCCGCCTCTGCTCGGCCGTCAACGCTGGCCTGTCCACGTGCGCGGCATCCTCATGGTGGCCGACGAGGTGATGGCGGGCTTCGGGCGGACCGGCCGCTGGTTCGCGGTCGACCACTGGGACACGGTGCCCGACCTCATGACGATGGCGAAGGGCCTCACCAGCAGCTACCTGCCGCTCGGGGCGGTCGCGATGCGGCGCCACATCGCCGAGTACTTCGAGACGAAGATGTACTACGGCGGGCTCACCTACAGCAGCCATCCGATCAGCCTCGCCGCGGCGCTCGCCACGATCGAGGTGTACGAGGAGGACGACCTCATCGGCAACGCCGCCCGGATGGGCGTCGTCATGCGCGCCCATCACGAGGCCCTCGCCGCCAGGCACCCGAGCGTCGGCGCCCACCGCAGCCTCGGCCTGTTCGGGATCCTCGACCTCGTCCGCAGCCGCGAGCCGTACGAGCCGCTCACCCCGTTCAACGGCACGAGCGACGAGATGAAGGCGATCGGCAAGTTCTTCCGAGACAACGGCCTCTACACGATGATCGCCAACAACTCGATCCACACCAACCCGCCGCTCTGCATCACGGAAGCGCAGCTCGGCGAGGCGTTCGAGATCGTCGATCGCGCCCTCGACATCGCGGATCGCTCGTTCCGCGGTTGAGCGGACCACGGTCGATGCCCACCTTCTCGGCCAACCTCGGCTTCCTCTTCACCGAGGTGCCGTTCCTCGAGCGGTTCGCCGCCGCCCGGGCGTGCGGTTTCCGGGCGGTGGAGTTCATGTTCCCGTACGGCTGGGACACCGACGAGCTCGCGGGCCGGATCGGCGAGGCGGGCTTGATCCTCGACCTGTTCAACCTGCCGGCGGGCGACTTCGAGACGGGCGAGCGCGGGATGGCCACGGATCCGGCACGACGTGACGAGTTCCGCGACGGGGTCGAGCGGGCGCTCGAGCGGGCGGACGCACTCGGGGTCCGCAAGCTCAACTGCCTCGTCGGCCGGCGCGACGAGGCAGTGGCGTGGCAGGCGCAGTACGACTGCCTGCTCGACAACCTGCGCTGGGCAGCCAGCCGGGTGGGCTCGACCGGCCGGACCCTCCTCGTCGAGCAGCTGAACCCGCTCGAGAACGCAGGGTTCTTCCTCGATCGTATCGGCCTCGCCGAGCGGGTCCTCGACGAGGTGGGCTCGCCCCACCTGCGCCTGCAGTTCGACGTGTACCACGTCCAGCGCACGCAGGGTGACGTGCTCGCGACGCTGCGGCGGCTCATCGGGCGGGTCGGCCACGTCCAGATCGCCGACTCGCCGGAGCGCCACGAGCCGGGGACGGGCGAACTCAACTACCCGGTCATCCTGGCCGAGCTCGATCGGCTCGGCTACGACGGCCGGATCGGGCTCGAGTACCGGCCCTCCGGGTCGACCGCGGAGAGCCTCGGCTGGGTCGGCGCGAATGGGTGGCACCTTGATGACTGAGACCGCGTCGACGGTCGGTCGCGAGACGGTCGGCTTCATCGGCCTCGGGATCATGGGACGGCCGATGGCCCGTAACCTCCTCAACGCCGGGCACCGGCTCGTCGTGCACTCGCGCAGCGGCGGCCCCGTCGACGAGCTCGTCGCGGCGGGGGCCGAGCGGGCGACATCGCCGGCGGACGTCGCCGGACGGGCCGGCGTGGTGATCACGATGCTCCCGGATACGCCGGACCTGGAGGTGGTCAGCCACGGTCCCGACGGCCTGCTCGACAGCATGGCGGCGGGTGCGCTGCTCATCGACATGAGCACGGTCGATCCGATCGCCACGCGGCGGATCGGCGCCGAGTTCGGGGCCCGCGGGGTCGGGTACGTGGACGCCCCGGTCTCGGGCGGTGAGCGCGGCGCCATCGCCGGCACGCTCTCGATCATGGTCGGCGGCGGCGACGCGGACGTGGCGCGGGCGATGCCGATCTTCGCCGCCCTCGGGACGACGATCGTCCACGTCGGCGATGTCGGTGCCGGACAGGTCACCAAGGCCGCGAACCAGCTCGTCGTCGGTGTCACGATCGAGGCCGTCAGCGAGGCACTGGCACTCGCGGAAGCCGCCGGGGTCGACCCGGCCAAGGTCCGCGAGGCGCTGCTTGGCGGCTTCGCGGCGAGCCGCGTCCTCGAGGTCCACGGCCAGCGCATGCTCGATCGAACGTTCCAGCCCGGCTTCCGCGCGCGGCTCCACTTGAAGGACGCCCGGATCATCGAGCGCACCGCGGCCGAGTTGGGCGTGCCGACGCCCGCGCTGCACGTGGCCCTCGAGGGCTTCCAGCGGCTGGTCGACTCGGACCGCGGCGAGCTCGACCACTCCGCCCTGTTCCTGCTGGCGACCGAGCCGTGACGGGCGGTCAGTCGCATGCCAATCGGCGTTGTCGGCGCTCAGAGGCAGCACCGTGCCGCGGTTTGCCGTTGTCCGGGAGACGTACCGTGACCCATACCGGAAGATGCTCAGGAGAGGCGCCGAAATGACGACCGCCATTGCACAACGCAGCGACATGCCGATGTGGATCGGTGGCTCTGCCGCGATGGCCGCGAGCGGGAGATGGATCGAGGTCGTTGACCCGGCGACGTCGGAGCCCATCGCTCGGGTGCCCGAGGGCGGCCCCGAGGACGTCGATCGCGCCGTGACCGCCGCGCGGCGCGCATTCGCCGCGGGCTCGTGGTCCCGCGCCCTCCCCGCCGAGCGTGCCGCGGTCCTCCTCCGGATCGCGGATCTCCTCGAGGCGCACGGTCCCGAGATCGCCGAGCGCGAAGCCCGCAACACCGGCAAGACGCTCCGCATGGCGCGCGACTTCGACCTGGCCGGCAGCATCGACAACATCCGCTTCTTTGCCGGCGCGGCCCGTAACCTCGAGGGCAAGGCCGCCGGCGAATACATGGCGGGCATCACGAGCCTGCTGCGCCGCGAGCCGATCGGGGTGGTCGGGTCGGTCGCGCCGTGGAACTACCCGCTCCAGATGGCGGTCTGGAAGATCTTCCCGGCCATCGCGGCGGGCAACACGATCGTGCTCAAGCCCGCGTCGCTCACTCCACTCACGGTGATCCGGCTCGCGGAGCTGTGCACCGATGCCGGACTGCCGGCGGGCGTGCTCAACGTGCTCACCGGCCGCGGCGAACTCGTCGGGCCGGCGCTTGTCGCTCACCCGCAGGTCGACATGGTGTCGCTGACGGGCGACACGAAGACAGGCGCCGAGATCATGCGCCACGCCGCGGCCGGTCTCAAGCGTGTCCACCTTGAGCTCGGCGGGAAGGCGCCGTTCGTCGTCTTCGCCGACGCTGATCTCGCGGCAGCGGCGAACGGTGCGATCGCCGGGGGGTTCATCAACGTCGGTCAGGACTGTACCGCCGCCACCCGCATCTACGTCGAGCGCGGCGCCTACCCGCGGTTTCGCGAGCTGCTCCTCGAGCGGGTCGCGACCGTCCGCGTCGGCGACCCGTTCGACGAGGCGACCGACCTCGGGCCGCTCATCAGTCGCGGCCAGCGTGACCGGGTGGCGGGGTTCGTCGAGCGGGCGGCCGCGGCGGGCGCGACGATTCTGGCCGGCGGCGCTCGACCCGCCGATCCCGCGCTCGCGGCCGGTGCCTACTACCTCCCGACGGTGATCGATGGTGCTCGCCAGGATGCCGAGATCACTCAGCGCGAGATCTTCGGGCCGGTCCTCGTCCTGCTGCCATTCGACGACGAGCGCGATGCGGTGGTGAAGTCGAACGACGTCGACTACGGCCTCGCGGCGTCGGTCTGGACGAAGGACGTCCACCGCGCGCTGCGGATGGCCCGCGACCTCCACTTCGGCACGGTCTGGGTCAATGAGCACATCCCGGTCACCTCCGAGATGCCGCACGGCGGGTTCAAGCAGTCAGGGACCGGCAAGGACATGAGCCAGTACGCCTTCGACGAGTACACGGTCGTCAAGCACATCGCGTTCGACATCGAGGGCGCGGTCCGCAAGCCGTGGCATGACATCGTCTGGCGCGGTGGGCGGGAGTAGTGGCCGCCGTGATCCTGCACATGGGCGTGACACGGCACAAGCCTCGGCCCTTGGGTCGGCCCGACGCGACCGCGGGCCCAACGTCGAGTCAAACGCGGTAGGGAGGTCTGGGTGCTCGAGATCAGCCTCGATGTCGCACTCCTCGTCATCGCGGGCGCGCGGCGCGAAGCGGAACAGATCGGCGTGGGCATGTCGATCGCGGTCGTCGACGAGGGGGGCAATCTCAAGGCATTCGCGCGGATGGATACCGCCGAGCTGGCCGGTGTCGAGCTCGCCAAGGACAAGGCGTATACGTCACTCGCCAACAGCGCTGCCACCGACGAGCTTGCAGCGCAGGCTGCACCCGGAGGCCCGTTGTTCGGGCTCCACGCGCTCGCCGGCGGGCGCTACGTGATCTTCGGCGGCGGGATCCCGCTCCGCCGCGGTGGCCGCATTGTCGGGGCGATCGGGGTGAGCGGCGGCGCGGTCGAACAGGACGTCGCCTGCGCGTCGGCGGGCGTGGCCGAGTGGGAACGGGCCGTGGGTTCTCCCGATGGGGGGCCGGCCTAGGGACAGACGCCGCGCCTTCATTCGTTCACGCCGTCCTCGGCTTGGAGGGTTCGGGTATGGATCCAGCGCCCGCGGAACACACGACCCTGCATGAGAACGCGGTGGGCCTCGTCGGCGATTGGGTGGCCTCGGTCGCGAACGTCGCCCCGTCGAGCAGCGTCGCCTTCACCCTCGCCCTGCTCGTCTCGTTCGCCGGCCTCGCGTCCCCACTGTCGGTCCTCATCGTCGGCGTCCTCATGCTGTTCTGCGCCGTGGGTTACTCGCGGCTCAACAACTGGCAGCCCCACGCCGGGGCGCCGTACCACTGGGTGGGACGGGCCGTGTCGCCGACCCTTGGCTATGCGACGGGCATCCTCGCCATCCTCGCCGCGACCGTCGCCAACATCGGCAACATCACGTTGGCCGGGACGTACTTCCTTGGCGTGGTGAGCCCGGGCACGACGTTCGACAACCTCGTCGTGCTCGTCGTGTCGGCCCTCATCATGGGGCTCGTCATCTACATCGCCGTCCGCGGCATCCGGCCCTCGATCCGAGTCCAGACCGGGATCATCATCTTCGAGTACGCGGTGATCATCCTCTTCGTCCTCCTCACGCTCAAGCGCGAGATCATCGATCACGTGGCGGGAACCACGGCGCCGTCGCTGTCCGCCTTCCTCGTGTCAACGTCGCCGAACGGCTGGACCGGCATCGCCAGCGCGGCGGTGATCTGCGGATTCCTCTACGCCGGCTGGGAGGCGCCGCTGACCCTCGGGGAGGAGTCGAAGGAGGCGAAGTTCAATCCCGGCCGGGCGGCGATCCTCGGCGTCGTCTTCCTCACCCTCTGGTACACGTTCCTCATCGTCGTCTTCCAGGGGGTCGCCTCGGCGGCCGACATCGCGACCCACGGTACCGACATCCTGGGTTACGCCGGCAGCCTCCTGCTCCCGGACCCGTGGGGTCGGTTGCTCGCCCTCGCGGTGCTCTCGGCGGTGTTCGCGACGACCCAGATGCAGCTGACCGAATCGAGTCGGGTGACGTTCGCGATGGCCCGCGAGAAGCTGTTGCCGCCGGCGCTGGCACAGCTCAACCGCGCCTTCCGCACGCCGTGGGTCGCGGCGATCGTCCTCGGCGTCATCCCACCGCTGGCGCTCATCCCGTACCTATATCTGAACTCCGCCACGACGGCGATCGGCTATGTCATCAGCGCCGACGGCCTGCTCTACCTCGCGATGTACTTCGTCATCGCGGTGAGCTGTGTCTGGTACTACCGCCGATTGCTCAGCAAGTCGCCACGCGACCTGCTGTTGAGCGGGGTGATCCCCCTCGTCGGCGGCCTCTCGATGCTCGGCCTCTTTATCTACGGCCTCACCACCCAGACGTCGCAGGTGTCCCTCGTCGCCGGCCTGCTCGTGGCCGTCTGCCTCGTTTTGGGCGTCATCGCCCGGGCGACCTTGAAGGGCGGCTACTTCACCGACGAGCGCTCAGTCCACGACGCCTGATCGAACCCGTTCCCGGCGTGGCCCATCTCGTCAGATCGGCCACGCCGGCGGGCTTCGCGACGAGCCGATGAACGATCCGCCCCCCTGATGCAGATTCGGAAGTGAGTCCTGCCCGTTGCACTACGTCCTCATGGTCGAACCGCAGGAAGGCATGGCGTATCGGCAGCTCCGCGAGCTCGCGCTCCGTGCCGAGGCCGCCGGCTTCGAGGGGTTCTTTCGGTCCGACCACTGGCTCTCACTCGAAGGGCTGTTCGAGCGGCCGGCCACCGATGCCTGGACGACGCTGGCCGGACTCGCCCGGGAGACGAGCTCGATCCGGCTCGGCACGCTCGTCTCGCCGGTGACCTTTCGGCACCCGGTGGCCCTGGCCAAGATCGTCTCGACCGCCGACGAAATGAGCGACGGCCGGATCGAGCTCGGGCTCGGTGCCGGTTGGCACGATCCGGAGCACCTTCGCTTCGGACTCCCGTACCCGCCGATGCGCGAGCGCTTCGACATGCTTGAAGAGCAGCTCGCGATCATCACGGGCCTCTGGACGAGGGCCTCGTTCAGCTTCGAGGGCCACCACTATCGGCTCCGCGATGCCGTCTGCTATCCGAAGCCCGTTCAACAGCCGCATCCCCCGATCATCGTGGGCGGCTACGGCAAGCCGCGGACGGTCCGTCTGGCGGCGCGCTTCGGCGACGAGTTGAACCTCGATACGCCTGCCCCTGCCGACTGTGCCCGGGTGTCTGGCCGGCTCGACGAGGAATGCAGGATCAGTGGGCGCGACCCAGCCTCGATCGGCCGTTCGGCGATGATCCCCTGGCCCGATGGTTCGTGGGAAGCACGGCGCCGCCGAATCCGCGCCTACGCCGCGGCAGGTGTCGAGCGGCTCTACCTCAACGTCGGGGCCGGGCTCCCCGACGCCGAAGACATCGGTCGCTTCGGTCGCGAGGTCGTTGAAGCCATCGCTCCGTAGGGGCAACGCTCGGCCCCCATCGGGGAAATGAGCGTTCGGGCTCGTCGCCGCTGATCCGGATCGTGCCGTCCGCTCCTACGAGAACAGCACGCCCGGGTTGAGCAGGAAGTCGGGATCGAGTGATCGTTTGAGCGCCCGCATCGCGTCGATCTCGCCGGTGCGTCTCGCGAGCGACAGCCACGCGGCCTTGGCGCGTCCGATCCCGTGCTCCGCGCTGATGCTGCCACCGAGCTCTGCAACCAGCCGCAGCACCGCCTCGTCAACGCGCTCATCGTCGGGTTCGAGGCCCAGCAGGTTGACGTGGAGGTTGCCGTCGCCAAGGTGCCCGTAGACCACCGCTCGGCAGCTCGGCGTCAGTCGTATCGCGGTGGCGCGGACATCGGTGTCGAAGCGGGTCAGCTGGTGCATCGGCAACGAGACGTCGAGCTTGTGGGGTACCCCCTCAGCCTCGATGACCTCGGTGATCGATTCCCGGAACGCCCACAACCTGGCCCGGTCGGGCCCATCGGTGCCGATCGCGGCATCGAGCGCCCCTGGCGCCGCGGCGATCGCTTCGACGAGCTCGTTGGTCGGGTCCTGATCGGCCGCGGCCTCCGCGAGCAGGTACACGCCGCTGGAACCCTTGAGCGGCGACGTCATGCCACGATGGCGAGCCAACAACGCCATCGCCAAGGAATCGAAGACCTCGAGGGCCTCGAGGCTCGGCACGCGCTCGCGGAGCTCGGACGCGAGCGCCACCGCTGCAGCGAGGTCTGGCAGGCCGAGGAGCACGCAGGCGCGCCGCCGAGGGATCCTGACCAAGAGCAGTCGGGCGCGGGTGACGACAGCGAGGGTGCCCTCGCTGCCTGCGAGGAGCGACGGCCAGTGGTAGCCGGTGTTGTCCTTGGTGAGACCGGCCAACGAACCCACCCGGGTACCGTCGACCAGGTAGGCCTCGATCCCCACCACCTGCGAGCGCATGGAGCCGTAGCGCATCGCTCGGATGCCACCGGCATTGGTGGCGATCAGGCCGCCGAGCGTGGCAGAGTCGCGGGCCGCCAGATCGAGACCGATGTCGAGATCGGCGGCCCGAGCATGGCGCTGGAGCTCGCCGAGGGTGACACCCGCGCCGGCGGTGAGCTGTCCCGCGGCGCGATCGACGGCTCCGAGCTCGACGAGTCGCCGCATGCTCAGGACGACCGCACCCTCCGGAGGTACGGCGCCGCCGACGAGGCCGGTGTTCCCACCCTGCGGTACAACAGCGACGCGTTCGCTCGAGCAGACCGCCAGTACCGCGCCGGCCTCGGCGGGCGTCCCGGGCCGGACCACCAACCGCGCGTGACCGTGGAACCGCCGCGTCCAATCGGTTTCGTAGCTCGCCAGCAGGGCCGGGTCCTCGATGACGTGATCCCGACCGACGATGTCCACCAGATGGGTCGCGAGGGGATCGCGGTCCGTCACGGTGAGCGAGACCCAAGGCCGAGCAGTCGCGCCGGGATCGTGCTCATCATCTGGGACACGTCGACCTCACTCAATCCCTCCGCCACGAGCGCCTCCCCGAAGGTCCGGAGCCCGTTGGGATAGGCAGGATTGTCCGGCTGACCCAGGTCGCCGGAGATGACGTTGCGCGGGGTACCGGTGGCCTCGAGACCACCGGGTAGCGAGGCTGAGCCCCGGTGCCCGAGAGGGGCCGAACCCAAAGGTCCGGCCCCTCTGTTCTCGGTCAGCTACTGGAGCCCCCACAACTTGAGGAGCGGTGTCTCAAAGTCTGTGGCGAACAGACTCGCTGGATCGTTCGAGGCCGACGTGAGGTTGGCCTTCGTAAACAGGCGGACCGGGATCTCCTCGTTGGAGACCGACTTGCCGAGCATGAGCCGCATGATCTCATCGGCAGCCGCCCAACCGCACCAGACTGGCGTCTCTCCCGCGTCGGCGACATAGGCGCCGCCTGCCCGGATCTGATCGAGTTGCTGCGACACGGCATCAGCGCCCACGACCGAGACGCCGGTGATCGCGCCCTGCGTGAGGCCTTGAACAACAAACCCGCCGAGGTAGTCGTACGCCGGCAGGATCCACTTGATGTCGGGGTTCGCGCGGAGGATTGACTGCGTGTCGGCTGGCACCGAGGTCGCCAGGGTCGCGAGTTGCTCGTTCTTGACCGTGACCTTGCAACCGGGGCAATTGTCCTTGAAGTACTGGACCTGGGCCTGGACGCGCCGCGCCTCGGTCGGGAACTCGTCGTCGCCGAGGATCAGCACGGAACCTTGGCCCTGCGACTGCGCGATCGCATAAGCGGCTTGGATCTCGCCGGAATGCCCGAAGTCGACGACGACCCGCGCGCCGACCCCTGTTTCCGGCGCGGCATTCACGTCGTTGATGGCCTCGACGAAGGGGATCTTCGCAGCGGCGACATCCTTCAGTGGGCCGGCGAGGAGCTCGGTAGCTTCGCCGGAGTCGATGATTGCTCCGGCGTTCTGTGCGACCGCCTCGGAGGTCTGGCGACTCCACTCGCTCGGCAGGCCCATCCCGTCGAGGAGCTTGGTCTTGATCCCGGCTTTCGCAAGTGCAGCGGCCGCGGCCTGCCCGATCGCCGCGTTGAACGTGTTCTGCATCGAATTCACGAGGATCCAGACGGTCTTGCCTTTGAGGCTGGAAACGTCGATCGCCTCCGAAGGACCTTGGAATGCCGGGACGCCGGTGGCCTCCTGGACAAGCGCTGCTGCGACGGCGGTCGGATCTGTGCTCTGGCTAGGTACTGCCGAGGCCGATGATGACGCCGATGCCGCGGTTGTCGGCGCCGTGCTTGCTACTGCGGTTGCCGCCGGGGGCGGGGACGCCGTCGCGGCGCCACCGCTGCACGCGGATGCGACGAGGCCGGTGATAGCGATCACCAACCCGAGGCGCTTCACCGCCGGTGCTGCTGTAATTGCCATTCGCGTCTCCTTCTCCATCTACCGGGATGCCTACGACAACTGCTCGTTCGAGACGAGCCGGGCGAATGCCACCGCTATCGCGAGGGCAACCCCGTTGAACACCTGCTCGACCCAGGAGCTCACTCCGAGGAGCTCCAGGCCGGTCACGCCGACCACTAGCAAATAGAGCGCGACGAGCGTCCCGAGGGCGTTGAAGCGCCCAGGCTTGATCGTCGTCGCCCCGAGGAACGCGGCGGCGTACGCAGGCAAGAGGAGAGTGGGTCCGACGGACGGCGAAAGCCCGCCTAGCTCACCGGCGAGGAGTATTCCGGCAAGCCCGGACATTCCCGCTGACGCAACAAAGGCGCCGAAGCGCAGGCGGGCCACCGGCAATCCGACGAGCCGTGCCACTTCCCGACCTTCGCCTACGAAGAAAAGATGGCGCCCGACCGGCGTGTGCTCGTACACGTACCACAGGACCACGACAAGGACGAAAGCGACGACGGCCGGCATGCCGATCTGGAGCCCGGGTAACCGGGCTTGGGCGAACGTCTGAAGTTCGACGGGTACGGTCGTAAGAATCGTCCCGTCCGTGACATACAGGGTCAAGCCGGCCAGGACGGTGGACGTCGCGAGGGTTGCGATGAACGCGTTGATCCCGAGACCGACGACCAGCCAACCGTTGACGGTTCCGACGACAAATGCCGCGACGAACGTAGCGAGAATCGCCGGCGCGCCACCCCAGCCGAGGGTGCCGACGAACGCCGCTACGAGGACGCCACAGAATCCGAGGGTCGCCCCGATCGAAAGGTCGAAGTCGCCAGAAATGAGCGGCGCGGTGAGCCCCAGCGCGAGGATGAGCAGGACACCCTGCGAATTGATGATCGTGCGGAGGTTGCCGAGCGTGAGAAACGTCGTCGGCGCGGCGAGGGAGAACCCGATCACGAGGACCGCCAGGGCGATGACGACCGCGTACCGATAGAGGAGCGCCCGCCGATCGCGCGAACCACGCAGCCGGATCGGCTCGATTGGCGCGTCGCCGGAATCGGTGGCAATCGGATCAGGCGGTCGCATAGCAGGCCCCCACGAGCGCGTCTTCGCTGAGATCTTCGCCGGTGAGTTGGCCAGCGACTCGTCCTCGACGCATCACCAGCACCCGGTCGCAGAGGTGCGCGAGGTCCGCGTATTCCGAGGATGCGATGAGGACGGCGGATCCGGCGTCGGCCGCGCGCCGAATGAGCCGGAACACCTGCTGACGCGACCCGACGTCGACGCCCTGGGTCGGCTCGTGAAGGAGGAGCACGAGCGGTGGCTCGTGGAGCCATTTGGCGAGCAGCGCCTTCTGTTGGTTGCCCCCGCTCAGGGTGAGAAGGAGGCGGTCAGGATCGCGCGGCCGAACGTCGAACAGGTCGAGCAACCGCGCCACTTCGACCAACTCCCGACGCCGTTGGAGCCAGCCTGTTAGAAAGAACTCGCGAAGTCGACCGATCGTGATGTTCTCCGCGACGGTTGCTCGCCCGATGCCGCCGGCTCGGTCGCGGTCAGCGGGGAGGAAGGCCATGCCCGCTTCGATCGCTCGCCGAGGCGACGGGTGCTCGAGCGTCGTCCCCTCGACGCGAACCCGGCCCGATGTCGAGCGCATCGCGCCGAACGCGAGATACGGCACCTCATCGTGGCCCATGCCGCCAAGACCCGTGACACCGACGATCTCGCCTCGTCGCACCGAGCAGTAGAAGTCGCGTACGGTCAGGCCGCTCAGCCCATCAAGGACGAGGACGTCATCGCCCGCCGCACCCTTGCGCACTGGATAGAGCGTCCCGAGCTCGCGGCCGAGGATCGCGGCGATGAGATCTGCCTCACTCGTCTCGGAGGGGCGCACGGACCGGACCAAGAGACCGTCCCGCAGCACGGAGATCCGGTCGGCGATCGCAAGGACCTCGTCGAGGCGATGGGACACGAAGAGGATGGCGTGGCCGCGAGTGCGGAGACGGTCGACCGCTCGGAAGAGGCGCTCCGCGTCCGCCTTCGTCAGCGACGCCGTCGGTTCGTCCAGCACGAGGATCCCCGGTCGATCGCCCATCCCCTGCACGGCGCGCACGATCGCAACAAGAGCGCGCTGCGAGGGTGTCAACTCGGCCATGGATTGATCCGGGCTCAGGTCGACCTCGAGCTCGGCGAGCAGACGACGCACGACGGCGCGTTCGCGGTCCCAGCGAACCCGCCCGTACCAGGTGGTCTCAAAGGTCCGCAGCCGCACGGTTTCAAGCACGGTGAACTTCGGGCTGAGACCGGGGTTCTGATGGACGAACCGCAGGCCGGTCGACTCGGCGACCTCGGGAGCGATCGGCAGCGAGATCGCTTCACCCCGGATCTCGAGGGTGCCGCGGTCGGGTCGGTTGTACCCAGAGAGGATCTTGATCAACGTCGACTTGCCCGATCCGTTCTGACCGACGAGGGCGTGGACCTCGCCGCCGCGGAGGGTTAGGTCCACACCGCCGAGCGCTCGAGTGCCCGGAAAGGACTTCTCGGCACCGCGGAGCACAAGGAGAGGGAATGTCGTTGGCGTGACGTTCGGCGTCATCATCGGCGCAGGTACCGACCATCGCCGGGGAGCCCGACCAACTCTCCTGCCGCGGCGATCAAACGGCCGCGCAGGAATGTCATCGCCGGCCACCCTCGCAGCGTCTGACCCTCGAACACGGAGAAGTCGCTCGCTCCACCGAGCATCGCGGCATCGATTCGTCGCGCGCGGTCGAGATCCAGGACGATCAGATCGGCGTCCGCACCGGCCTCGATCCGTCCCTTCCGGGGGATGCGGAACACTCGTGCCGCATTGGCCTGCATGCGCGCGATCGTTCCGATCGTGATCTGGCCACCGTCGACGCCGCGATCGACGAGCACCGGCAGGATCGTTCCGACGCCCTGGAAGCCGGGTGCACTGCCGAACGGATCTCCTTGCCGTTTGCTGGCACGCATCGTCGCACCGTGATCGCTCCCGACGACATCGAGGACGCCCTCCCGGAGGCCCTCCCAGAGATGTGCAGCGTCGCCCGCTGGCCGAATCGGCGGGTTGATCTTCGCTAATACACCGGTCGAGGCATCGGTATCGAGGGCCAGGTAATGCGGGCACGTCTCCGCCGCGATCGATTGGCCGGTCTTTTTCGCGTCGGCGACGGCAAGGAGCCCCGCGTCACTCGAGACATGTGGGATGAACAACTCGGCCCCGGCCTCGCGAGCGAGAAAGGCGACGCGTCGGATTGCCTCCGCCTCGGCCACTGGGGGACGCGCCGCGCTCCATCGTGCAAGGTCGGTGGCGTTGGGCGGCGACGTACGGCCGGCGACTATCGCGCGCGCGATGATGTCCTGGTTCTCACAGTGGACGTTTGCCACGACGTCGCCGAGTCCCGCGAGAGCTCGGAGCGCATCGAGGAGGAAGCCATCGTCTTGGCCGCGGATCCCGAGCTCTGCCCCTTCGTCGTCCTTGTAGCAGGTGTACATCTTGAAGGAGCGAATGCCCCATTCCTCGACCCAACGAGGAAGCCCGACGAGTTGCTGGTCGGTCAGGAGGCCCAGATGAACCGCGAAGTCCGTGTGTGAACTCAGTTCGCCGAGCTCGATGTCGCGCGCCAGCGTCTCTTCGTACGAACCGAGGTGGCGGTAGTAGCGGCAGACGGTCGTGACCCCACCGAGGGCGGCGGCGGCGGTCTCCGTCCCGAAATTCGGTTCGGGCGAGTGGAATCCGCCATGGAAATGGGTGTCGATCAAGCCCGGCAGGACATGACGGCCGCCGACCTCGATCACCTTCCGGGCTCCGGAGGCAGGGGTCGCCGAACCTGTTTCGATCGCTTCGATGCGTCCGTTGTCGATAAGCAGCGAGCCCTCGACCGACGACCCGTCCGGTCGCGTCACCCGGCAGCCACGGAGAATCAGATCGATCATGCGGAAGGAACCCGGACCGTTCCATCCACCTCGACGAGCTCCATCGGGAACAGTTCGTAGGGATCGTCGACCTCGGCGATGTTGTACACGCTGAAGCGATAGACGGGCCCCCCGTCATGGATGTCCGGGCCGAACGGGATCGCGAGGTTGCCGCCAGTGCCGAGGATGCCCTCGTAGGGTGCATGGAGGAAGTACTGCTTGGCGGCGCCGCAGACGGCCCGCGCGATCTCCGGATCTTCGCCGACGACATCGATGAGGACGAACGCTTCGTGTGCTTGGCCCATTTGGACCGGCTCCAGATCGCCGAGGACGCCGTCGATGCCGTAGAGACGGAACCGGATCTCATATCGGGATGGGTCGATTTCTTCGGCCAGAACACCCCGGACTGTCTCGGTGACCGTGTCGGCAACCGTCCGGATCTGGCCGATGAGGATCGGGTCGCGCACGCCGCCCATGCTGAACGCACGATGCCCCACCAGTGCTGCGCCTTCGAGCTTGATCGTGTACTGGGTGTCGCGAATCCAGCGGCTTCCGGCCACCCGCGTGACGCGCTCATCGACCGCCGAATAGGTCGATCCTGAGAGATCCAACGTCCCACCTGGTTCGACGACTTCGTACGGGTTCGCCTGCTCGTAGAGGCTGTGGGCGGCGACCGAGGTCGGGGTGCAGCGGCGCGTCGGGTTGAGCGACTCGATGAGGAAATGGTCGTCGCGCAGGTAGGCCATGACTGCGTCGCGGCCTGCTGGTTCTGCGCACTGTGATGTGCATTCGACGAGCTTGCCGACGTGCATCGCCAGGCCCGGATCGAAGCCGGCCCGGATCGGTGCGGCGGCGAAGACGGCAGCGTCACATGCGCGACCGGCGACGATCACGTCCGCGCCGGCGTCCAGTGCTCGAATGAATGGCTCCACGCCCATCTGGCCGACTAGGTGGGTGGTCGATGAGATGCCCTCCTCCGTGATCGGCGGTCCCCCCCGGAACGGACGGATCCGGCCGGCCCGCATCCAGTCGAGCGCGACATCGCGGTCTACGTCGGCGCGGATGACGGCCATCCGAAATCGCAGGCCCCGCTCACGAGCGACATCACGAATCAACTCGACCGTGTCGGTCAGGTGCGGCTCCGCGCCGGCCGTGCCTGCGGATCCGATGAGCAGCGGCTTTCCCGCCTTGAGTGAGTTCGTCAGCAACAACTCGATGTCGCTTCGGCGCGACAACCGGCCGGCAATTGGCTCGCCCGAGCCCAGCGAGTACGGCCCGGGATCCACCGAACCCATGTCTGCGCCGACGTACGCGGGATCGAGTTCGAGCCCGCGCAGGAAGGCCGGCCGCGGGACGCCATAGCCAAGCTGGCCCGATGCTCCGAAGCAGCGCATTTCGCGCATCAGTCGGGCACGTCGATCTCGAGGAGCGGCACGTATTGCTGGGCACCGTAAAGGTCGGTGTCGGCCGGGTCGCCGGCGGTGATCGTCCGACGCATGGTGACCTTGATTGTGTGAGTCGGCGAGTGATCGATCACCTCGATCTCCCCGGCGGGCACGGCGTAGAGGCGCGAAATCCGATCCGGGTCGAGGACTCCGGACGCGAGAACGCGTCGAAATGTCGTCTCATCGGGGAGCATCACGTCGAGGGTCAGATAGAGCGGCCCCGCGTTCTTGCTCCGCACGATCGATGCGATGTCCCGGAGCCGGCTCATGGGGCGATCGGCGGCCACGCGGCGAGGAGCCGGTCCACCGAGACGACGTCGTAGCGAGACCGAAGGAAGCGAAGGGCGTTCTCATGCTGTTCACCGCTCGTCGATTCGACGCAGTCCTCGACGACGATCGCGTAGTAGTCGTGGTACGAGCCGTCGGTCACGGTGGCCTGAACACAGCCCTGGGTGATACAGCCAGCGACCACGATCGACTCGATGCCACGGCTGCGGAGGGTGTCGTCGAGTTCCGTGCGGAGGAAGGCCGATGGCCGGTGCTTCTCGATCACGACCGTGCCTGCGGGAGGATCGAGTTCAGGGATGAAATCCGCACCCCAGCTACCGGCGATCGTGTAGTCGGGGCTCTTGCCATCGCGGGTCTTGAAGTAGACCCAAGCCGGACTGTCGCTCGTGAGCCCAGGCAGGGTCGTCTGGCGGGTGTAGACCACCAAGACCCCGGCGGCTCGCGCCGCGTCCGCGATCCGCTTCAGCCGCGGGACGATGCGTGCGATCCGACTGACGTCCTTTCCGCTGCGCGCGAAGTGGCCCGCGGGCGAGACGAAGTCGTTCTGCATGTCGACGATCAGGAGCGCCGTGTGAGTGGGCGCGACGATCTCGTCGAGCTCGTCATAGAAGCGGATGCCGTCGACCTCTCTCATGCCGCGCTTCCGGACGTGGACGGGGCCTGATCTTCAACGAGCCAAGGCATCGGACCTCGGAATCCCAGCCGCCTCGATACCTCCCGCCCGGTCGCGAGCAGCGACGTACGGTAGCGATCGAGCGCATCCGGGGTACACCGTACGCTCGGACCCGACACCGCGATGCTTCCCACGACGGATCCCGATCCATCGAAAATGGGGGTCGCGACTGATGCGACGCCGTCGACGGTCTCGCCCGCGCTGTGAGCCATGCCAGTCCGTCGGGTCTCGGCGAGGAGGGCTCGGAGACGATCCGGGTTCGTCTCCGTTTGCGCTGTGAGCGGCGCCATGGCTTCGAGGACCCGGTCGATATCCGACGGGGACATGAACGCCAGGATTGCACGCCCGCTCGCACCAGCATGAAGTGGGACGCGCCGTCCTACGCCTACCCTTCGGCGCACCTCGTGCATGCCCTCGACCTCGTGGACGCAGACACGCTCCATCCCCACCGGCACTTGGACCGTGATCGTTTCACCGGTCTTGTCACACAGAGATCGAGCCGCTGGCCCAGCCAGCTCGACGAGGTCCGTCCGTCGTAGCAGCGCATTCGCATAGTCGAGGAGTCCCCACCCGAGTCGATAGGCGCGGTTCCCATCCGTCTGGGCGACGAAATCGCTGCGGCGCAAGGACGAGAGAAGACGATGCGTGGTGGCCGGGCTCAGGTCGAGGCGACGAGCGAGATCTCGTACGCCCATTGGTTCGCTTGAGTCCCGGAGCACCTCAAGCAGGTCGAGCGCACGGTCGACCGTCGCGGCGCCATTCCGTGATGATGTTCCTATAGTCAAAACAGTCTTCCTTTAGTCGGAACGATGTGCTAGCGTAGCCGTGGCGCGCGAGCCACGTCAAGGGGTTCGACTGTGAAGGGACGGCCGCGAGGCATGGGCGATCCGCAGATCGATGCCCTGATCGGGCGAATCAGTAATTGGGGCCGCTGGGGGCCTGAGGACGAGCTCGGTACCATCAACTTTTTGACGGCCGAACGGCGGGTGGAGGCGGCCGCCCTGGCCCGGACGGGCAAAGTCTTCTCGCTCGCCATCTCCTTCGACGAAGACGGCCCTCAACCGCCGTTCGAGCGGCGCCTGAATCCACGCCACGTGATGCTCGCTACGGGCACGGATCTTCGTGCCGGCGTTCAACCCAACCAGGTCGAGGGATGGGGTTATGCCGACGACATGGTCACGATGGCCCTCCAGGCGGCGACCCAGTGGGATGCGCTCGCCCATGCCTTCTACGACTACAAGATGTACAACGATCGCGACTGCACCCTCGTCAACGCCGAAGGCGCGTCGAAGAACAGCATCTTCGTCCTCAAAGACCGAGTGGTAGGACGCGGCGTGCTCCTCGATGTGGCGCGGTTCAACGGAGTCGACTCGCTCGCACTCGACCATCGCATCACCAGCGAGGAGCTCGACGCCGTCTTGGACCGTCAGTCCGTCGAGGTTCGCTCAGGTGACATCCTTTTGATCCGAACCGGTAATCTCGGACGTGCCCGAAACGTCGGCGGCTGGGACCGTTTCACGTTCGACGATGAACCGGGAATCGGCCTCGACGCGCTGCCTTGGTTTCACGAACATGAGATCGCGGCGGCCGCGAGTGATACGTGGGCATTCGAGGCGCTCCCGAGCGGAACGTCGATCTGGCTGCCCGTCCACGCGGTAGCGATCGTCCACATGGGATTGCTGATCGGTGAGATCTTCGACCTGGACGAGCTCGCCGAGGACTGTGCCCGGGACGGTGTCTACGACTTCCTCTTCGTCGCGCCGCCGCTTCCATTCGCGCGCGCCGTCGGGTCACCTGTCAACCCGCTGGCGATCAAGTAGTTGCCGGAGGCGCTCTGTCATTGATTCCGATCGGTTGAGCTCGGCGTAGAAGGCGACCCAAGGGGTCTAATCGTCGATGAAGCCGGCCGCGACTCACGACCTGATGAGTACGCGTGGACCTTCTCGACGATCAGGCTGAATATGCGATCGGCGTTCGTCGGGCCTCGGTGGTCGCTCGGCGGATCGCTGACTTGAGCAGTGCGGCGCGCCGTCGCGCCGAGGTGCCGAACATCGTGGTCGCCTCCTTCATGGTTGAACGGATCACGACAAATTGAGCGGATCACGGTGTCGAAGTTCAGTGAATCAAGCTCCTATCTTGTCAAGCAGCCAGTTGGAGACCCTGCGCACCCTCGCGCAGCAGCCGGAAGACGGTCCGGACGAGCTGCCGCTTGAGCGCTCGGATCGCGTCGCGGTTGGTCTTCTGC